>ERZ1032113.31-NODE-31-length-42457-cov-7.689354_pt1 | contig 42457 bp, 25 predicted proteins | sample MGYA00518164_ERZ1032113 | MGnify/ENA primary metagenome ERZ1032113 (study PRJEB33719, sample SAMN04261305) | wastewater metagenome | biome: rural village; feature: human; material: feces | host: Homo sapiens | place: El Salvador | collected 2014-01-14 ... | reverse complement strand
ACGCCTACATGTCGTTCGCCCTGGCTTTGGCTACGACAATGGCTAGCTGTTCTGATGATAACAACAAGGTTGAAATCACGGAAACAGACGCCGCGTACGTAGGCAACAAAGTGGGCAACTTCACCGCCGAGGAGTGGTATCCCGGCGGCAAGCTTGGCACGACCATGAACACTGGGTCAAGCGCATACTCTGACCAGACTCCGGCCATCGATAACGACGCGGAGCTGTTCAACCAGTTCTTCATCGGCGAGCAGATGTTCGAGCGTCAATACACATTGAACACCGGCGCGTTCAAGGGCTTGGGCCCAGCGTCTGTTCGCACGTCATGTTTCGACTGCCACCCTGAGTATGGCCACGGCAAGCGCAAGGCTCAATATGAGACTCGCTACGGCAACGGCAACGGTTATTTGCTCGTGATTTATCACCCGACCGATGGCGCCAACAGCAACGACGGCGGATATGTAGCCGAGGTGACTGGCATGCCTCAGACACAAGCTCAGTCTCCGTTCTTGCCTCCTGTTGATGAGAGCAAGATAAAGATGAGCTGGGAACACGTGACCAAGATGGAAACGGAAGACATACCGTCAATGCAGTTCCCTGACGGCGAGAAGTTCGACTTGATCTATCCTGAGATTTCCATACCAAGAGAGGCGTTCAACACCACTCCCACACCATACGAGACTGGTAATGGCGCTGTGGCGGTAAGGCTTGAGTCTACCATCGGCATTGGCGGCACCGGACTGGTGGATGCCATTCCAAACGAGGCCATCAAGGCACAGTATGCTTCTGAGGCTGCTTACTTCAAGAAGGCCGGACTTGACGTAAAGGAACATATCAACCCGACGTTCTGGGACGCTGACAAGCAGGACTTCACCGACGCGGCATACTACACCTCGTTTGGCAAGGACAGCAAATATGCCACTGGCGGCGTTCACGCTGACGGCAGCACGTTCGATCCCAAAAGTTCCGACTTGAACAAGAGGATTGTCAGACGATACACTTATGCATTGACCCGTGGTACTTTACAGGATGGCCCTGGTGCAAATGCCATTTGGAACATCACAAACGTGACCCGTACCGACCGCCCCGTGCTCTATACGACGAAGGCATGGGCAAAGGCCATGTCGGAGAATTCCAATGTCATAGCAAGCATCAAGAAAGACCCTTCTTCACCTTACTATGCCGACACCGACGAAGGCATCAAGGAGAAAGTCTACAACTTGCTTCTCCCTTCAACCAACCAGTTTGACAACCAATGGCACAACTTCAAGCCTGAGCAGAGCATGGACGATTTCTATGCCTTCATGGTATGGCATCGTGGCCTTGCCGTTCCACGCGCCCGCAACTTGAACGACCCTGAAGTGCAGAGGGGCAAGAAGCTCTTCATGGAATGGGGTTGCGCCAACTGCCACAAGCCGTCTTGGAAGACCGGCGACGACAACTACGTGACGTCAAAGTATATCGCTGACAAGAAGTTGCCTCGTTATCCGAACCAGACTATCTGGCCTTATTCCGACTTCATCCAGCACAAGCTCTACATGAAGAACGACATCCACGGTTCTTGGTGCCGCACCACTCCGCTTTGGGGCCGTGGCCTGAGCTACATCAACACGGGTGCCGAAGACCGCTTGCACGACTGCCGTGCCCGCAACGAGGTTGAGGCAATCATGTGGCACTGCTACAGCAAGAAGAGCCACTCTTACTCTGCTGCCATAAACTTCTACAAGGCATCAAAGGCCGACCGCGACGCCGTGGTCAAGTTCTTGCGCTCTATCTAATAGAAGTAATCATTAGACAAATACATGATAAAAAAAGGACAAGGCAATCTAAAACGTAGATTCGCCTTGCCCTTTTGCTACTTATTAGCATGGAATGGCCTTCTGTCTCAGTTCGTCACATTCCATGCGACAGGCCGCAACGTCGTCGTGGCATAAACAGGAGCCTTGCGACGACTTCGTAAAAAGACTGATATTCAACAATGGTAAGAAAGATAATATTCATCCTCTACATACTTGTGCTCGTATGCATGGCCGCCGCCACGATAGTGGAGAAGAGCCAAGGCACTGATTATGTACACGCTCATTATTACGGTGCGTGGTGGTTCATTTTGATTTGGGCAGCTCTCGCCGCCTTCGGCGCTTTCCACATCATCAGGCAAAAGGTGAAATGCGCCTCAACATTGACCTTGCACGCCTCTTTCCTCATCATCCTTACCGGTGCTTTGCTAACCCATGTCTCAGCGAAGAGGGGCATGATTCATCTTAGGGTCAATAAGCCGGTAAACACTTACATGGCAAGCGATGAACAACGTGGAATGAAGGAAGAACAGCTGCCTTTCTCGCTCTGTTTGCACAAGTTTGAAGCCAAGATGCACGATGGCACCCAAGCCGTTGCCGACTACTCTTCACTGTTCACCGTGCTGGACGGCAAGGACAAGATTGACGGTGAAGTATCGATGAACCACATCTTCTCGCATCGCTCCTATCGTTTCTATCAGTCTTCCTACGACGAGGATGGCAAGGGCAGCATACTCGCCATCAACGCCGACCCCTACGGCATACCTGTCACTTACACTGGTTACGCGCTACTGTTCTTCTCCATCATTTGGATGCTCATAGACCCCAAGGGGGGCTACCGCAAAATCTTGAAGAGCCCGCTGCTAAGGAATGGGGCCTTGATGATAACCTTCATCCTCTGCCTTGGAAATGTACAGACCGCGCGGGCCGATTCCGTCATGGATAATATCCAGAACGCCGTGCTTCCCAAGGAGACCGCTGAGAAGTTTGGCAAGATATACATTCTCTACAACGACCGCATCTGTCCAGTTCAGACCTTCGCCCTCGACTTCTGCAAGAAGATTTATGGCGCGCGAAGCTATCATGGCCTGACGGCAGAGCAAGTGCTCTCCGGCTGGGTGTTCTATGGCAACGTTTGGGCTGCCGAGCCTTTCATCAAAATAAAGGGCGGAGAGCTGAAGTCGACTATCAACTTACCCGACTATGCTTCATTAAACAGCTTCTTCAACCACGACGTGGGTGGCTATACCATCGGACAGTTCGTGCAGGAATACTACAACGGCCAGCAAGACAAGTTTCACCAGCAGGCTGCCGACATCGACGGCAAGATTCAGATCATCATGGAACTGCGTCAAGGCATCTCACTGAAGGTCTTGCCCTATACATTCAACAAGAACGTGAAAGCGTCGAAAGACCATCCTTTCATCAAAGCGGGCACGACAACATGGTTCTCGCCGGTAGACAAGCTGCCACGCGCCGTGGAGTATCAGCACTCGCTTTATATAAAGAACGTTTTCTCTTTGCTCAATGAGGACGTGAAAGCGGGACGCTTCGATCGTGTGAATGTCTACTTCGACAAGATGCGGAAATATCAGGCCATAAGTGGCGGAACCTCCTTGCCCTCCGCCGCGCAATACAAGGCCGAGCGCATCATCAACGCCTTTCCTTTCGCCACCATCCTGTTCATGGTGAACCTCACGTTGGGATTCATCGCCCTTTTTCATACCATCTACCGCATGACGCGGAAAAGGGAAGTCAAGCTTCTCAACTACTTGTTGCCCGCATTGCTGATAGTCTCGTTTCTCGCCCTGACCTTTGGCATGGCATTGAGATGGGTCGTAAGCGGCAACGTGCCCATGTCGAATGGTTATGAGACCATGTTGACAGTGGCGTGGTTTGTCATGCTCATCAGCATAGCCTTGCAGTTCAAGGTTCGCATGGTCATGGTCTTCGGCTTCCTCCTCTCCGGCTTCTTCCTCTTGGTGAGCCACATCAACCAGATGGACCCTGCCATCGGGCAGATGATGCCGGTGCTGAACAGTCCGCTGCTGAGCGTCCACGTGAGTGTCATCATGATGAGCTACGCGCTTTTGTCGCTCACCTTCATCTGCGGTCTCATGGGCATCTTCATGCGCTCTCATGCCGAGGAGCTACAGGCTTTGAGCCGCGTGTTCCTCTATCCGGCTCTCACGACAATGGGCCTCGGCATATTCATCGGAGCCATCTGGGCAAACGTGAGTTGGGGCAACTACTGGAGCTGGGACAGCAAGGAGACATGGGCGCTTATCACGTTCATGATTTATGCCGTGGTGGTGCACACCCAGACCCTGCCCGCGTTTCGCAAGCCTCTGGCCTACCATGTCTATCTCACCTTCGCCTTCCTGAGCATAGTGATGACCTACTTCGGCGTAAACTATTTCTTGAACGGCATGCACAGCTACGCTTAGGCTGTCACGGCACTTTTACACATTATATATATAATAGCCACCGCGGCTCATTGATTATTCGAGCGTGCAACACAGGCCGACAATAATAAATTGTTTTAATTGTTTGGAGTATTCGCGATTTCATCGTAACTTTGGAAAAATAACTCACAAAACAATATGAAACGATTATTTATATCCGCCTGCCTACTGGTGGCGATGAGTGCTACGACCTTGGCGCAGACCGAGACTGAGAGCCTTTCCTTTCTCTACAAGAGCATGTCCACGCCCGACCGCGTAGACTATCCCAAAGCCTACTGGCAGAAGCAGGTGCGCATGGCGCTGAAGGCACGCGCCGACATGCCGTGGGGTAAGAAGGTGCCCAAATGGGAGTTTGAGAACTTCGTCCTTCCCGTCCGCGTGAACAATGAGGCATTGGACAATTCGCGCGAGGTCATCTACAAGGAGCTGGCTCCACGCCTCAAGGGTCTCACCATGGAGCAAGCCGCACTGGAGGTGAACCACTGGTGCCACGAGAAGGCAAGCTATCGTCCGAGCGACGGCCGCACGTCGTCGCCCCTGGCCACGATGCGCAACAGCATTGGCCGCTGCGGAGAGGAGAGCACCTTCACCGTGGCAGCACTTCGCGCCGTCGGCATACCGGCCCGCCAAGTCTACTGCCCCCGTTGGGCGCACACCGACGACAACCACGCTTGGGTCGAGGTATGGGTCGACGGCCGTTGGCGCTTCATGGGCGCTTGCGAGCCAGAGGCCACTTTGGACAAGGGATGGTTCAACTGGGCAGCAAGCCGCGCCATGCTCATACGCGCCTTCGACTACGAGGGCAACCAAATAGCCACAACAGACACCTACGCCCCGACAAAGACCTTGAAGGTGAGGGTCGTAGACGAAGAGGGCAAGGCCATACAAGGCGCCACGGTCGACTTCCGCGTCTACAACTACTCTGAGTTTTATCCCATCTTCACCACCAAGAGCGACGCCGACGGTTATGCCACGTTCACGACCGGTTATGGCGACTTGCAGGTGTGGGTCAGCGCTAACGACAAGTATGGCGTGAAGAAGGCTGACGCCTACTCCACCGAGATTGCCATAACACCTTGCCACAAAGCCGGAAGCGCATGGGTCGACGAATACGACTTGCACGTTCCCACAACAGTGCTCGAAGAGCCTGACCGCAGCGTCGTAGACACCGTGAGCGAGAACGGTCGCCGATTGGCCAAGGAAGACAGGATTCGCACCGCTTACCAGAAAAAGACGTTCTATCAGGGCGACAACGACATCCTGAAGAAAGCGCGAAGCAACTGGAAGGTCATGGATAAGTTCTTAAAGGAGAAGAACCCTAAGACCAACCTCGTGATTCAGGGCCTTAGCGAGAAGGACCTCAGGGACGTTACGATCGACGTCTTGCACGACGCTTGCCTGCTCAGCGACGACGCCTTGCGTAGTGGGGGCATACGCATCTCCACCGAGCACCTCAGGCCTTACGTGGCCTTCTTGCAGAAACGCTTGCCGAAGCTTACGGCAAAGGAGTGGATAGCATGGGTGGAAAGCAATATCAAGGTGGACAACTCCAACAACCCGAAGCAACTCTTCGTGTCGGCTGTCGGTGTTTACAACAACCGCAAGTGCGACGACCGCAGCCGTGAGCTCTTCACCGTGGCCGGGGCGCGCGCCCTTGGCATGAAAGCCAAGCTCGACCCTCTGGGCAAGGCGATGGTTGCCGACGGCGACGCTTGGTTGCAGCTCAGCGACAAGCAATCGGCCAAACCACGGCAAGCGCAAGGCACGCTGAAGCTCGAGGTGCCGGCTGACGTGATGTACTATCACGGCTACACCATCTCGAAGATGGTCGATGGCCGACCCACGTCGCTCGACTATGCCGACGACGACCCGACCGTGACGGAGAAGTTCCGCAAGGGCCTCAACCTCCCCGCAGGCGACTACCTGCTCAACACCGGCACGCGCCTCAAGGGTGGCGACGTGCTCACCCACAGCGTGATGTTCACGCTGAAGGCCGGCCAGACCACGACCGTGCCCGTATTCTTCCGCACAAGCTCACGAAGCGTGAAAAGCGACTTGCAGCTCGACGACAGTGAGAAGAACGCGAGCGCCACGTCGGTTCAGAGCGCGCAATGACAAATGAGATAACGTCAGCCCCTTGACTTCCCGACATGGAAGCCAAGGGGCTTTAATTTTTATGTTTCGGAAATATGAAATTGGAAGTTTGCTGCGGAAATATCGCAAGCGTAAGAGCCGCCATTGAGGGTGGCGCCGACCGCGTGGAGCTGTGCCGCGACCTTGAGTTCGACGGGCTCACGCCAAGCCGCGAGATGATTGGCGAGGCCGTCGGCCTCTGTCACCCCGCCGGATTGTTGGTTCACGTTCTCATTCGCTCTCGCGAGGGAGATTTCGTTTACGACGATACCGAGGTCAAGAAGATGGCCGACGAGATAGGCATGGCCATCGCAGAGGGTGCCGATGGCGTTGTCGTTGGCGCGCTCACGCCCGGTGGCGACATCGACACCGCCGCTTGCCGCAAATGGATCGACGCGGTGAGGCAAGCCGTAGGCGACCAACGTCGCAACGTGACGTTCCATCGCGCCTTCGACGTCTGCGACGACCCACTCGAGGCGATAGGGCAGATAGCGCGATTGGGATGCAACCGCATACTCACCTCCGGGCAACAGGCCACCGCGGAGCAAGGCATACCCTTGCTGAGACAGCTTGTGGAGAAGGCGAGGGAAATATCAGCAAAGTCGGGCCACGAGCTTGGCATATTGTGTGGCGCGGGCGTGAACACCCATAACGCGAGCACCATATTGAAGGCGACGGGAGCCACGGAGATTCATGGCTCCCTGCGCACGGGTCTCGTGTCTGACGCGGAAAAGATAAGGCTGGTGAAAGAGGCTATCTCCTGACCACAATGACATTGTCGGGAGCGGCCAACGTCGCGGGCACGGCAATTCTCAGCTGCTTGTTCTTATATGTATAAGTCACCTTCTTTCCTGTCTGGAAGTCGGTGACTTCTTTTGGTTTCTTAGCCATCGGTATCGTGATGTCGCTTGGGGCTTTCGTTCCCTCGGCTGGGCAGACGTGCACATACACCTTGCCGTCCTTCTCGGTCGTCGCGCCCCACTCGCATGGCTTCACCGGGCCGGCCTCGCTGCCATAGAGCGTCTCGCCATACACGCGCATCCACTTGCCTATCTCCCTCAACCTGTCGAGAGCCAACGCCGGGAGTTCGCCGTTGGGCTGTGGCCCGATGTTGAGCAGCAGGTTCGCGCCCTTGCCCGACGTGTTGACGAGCAAGCGGATAAGCTCCGCCGCCGACTTGTAGTTCTGGTCCACGACCTTATATCCCCACATGCCGTTCATGGTCTGGCAGGTCTCCAGCGGCAAGTGGCTTATCTGCGCGGCCTTGTCCACGAAGCCCGCGGTGTTCTCTCCGGGCAGGTCACGCTCGAAAATCTGTATGTCCTCACCGTCAAATGGCTTCATGTGGTGGTTGTTGCCAATGAGGCACGCTGGCTGCAACTTGTGGATAAGGGCATATTGCTCGGGCAGGTGCCAGTCGAAGGGAACTGAGTCTTGGTCGTGATCCCACCAACCGTCAAACCATATCGCGCCAATCTTGCCGTAACGTGTCAGCAGTTCGGTGAGTTGGGCGTTCATGAAGTTGAAATAATGTGGCCAGTCGCTCTTGGTGCTGTCCTTGCCGCAATGCCTGCCCGTGCGGCCCATGGGATAATCTTGGCGCATCCAGTCGATATGGCTGTAATAGAGGTGTAGCCTTATGCCCTCGTCGTGGCAGGCATCAGCCAGTTCCTTCACGATGTCGCGCTTGAATGGCGTAGCCTTCACGATGTTGTAGTCGCTCTGCCGGGTGTCCCACATCGAGAAGCCGTCGTGGTGGCGCGTGGTGAAGCAGACATACTTCGCGCCAGCGTCCTTGATGGCTTTCACCCACTCATGGGCGTTGAAGCGATGCGGATAGAAGGCGTCGGCGGCCTTGGCATACTCCATGCGGTCGGGCACGGCGTTTTGCAGATACCACTCGCCTTGGGCAAACGTGCTGTAAATGCCCCAGTGAAGGAAGACGCCAAACTTGGCCGCGCGGAAGTTTTCCCTCTCGGCGAGGTTTTCCTTCGTCGGGACATAACCTTGCGCCATCACTCCGAGAAATGACAGGAAAAGGGCGATAGTAGACAGTGTTCTTTTCATAAGTTGATACGGATTTATAGTTTTAACGCCAAAACTACAAATAAAACATCGAAACGACAAACATATTCTATTATTTTAGCTACCTTTGCTTAAAATTTTAGCAAAACTTATATGAGACGTTTTTTAATATCCCTTTGCGCGCTCTGCGCTTCGCTTTTGTCTTTTTCCCAACCCAGTCAAACCAAGCCGCTGCCATGGCGCGGAATGATGATCGACGTGAGCCGCCATTTCGTGCCTCTCGACGAACTGTATCGCGAGGTTGACATCATGAGCCATTACGGTCTCAACACGCTCCACCTCCACCTGACCGACGCGGCCGGATGGCGCATGGAGATAAAAGCCTATCCACGACTCACCGAGGTGGGCGCTTGGCGCACCAGGCAGACATGGAAAGAATGGTGGAACAAGCCTGAAAAGCAGGATGGCCTGGACCTGAGCTACGTGCGTGCCTACAGCGACAGCAAGAGTGGCTTTGGCGGCTATTATACGCAGGATGAGCTGAAGGGCCTGGTGAAATACGCCCAGGCCAAAGGCATAACCATAGTGCCGGAGATAGAGTTCCCGGGCCACAGCGAGGAGGTGTGCGCCGCGTATCCCGAAGTGGCGTTCAACCACGCCGAGATGAACGTATCAAAGGAAGAGACCTACAAGTTCATGGAGACGATATTGAAAGAGGTGGCCGAGGTCTTCCCGTCGAAATACATACATTGCGGTGGCGACGAGACGGCGACGCAAAAGGAGCAATATGCCGGTGCCATACGCCGCATGAACAGCATCGTGCGCGGCCTTGGCCGCAAGATGGTGGTGTGGGACGAGGCACTCTCCGACTCCGAGGCCGACAGCAGCATCGTCATCATGGTTTGGCGCAATGCCGACATTGGCAAGAAAGCCCTCTCGCTGGGACATCAGGTGGTGATGTGTCCCGGATCGTGGTGCTATCTCGACAGCTATCAGGACGCGCCTGCCACTCAACCCGAGACGATGGGCGGCTACAGGCCGCTGAAGCACATCTGGGATTTCGGCAAGGAGATAGCGCTGTTCCGCGACAAGCTGCTCGGAGCGCAGGTCACACTGTTCACCGAGTATGTGCCCACGGTGAGCCTGCTGCAGTATCAGCTGTGGCCGCGCGCCCTGGCCATGGGCGAGATTGGCCTTGGCCGCACGCGCTCATACAAGGATTTCCACCGATGGGCGACACATGTCACCGACAGCTTGCGAAAGGCCGGCGTCAACGCCTTTGACCTGAGGAAAGAGATTGGCGAGCGTCCGGAATATTTCAAGAAGGTGAAGCACTTGGCCATTGGCGGCAAGGTCAAGTTCAACGGCGATTGCCGTTACAGCGACGTGTACAAGGCGGGCGGCGACAACGCCCTCGTCGACGGATTGCAAGGCACGTGGAACAACAACGACAACCGCTGGCAGGGATTCTGCTGCGACCTCGACATCACCATCGACCTCGGCAAGGAGCGCGCCGTGCATGGCGTGAGCATGAACTTCATGCAGCTCACGGGGCCTGAGATTTTCTTCCCCGAGCAAGTCACGGTGAACGGTGTGCCTTGCGCCGCCAGTCCTAAGGACCTGCCCTACTCCATTTGCGACTACACGTTGAGCAAGAAGCAAACCACTCGTTTCCTCCACATCCAAGCCAAGCGCTCGCCACGCAAGGGCTGGCTGTTTGTCGACGAGGTAATAGTGAAATAAGGATGAGAAAGGCGCGCGCTACGAGCCGGTAAGGAAGTGGCTGAAACGCCTTTAGAGCTGCTCCGCTATCTCCGTCATGTCCTTACGCGTCTTCTTCGGGCAAGGGCAATCGGCGGCCACATGGCCCACGGGCATTATGGCCACGGCCTCATAGCCTTCCACCGGAAACAGGCGCCTGACGGCCTCGACGTCGTAGTTGGCCACCCAGCACGTGCCGAGACCGCGGTCGGCGGCGGCAAGGGCGAGATGCTCAACTGCTATGCCAAGGTCTATGTCGCCGTGGGCCTTGCCGTCGTCGGGACGCACCCAGCAGCCAGCCGTGTCTTTCATGGCCAGCACATACATTGGCGCCGTGGTGAACCAGCGCCGGTCATAGCATTGCCTTATCTTCCGCTTCGCCTCTTCCGAGGTGAGAAGCAAAAACTTCCACGGCTGCAGGTTATGGGCCGACGGCGCCAAACGCGTGCATTCCATTATGTAGTCGATGTCTGCCTTGCTGACAGGCTCGTCGGTGTACTTACGAGCCGAGAATCGTTTTTCGGCTAATTCCTTGAAATTCATATTTGCTTAATTATAAACGGTTTACTTATCGCGTCGGCTTCATGCATGAATTGCGACGCGGTTACTACGGAATGGCATCGGCTTCACGGTGTAGAGGCAAAGCCCTTGCGCCGTGAAGCCGATGTCGATATTTAAGGTGCGTGCGTTTTGTGAAAAACTCAACAAGGGCTACGCGCCGCTATTCACTTGATGTTGTTGTCGATGAAGGCATCCAGCACTTGCGTCTTCTCGCCCACGGGCATGATGTCGTAGTCGGCGATGGCAGCCGGAATAAGGCAGCTGTAACCCTCCTTGAGCACCAGCTCGTCGCCAGTCTCGTTGACCTTTATCTTGCAGTCGCCCTTCAGGCACATGCAGACCACGAAACTGTCGAAGCCCTTCATGGCATAGTGGCGAGGCTTGTCGAGGTCGCTCACCCTGACGCAGAAATACTTGGTGTCAAGGATGACGTTTGGCGTGTTGGCCTCGTGCTTGTATTCTGAGCTGTAAGAGTCGGCCACGTTGAAGTCGAGTGCCTCGGCAGCCAGCTCGGTGTGAAGCTCGCGTGGCTTGCCGTCGAGTCCGGGGCGGTTGTAGTCGTAGATGCGGTAAGTGACATCGGACGACTGCTGAATCTCGGCGAGCATGATGCCGCTGCAGATGGCGTGAACCCTGCCTGCCGGAATGTAGAACACGTCGCCGGCCTTCACCTCATGGCGTGCCAGCACGTCGGTGATGGTACCGTCGGCAATGCGCTGCTTATACTCCTCTTTCGAGATTTTCGTCTTGAAACCGCAATAGAGATAGCTGCCGGGCTTGGCGTCGAGCACGTACCACATCTCGGTCTTGCCCATCTTGTTGTGCACGCGCTTTGCCATCTCGTCGTTGGGGTGCACCTGGATGCTGAGGTCTCTCTTGGCATCGATAAACTTCACGAGCAATGGCATCTTGCCGCCATACTGCTCGCTGACGGCCTTGCCGAGTATGGCCTCGGGATCGGAAGAGATGACAGAGATGAGATCCTTGCCTTTTTCCGCGCCATTGCTTATCGTGTCGGGACTTGACGGCACTGCGCTGACCTCCCAGCTTTCGCCCACGGGGTTCTCGTGTGGGGTCAGCCCCTTGAATGGGCAAAGACGGTCACCACCCCAAATGGTCTCATGAAGATTGGGGGCGAAAAGAAAAGGATAAAGGCTTGTTTTCATTGTGTGATATTTTTTATGCGTTATTATACTTATATATCATAACGTGCAAACATTGCGCATTATTGCATGAGAAACGCATTATTTTCTTTGCCGGGGCGGGCTTGAGCCGGCCCCGGCAAATCATACCGATTAAATCGGGTAATAATATTCAACAAATGGTCGTCTGAGAATCGATTTTTTTCAACCGAGCTGTCTCTTGGTTGAAAACGACGCGATTATGGGTCGTTTTCGCAATTCGTTGATTACCAAAGATTTGCGAGTTTTGCGGTTTTTAGGCGTTGCCAATGCGCTGATTTCGCATTGCCGTTACAGTGCAATCGCGTCGCCGTTACGGTGTAATCGCGATGCCGTTACGGTGCAATCGCGTTGCGATTACGGTGTAACGGCGACGCGATTGCACCGTAACGGCAATGATTTTTGGCAAAAAACCAGTCGACGATGCTGCGAAGGGGCACCTCGAAGCCTTTTTTCCGCTCTATTTGCCCCTGTTTCCAAGTGTTAAATTTTGGCAATAATATTTTACACTTTTGGTACTTTTGCATGGACGTGCAGGAGCGGCATATTTTGCGTGTAAAGCCCACTTTTATATCATACACTGTTAAATACACATAAGCTTTTTGAAATGGGGGGGGTGTATTAAAAGGCCCTCAAAATTAATTCGTAATTTTGCAACGTAAACTATCTGAGCTGTTCGTGTGGGTAATGACATACGTAACGGAACAGATACATAATCACGGCAAACACTTGACCTACGTCAATAATGCCAGATTTTTGAATATTTTCCCCCGAATTGTTTTGCACTTTCAAAAAATCGCAGTACCTTTGCACTCGCAATTCAGAAATGGATAAGCAATAAAGGTTAAACATCGCGGAGTGGAGCAGTTGGTAGCTCGCCAGGCTCATAACCTGGAGGTCGCACGTTCGAATCCTGCCTCCGCAACTACGACGACGTAATGCACACAAAGCATTACGTCTTTTTGTTTATATCACTTTACAAGAGATTGTGCAGTGCACGCGATGCAGTCAGATCCATCCTTACCCGCACCTGCAAAGCACAACCATACATTTTAGCTTGAATTTCACGGCGTCAAGACGGCTCTTTACGAAAAGTTTGAGTAAATTTGCATTGGCTTGTTGAATCACCGAAAGGCTCGGCACTGCCTACACTAATATCATAACGAACCATTAAGCATGAAAACACTTCTGACCATACTTGGCCCAACGGCCTCGGGCAAGACCGACCTCGCGGCACACGTGGCTCGCGAGATTGGCGGAGAGATAATCTCAGCCGACTCGCGACAGGTTTACCGCGGCATGGACATTGGCACGGGAAAAGACCTCGACGACTACGTGGTTGACGGCAAGCAGATTCCATATCATCTCATCGACATCCGCGAGGCAGGCACGAAATACAACCTCTTCCAATACCAAGAGGACTTCTTGAAGGCTTACCACGACATTCAGAGCCGTGGGGCGCAGCCCATTCTCTGCGGAGGCACGGGGCTGTATATCGAGAGCGTGCTCAAGGGCTACCACCTGTCGCCCGTGCCGCAAAACCCGGAACTGCGCAAAGCACTCGAAGGGAAAAGCCTGGACGAGCTGACCCACATGCTAAGGCAACTTAAAGCCAAGACTGGAAGCAACATGCACAACACCACGGACGTGGACTCGTGCCAACGGGCCATACGCGCAATAGAGATTGAGACCTACAACCTTGACCACCCCACCGACAACAGGGACTTCCCCGCCATAGACAGCGTGATAGTGGGCGTGGGGATAGACCGCGTCGCACGGCGCGAGAAGATTACCAGCAGGCTAAGGAAACGATTGGACAACGGCATGGTGGAAGAGATACGCGGCATTCTCGACAAGGGCGTGAAGGCCGACGACTTGATATACTATGGCCTGGAATATAAATATGTGACGGAATACGTGATTGGCAAACTGACCTACGAGGAGATGTTCCGCCAACTGGAGATAGCCATCCACCAGTTTGCCAAGCGACAAATGACGTGGTTCAGGGGCATGGAGCGTCGTGGAGCCACCATCCACTGGATAGACGCCGCGCTGTCAATGGAAGAAAAGGTGAAGGAGACCATACGGCTGCTGCGCCATGCACGCGCACAACCTTAAAAAAACATAAAACAGACAATTTGCCTGTGCAAACCTTTTACCAATAAGAAAAAAAACACTAAATTTGGATGCAATAAAGGAAGCTCCAAAGCAACTGTCTTCCTAAATCTGATATACAAACCTTAAAATGCCTTTGTTACTATGAGTTATCTCAAATTTGAAAGGGCACAGATGATAAACCTTCAAGAATCTTTGCAAAAAGAGATTCTGAGAACTAACCGGTCAGGTGCTTACTCCTGCTCTACGGTCGTAGACTGCAACACGAGAAAGTATCACGGCCTATTGGTCGTGCCTGTTCCTGAGCTTGACCACGACAATCATGTGCTTCTTTCATCACTCGACTGCTCGGTCATACAGCATGGCGCGGCCTTCAACCTTGGCCTGCACAAATACCATAGCGGCACGTTCAGCCCAAACGGCCATAAATACATCTTCGACTTCGATTGCGACAAGATTCCGACGACCATATACAGGGTTGGCGGCATGATATTGAAAAAAGAGGTGGTGTTCCAGCACTACGAGGACCGCGTGCTCATACGCTACACTCTCGTCGACGCCCACTCGGAGACCACGCTGCAGTTTCAGCCTTTCCTCGCCTTCCGCAGCGTGAGACAGTTCACGCACGAGAACTCAAGGGCGAGCCGCGACTACGAGGAGGTGAGCAACGGCATACGCACCAGGATGTACGACGGTTACCCTTACCTCTACATGCAATTCTCGAAGAAGCCCAAGTTCGTGTACGACCCCAACTGGTATCGCGACCTTGAATACCAAAAAGAGCAAGAGCGCGGCTATTCGTCGACGGAAGACCTGTATGTGCCAGGCTATTTCTCCATACCCATCAAGAAGGGCGAGAGCATCGTCTTCGCCGCGTCCACGTCGGAGTCGAAACCGAGAGGCCTGAAGGCCCTCTTCGACAAGGAAGCCGACGAGCGCACGCCTCGCGACAACTTCATTCACTGCCTCATAAACGCGGCTCACCAGTTCCACGTGCACGACAAGGATGGCAAACGATATATCCTGGCCGGCTATCCGTGGTTCAAATGCCGCGCGAGAGACACGTTCATCTCGCTGCCTGGCTTGGCATTGTCGATAGACGAGGTTGACTATTTCGAAGACGCCATGGACACCGCCACGAAGCAGCTCTACGACTTTATGGAAGGCAAGGAGCAGACCGGACTCTTGGCAGAGGTGGAGCAGCCCGACGTGCCGCTGTGGGCCATCAGGGCCGCGCAGCAATATTCCAACAAGCTGGGGCTGACGCTTTGCGCGAAGAGATACGGCAAGCTCGTGCACGACCTTATACATTATATAATAAGCAACAAGCACCCTTACCTCGTGCTCGACACCAACGGCCTGCTGAAGACGGATGGCAAGAAGAAGGCCATGACGTGGATGAACTCCACGGTGAACGGACTGCCAGTGGTGCCGCGCACGGGATACATAGTAGAGTTCAACGCCTTGTGGTACAACGACCTCGTATTCGCCGAAGACATTGCCAAGGAGCTTGGCGACAATGCCGCCGCAGAGAGGCTGCACGAGCTGGCCGAGCGTTGCAAGGCCTCGTTTGTTGACACCTTCGTCAACGAGTATGGCTATCTCTACGACTTCGTTGACGGCGACAAGCCCGACTGGAGCGTTCGCCCGAACATGATTTTCGCCGTGGCTCTCGACAACTCGCCACTGACCCCGCAACAACAGAAGACCGTCTTCGACTACTGCACGCGCGAGCTGCTCACGCCGAAAGGCCTGCGCTCGCTGTCGCCAAAGAGCACTGGATACACCCCCATGTATGTCGGCGCGCAGGCGCAACGCGACTACGCTTATCATCAAGGCACCGCATGGCCCTGGCTCGAGGGTTTCTACCTCAGCGCCTGCCTGAAGCTCTTCAAGCGCTCGCGCCTGAGCTTCATACACCGCCAGATGGTGGGATTCGAGGACGAGATGTTCAACCACTGCGTGGGCACGCTGCCTGAGCTCTTCGACGGCAACCCGCCATTCAGGGGCAGGGGAGCCGTGTCGTTCGCGGCTAACGTGGCCGGGATATTGCGCGCCACGGAACTACTTGAGAATATCAATGAAAACAAATAGGAGGGGCGACATATGAAAGTTTTAATGTTTGGATGGGAGTATCCTCCTCATGTATTCGGTGGACTGGCCACCGCCAACTTCGGCATTTCCGAAGGACTGCACGCCCAAGGCGACGTGGAGATAACGCTTTGCCTGCCACGGCCTTTTGGCGATGAAGACCACACCTACGCGCGTATCGTGGCAATGAACTGCGTGCCAATAGTGTACAAGAACGTTGACCGCGACTACGTGAAGCAACGCATCGGCAACCTGATGGACCCTGATGAGTATTACCGGTTCCGCGACCACATATATGCCGACTTCGGCTATATGCACGTCAACGACTTGGGGTGCATGGAGTTTGCCGGCGGATACCCAAGCAACCTTAACGAGGAGATAAACAACTACAGCATCATAGCCGGACAGGTGGCGCGCGCCGAGGAGTTCGACATCATTCACGCTCACGACTGGCTCACCTACCCCGCCGGCATCTTCGCCAAGCAAATCAGCGGAAAGCCACTGTGCATACACGTCCACGCCACCGACTGGGACCGCTCGCGCGGACACGTCAACCCTACCGTCTACGGCATAGAGAAAGACGGAATGGACCATGCCGACTGCATAATGTGCGTGTCGGAACTGACGAGGCAAACCGTGATAAACCATTATCACCAAGACCCAAGGAAGGTGTTCACGGTGCACAACGCCGTGTACCCGTTAAGCCCTGAGAACCAAGCCATACCGCGGCCCGACCACAGGGGCAAGGAGAAGGTCGTCACGTTCCTGGGACGCATCACCATGCAGAAAGGCCCGGAATATTTCGTGGAGGCCGCCAACATGGTGCTGCACCGAACCAACAACATTCGCTTCTGCATGGCAGGATCGGGCGACATGATGGACGCCATGATTTACCTCGCGGCGGAGCGCGGCATCGCCGACAGGTTCCACTTCCCGGGCTTCATGAGGGGCAAGCAAGTCTACGAATGCCTAAAAAACTCTGACGTGTACGTCATGCCGTCGGTGAGCGAGCCGTTTGGCATCTCGCCACTCGAGGCCATGCAATGCGGCACGCCGACAATCATCTCAAAGACAAGCGGTTGCGGAGAAATACTGACAAACTGTATCAAGATAGACTATTGGGACATCAACGCCATGGCAGACGCCATATACAGCATTTGCCACAACGAGGGACTGTTCAACTACCTGCAACAGAAAGGCCAGGAGGAAGTGGCGCAAATCACCTGGGAGAAAGTGGGACGATGGATCAGGGAACTATACCTGAGAACGCTCCATTGGATTTGAGCCGAGAGACATAACAGGAAAAACAGACAGAAAAACCATAAACGACCATGAAAACAATTTGTTTATACTTCGAGATACACCAAATAGTACACTTGAAACGGTACCGCTTCTTCGACATTGGCACCGACCACTACTATTACGACGACTACGAGAACGAGCGCACCATAAGGGACATAGCCGAGCGCTCATACATACCCGCGCTCAACACCATCGGCGAGATGATAAAGGAGAACGGAAAGTATTTCCGCGTGGCGTTCTCGCTCTCCGGCGTCGGCATGGAGCAACTGGAGCAATACGCGCCTGAGGTGCTCGACAAGCTCGTGGAGCTTAACAAGACGGGCTGCGTGGAATTTCTCGCGGAGCCTTACGCCCACGGCCTGTCGGCATTGAAAGACAACACCATGTTCGCACTGAACGTGAAGAACCAATGCGACAAGATGGTGGAATACTTCGGCAAGCGACCAACCGTGCTACGCAACTCATCGCTCATCTACAGCGACGACATTGGCCTCCAGGCCAGCGAGATGGGCTTCAAGGGCATGCTGACAGAAGGCGCCAAGCACGTGCTGGGATGGAAGTCGCCGCACTATGTCTACAACTGCGCGCTCACGCCGAAACTGAAACTGCTGCTGCGCGACGTCAACCTGAGCGACGACATCAGCCTGCGATTCAACAACAAGGATTGGGAAGGCTACCCGCTCTTCGCCGACCAGTATATAGCGAAGATCGCGCAACTGCCAGAACCGGAGAAGGTCGTAAACATCTTCATGGAGTTGTCGGCACTGGGAATAGCGCAACCGCTGTCGTCAAACATCCTCGAGTTCATCCACGCGCTGCCACGATTCGCCAAGCAGCAAGGCATCACGTTCTCAACGCCATCGGAAGTGTGCGACAACTTCAACAGCGTGGGCGACCTCAACGTGCCCGACACCCTGTCGTGGGTCGACGAGGAGCGCGACGTGAGCAGCTGGCTCGGCAACGACATGCAGAGGGAGGCGTTCAACAAGCTCTACGGCATTGCCGACAGGGTCAGGATAGCCAACGACCCAATGATAAACCAGGACTACAACTACCTGCAGGCGAGCAACAACTTCAGGTTCATGTCCACGAAGCCTTCACAAGTGGGTATAGACAGGGGCATTTACAGCAGTCCGTTCGACGCCTTCACCAACTACATGAACATCCTTGGCGACTTCATCAACAGGGTCAACGCGCTCTATCCATCTGACATCGACAACGACCAGCTCAACTCTCTGCTGACCACCATCAAGAACGAGGGCGACGAGATTGAGATGAAGGACAAGGAAATAGAACGGCTGCAAGCCCGACTGGAGAAATCGGAGGCGACGGTGACAAAGCTCCGCAAGAAATACGAGACCAAGGAGATAACGAAGACCCAAACGGCAAAGAAGACCACCAGGGCAAGCAAGACCAAGAAGAGCGAAGCAAAAGAAGCCTCAGCCAAAGAAGAAAGCCCGACAACAACAAAAGAAGAGACTAAGGCTTAACACACGCCAAGACTGGCACACGCATAAAACATTTATAGAATAAGCATTCGTTTCCCCGGCATTTTTTTTATTGTCGGGGAAACTTTTTTTTACAAGGAATGTAATATTATAATCATGATTGACGTTATTAAGTTATAAAAATCAACAATAATAACTGCCCATGATAAAACGTCTACTTAAAAAAGACAAGCAGCCTTCTGAATTGTCGTTGTATGTCATACGTGAGTTCGCACGCCAATACAATGTCATCAAAAAGCAAGAAAACAACAGCTTCTGCGCGTACAACATCACATTATCTTGAAAGTATGGAAAAAACACAAACTATAATTTCCCCATCATTGCTGTCCGCTGATTTCTGCGACCTGAAATCAGACATCGACATGATAAACCGCAGCGAGGCCGACTGGCTCCACTGCGACGTTATGGACGGAGTGTTTGTACCCAACATCTCATTCGGTTTCCCCGTCTTACAAGCGTTAAAAGGCATTTGCAAGAAGCCGCTCGACGCCCATTTCATGATCGTGAAGCCGGAAAGATACATAGACACGGCGGCAAAGGCTGGAGTGTCGATAATGACGGTACACCAAGAAGCCGTATTGCACCTGAACCGCGTGGTCAGCCAAATACATGAGGCCGGCATGAAAGCGGGCGTGGCATTGAACCCAGCTACGCCAGTGAGCGCGCTCGAAGACATCATAGAAGACGTGGACATGGTGTTGCTCATGAGCGTAAATCCTGGATTCGGCGGACAGAAGTTCATTGAGAACACCATCAACAAGGTGCGTCGTCTTGTGAAACTGATAGACCAAAGCCAATCCAAGGCCATAATCGAAGTGGACGGAGGCGTGAACAACGAGACTGCGCCACGATTGGTCAAGGCCGGTGTCAACGCTCTCGTCAGCGGCAACTACGTGTTTAAGAGCCTCAATCCTGAGGAGGTGATTAAGCAACTGAAAAGCCTCTAAGAACAAACTACCGTAAGGGAGATTATTGCCACCCGCTTTCTTTGAGCATAAAATGTGCTGAAAAAAAGCGGGTAGGCATTTTATCCACACGGATTTGAAAGATTATAAAGATGCCGGCTTCGCCGATTATACACACCGCCATTCAACCGTTTCCGCAGTGGCAAGCCTCCAAAACAAAGTACAGGGGCGACTATGGATGGTTAGAGGCCGCACCAACCAATATGGACAATCCATGACAGGCCTCGACAACGCCGTCGGTACGTTTTCGGGCGAAAAGTTTTGCCGTTACGGTGCAACGGCGATGCGATTACGGTGTAACGGCAACGCGATTACGGTGTAACCCTAATATAAAGGTAGCGAAACGTCTGGATTTTGCATTCTTGCGGAAAAAATCGCCAAAACGTTTGGTGATACGGAAAAGAAGCCGTAACTTTACACTCGCTTTCATAGAGGAAGCACACTTATCAAATATGGTGGGTGTAGTTCAGTTGGTTAGAGCGTCAGATTGTGGTTCTGAATGTCGTGGGTTCGAGTCCCACCCCCCACCCGAAAATCCCGCAGGTCAAACGACTTGCGGGATTTTTCGTTTTTACGCCTGTCACAAGCTTCGCTTCGTGAAGCCAAGCCCGGCACGAGCATTGTTTCATCAAGTTGACGAAGGGCGGTTTTCCCTTATCACATTAGGGGAACACCTACTTTCCTTTATGTTTTTTCCCCTGTCTCTTTGCTTCTAAACGCCTATCTTTGCAGTGTGTTAGAAGACAAGAGTAAAATAACCCTGTAATACCTTACGACTATGAAATGTACATTATTGGCAATCGTGGCAGCATTGGTGATGACAAGCACAATGAACGCCCAAAGACTGAGGGACATCACGGCTGAGGCACGTTTTATCACCGACAAGATGGTTGTGGAGTTAGGTCTCAACAAATTTCAGCGCGACAACATTCTGAGCCTTAACCTCGCTTACCTTGACGGCATAAACAGCTATCGCGACATCAACGCCCGTGGCTGGCGCTATCGTAACAATAAAATGAAAGCCTTGCTCAGCGCAAAGCAGTGGAAGAAGTTCAAGAAGTGCCGCTACTTCTATCGTCCTATCGGATGGCGCGACAATGCCTACGTCCACAACATCTACGACAGGTACCCTCGCAAGAATCGCCCAGCACCTCCACCACCGCCCAAGTTTGACAGAAGGATGGACAAGTGGCCGCGTCAGAGACCCGAATACGGGAAGCCCGGCAAGCCGAGGTTTGGCAACAACTCTCCAGAGGCCATCAAGATGAGACGTGAGATGCGGAAAGGCAATAGGTTCGCAAGATGACAAAGGCCCAAGCCTGATATCGCAAGATAAATCGAGTAGGAGGTAAACACTAATCATAGGTGTTTACCTCCTACTTTCACGAACACTATTTCACTCTTGGTGAAAGTCGCAATGTGCCATTAAGCACATAAGAGTAGGCTGGGAATGCTGGCCGCACCACCATCTGAGACATAAGTGCCAACAAATTGCACATTCCTTGCGCCTTGATAAGTCTCGTTAACTTCTTCACCCTTTACAGAATCTACAGGTCGTTGAAGTTAATTTCCTTCTCCGACTTGTCCTTCTTGCTTGACTTCTGCGTCTCATTGGCTTTCGAAGACTTGGATTCCGCCGAATGGTTGCCTTCCTCGGAAGACTGGTTTTCAATGGGCTCGCCGTTCTCGTCCAAGAACACTTCTTGGTCGCTTATTACGCGCGAGCTGTCAACCCTCGTCGTGTCGCGTACAACCCTCGGCTGATAGCTCTGGCAGACATACATGTCAGACGTGATGCCATCGTCGGCAGTCGGCTTTTTGAACCTGCCATGATACTTTTGGAACGCGGGGTCATCCATCACGTAATGCAAGAACAATCCCACGATTGGCAACGCGGTGCGTGAGCCTTGACCGAGAGCTCCAGTACGGAAGTGTATGCTGCGGTATTCGCCGCCTACCCACGCGCCGACCACGAGGTTAGGACTGACACCCTCAAACCACGCGTCGGAATGGTTGTTAGACGTTCCCGTCTTTCCACCGAAGTCAGTATCCCTCGCGCCACCGGCATATTCCGCGGCCAAGAGGCTTTGGCTTGTTCCGCCCGGCTCATGAGTGCCACCAAGAAGCAGCTGCTGCATCAGGAACGCGCTCTTGTAGGGTATCACCTGTTCGGCCTCAGTATTATTCTCGTATACCGTTTTGCCGTCCTTATCCACTATCTTACTGATAATCACGGGGTCATGGTGCATGCCATTGTTGGCGACAGTGCAATAAGCGTTGGTAAGCTCAAGCAACTGCACATCGCTGGAACCAAGCGCCAACGACGGAGTGTCGTCAAGCGGACTCTTGATACCCATCTTTTCAGCCGTGGCTATGATGCGGTTGATGCCCATCTCCTGCCCAAGACGAACGGCAACGGAGTTAATACTCTTGGCGAAGGCGCTCTTCAATGGTATTGAGTCGCCTGAGAAAGAGCCATTGGCATTGGTAGGCGTCCAAGTGACCACCTTCTTCTGAATCTTATCGTACACGTCCATTGAGATATACTCGTCACGACGCTTGTCGCAAGGAGTAAGCCCTTGGTTCATGGCCTCAGTATAGACAAAAAGCTTGAAGGTTGAACCAGGCTGGCGCTCTGCCGTCACCTTGTCATATTTCCACGACTTGAAGTCGATGTCTCCGACCCAAGCCTTGACCGCGCCTGTCTGCGGTTCCATCGCGAGCATGGCACAGTGCATGAACGTTACCATGTACTTGATGGAATCCTCTGAGGTCATGTCTTTCACGATGGTGCCCTTGTCATAATCGAAGAGCTTGACAGGGTGAACCCAGTTGCGATAATAATAGTTTACCGAGTCAGGCTGGTTGGGATAGCGGTTAAGCAGTGCCTTGTAGAACGGCTGCCTCTGGGCTATCTGGTCTATGAACCCTGGTATCTCGTTGCCGTTCTCGTCACGCCACGGAGCCTGTCTCAACCAGTTTTTCGATTGGTTGCGATAAATGCTCCAATGGTTGTTGAAGTTCTGCTGAACCCGCTTCATCTGCTGGTGCACGGCCTTCTCCGCGTATTTCTGCATACGCGAGTCGAGCGTCGTGTATATCTTCAAGCCGTCGCTGTAAAGGTCATATTTGGGGTCGCCGTCGTCATCGCGGAAGTTCTGCTTGAAATAGTCGGCGACATACTCACGGAAATATAATGCCTGACCATCATAGTTCTCCTCCACCTTGAAGTGCAACGTGATAGGAAGCTGCTGGAGAGAGTCGCAATCTTCCCGGCTCAAGTCGCCATGATGGAACATGTTTGCCAAGACGACATTGCGACGGCGCTTGCTGTTCTCCGGATTGGTCTTGGGATTATACTTTGACGTGGCTTTCAACATTCCCACCAACACGGCACAGTCTTGCGTTGAAATACTGTCGGGAGTGGTTCCGAAATAAGTGCGCGAGGCCGTCTTTATGCCATAAGCGTTATTACCGAAATCCACGGTGTTGGCATACATCGTTATGATGTCACGCTTGTTGTAGACCGTCTCCAGCTTGGTGGCAATAATCCACTCCTTGCTCTTGACGATAAGAATCTTCAAGCCAGGAATCTTGCCAAGAAGGCCAGTGGAATACTGGGAACGCACGCGGAACATGTTCTTTGCCAATTGCTGCGAAATGGTGGAAGCGCCACGTCCGTCGTGATGCAAGATTACGTCTTTGACCACCGCGAAAAGTCCTACCACGTCGACGGCCATGCCACGCGGACGGCTATAGAAACGCTCATCCTCGGTATCGACCAACGCCTTGAAAAAAGAAGGGTTCACTTGGTCATACGCCACGGGCGTGCGGTTCTCGTTGAAGAACTTGCCAATCAACTTGCCATCGGCACTGTAGATTTCTGATGCCTGGTTGGATGGAGGGTTGAGGATGCCTGAGAAATAGCCAGGGCTCTTGCCAAACAACCAAAGGAAGTTGATGTCCACCGCCCCAAGGTAAATAAAGATAAACGCTAAGAACGACACGAAAGCGATAAGCGTTTTCGTGTACCACGCCCTACCCTTATACAAGTTCTTGTACCAAGGCCAAAAGGCTTTAATCTTGCGCCATGCCCATTGCACGGCTTTTTTAAGTTTTCTCATAAAGCTGTTTTGCCAGTTACCATTAAGAAACTGATATAATCATTCTGCAAAGATACTTAATAATAGATAAACTACATACTGGCGGCAAAGAATTTATGTTTTGTTAAAAATAAGACAAGGGGATATGCCGCGAAGCATATCCCCTTGTTTATTAAAATATAATGTGTAGACTACACCTTTGTGATTATTCCACACTTTGAAGCCTTGAGGAAATTGACGATGTTTTGCACCTCTTTCCCGTCGGGCACCTGCTGCTGTATCTGCAGCGTGGCGTCAAACGTGCTGTTCTTTCCGTGGAAAAGCAGACGATAGGCGTTGGCCACGTGCTTGCGCACCTTCTCGTCGATATGCCATGTTTCCATGAGGGTGTTGTTAGGCCCTGTGTAGGCTATCGGGTTGCCTCCGACGATAGCGTAAGGCGGCACGTCGTTGGAGAAACGTGTGCCAGCCTGAAGCATGGCGAGGTCGCCGACACGTGTACCGGCGTTCTCGATGACAGAGGAGCTGAATATCGCTCCGTTGCCTATTTCGCAGTTGCCCGCGATCTTCGTGCCATAACCAAAGACGTTGAAATCGCCCACCACGGTGTCGTGGGAGATATGAACGCTCTCCATGAGGAAGTTGCCGTTGCCAATGACGGTCTTGCCGCCCTCATGGGTCGCCCTGTTGATAATGACGTTCTCACGGATAGTGTTATTGTCGCCAATGATGACCTCGCTGCGCTCTCCCTGAAACTCAAAGTCCTGAGGGAAGGCACCTATCACCGTGCCTTGGTGGATCTTGTTGTCCTTTCCCATCTTGGTGCCATTGAGAACGCTCACGAATGGGAAGATGGTGCAGTTGTCGCCAATCTCCACGTAGTCCTCAATATACACGAACGGGAATATCTTAACGTTGTTGCCAATCTTCGCCTTAGGCGAAATCACGGCCTTGTCACTTATCTGATTCATAGTCGCTTCGTTAATTACTAATCAATCATAACTGCCAATCATTTGGCACCACCGCCAAGAGCGTAGTAGAGGTTAACGACTGCCTGCATCTTTGAGAAATCGTCTTGCACCTGGTTGAGCTGCGCGTTGAGCAGGTTGCTCTGTGCGGTGATTACCTCAAGATATGTAGACCCGGCGCTTGCCATGAGGTTACGCGTATCCTCGACGTTTTTCTTCAGCACGGCTATGCGCTTCTGCTCCAGCTTGCTCTTCGCGTCGGAGGCATTGTAGAGCACGAGCGCGTTGCTGACTTCAGAACCAGCCGACAGCACGCTGCTTTGCCATGTGTTGAGGGCCTGCTTGTATTGATCCTCAGCCACGCGCAATCCGGCGCGAAGCTGTCCCTTCATGAAGATGGGCTGCGTGAGTGAACCAACGGCCGAGAGGAGAATCTTACCGGGATTGGTGATTCCCATGCCGCCGCTGTTGGTGTATGCCCCGGAGGCGCTGATGGTCAGCGAAGGATAGAAACGCGAGCGAGCGACCTCTATGTTGTAGAAGCAGTTGGCCAAAGCCATCTCGTTGGCGTGAACGTCAGCGCGGTTGGAAAGCAACTGCACGCCCACTCCCGTCGAGAATGTGGTGGGGAGGCTTTGGGCGTCGAGCGTGCTTCTTGATATGGCGTGAGCCTGCTCGCCCATTACCAGTGTAAGGCTGTTCTCTGTCTCGCGAATCTGGCGCTTGATGTCCTCCTTCTGCGTCTGCACCGAGAGGTAATTGCTCTCCGCGCTCTGCACGGCGGTAGACCTCACGCCCCTGACGGTCTGCAACTGAACCTTCATGATGTCCCATGTGTCCTTGGTCAGCTTCTCCATGTCGGTGACGATCTGGAGCTGCTTGTCGAGCATGAGGAGGGTATAGTACATGTTAGCCACGTTGGCAATGAGCTTGGTCTGCACAGCCACCTGATAGTCTTTCATCTGCAGCATTGAGACCTGTACCGAACGCTTGGCCGCCGTGAGGCTGCCAAAGAGGTTGGCGTCCCAACTGGCGTTGACAGGAAGCGAGTAGGTCTTGTTGGCCTTCTGTCCGTCCCATGTGGAAATCGTGCCTTGCGGCGTGAAGGTGATGCCTGGCAGGAATGCCAACTTGGCCACCTTCAGCTGAGCCTCGGCCATGTCGATGTTCAACGCGGCGTTGAGCAGGTCGGGGTTGTTGGCAAGCGTCTTCTCGATGAGTGTCTGCAACTGCGGGTCAGTGAACACTGAGCGCCAAGGTATGTTGGCGAACGATGTCGTGTCGGTCACGGCAAGGGTGTCGTTATCGTTGACAGCATCGCGGATGAGTCCGGAGGTGTTGACAGCCGGCCGCTCATACTTGCCGTAAAGGCTCTTGCAGCCCGTGAGAGTCACGGCTGCAAGACCAATGATAAGGAAATTGTATCTTTTCATTATTATTCTCAATCCTTTTTGTCTAAAAACTGGTCGTGCCAACCTGTGGGAAGGCTCCTGTCTCCTTTGGCGTCCATCTCTGACTCTACAGCGGCTCCAGAGCGGGCATATTGGCGAAGCTCGGCCTCGACCTCCTTGTTGGACTCATCCTCAAACTTCATCGGCTTGACCTTCTCCTGCAGGTACTGGAAGATGCAGAACAATGCCGGCACCACGAACACCTGGATAAGGGTTCCCAAGAACATACCGCCTACGGCAGCGGCGCCAAGGGTCTGGTTACCAGACTTGCCCACGCCTGAGGCGAACATCAGAGGCAGCAAGCCGATGACCATTGCCAACGATGTCATCAAGATAGGACGCAGACGGGCCGCGGCGCCAAGGATGGCGGAATACTTGATGGCCATACCCGTCTCGCGGCGCTCAAGGGCGAACTGCACGATAAGGATGGCGTTCTTGGCCAACAGACCGATAAGCATGATGAGCGAGATCTGCATGTAGATATCGTTGGAGTGACCGAAGATATTGGTGAAGATGAACGCTCCGGCAAGACCGAACGGTATGGACAGCAACACTGCCAAAGGCAAGATGTAGCTCTCGTACTGCGCGCTCAGAATCAAGTAGACGAAGATGAAGCAGAGCACGAAGATGAGCGATGTTGAGTTGCTCGACTCAGCCTCCGAACGGGTCAAGCCTGAGTACTCGTAGCCATAACCCTGAGGCAGCATGTCGGCAGACACTTCCTTGATGGCTTGCATCACCTGACCGTTAGAGTAGCCGGTGTTAGGCGACACGCTCACGTCGATAGAGGTGAAGAGGTTGAAACGTCCGATGTTTGAAGGACCGTAGACCTTGCGCAGCTTCACGAACTCGCTCACGGGTGACATCTCGCCGGAAGCGGTGCGCACGTAGATACGGCTCAGTCCGTCGGGGCGCATGCGGCTCTCCACGTCGCCCTGGATCATCACACGGTAGAGTTTACCGTAAGCGTTGAAGTTGGATGCGTACAAGCCGCCATAATAACCCTGCATCACGCTGAGCACGGCCGATGGTGATATGCCGGCCTGCTTGGTCTTTGCCACGTCCACGTCGACCATGTACTGTGGGTAGTTAGGGTTGTACGACGTCATGGCCTGCTGAATCTCAGGACGCTTGTTCAGCTCGTTGATGAAGCTCTTTGTTATGTTGTAGAACTTGTTGAGGTCGCCACCGGTCTTGTCCTGCATGGTCATCGTCACACTGTTCTGCACTGAGAATCCAGAAATCATAGGAGGACCGAATGCAAGGATCTGCGCGTCCTTGATGGCGGCTGTCTGCTTGTATATCATGCCCAGCACCGAGTTTTGCTCGTAAGGGTTGACAATCAGCGCCATTGGGTCTTTATCCGTGATGGCGCGCTTGATGCGGGCGGTGATGCCGCCGGAGCGATCCTCAAACGACTTCAGCTTGATGATGAACGTAGCCTGGTCGGAACCCTGGCCTGCAATGAAGTTGTAACCCACGATGGCGTTACGGTGAAGGATGGCAGGGTTGCTGGCGAGCATCTTGTCGACCTGCGCCACTATTTGGTTGGTGCGATCCTGCGAGGTACCCGGCTTTGCCGAGATGGTAACGAAGATTGTACCTGTGTCCTCATTAGGCACCAGACCAGTCTTGGTGAACTTCATGCAAACCACAAGCACTACCATGCCCACGACCACGATGGCAGCCGTGATGACGCGATGGTTGATGACGCGCTCAACGCCAACCTTATACTTCTTGATGGTCTTGTCGAACATGCGGTTGAAGCCTGCGTGGAAGCGAGAGACAAACGAGCTATTCTTCTCGTTCTTCTCAGCGTCGTGCGGCTTCAGGAACATGGCGCACAACGCCGGCGACAGTGTCAAGGCGTTCAACGCGGAGATGACGATACTCACGGCCATCGTGACACCAAACTCACGGTAGAACGTACCAGACGTGCCGCCAATGAAGCTCACAGGCACGAACACGGCCGACATGACCAGCGTGATGGATATGATGGCTCCCGAAATCTCGTTCATGGCGTCGATGGCGGCGGTCATAGAGTTGTCGTAGCCGGCGTCAAGCTTGGCGTGCACGGCCTCGACCACCACGATGGCATCGTCCACCACGATGGCGATGGCGAGCAGCAACGCCGACAGCGTCAGCAGGTTGATGGAGAATCCGAATATCAGCAGGAAGAAGAACGTACCTATCAAGGCCACAGGCACGGCGATCATGGGAATGAGCGTCGAGCGCAAGTCTTGCAGGAAGATGTACACCACGAAGAACACCAATATCAAGGTGATGAAGAGCGTCATGATAACCTCCTCGATAGACGCGAAGAGGAAGTCGGTAACGTCGTACATCATCACGACCTTCAGCCCTGGAGGCATGCTCTTCTGCGCGTCAGCGAGGGCGGCCTTCACGTCGGTGGCTATCTGTGTGGCGTTGGAGCCGGCAGTCTGCTGCACCATACCCATACATGCGGGCTGGCCGTCGTTGTCAAGGTGCACGTTGTACATCAGCGAGCCAAGCTCTATCTTGGCCACGTCTTTCAGATGAAGGGTCTCACCGGTGGTCTTGCTCTGGATCACTATGTTCTGATACTCAATAGGCGTTGACAAGCGGCCCTTGTAGCGAAGGGTGTACTCGTAAGCCATGTTTGAGTTCTCGCCGAACTTACCAGGCGCGGCCTCAATGTTCTGCTCGGCGAGCACGCCCGTGATGTCGGAAGGTATCAGTCCATACTGCTTCATCTTGTCAGGCTGCAGCCAAATACGCATTGAGTATGTGGCCGTTGACGGGCTCTGCACGTCACCCACACCGTTGACACGCTTGATGAGCGGCACGATGTTGATGTCGTTGTAGTTGGTGACGAACTGGTCGTCGTAGCGACCGTCGTCAGAGGTGACGGCATACATGATGACGTTTGAGGTCTGGCGTTTCGTCACGGTCACGCCCACCCTTGTCACCTCGGCCGGCAACAATGCCTGGGCCTGCTGCACGCGGTTTTGCACGTTCACGGCGGCCATGTCGGCGTCGGAACCCTGCTTGAAGTAGACGGTAATCATGGCCATACCGTCGTTGGTGGCTGAAGAAGTCATGTAGGTCATGTTCTCCACACCATTGATGCTCTCCTCAAGAGGCACCACGACAGACTTCATCACCGTCTCGGCGTCAGCACCCTGGTAGGAGGTACGCACCATGATGGTAGGTGGCGCGATATCCGGATACTGCTCGATAGGCAGTGAAGTCAGGCCGATGATACCCAGCAGCACGAGCAGGATGGATATCACGGTCGACAGAACCGGTCGTTTAATGAATTTTGTAAATGTCATAATTGCTCGAAATTAACTCCTCCTTATTTTCCTGTCATCGTCTTGACAAAGCCTTTGGCTGAGCTTTGGTTGGCTCCAAGCTTCTCGGCCTTCTCTATCTTCTCCTCGTATTGCTGCTCGGTGAGGGGCTTGATTTGCTCGCCGTCGGTAAGCTTCGTTATGCCCTTGCACACGTAGCGGTCGCCAGAGTGGAGACCGTCGGTGACGATGTAGTTGATGCCGTCGTCTTGTGGGTTAACCTTGATGGCGGTGTATTTCACCTTGTTGTCGCTGCCGACGATATACACGAAGATCTTGTCCTGCACCTGCACGGTAGCCTCCTGCGGAATGATTACCGCGTCGTTGCTCACATGAGGCACCACGATTTGGCCCGCGCCACCGCTCTTGAGCAGACGCTGTGGGTTGGCGAAATGGGCTATGAGTGTGTAAGCGCCGGTTGAAGCGTCGATCACGCCGCTCATCTTCACCACGCGGCCCGGCTGGTTGTAGATGGTGCCGTCGGCAAGCTGGAGCTTCACGGCAGGCATCTCCTTCAGCACGCCGGCAACGCTGCCCGCGTTCTTCGACATGCCGAGGATGTCGGGCTCGCTCATTGAGAAGAACACCTCCACGGTGCTGACGTCGGAAACGGTTGTCAGCGTGTTAGACGCCGACACGAGCGCGCCTTTCTTGAAAGGCAGGCTGCCCACCACGCCGCTCGCCGGAGCGCGAACCACACACCACGACAGGGTCTCCTCAGCGGCGACGAGAGCGGCCTGGGCCTGGGCCACCTGAGCCTTGGCCGTGGCATAGCTGTTCTGTGCCGTCTCAAGCTCATACTGGCCGATGATGTGCTGGTCGAAGAGCTTCTTGTTATTAAGATATGTGAGACGCGCGGTGTTGGCCTGGGCGCGGGCCGTGTTCAATGCCGCGCGGCACTGGCTCACCTGGGCGCGATATGTCTCGCTGTCGATAGTGAACATTGGCTGGCCAGCGCTCACCGTCTGGCCCTCGTGAACATAAACGTTAGTGATGAAGCCCGAGATTTTCGGGTGCACGTCAACATCCTGAATACCCTTGATTGTTGCCGGATAAGTGGTCTGAAGGTCAGCACTCGATACACCCGCAGTCTTCACGGGGAACTCATTGTCCTGAAGGTCAGCCAGTCCGCCACCGCTCTTCTTGCCACAAGAAGCAAGTGCCAATGCAGCCAAAGCCACAAACAAACAACTCTTGATTTTCATACCTAAATTTAGAATAATATTATTATCAATTTTTATCACTTACATCACGAAAGGTGCGTTGCAAAAAGCCCGAAAGGGCACAATCTCCCTTAACGATGCGCAAAGTTAGCACTTTTATCTTGGAAAACTATTTTCGCCCGTTGAGTTTTTAACAACAATTACAATCGTTTGTCGTTTCTTTTATACTATTATAACCAAATGACAGTAAAAAGGCCATGAAACGCCTACGCCAGTCCCATTTCGGCGGCTTTCTCCTTGAGCAGTCGCATGAGTGGCTCGCGCTCGTTGGGCACCTTGTCGTCGAGCACGGCGTCTTTCAAGGTCTGCTTCAGCGTGCCGACCTCTCGCGAGGGCTTGAGGTTGAACATCTCCATTATCTCGTTGCCGTCAATCACGGGCTGTAGCAGGCGCTTGTAGTCGCGCTCCTTGAGGTCGGCAATCTTCGCGCGCACTATGCGGAAGTTGTCGCGGAAGCGCGCCTTCCTCACCTCGTTCTTGCTGGTGATGTCGGCGTCGCAGAGCCGCATGAGGTCATCGATGTCGTCGCCGGCGTCGTTGATGAGTCGGCGCACGGCCGAGTCGGTCACCTCCTCGTCGGCTATGGCTATGGGGCGCATGTGCAGCTCCACGAGCTTCTGCACGTATTTCATCTTCATGTCCATCGGCAACTTGAGCCGCCTGAATATCGACGGCACCATCTTGCCCCCCACGAACGGGTGGTTGTGGAACGTCCATCCCTGCGCGGGCTCCCAGCGCTTGGTCTTCGCCTTGCCTATGTCGTGGAGCAAGGCCGCCCAGCGCAGCCACAGCGACGTGGGCTCGCCGTCGGTTCCGGGCTTGTTGCCGTCGCACACGTTGTCGAGCACCTCGAGCGAGTGGTAGAAATTGTTTTTGTGGCCCTTGCCGTTTTTCGTCTCCACCACGTCGAGCGCGGCGAGCTCGGGCAGGATGAGCTTGAGCAGGCCGCAACGCTGGAGGTCCACGAAACCGCGACTGGGCTGCGCGGTCATCATTATCTTGTTCAGTTCCTCGGATATGCGCTCACCGCTGATTATCTTTATGCGGTCGGCATTGCGCTCCAAGGCGTCGAAGGTCTCCTCGTCGATATAGAAACGCAGCTGCGTGGCGAACCTCACGCACCGCATCATGCGCAGGGGGTCGTCGGAGAAGGTGATGTCGGGGTCGAGCGGCGTGCGTATGACGCCGTCTTCCATGTCGAGCAGGCCATAGAAGGGGTCCACTATCTCGCCGAAGCGGTCCTTGTTGAGACACACGGCAAGGGCGTTGATGGTGAAGTCGCGGCGGTTCTGGTCGTCCTCCAAGGTGCCGTCCTCCACGTGGGGCTTGCGCGAGTCGTGGCTGTAGCTCTCCTTGCGCGCGCCCACGAACTCCACCTCATGGCCATGCCACTTCACCTGCGCCGTGCCGAAGTTCTTGAACACGGATAGGTTGGCACGCCCCTTGAGCAACTTCTTGAAAGCCTTGGCCACCTCTATGCCACTGCCCACGACAACGACGTCGATGTCGTTGCTCGGCCGCTGGAGGAAGAGGTCGCGCACGTATCCGCCAACGACGTAGGTCTCAAGGCCGAGACTGTCGGCGGCTTCAGAAATCTTGTGGAATATGTCTTTGTCAAGCAGCTTGGCCATGTCGGCATCGCTAAGCATTCTCATCATTGTATCGCTTTTTTCTAATAGCTTGCAAAAGTACGAATAATTAATGGATTTCGCCCCTTTCGCCCTTGTCTTTTTATCATAGGTTAAGAGAGGGTAGACTTTAGACTGGTCTGAAGTAGCTGAAAAATATGCGCTTTGCAGGTGCACCCCCTGCAAAGCACCACGGTAAGGTAATAACATCACTCCAAATTCTGGAAGCCCCCGCAAAAAAAAATCATTAAAAGGCGCGGGAACTCGAAAAAAATAGCCTAACTTTGCAACGATGCCTTTGACAGCAACCCTGTGGGTTTCAAGACTCTATTACTTCACCAACAACACGACACACAAGATGAAAACACCATTACTCCTCATCTCCATTTTGTGCGGCATGGCGTTAACAAGCATTGCCGCTCCACGCTCCTTGAGCCAAGCCAAGGCCATCGCCGCCAAGTTTGCGGCACATAAGGGCGGATCTGCCAAAAAGGCGGCAAGGCGAGCGCTCACCTGCGCCCGTGCAAGCGAGGCCGACAGGCCTTACTATGTGTTCAATCAAGGCGACAACCAAGGGTTCACCATCGTGTCGGCAGACGACGTGCTGCCCGAGATAGTGGGCTACGCCGACACTGGAGCATTCTACGACGGCAACATGCCTGAGGGTCTCGTGGCTTTCATGGATGCATACAAGGCGACAGCCGCCGCGATTCTTGCAGGCGACCAGGATGCCACGGACAACATGAAGGAGTTGACTGCCATGAGGAGCGCACGCAAGACCAACGCCGTCTCGCCATTGCTCGGAAGCATCACATGGAACCAAACGTCGCCCTACAACAACCTGTGTCCACTTTACAACGGCACCGACCGCGCGGTGACGGGATGCGTGGCGACCGCCATGGCGCAGGTGATGGAATACTACAAGTACCCCGCCACGCTTCAGGCCACAATCCCAAGCTACACATATAAATATAACGGGAACACTATCACAACGGAAGCCATCGCCAAGGGCGAGGCTTACGACTGGGACAACATGCTGCCACGCTACTTGAACGGAGCTTACACGGAGGCGCAAGCCAACGCCGTGGCGAAGCTGATGTACCACTGCGGCGCAGCCGTGAAGATGCAATACGGCCCCTCATCGGGCGCACACTTGGAGCCAGAAGTCCTCGCCACGTATTTCGGCTATGATGCCGACTTGATGCAACTGGTGTATCGCAAGGCCGTGACCCTTGACAAGTGGACAGAGCTTCTCGACAACGAGTTGGAGGCAGGCCGCCCCATTCTCTATGCCGGATCCAGCTCCAGCGGAGGTCACCAATTCGTGTGCGACGGACGCGACGAGAACGGCCTGTACCACATCAACTGGGGTTGGAGCGGGTCAGACAACGGCTATTTCGACATCAACATCCTAAACCCCGGCTATGATGCCTCGTTCCCCGCGCAAGACGGCTACACATGGGACGCGGACATCATAATCGGCATAGCACCGGACAACGGCAAGGCGGACAAGCCCTTCGTGGAAAGCCCAAGCTCGCACATCAGCCAAGGCAGTTATTCCATCACGTGGACCAAACAGACCAGGGGCAACGAGAGTGAGAGCTTCGCAGGAAGCGTGAATATCACCTTTGCCAACAAGACGGACACCGACTTCAGGGGCTATGTTGGCTTGGGCATAAAAGATGACAATGGCTACGTGAAACTCATTTCCGAGCCCATCTCTGCCAGCATCCTTAAGCAGCCCAAGGATGGCTACTACATATCTATCAATAACTTCAGCCTCGACTACGCCTTCCCCATTGGGTGCACCATCCTGTATGGTGTTTACAGCTACGACGGCAAGACTTGGCACACGTGCGTGCCACTTCACTACATAGAGATGGGAAAGTTTGACTATCTCAACGTCAAGGCATCTGCCACGGAAATAAAGAAGACCCAGAGGGTGGACCTCACGGCTGGCATAACCGCCGACGACGAGGTGATACGCAACACGACAAACAATGTCGGCATCACGCTCCACAACAACTTGCCAGAGGAATATCTTGGCAAGGTCAGCGTGTATGTCAGCGACACGAAGCAAAAGCCCTCGTCTGCCACGAGCAAATACTTGATGACCGTCCCCGGCAAGGGTGAGGTCACGCGCACGATAAGGCTCAGTCCTACTTCTGAAAAGCTGTATGTCTGGGTGGACGACGAGGCCGGCGATTGCATACTCAACGGCTACGAACTTTCCACCGTGACATACGCCGCGCCCGTGTTGGCCCTAACATCCGAGGAGACAAACGCCGTGAAAGGTCTTTATGAAACGGAGAACGCCCAATACACGTCTGGCGAATTGGTAAAGGCACCTCGCACCAACGAGGATAAGGCCACGTTCAGATATGAGATAAGGAACACGGGCGGAAAGACACGCCGCACATTCTGCTTCGCGCTCAAGGGACTCCCCGACTATCCCGTGAAGAGGATAAGGAAGACGGTGACCTTGGAGGCAAACTCCGTCAACTACGTCACCGTGGAGACCACGCCCGAGGAAATGGGCAGCCGCTTCATGCAATGCTTCATGACCATGGAAGACGAGAAGGACAAGGCTACGCTGACCTACGATGTGGAAACACAAAATCTTTACTGCGTTTCAAACAATTATAGATACTACATCCTGCCCACTGGCGTGCAGGTGATATATGTAGGTGGTAAGGATGCCACGGGCATCCGGCAACCCACCGCTGACGACATCTTCGCCAGCGGCACGAGCGCGAAGGTGTACGACTTGAAAGGCAACCTGGTGGATGGCTTCGCCAATCGCGAGAGCTTCGGCAAGTTGCCGCAGGGAATATATATCGTGAACGGCAAGAAACTGTTGAAGAAATAATCTCGTGACAATGGCCGTTCATGTGGAGCGCCAACGTCGAAAGTGTAAAATATTATTGCCAAAATTTAACACTTGGAAACCAGTGCTTTTAGAACAGGAAAACGGCGTGATGCTACCCTTTGGCAACACCGCCGGCGGGTTTTCAGCCAGTTTTTTTTGCCATAGTAGCCAAATGGCATCGCCGTTACAGTGTAATCGCGTTGCCGTTACGGTACAATCGCGTTGCCGTTACGGTGCAATGGCGACGCGATTACAGTGTAACGGCAACGCCTTTTTAGTGTAAAATCGACGTTTGAGAATCGTTAAAAACACAACCACTTAATAATCAACCACTTATCAAAATCACCCATAATCGCGTCATTTCCACCCAAGCGACACCTCGGTTGAAAAAAATCGATTCTCAGACGACCATTTGTAAAATATTATTCAACTTGCAGGGGCCGGTCTTGTGGGCCCACAAATAACGTTCGACCTATGTTCAATGGTTGTGACATTTTTTATAAGCCGGCATAAAAACCGGCCACTGCAATGCCAATCCCATTCGGGGTCACGGATGGACATTGTTGTTTCCTTACATTTTAATCCTTACATTATTGGCTTATTCGGGAAAAAAGCGATAACTTTGCGTACTCATACAATAAAGTCGGACACGAATCCGTTTGTTACATAAACAAGCAAAACACAGGTAATGAAGAAAATCATCATATTGTTGCTCCTCGCGTTGCCGCTCCACTTGCTGGCACAGTCGTCGATGACCGACTCGCAGGTGGCGAGCTACATACAACAGGAGATGAAGCGCGGCACGTCGCAATCGCAAATAGTGACCCACCTCATACAGAGCGGCGTGGACATCTCGCAAATCAGACGCGTAAGGAAGGCTTACGAGCGCGCCAAGGAAGGCGCTGGACTGGGCGAGGCCACGGCATCGCGCGGACAGGGACAACGCAGGCTGAGACAGGCCAACGGCGTGGGCAAGCAGGGCACGGGCGACAAGCAAGCCGACGCGCTCGCCACACGGGAGGCCAACGCGCAGAGGGATGCCACGACGACGCAGCGACTGGCGGGCAACGCCTCGTGGCAACAGCAATACGACGACGAGGACTCCGACTTCAAGAGATACCAAGAGAACATAGCGGCGTTCTCCGACGGCAACGAGGATGACAACGCCACTGGCAAGACAAACAAGAAAAAAGTGTTCGGGCGCGACATATTCTCGAACAAGAACCTATCGTTTGAGCCGCTGATGAACATTGCCACGCCACAAAACTACGTGCTCGGCGCCGGTGACCAGGTGTCGGTGGACATCTATGGCGCGTCGCAGAAGTCGGTGGACTGCACCGTGTCGCCCGACGGCGACATCGTGATCGAGGGCTACGGCCCCATACGCGTGGGAGGACTCTCCGTGGCGGCGGCCAAGGCAAGGCTGCGCGCCACGCTCGGCTCGCGCTACCAGTCGAGCCGCATCAACCTGTCGCTCGGACAGACGCGGACGGTGTCTATCAACGTCATGGGCGAGGTCGTGAAGCCCGGCACCTACACCCTGTCGGCATTCGCCTCGGTGTTCAACGCCCTCTACATGGCCGGCGGCACCAACGACATAGGCACGCTGCGCAACATAAAGATTTACCGAAACAACCGCCTCGTCAGCGTGTGCGACATCTACGACTACATCCTCAACGGCAAGATGACGGGCAACGTGCGGCTGCACGACGGCGACGTCATCATCGTGGGACCCTACGACTGTTTGGTGAACATCACGGGAAAGGTTAAACGCCCGATGTACTACGAGATGAAGCGTAACGAGAGCCTGCAGACGCTGCTGCGCTACTCGGGCGGATTCACGGGCGACGCCTACAAGAAAGCCGTGCGCGTGAACCGCAAGACAGGCCGCGAATATGCAGTGTTCAATGTCGACGAGTTCGACATGAGCGCGTTCCGCATCGCTGACGGCGACTCGGTGAGCGTCGACTCCATCCTACCCCGTTACCACAACACCGTGGAGATCAAAGGGGCCGTGTTCCGCCCGGGGATGTATCAGCTTGGCGACGGCATCAACAGCGTGCGCTCGCTCGTGCAGCATGCCGAAGGACTGACGGAGGAGGCCTTCACGGCTCGCGCCGTCATGCACCGCATGAAAGCGGACCGCACGCTGCGCGTCATACCTGTGGACATCCAAGGTATCATGGAAGGGCGCGTGGCAGACATCCCCTTGAAAGAGAACGACGTGCTCTTCATACCCACCAAGCAGACGGCGATGAACGAGCAGACAATCAGCATACAAGGCGAAGTGGTGTACCCCGGCATCTACAAATATGCCGACAATGAGACCCTCGAAGACTTCGTGCTTCAGGCTGGCGGGCTCACCGACAAAGCCTCAACCGTGAAGGTCGATGTGGCACGGCGGGTCGGTAACCCCAAGGCACTGACCACAGACAGCATCATCGCCAAGACCTATTCGTTCGCCTTGAAAGACGGCTTTGTCGTCGACGGGGAGCAGGGCTTCGTGCTCCAGCCGTTCGATGAGGTGTACGTGCGCAAGAACCCTTCATACAGTGAGCAGCAAAAAGTGAGCGTGGACGGCGAGGTGACCTTCCCTGGCACCTACACGCTATCGCACAGGCAGACACGCCTGACCGACCTCGTGAAAGCAGCCGGCGGAGCCACCAACCTCGCCTACATACATGGCGCAAGGCTTGAGCGCCGGACCAACGAGGCCGAGCGCAAACGCATGGAAGCGGCATTGCAGATGCAGAAAGAGCAATTGCAGCAAGAACTGATGTCGCTCGCCGCGAGCCAGACATCGGGCTCCGCGCTGCAACAGGTAGGACAGCAGAGCAAGGAGGAGGAGATAAAGAAGTTCCAGGTGCCCAACACATACCCAGTGGGCATAGAGCTCGACAAGGCCCTGGCCGATCCCAACAGCGACGCCAACATCGTGCTCCGCGAGGGCGACCGCCTCATCCTGCCACAATACACGTCCACGGTGAAGGTGAACGGCGCGGTGATGTATCCCAACACCGTGAGCTTCATCAAGGGCAAGGGCGTGGGATATTACGTCAACGCAGCGGGAGGATACAGCAGGAACGCCCGCAAGAGCGGAGCATACGTCATCTACATGAACGGCATGGTGTCGAAATCGTCGAAGGCAAAGGTAGAGCCAGGCTGCGAGATAGTGGTGCCGAGCAAGATCAAACGTCGCTCAAGTCCGGCCGAGATACTTGGCATTGGCTCCAGCATGTCGTCGATAGCGGCAATGATAGCCACGATAGCCAACATGACAAAGTGAACCGTGGAATAATCTAAAAGATAAAAAAAAACAGGTCTGCAACATTGCAAGGAAAATAAAATAGAATCTATTATGACAGCAGTAGAAATACAGTCTTCACTGGCAAAGACAATATATGACATAAATGACATTTCCATACTTGAACAAGTAAAGAATGCCATTCAGCAGATCTTGTCCATAAAGTCCAAGTCTTCAACAAGTGAACTTGAGTTGACACCATTCGTAAAAAAGATGTGCACAGGCCATGGACTTGATGCAAAACTTGATGATAAGCAAATCTTGGAAGATGCCCTTTTGAAAAAACACTTATGAAAAAGGTATTTTTAGACACAAACGTAGTCATAGACTTCCTTGGTGAAAGAAAGTTCTTCTTCCTTGATGCGGCAAAGATTATTTGCCAAGCTGATAAGAAAGAGATAGCGATACTATGCTCCTCTTTAACATATTCAAATGCTGCATATATCCTCCAACATGGATTCTCATTAGGAGAAATTAAAAACAAGTTGACACTGTTCTCACAATTGTGTGAAACAACAACAGTAGATAAAGAGATAGTGCATAAAGCATTAGAATCAGAGTACAAGGACTTAGAGGATGCCCTACAGTATTACTCAGCTGAAGCAGCAAAGGCAGATGTGATAGTGACCCGAAACGTTAAGGACTTTGTCAAACATGACATCCCTGTTATAACTCCGGCAGAGTATTTAGCCAGTGCGCATAACGACAACGATAGTCTGTAATGTCTTAAAAAAGTCGCAAAAGCACAGCATGTCGTCGATAGCGGCAATGATAGCCACGATAGCCAACATGGCGAAATAGTGGCAAGCGCTTGGCTTGACGCTTGCTTTCTTTCCGCACAAAGCTCATAACTCGCTATGAATAAGCATCTTATGCTTTTAGCGAGGAAGATGTGGAGTCTATAAATGGCACGACCTGCAGGGTGCGGGTCTTGTGCCCGTCCGCAACCCGGAAGGTATTCTGAATGCCAACACCTTTAAATTAAGAATAAATATTATAATTTACAACAAGGAAACTTGTTTGCACAACATAAAAGACTTATTTTTGCAAAAAATGACAAACATGACAAAGAATAAAATTCAAATAAAAAGAGAGGGAAAACTCATAACCGTATTAGATGAGAAAGGACATGTTTTGTGTTCTTCCACACGTCATTCAGTTGTGAGAAAAGACGAGCATCCATATATGACAGGATTCTCGAAAATCGCTGATTTAGGGAACAGCTATTCAGAGATGTTAACTTTATTACGATTGAACAACACTTCTAACCGAATAAGGGATTACTGGGAGAACGTGGGCAATTACGCACTGAATATAATGACTAAATAATATTAGCAAAAATATGAAGGACACAATTGAATAGCCGTAAGAGCATTCATAACCCGACATCCACAATCAACAAAAATACACAATGGATTAACAACGTAACGTACTGGGGGGGCAAACTCCAACTTTTCGAGCCAAGAGGGAATAAGCACTATAGTTTATGTATACTCAACACATATTAGGCACTACGCAGTGCCTTTTTCTATTTAAAAAAGAGATTATTTTTATAGCTATATAAGGAATGAAAAAGGTTCTTATAACATACGGCGACAAAAAGTTTGAAATGCCCAAAAACCGTTTCATCCAGAATGCACATGCCATAAATATCTTCGATGAAATCATTGCCTATTCAGATAAAGACTTATCTGAAGAGCTCAAACAATCTGAAATTATCAATGAAAAAAGAGGTGGTGGTTTATGGAGTTGGAAACCTGACATTATCCTTACAACATTGAACGAAATGGAAGATGGAGACATCTTAGTCTATTGCGACTCAGGATGCACAGTATATCCCTGTAACGAATGGAATCATATTTGGAAGTCATTAGAAAACCATGATATAATAGCCCAACGCATCTATCAGCGAACAGACAAATGGACTCGTAAGAGTATCATAGAACATTTTGCCGAAACCAATTCCAAGAATTGGACAAAATGCTACCAATTTATGGCAACAGCTATTATTTTGAAAGCAACACCCTTCACAAGAGCTTTTGTCTCTGAATGGAAGGATATGATGATTTCACATCCAGAAATGGTTAAAGACGTGACTATAGAAGAAAAAGTAAACGAAGCTGAATGTTTCATCGAAAACAGGCATGACCAAGCGATTTATTCAGCATTGATGTATAAGTATTTACACAATCCTACATATAAGAATAAGATACTTTCAAAATGGGAACATATAGAAGATTATGACATCATCTTTCCACAAGCCATAAGAGCTACTCGCTTAAGAAATGGAAAAAAGAAAGAACTGCCAAAAACAAAGGCAAAAGCCATATTGAAGAGATTAGTAAAAGACTATATCTTCCGTCCATTCTTCTATGCCCCATTGCAAATGTTCTATATGCAACATAAATAACAAGACATTAAACAAATGATATATTTATTTTTAATCATCATATTTTGCCTGCCACTCTTCTTTAGGCACAAAGTACCTTTTTTAGCCAGCAAATATTGGTACTGGGGAGAATGTATTTTATTGATACTAGTGGCAGGACTACGACTTGTTGTAGGCGGTGATACACAGACTTATATGAGTGACTATGACCGTTACCCAACATTAGATGAATTTACAATATTCCATTTTGCATTGTTTCGTTACCAACCATTATGGATTTTACTCAATGTATTGGCAAAAACTTTCTATTCGCTGTTTTACGTACTTCAACTTATCTTGGCGTGCGTAGTCAACCCTGTAACCTTCTACATTATCCAAAAAGAAACAGATAAGAAATTTGAGGTAGCTTTTGTGTATCTGATATTTCAGTTTCTGTACCTTAACTGCGAAATCATGCGAGAAACATTTGCTATCTGCATTTTCTATTTTGCATTTGGATATTTAATCAAACATAAATGGATTCCATATTATGGATTATGTTTCGTGGCATTCTTATTCCACGATGCGGCTGCCTTTTATTTTATATTACCTTTTTTACTACCAATTTTAACAAAAGACTTTACACCAAAATTTGTGGCAATATTAACTGGATGTCTTCTTGTTTTTGCCAACCCCTTTATTCTGAGCAAAATGCTTTTTTTCTTACCAGAAGGACGAGTTGACACATTTACTGATTTTTATTCCAAGATGGCTATTGGTTCTGCATTAGGAGTGTTAAGAAGTATTATAGAAATCCCTTTTGTATATCTAATAATCATATATGTTAAAAGGCATGTGAGCTACAAAGTATATATCGGTCTAAAAATATATTTTTGTCTGCATATCATAGGTCTGTTGATGCCAGTATTTGTAAACCGAATATGCAACTCATACAATCTATTCTATTATATTGCATTGGTTGAATTTCTATTCGTAATGAGACAAAAGATTATTACAGGCATTTACTGTACGTTGCTGACTATAGCTTTTGCTAGATATTATTTTGTGGATGTCACGAGTTTAGTTTCCTCGAAGCCTTCATCAGACAGATACTATTTTTATGAGCTATTCGTACCATATTATAGTATTTTTGAAACACCCGACAATAATGTTATAGCTCGAAGAAAAGCCATATACTTAAATCAAGTTCAAGATGATAATTAAAAAATGAACACAACAGATTATATCTTCATAGATTTTCCCATTAAGAATTATCTCTATGGGACACAAGTGGACGAAATTGCC
>ERZ1032113.30-NODE-30-length-42562-cov-7.405510_pt1 | contig 42562 bp, 32 predicted proteins | sample MGYA00518164_ERZ1032113 | MGnify/ENA primary metagenome ERZ1032113 (study PRJEB33719, sample SAMN04261305) | wastewater metagenome | biome: rural village; feature: human; material: feces | host: Homo sapiens | place: El Salvador | collected 2014-01-14 ... | reverse complement strand
TTAATTACACATTACAGCGTGGTGTATTTGTGCACCCGCTGCAATGTGGGTTAAGCCGCCATTGCACACCCCATTTCTTTGAAAAGAACGAAGAATACATCACGCTACCACGGTGCGGTACTCTCAATACCACGGTGCGGTACTCTCAATACCACGGTGCGGTACTCTCAATACCACGGTGTGGTACTCTCAATACCACGGTGTGGTACTCTCAATACCACGGTGTGGTACTCTCAATACCACGGTGTGGTACTCGCCGTACCAAGCCATGATGATTTTTTGGTACTGTCGGCAAAGATGCGAAAAATAATGTTAAATTATCGTCGCGCAAAAAACAGCGTATTCATTTTTTACCTATTTTTGTATAAGATAAGCTGCATCTCAGCTAAAATTCAAGCAAGCTTGATTTTCTGCGTTCGATTTGCACTATCTTTGCAGCCGAAAACCAATTAAACAAATCGTTAATCTTTTTACAAAATTCTTGCGCTATGAGGATAGGAATACCAAAAGAGATGAAGAACAACGAGAACCGCGTTGGCATGACTCCCGCGGGCGTTGCCGAGTTGACAAAACATGGCCACACGGTCTACGTGCAGCATACGGCTGGCGAGAACAGTGGCTTCAGCGACGAGGAATACGAGAAGGTGGGCGCCGAGATTCTGCCCGACATCAAGGATGTCTACGCCCAGTCGGAAATGATAGTGAAGGTAAAGGAGCCCATCGAGCCGGAATATGACCTGATAAGGAAAGGGCAGTTGGTTTTCACCTATTTCCATTTCGCTTGCGACAAGCCTCTTACCGATGCGATGATAAAGAGCGGTGGCGTTTGCCTTGCCTACGAGACGGTGCAAAAGGCAGACCGCTCCTTGCCGCTGCTCATACCCATGAGCGAGGTGGCCGGCCGCATGGCCGCCCTCAACGGCGCGTTCTACCTGCAGAAGACCAAGGGCGGCAAGGGCAAGCTCATTAGCGGCGTGCCTGGCGTGAAGCCTACGAAGGTGCTGGTGCTCGGTGGCGGCACCGTGGGCGAGGCGGCCGCGAGGATGGCGGCGGGAATGGGTGCCGACGTCACGATAACCGACATCTCGCTGCCCAGGCTGCGCCAACTGGAGAATGAGCTGCCTGCCAACGTGCACGCTCTCTATTCCACCGAGCACAACATACGCAAGGAACTGCCCGACGTGGACATCGTGATAGGCTCTGTGCTCGTGCCTGGCGACAAGACTCCGCATCTCATCACGCGCGAGATGCTCGGCCTGATGGAGAAGGGCACCGTGCTCGTGGACGTGGCGATTGACCAAGGCGGCTGCTTCGAGACATCCCACCCGACGACACACAGCGACCCGGTCTACGAGGTCGACGGCATAGTGCACTATTGCGTGGCCAACATCCCCGGAGCCGTGCCCAACACTTCGACCATGGCACTGACCAACGCCACGCTGAAGTATGCCGTGGCATTGGCCGACAAGGGCTGGCGGCAAGCCTGCAAGGATGACGAGGCCCTGCGCAAGGGCCTGAACATCGTGGACGGCAAGGTGACTTTCAAGGCCGTGGCTGACGTGTGGAACCTGCCCTACGAGCCCATAGAACTATAAAAACGCCCTAAGGCGTGGCTTATCATTAGCCAGAGTAAGATAAGGCTGTGTCCATCTCCGACTATATCCAGACCCAACCGTTGCTGCCAGTGGCCGCGACGTTGTTGCTGGGGATTGTTTTTCGTTTCTTGCCCATCCTGCCATCATGGTCTATGCTCATTTGGCTATCGCTGATGGCTTCATGCCTCTGCGTTGAGGCGTTGTTGAGGCGCAAGCCCTACGCGCAAAGTCGGCTGCTGCTCATCGCAGTCTTCCTTGCCGGCATGGCCTTGGCAGACATGGCCCAACGCCAAGCGGCTTTTCCTTTCCGCGAAGATTGCCAGATGAGCTATGAGGCCGTGGTGACCGCCGAGCCACAAGTCAGGGGCAAGACGCTGGTTTGCGACCTCGCGCTTGTGTCGATAGAAGGGCGGCAGCTTGACAAGGCTGTAAACGTGAAGGCGCACATCCTGCGCGACACCATCACCGGCGACTGGAGACGCATAAGGTTGGGAAGCGGCATAGAGGCGAGGTCGGCCATGGAACCTCTTAGAAACTACCGCAAGAGCAACTTCGACTACGCGCGCTGGCTCAGCTGCCACGGCTTTCGCGCGAGCACTTTCGTGTATGCCACCGAATGGCGAACGGCGAAGGTCAGCCTAAAGCCGATGACCACGATGGAGCGTCTGCGGCTCAAGGCCATGGGCATAAGGCAAAGGCTCGTGGCACAGCTCAACCTTGGCAACGACGCGCGGCAACAGTCGGCCGTCGTGGCGGCGATGGTGCTGGGCCACAAGCAAGGCATCGACCGCGACATGAAAGACGCCTTTTCCGTGTCGGGGGCTTCACACGTACTGGCTCTCTCCGGATTGCATCTCGGCATAATCTACTGCATCCTGACCTTGCTCCTGGGAAGGCGACGCCAGCATGGATGGCTCACGCAGGCCGTGGTCGTGCTCTCGCTGTGGCTTTACGTGCTGCTCGTGGGCATGACGCCCAGCATCGTGCGCTCAGCCATAATGCTGTCTATCCACTCGCTTTGCATGGTCGGCGGAAGGGAGAACATATCAGTCAACACGCTCTGCCTGGCTGCCATCAGCCTGATTGTGGCCGACCCCATGTGCGTGTGGGACTTGGGGTTCCAGTTGTCTTTCCTTGCCGTGCTGTCCATCGTGACTCTCTATCGGCCCATAAGCCATTTGCTGCCCCAAGACGGCCGGCTGACAGGCCTTAGCGGCGTTGACATGTTGCTGAAGGCCATCTGGTCGACGGTGGCGGTGTCGCTGGCGGCGCAGGTTGGCACGGCACCTTTGGTGGCTTACTATTTCGGACGTTTCTCTTGCTGTTTTCTCTTGACCAACCTCGTGGTGATGCCATGCGCCACAGTCATCATCTATTGTGCCCTGGCCGTCCTCCTGACGTCGTTTCTGCCCGTGGTCAACCACCTGTTGCTCATCGTGCTTGGCCGCTGTTCCGCACTGCTGATAACGGCCGTGACCCACATCGCCGCCCTCCCCGGCGCGAGCGTGGAAGGCATAACTATTAACGCGACGGAAACAGGGTGCGCCTATGTCCTGATAGGCATAGCGTACACCCTGATATGTCATGTCTCAAAGTTGAGAGGCCTAAGCAAGCTCGACGCGTTCAGCAAATGACGCATAGGAGACAGGAGTATGGGATGGACAGAAAAAAGCCCATGCCAATAAGCATGGGCCTTGTATCTTATGCTAACAATTGGTCTTTACACCAGCGAGCCGATTATCTCTTCGCGTGAGGCCGGCAACAGGTCGATGACCGGAATCTCAGGCATGGTGTAGCATCCTGGCTGCAAGCGCATGGTGGCACGAGCCACGGCCACGAGCACCTGGCCGGTGAGGGCGGGATTGTTGATGCTCATGTCGAACGAGATGCGCTGGTTCTGGGTCTTGCCGCTCACGCCCTTGCGTGTCATGTGAACGCCGTGGCCCATGTCTCTCAGCTCGTCTACGCTTTTCACGGCAAAGACGTGCAGCTCGTCGTGGGCGAAATAGTCGTCTTCCTTGAGCTCGCGGGTCACCTCCTCAAGCTTGGCGCCGTCCTCAAGCTCCACGTATACCATGCGGCGGTGTATGCCCTCGCCAAGAGGAATGGTCATGGACAAGGCATCCTTCACGCCCTTCTTGGAGCGAGCCACTACGGAGTGGCCCATCGACATGCCCGGGCCGAAGTTGGTATAGCTCAAGCCCTTTGGCGCGAGAGCCTGCATGAGCACGCGCACCACGGAGTCGCTGCCCGGGTCCCAACCGGCTGAGATGACGCTCACCGTCCCGCTCTGCTTGTTGTTCTCCATCTGCTTCTTGCGGTAGTCGAGGATGAAATGGTGCATGTCGAAACTGTCAACCGTGTTGATGCCCAACTTCGTGATTTGCTCCGCGTAGTCGGGGCAGAGGCGTGTCGGTGTGGCGAGGATGGCAACGTCCACGTTGCTCAACTTCTGTATGTCGTCCACCACCTCGTAAGGCTCAAGCTCCAAGGGCTTGTCTTTGTCACCTTGGCGGCGCACCACGCCAGCGATCTCAAAATCGGGAGCCGCTTCCAACGCCTCTACCGAGAATTTACCAATGTTGCCGTAGCCCACTACGGCTGCTCTTATCTTTTTCATGCTTTGTTTGTTTTGGGTCTTTTTTATGTCAACGTTTTTCTCCTTGCAAAAGTAATGTTTTATCTCGTGAAGAGCAACATTGCCCCTGCCTTTTTATGGAATAGTAACATATCAGAGGTAAAGATACGCCATAAAAAGATTAGCAGGCCAACTAAGGTTAATTTTGTTATTTTATGTATAAATTCGTATCAAAAACAATATTTTTTATTAATATTGCAATGTAATCACTAACTTTTTAATTTTCTTGCTTATGAAAACACTTTGAGACACAGCGATATAACAACCGGAATAAACAAGATGGTTATACGACGCTATAAAATAATTACTTCATTTTAAGAAAGTATGCTTTACCGTTTTATATACATTGCCAATGATGCCATACTTTTGATGGTGTTACTAATTGATTATTTTAGGTGGTATGATAAGTTGCACCTTTTCATGGCGGTTGGTTGTATTACCGTAGTTGCCGTTGAAGCCTACTTCTTAACAAGGCGTAATTACTTCATGGCAAAATGCACAAAGAAAGATAAAAAGTGGAATATTAGAAATGTCACATTTTGGCTAATACTTGATGTAGCTGCATCCCTATATTATAGTGGCGTGTGGCGATAGAGTCATGTTAGACGACTCTGTGTAATTGCATTTAATTAAGTGTTTATGACATATTATAATCTTATATCCATAGCCAATGGGATACTATTCTTCTTAATGGTATTGCTGTCCGAGCAGTTTGGATGGTATAACCAAATAAGGATTATAATGTTATTGGCTTTCATCTTTATGGTCATTCTTGGAGTCTATTTCTTGGCTAAACGTAATAAAAAAGAAACGAAATGGACTCTTGGAATGGTAACATTTGGTCTGATACTTGATTTAGCAGCCATCCTTTATGTTAGTGGTATATGGCGATAATCCATAAAACGCTTTGCATGCTGTTGATTCTAATTACATTTTGTTCCTGTTGTCAAAACAGGAACAAAATGCGCAATTCTTACTATTCCAAAAAGCCGAGAGAAGCCTTGAGGCAAAAGCCATGCGGTTTTGCAAAGGTCATTAGTGTCAAATATAAATATGATTTCAATACCGATCGCTGGGCAATTGACATGAAGATAAGGAACGAGAGTGACACCATCTTGTTTGTTAGTGATGTTCCATCTGGGTGCTATTGTTTTCATGCGCAATTTTCCAAAAAACCAATAGGTAGGCATGGAATAATCGATATCACGGCTGTTTATGAAACGGACAAGCATGAGAAAGGTTTTACAAAGCCCATGGCCATTACATTTAACAATGGCCGTTTTTATAAATTGATTTTATTGCGCCATGACAGCAAAAAATGATGGTGGTGTGAATTATTCTCACGCCAATACACAATAAAAGACGGAAAATATCGTTTGCTTATAAGGTATATTGTGTAATTACGCCTGAATACGGCTAATATATATTTGCAAATGATAGAATACATTAAAGGCACATTGGCAGAGCTTTCGCCAGCATTGGCGGTGGTGGAGGCTTACGGCGTGGGTTACGCCCTCAACATATCGCTCACAACATACACGAAGATACAAGGACTGAAAGACGTGAAGCTCTTTGTGCATGAGCAGTTGACCACCGGTGGCCGTGACGACAGCTTCACGCTCTACGGCTTTGCCACCAAGCAGGAGCGTGAGCTTTACCGTATGCTCATTTCCGTGTCGGGCATAGGTGCCAACACCGCCCGCATGATGCTCTCCAGCCTAACCCCCACGGAGCTATGCAACGCCATAGCCAACGGCGACGAGAAGATAATAAAGAGCGTAAAGGGCATAGGCTTGAAGACGGCGCAACGCGTAATACTCGACCTGAAAGACAAGATCGTATCGACAGGCATAGCCGAGGAGTTGCACGTGGCCAAACAGCACTCCGCCGGCCCTTCGGTTAACACCGCCGTGAAAGACGAGGCCGTGTCGGCCCTGACCATGCTCGGCTTCTCGCCCGCGCCGTCGGCAAAGGTCGTGGTGGAGATCCTCACCGCGCAGCCCGACCTGCAGGTGGAGATGGTGGTAAAGGAGGCATTGAAAAGGATAAAGTGAACCACTCACCCCGACACACATTAACAATCAGACACGTGCTATTCAGGAAGGCATACATATTCTTGCTCCTTTTTCTCGCCATCGCAATGGCGAGCAGGGCTGCCATGCCTTCCGACAGCCTCAAGACGCGGTGGAAGATACAGCGCACCACGCCCATAACCTACGATGACCTCGACCAAAACGCCATGGACCTGCAACGGCCAGACGGCATAAAATACGACGTGGTCTACAACGACACCATCAACCGCTACATCATTGGCACGCGCATTGGCGGCACCTGGCTCGCCACGCCGATAATGATGACGCCGGAAGAGTATATGGCGTGGAGCGAGAAGCACTGGCGCGACACGTTCTATCGAGGCAAGAACGACGAGATATACAAGAGGAAAGGCAAGGAGAAGTTCGACTTCAGCGACATGCACTTCGACCTTGGACCCGCGGAGAAGATTTTCGGGCCTGGTGGCGTGCGCATTCGCACGCAAGGCACGGCAGAGCTGAAGTTTGGCGCCACTTATAAGAACATCGACAATCCGTCGCTGCCCGTGAGGTCGCGCAAGAAGACGTCGATGGACTTCGACGAGAAGATAAACTTCAACATGAACGGGCGCGTGGGCGACAAGGTGAACATGAACCTCAACTACAACACCGACGCGACCTTCGACTTCGACTCGCAGAACATGAAGCTGAAGTATGACGGCAAGGAGGACGAGATAATAAAGCTCATAGAGGGCGGCAACGTGTCGTTCCCCTCCAACTCGTCGCTCGTACAAGGCGCGTCGGCCCTCTTCGGCCTACGCACCGACCTGCAATTCGGCAAGCTGAAGCTCCAGCTCGTGGCCTCGCAAAAGAAGAGCACGTCGAAGAGCGTGTCGTCGCAGGGCGGCAAGCAGTTGTCGTCGTTTGAGCTCAACGCCGCCGACTATGAGGAGAACCGCCACTTCTTCCTCGCGCGCTATTTCCACGACCACTACGACGACGGCATGCGCACGCTGCCCAACCTCACCACGGGCGTGACCATCAACCGCGTGGAGATTTGGGTGACCAACAAGAGCGGAACGACAACCAACACCAGAAACATCATAGCCCTGACCGACCTTGGCGAGAACTCCAAGGTGAGCAACCCGATGTGGGCCACGACGGGCCTCAACGTGCCGGCCAACAAGGCCAACACCGAATATGAGACCATGACTGGCGCCAACAGCGCGGCGCGCGACATAGACCAGACGTCGACCGTGCTCGACGGAGCGGGACTGAACGGCGGTACCGACTATGAGAAGCTGCAGAACGCGCGCCTGCTCAACTCGTCGGAATACACCGTGAACAACGCCTTGGGTTACGTGTCGCTGAGAAACACGCTGCAGACCGACCAAGTGCTTGCCGTGGCCTATGAGTACACCTATGGCGGGCAGACCTATCAGGTGGGTGAGTTCGCGAGCGACGTGCCCGACGTGTCGAAGGCCCTGTTCGTGAAGTCGCTGAAAAACACCAGCAACAACCCCTCGCAGGGCAACTGGCCGCTGATGATGAAAAACGTGTATTACCTCGCCTCGTCGGTGGAGAAAGAGAAGTTCCGCCTGGACGTGAAATACCAAAGCGACACCACTGGCGTCTACCTCAACTACATACCCGAACAGCAGGTGAAAGGAACCGCCATAATAAAGGCCCTCGGCGCCGACCGTCTCGACAACAACAACAAGGCCCACAGCAATGGATACTTCGACTATGTGGAAGGCTACACGGTGAGCAATGGCCGCGTGTTCTTCCCCGTTGCCGAGCCTTTCGGCAAGACCATCCACGACTATCTCGTGAAGCACGGCGTGGCGGCCGACGTGGCAAGCAGGTACGCCTTCACCGAGCTGTACGACTCCACGAAGACCATTGCCAAGCAGATAGCAGAGAAAGACAAGTACATCCTCCAGGGCCAATACCGCGGCACGCAGGCCAACGTCATCTCCCTTGGCGCTTACAACGTGCCGCAAGGCTCGGTGGTGGTCACGGCAGGCGGCGTGAAGCTGACCGAAGGCTCCGACTACTCCGTGGACTACTCGGCAGGTGAGGTGACGATACTCAACCAGAGCATCATCGACGCCGGGACGGCCGTCAACGTGTCGCTGGAGAGCCAAAGCGACTACTCGCAGATGCGCAAGACCATGTTCGGCATGAACTGGGAATATGATTTCTCAAAGAACTTCCAGCTCTCGGGAACGTTGCAGCACCTGGGCGAGCAAGCCCTCACAAGCAAGGTGACCATGGGCGCGGAGCCCGTCAACAACACCATCGTTGGCTTCAACGTCAACTGGAAGCACGAGAGCCAATGGCTCACCAACGCCCTCGACAAGTTGCCTTTCCTGCATCTCACGCAACCTTCGCAGATAAGCTTCACGGGCGAGTTTGCCAAGCTGTTTGCCGGGCAGGCCAGCGGGCTGCAAAACAACGCCTCGTATATCGACGACTTCGAGGGCACCACCGACAAGATTTCCGTGCTGGAGCCCACGTCGTGGGTCCTCTCCTCCGTGCCATCCATCTTCGCCGAGAGCAGCGACAAGTCGACGTTACGCTCCGGCTTCAACCGCTCGCAGATGGCATGGTACACCATTGACCCGCTGTTCACCCGCCGCTCGTCGTCGCTCACCCCTGCCCACATCAAGAGCGACCTCGCCATGCTCTCCGACCCTTACATGAGAGAGGTCTACGTGCGCGAGCTGTACCCCAATCGCGACCAAAGCAGCTACAACGGAGCAACCTCGACGCTCTCGGTGATGAACATAGCCTATTACCCCAACGAGCGAGGCCCATACAACTTCAACCCCGACCTCAACTTCGATGGCACCCTCAAGAACCCCGAACAGCACTGGGGCGGCATGATGAGGCGTCTCGACACCAACGACTTCCAGCAGGCCAACATCGAATACGTGGAGTTCTGGATGCTCGACCCGTTCATCCACGAGAAGGAAAAAGGAGAGACGGCTGAGGGGGGCGACTTCTACATCAACCTCGGAGAGGTGTCGGAAGACGTGCTGAAAGACGGCAAGAAGTTCTATGAGAGCGGATTGCCCGTCGACGGCTCGCAAGACTTCACCTACACGCAATGGGGAAAGATACCCACGCAGACCACGCAGACCTATGCCTTCGCCACGACAAAGGGCGCGAGGGCGATGCAAGACTTGGGCTACAACGGCTTGAACGACACTGAGGAACAGCGGTTCGACAGCTACCAAGACTTCCTGAAGCAGATTCAAGGCAAGGTGTCGCAAGCCGTGTTCGACTCCATCTGGGCCGACCCTGCCAACGACGACTACCACTACTTCCGCGGCTCCGACTACGACCGTGAGCGGTTCGACATACTCAGGCGTTATAAATACATCAACAACCCACAAGGCAACTCGCCCGACACCGACAACCGCACCGAGACATACGACACGTCATACAAGAGCGGCCCCGACGTGGAGGACATAAACCAAGACTTCACCCTCAACGAGTATGAGAAGTATTACCAATACAGGGTCTCCATTCGTCCCGACGACTTGCAGGTGGGCCGAAACTACATAGTGGACAAGCGCGACGCCGCGTCAAGCACGCGTCAGGGCATGAAGACGTTCACGTGGTATCTCTTCCGCATTCCAGTGGACCAGTATGAGAAGAGGGTGGGGGGCATCAGCGACTTCTCCAGCATAAGGTTCATGCGCATGTTCCTCACGGGATTCAAGAAGCCCGTGGTGATGCGCTTCGCCTCGCTCGACCTCGTGCGAGGCACATGGCGCGTCTACACGCAAAACCTCGACAACGCCGGCACGCAGACCGGAACCATAACCACCGCGTCGGTGAGCATAGAAGAGAACAACGACAAGAGCCCCGTAAACTACGTGTTGCCCCCAGGCATACAGCGTGGCCAAGACCCATCGCAGCCACAACTCGTGGAGGACAACGAGCAGTCGCTGCAAATCAACGTGAGCGACCTCGCGCCAGGCGAGGCCAAGTGCGTGTACAAGAACACCACGCTCGACATGCGACGCTACAAGCGGCTGCAGATGTTCGTGCACGCCAACGCCGACGAGGTGAACACCACCGACCTGCAAGACAACCAGCTCGCCCTGTTCGTGAGGTTGGGCTCCGACTACAAGAGCAACTACTATGAATATGAGATACCGCTGAAGCTCTCCGAGCCTAACAACAAATACAGCCGTTACAACATAGAGGACATACGCAAGGTGTGGCCCGACGAGAACATGCTCGACATACCGCTCACCCTCCTCACCAACGTGAAGAGGGAGCGCAACCGCGCGCGCGCCCTCGGCACGGCCTCGTTCACGCGGCCTTACTCGGCCTACGACAACAGCCGCCCGAGCAACAAGGTGACCGTGATGGGAAACCCGACCCTCGGCGAGGTGAAGACCATGATAATAGGCGTGAGGAACCTCTCATCTGGGCAGAAGAGCGGCGAGGTATGGGTCAACGAGCTGAGGCTCAAGGAATATAACAACAATGGCGGATGGGCTGCCGACGGAAACCTCAACGTGCAACTCTCCGACATGGGGTCCGTGAACGTGCAAGGCAAGTATGTGTCCGACGGCTTCGGGGGAATAGAAGACGGCGTGAGCTCGCGCACGCAAGACAACCAGTCAAACTTCCAGGTGACCACGAGCCTGGAACTCGGCAAGTTCTTCCCCGACAAGGCCAAGGTCTCCATACCGCTCTACTACAGTGTGTCAAAGCAAACCACGAAACCGAAATACAACCCCCTCGACACCGACATGGAGCTGAAGGACGCACTCAACGCGGCGGCATCGAAGCAGGAGCGCGATTCCATCAACGACATTGCCGTGACGAAGCACGTCAACACCAACTTCTCCATCTCTAACGCCAGGGTGGGCATACAAAACAAGCGGCACCCGATGCCTTACGACCCAGCCAACTTCTCCATGACCTACAGCCACTCCCACTCTCATTCGCAGGGCGAGACGACGGTATATGAGAACGAGGACAACTGGCAGGGCATGCTCAACTACTCGTGGTCGCCAGTGTACAAGTCGTGGGAGCCGTTCAAGAAGATAAAGAACCGCAGCAAGTGGCTTGACCTGCCGCGGGCCATAGGGCTGAACTGGCTGCCGCAAAACATAGGTTTCAACACGGAGATGACGCGGTCTTACTATGAGTTGCAGGAGCGTGACATGGAGGCGACCGAGAACTCGCAGCTGCCACTCACGTTCTCGGAGCAGTTCTTGTGGAACCGCGAGTTCACGTTGCGCTGGGACCTGACAAGAAACCTCCACATGAACTTCCAAAGCGCCACCCACTCGCAGATTGAAGAGCCGTATACTCCCGTGAACAAGGACTTGTACCCCGACCAATACTCAGCGTGGAAAGACTCGGTGTGGACCAGCATACGCCATCTCGGCACGCCGCTCGACTATCAGCAGTCGTTCAACGCGAGCTATCAGCTGCCGCTCAACCTCCTGCCGATATTCTCGTGGCTTCGCGCCGATGCCAACTATAACGCCACATACAACTGGGTTCGCGGAACCGACCTTGAGGATGGCACCTCGCTCGGCAACACCATTGCCAACAACCGCCAGGTACAGCTCAACGGCAACCTCGACCTCGTAAGGCTATATAATCTCGTGCCCTTCTTGAAGAAGGCCAACGACCGTTTCAACAAGTCAACGCCACAAAAGAGCGCGAAGCAGAGGCAACAGGAAAAGCAGAAGAAAGAGGCTGAGCGCAAGAGGCAGGCCGAAGAGGAGAAGAAGATACGCACGCAGGCAACGAAAGACGGCAAGGACGCTGACAAGGCCGTGGCGGAATGGAAACTGAAACAGAAGCAAGACGCCGAGAGGAAAAAGACATTGCCGAAGAACCGCAACGCCTTCGTCAAGGAGGTCACACTCATGCCAGACACCACCATCACCGTGAGCCACAACAAGCACTCGAAGCGCATAGCCGTGACGGCAAGGACGCTGGACGGCAAACTGTTAAACTTGAAGTTCAAGAAGGTTGGCGACAACAAGCTCAAGATAAAAAACAAGGTCGACACGGCCTTAAAGGTTAAACTGTCCGTGGTGACGCTGCCGCCGTTGGAAGAGAAAGGCTGGTACAAGACCGTGCAGACGCTGGCCCGCGTCGCCATGATGGTGAGGTCGGCAAGCATAAGCTATCGCAACCAGTATGCCATGTCGGTGCCTGGCTTCATGCCAACCATAGGCAAGGCGTTCGGCCAGACACGTGGCAACAGCGTGCTCTCGCCGGGTCTCGACTTCGCCTTCGGCCTCGTCGGCGACAGCTACATAGAGAAAGCCAAGCGAAACAACTGGCTGCTCATGGCCGACAGCGTGGCAACGCCAGCGTCGACAAACCTCACCGAAGACCTCCAGTTCAGGGCTACGCTTGAGCCCGTGAAGGGGTTCAAGATAGACCTCAGCGCCTCGCGCATGAGCACGAAGTCGAAAAGCGTGCAATACATGTACCAAGGCAACCCAACCACGCAGACGGGCTCGCTGACGATGACCACCATCTCCATAGGCTCGGCCTTTGAGGGCATGGGCAACGCCAACAACGGCTATCGCTCAAAGACCTTCGAGAAGTTCTGTGGCTCATTGGATATGTTCCGCCAGCGTGTGGAAAGTCGCTACCAAGGCACCGTCTACCCACAAGGCACCGCCTTGGCTGGCAAGACCTTCGATGCCGCCAACGGTGGTGTGAGCACCTACTCGGCCGACGTGCTCGTGCCGGCTTTCCTCTCGGCATACACGACAGGCAACGGGAAGGGCCTCGACATATTCCCGTCAGTGATGCGCATGCTGCCCAACTGGACGATACGTTACAACGGACTGAACAAGCTGCCATGGCTGCGCGACCATTTCAACGCGGTCAACATCAACCACTCTTACAGAAGCATTTATGCCGTGGGGGCTTACCAAAGCTTCTCCACCTTCGCCTCGCTCGCGGGCGACAACACCATGGGCTTCATCACCGACGCCACCACGGGCAACCTCGTGCCAAGCTCCATGTTCAACGTCTCAACGGTAAGCATCAACGAGTCGTTCTCGCCACTGTTTGGCGTAGACGTGACCTTCCTTAACAACATGACCGCAAAGCTGGAGTACCGCCAGACTCGCGCCTTGTCGCTGTCCATGACCTCCGTGCAGCTCAACGAGGCGGTGAGCAAGGATTGGGTCTTCGGATGGGGCTGGCGTCTCGACAACTTCAACCTCTTCGGCCTGGGCAACTCTGGAAGGAAGACTGCAAGAGGCAAGGCGAAAAAGTCGTCAGACGGCCAACGCGCAAGCCGGGCTTCACAAAGCCGTTCGCAGACGGGTACAAACCACGGCCTCAACCTCCGACTCGACTTGAGCTACCGCAAGCAAGCGGCCATAACACGCAACATAGCCACCGTGTCGTCGACGGCATCCAGCGGCAACACCGCTTTCAAGTTGTCGTTCTCGGCGGAATACACCCTGTCCAAATTGATGTCCATGAGTTTCTATCTCGACCGTCAGACCAACACGCCTCTGCTGGCCTCAAGCAGTTACCCGACCACCACCCAGGACTTCGGCCTCAGCATCAAGTTCTCGCTGACGAGGTGACGGTAATCCACATTGGCATCAAATAGCCATAGCTTCTGAACAAAGGGCATAAAATCAAAATACGAAACTGGAGATTATTATCCGAGATTGCCAAATGTTTCGGCTGATTCAAATGTAGGCATGAATCTTTTTCATAAACTTGCCTATGTTACGAAAATATTTCAGATTTTAGAGAGGTAGATAGATAAAAATCATTATCTTTGCGTAGGTATTTAATAGCAATCGTTATATATGTATAGCAATAAGTCAAATACAAATCTGAATAGGTTAAAGCTCATTCTCGTAGAAAAAACGGGGAAGAGACTTACCGAGCAACTGGACAAAGACCAAACGACCATTTCAAAATGGTATGCGAATTCCAGTCAACCAAATGTGGTGAGTTTGATAAAAATTGCAAAGCTATTAGAAGTCAACGACTTGTTAGTAATGGATTAATAATCCTATCCCAATCTAATAACAATATGGCTATGGACATAAGAGAATTTGCGCAGGAGTTCCAAGAAAATGTGCGTGTGACGGTGGAAATGGGAAATACCGATGCAGACACAGAAATAGCAAAAGGAATTCTTGAATATATGGAGGACAACGGCGAGGTTAATGCGCCGGAGATATGCACGTTTCAGAAGACGCGCACAAGAATAACTGCATACGACTATAATGACGAAGCCGAATCGCTTGACCTGTTTTATCTTGTAAAGGCAGACACGTTGCTTGGCAAAGTAAACAATAGCAAGGTACAACAGGGATTCAATTACCTTATGTCATTCTATCGCGAGGCGATGAACGGTACGTTGTTGCGCTCCGTAAGCATAGAAAAGACCGATGAGATTGCCGAGGTGGCGAAACTTGTGCAAAGTACAAAAGGCGCAATCAACCAATTGCGTATCTATGTCATTACAAATGGACTGACAGACCCAACATGTGCTCCTTCTCCAGTAGAGTCAGAAGACGATGATTTCATCATCGAATACAATGTGTGGGATATGCAGCGTGTGTACCAGCAACACAATATTCGTAGTGGCAAAGAAAAGGTAGAGATTGATTTTCCGACCGAGTACAACACTGAACTTCAGTGCTTGAAGATGAGCGAGGAAAATCCGTTTGTGGATGCTTATATGGCTATCATACCAGGCATAACTTTAGCTAAAATATATAAGAAGTACCAGCAAGTCTTGTTGGAGAAAAACGTGCGTACATTCTTGCAGTTCAAAGGCAAGGTGAACAAGGGCATCCGCAAGACGTTACGCGAAGAGCCTGACATGTTCTTTTCCTACAATAACGGTATCTCTACAACTGCCAGTGAAATAGATGTAAAGGAAGAGGAAGGAGGACTATATATAACACGCCTGTATGATTGGCAGATTGTGAATGGAGGCCAAACAACGGCTTCTATTGCAGCCTCGATGAACGACCGTGACGTGGATTTGTCAAAAGTGTTTGTGCCTATGAAGGTTAGCGTTATCCGCGATATGGAGAACTGCGATTCCATTGTAAAGGCAATCTCCACAACCGCAAATAGCCAAACGTCTATCAAAAATTCTGACTTTTCAGCCAACGAGCCATATCTTATTGACTTGGAGAAGTACAGTCGCTCAGAATGGGTGCCAAATGGAAAAAGCAAACCATATTGCAAGTGGTATTTTGAGCGCACACGTGGACAATATCTCGACCAGTTAGCGCAATTGAGCGGCTACAATGAAAAGTCGTTTAAGATAGAATATCCGAAGAGTCAGAAGATTACTAAGACTGATATTGCAAAATATGAGGCTTCATGGAATCTTCAGCCATACAATGTGTGCCGTGGAGCAGAGAAGAACTATGCTCTTTTTGTCGCAGACATAAAGAGAGAGCGCCCATTGGTGACTACTAATTATTTTAAGCACACAATTAGTAAGGGAATATTATTTAATACGATAGATTCTATCGTTAAGTCTAAGAAGTTAGGTGGCTATAAAGCAAACATGAACACCTACTTAATGGCTTCAATATCGTTTCTTTCTAACAAGAGCCTTGATTTGACTTATATATGGGAGCATCAGAAAGTTCAACAAGAGGTCGTTGACAAGATTGAAGAATTGATACCTCTTGTTTGGAATCATCTAACGGGGAACAATTCAACTGGAAGTCAATCATCCAATGTAGGAGAATGGAGTAAGAAACCTGAATGTTGGAATCGTCTGAAACTAAAATTGGGCGATTATGACAAGTTTGGCGAGGAACTGATGCAAACAGAGACTAATGACGATGGTACTTATCTGAATGAAGCTCAGCAAAGCCGTATTCAAGAGGCTGAAGCCATTGAGCCTAACTACTGGTTTGGCTTGGCTAATTGGGCAAAGACAAGAGATTTGCTTACACCATTAGAACGCAAAGCCGCGTTCAATTTCGGAATAATGCGGTCACGCAATCGTCTAATAAAAACATTAAAACAAGCACAGTTTGCCTTGAAAATAGTTGAAAAGGCAAAGGAATTAGGTTATCAAGGGTAAAGAAAATCAAAATCGTGACAAATAAAATAGAGTATAAGTTTGTTGATTTATTTGCTGGTTGTGGCGGTCTAAGTTTAGGATTGCAACAAGCAGGCTTTACTCCATGGTTCGTAAATGAAATCGTGGAGCAATTCTGTAATACCTACAAACGTAATCACAATCTAAGTGACAAACATTACTTTGTGGGAGACATAGCAGAATTGAATAAGCATTTAGATGATTATTCAGAACTTTTATCAGATATAACTTTAGTGTGCGGTGGCCCTCCTTGTCAAGGGTTTTCCATGGCAAATCGTCAGCGGATTTTGGATGATCCACGAAACAACTTGTACAAACAGTATTTGATTTTCTTGAAAAGCGTTAGACCTAAATTCTTCATAATGGAGAATGTAAAGGGAATGATGAACAAAATAGAGGAAATTAAACAAAACTTTGAAGAATATCTTGGTGAAGAGTATCAATTCGACTATGCACTATTAAAAGCTCAAGACTATGGGGTTCCACAAAATCGAGAGCGTTTCATAATGATAGGCAATCGTATGGGTGTGCCTCCAAAAGCAATATTTCAAGAAATATACAAGCAAAAGCGTAAACCTTTTGTGTTGAAAGATGCTCTGGAAGGACTACCACATTTAGTAGCAAAAAAAGAGAAGGGATCTAAGAACATTGAATGTGCAGAGTCTGGTTTTACAGAATGTGACTTCGTTTACCAGAGAAATGAGTTTTACAAATTTATAAACGGTAACAGAGAGATCAGAAAATTATACAATCACAAGAATAGGTACAACAACGAGAGAGATTTAGAAATTTATCGTCGTTTACCGCAGGGTGCAAATTCATTACATGAATCAATAGCGGACATAATGCCGTATAAAAAGCGCAATGATATCTTCAAAGATAAGTATTTCAAATTGGATGAAAATCAAATTTGCAAGACAATAACTTCACACATGAGATTTGATTGCAATATGTATATACACCCTTGGGATGCGAGAGGATTAAGTCCACGTGAAGCAGCACGCATTCAGACATTTCCAGATGATTATGTGATAACAGGTTCTCAAAACATGTGGTACGCACAGGTTGGAAATGCTGTTCCTGTTAAACTTGCAAAAGCTATAGGCGAAGGTATAATGAAATTTTTGCGATGAGACATCTTGAACTATTTTCCGGTATAGGAGGTTTTAGAAGAGCAATGGATCTTCTGACGCAAGACCATATCATGAACTTTCATTGTATTGGCTATTCAGAAATAGACCCAAAGGCAATACAAACATATTGTACAAATTATCATCCAGAAGAAGATGGAGAAGTCGCAATAGGGGATATAGCTGAATTTACAAGCAATGCTGAAAACATCACTAATCTTCCAGATTTCGATTTGGTTACTGGTGGATTCCCTTGTCAAACATTTAGTATGATGGGCAAACAGGCTGGCTTTAATGAAGACAGAGGACAGATGTTCTTCCATATAGTTGACATTCTTGCTGCAAGGAGACCGCGATACGTTTTATTGGAAAATGTCAAGAATCTTAAAAACCATGACCGAGGAAGAACATTCGCGAGAATAAGAGAAGAGTTGGAAAATTTAGGCTATCATGTCTTTACCGACATATTCAACACTGCGAAATTTCAACTTCCTCAAACACGTAACAGATTATTGATATTTGCCACCACTGAACCTGTGCCTAACAATTTTGAGGAATTATTTACTTGTAAAAATATTGCAAATGTTTTTGAACAAGTATATACAGATTTGAGTACAAGCCACTATAGAACGGTAAATGATATTCTTGCAATAAATGTCAGTCAAAAATATTTTCTTTCTGAAAGGATAAAACCAACAATATTGGCAGATGGCTCTGCTAATTTTAAATCAAGGTCAGACATAAATATGTCTATAGCGCGACCTTTGACAGCTACAATGCACAAAATGCATCGGGCTTGTCAAGATAACTATTATAGCCAAGATTTCATTGAAAGCCATGGAGCTGTGAACCCTGTGGATAATATGACTAAAGAGGAATTGGCACAATTGCCTATTCGCAAGTTAACTCCAGAAGAGGCATTTATGCTTCAAGGGTTTCCTGCAGAATTTGCGATTAACGGAAGAAATTCTGGAGTAGCAGATGGTTCACTTTACAAACAAGCAGGAAATGCTGTAAGTGTAAATACAATTTATGCGACACTATATTTTTTAATTAGGAATAATATAATTCACGAATGATATGTTTTTCTTCTTTGATATAGAGAAACGCATTGGTCTTAAAAAATTATCCAATGCAGACTTAGGATTTGGTGGAACAAGCCGGCAAACCCATATCGGATTATATGGAGATGTCTTGAAATTTTTGGGTAATAATGTCATAACAACAGGAATGTTGATATATGGCAATTATTGCAAGATATTAGATTGTTTTTTTGACAGAATAGAGAATCCAGACGGTTCTTTTAGAAGTTCTAAAATAAGAACTGGCAATTCGGGTTCAGATTCCATTGTGTCAAAGATTCGAGATTTCGCTTCAAAAATACCAAATGAAGATTGGTATCTTCTTTGGACAGGTCTTGACAATAAAGATTTGGTATTTTGGCTTATAAGCAAGAGCTCTGAAGACTATAAAATTATCAAAGGACTGGTAGATGCAAAAATCAAAATATTAACTGATGAGAACAAGGCGTATAATCAGTTAAGAAGTATAATGGTAGACAAGATAAACCGTTCAAGTCTTAGTATTCAAAAAGATATAGAGATAATCTCACAAGTCGGTGGATTTAATAATAAATATAAGCCCTTTGACATCGAAAAAGCAAAGAAACAATTTGCACTTGTTGGAAAGAAAGGTGAGGAATTGATAAATGAGTATCTTACCAATGAGCAAGTAGCAAAAAGAATTGAATCATTTGAATGGAAAAACAAAAGCCGTGAATCTGGATTGCCTTTTGATTTTATCATAAAGTCAAATGGCAGTCAGACACAATATATAGACGTAAAATCAACAAGGTTTGATTTTGCGCAAAAAATAGTGTTCAGTCATCAAGAGGTAAGCTTTGTTCATAAAATAAACAATGACGCTCAGTACTTTGTATATAGAGTATTTGAAATTTCTGAAACTAATGCTGATCTTCGTATTTGCAACAAGTGTCTACCTTATATAAATGTTGTAGATTCGGATATCAATTCGTTTAAACAGAAGCTGGAAGCTAACAAGACAAGTATATTGGGAATGAGCTTTGCGGTTTCACCTTCAGATTGCTTTGCAAAAATCCAAGATACTATAAAGCTGTAAATTATGGATGAAATTGTAAAACACATCAATGACACTAATGCCAGTTATAGACAACCTGGCGCAGGAGATGCCAAAAACACAGATTTGTTTTTGGATAGTGACCAATATCAGTTATTTGAAGGTTATGGCGATCAAATAACGGTTAGGTATAATAAAGAAAATCTAACTAAAGCCGTTTTGTTCATAGCTTCAATACTGCCAAGAAAATTTGACCAATCAGCCACACATGAATTGGTTAGGTTTTCAAAAGAATTTGTTTATGACCAATTAGCTTTACTTGATGCGTTATTTGTTGTAGAAGGTAAACAGACAAATACGTTTACCCAAATATGGAACGCTCGTAAGGATGTTCCAAAGAAGAATGGTGAAATAGATAAAAGATTCTATTTTAATGGCCTATTGAAAGACGTTGTGTACACCAATCATGAAGGCAAAATAGTTAGGACAAAATTCACTATTAGAAATTATTTAGCTGGTGGATATTCCAATTTGCATATTATAAAAGGCTTTGATGGAATCTTTGATATACATATAGAGAATACAACCAAGGTTTTTGATGATAAAAAAGAAATTGGGTTAGAAGAAATTTATGTGCCTCCAATTAATCAGCACACTCTTCAGCAAATCTTCTATGGTGCTCCCGGCACTGGCAAGAGTCACACGATAAAAGAGCAGACGAGTGGTGAGGACGTTGTGCGCACGACGTTTCATCCCGACAGCGATTATTCTACATTCGTGGGAGCATATAAGCCTACCACCAAGAGTGTACCAGTGACAACTGTCATTGGCACGAAGGCCGTGCCAGTGGAAGGAGCTGACGGTAAGCCAATGACAGAAGAAAAAATAGTTTACGAGTTTGTCAGTCAGGCGTTTCTTCAGGCATACATAGAGGCATGGCGGAAGTATAACCAACTTGCGGTTGGCGAGACACCCAAGGAAGAGTATCTGATTATCGAAGAAATAAACCGAGGCAACTGCGCTCAAATCTTTGGCGACCTGTTCCAGTTGCTGGATCGTGGCGACCATGGCTTCTCTGAATACCCCATCAAGGCGGATGCCGACGTGCAGAAGCAGCTGCAAAAAGCGTTTAATGGCATCGTGATACCTCAAGAGAAAGAGATAAATGCCATTTTCAAGGATGAGGACGACATGGTTTCGCAAGTGCTGAATGGGGAAATACTGCTGTTGCCGAGCAATCTCTACATTTGGGCTACGATGAACACCAGCGACCAAAGCTTGTTCCCGATAGACTCCGCTTTCAAGCGTCGTTGGGACTGGACGTATGTACCAATAAGTGATGCGGGCGAGAACTGGACCATAGACGTGAACGGCAATAAATATGACTGGTGGCAGTTCTTGGAGAAAATAAACGAGCACATCTATGGTGCCACATACTCAGAGGACAAAAAGCTGGGCTATTTCTTCTGCAAGGCAGAAAACGGTGTTATCACGGCGGAGAAGTTTGTGAGCAAGGTAGTGTTCTATCTTTGGAACGACGTGTTCAAGGACAGCGAGTTTGATGGCAACGCCTTCCAAGACGTGGAAGACGGCAAGTTGACATTCGACAAGTTCTACATCACGGAGAACGGCAAGACGAAGGTGAACGAGGAGAAGGTAGAGCGATTCTTGGGCAATCTGGGGCTTTCTCCTATAAATGACACGGAGGTGGACGACGAGGAGGAATAATGCGCATACTGATTGAAGAATACCAATACGATGTAGGCGACGTGCGCGACGTGCTGGAAGGCATGGATGCCCTGGAGAATGTGGAGGGGAAAGTATCTGTGCACTACGTGGGATATTTTTATAATGTCTCACAGGGCGACTGCGTGTTTATTCTTCCTAAGGTGCTGCTGCGTGACGTGGATGGCAATGAACTCGCTTTTGGCAAGTATGCTCCCGAAAGCATCGTGATGCCCGAAGGTCAAAAGCGATTGACACAAGAAGAGCGCGACTTCCTGTATGGGTTTGCCGTGTGGATTTACAGGGCAATAGTGGTGTTCAAGGGCGACAAAAGCAATGACACCAGCATTGTCTATCAAAAGAAGATAACCCAAGCGGGACGAGGCGGCAGAAGACAGAGCAACACGTTTCTCGACATATTGCTCGCGCTGTTGCAGTTCAACAAGGACAATCAAAGTTTCTTCTTCTTTATTTTGAAAAACCTCCATGCCGGGTATAACAAGATAAACTGGACACGCACGATAGGCACGACAACGGCAATAGTGCAGGACGGCAGCGCGGTGTACTTGAACCCCGTGAACAAGAAGCGGACGATAAACTTTGACGAGGAATTGATAGTAATCTTCTTTTCCATACTCAACTATATTGGCGACAAGTATGGATTCGAGAAAAACATCAATTGCAACTTTGACTTGATACGGGGACGACAGTTCAGAAAATACCTTAGCGGTTACGGCAAGGTGCGCTTACAGCAAATCAAGTATAAATATTTCTCAGACAAGGCGTTGCAACTATGGAAGCTCTGCTATGCCTTCTTTGACGAGTCGAGACAGGTGACGGTGAACACCAACCAAAAGGAGTATCTGTTAGTAAAAAGTTTCCATGTCGTTTTTGAAGCCATAATAGACGCCCTGATTGGTGACAATCCGTTGCCTGACGGCATGGAGAAAAGGCAGGACGACGGAAAGATAGTGGACCATCTGTACACGGCAAAGAGCTTGATAGAGGGGGAGACAGGCAACACCTACTATATAGGCGACTCAAAGTATTACAAGATGGGAAATGAGCTTGGCAAGGAGAGCGTCTACAAGCAATACACCTATGCACGAAATGTAATACAGTGGAACTTGGACATCTTCAACAACGGCAAGGAGCCGACCAGTGGGGTGGACCTACGCGACGACGAGACGGAAGGCTACAACATCATTCCAAACTTCTTCATCTCAGCCACGATGGACGAGAAGTTTGACTATTCCAAAGACGGCATCAAGGAAACCGACAGGAAGAACAATCGCTATATGTCCATACAGTTCAAAAACCGACTGTATGACCGCGACACCCTTTTGCTTTTCCATTATGACGTGAATTTCCTCTTTGTCCTTTCGATGTATGCCCGAAACCACGAGGCAGAGAAGCGCGACTGGAAAAAACGGATAAGGGAGAAATTCCGTGGCGAGATACAAGACTGGCTGCAAAAGGACTTTGACTTTTACGCAATGAGGGCGCTTCCAGAAGTGGACGGCAAGGAATATATTATGACCCATTTCAAGCAAGTGCTTGGAAAGATATACACGCCCTTTGCCGACAAGGACGTGATTTCGCTTGCCCTCGACAAGAAAGACGAAGCGCGAAACAAGGAACTGCTCGACCAGTTGGAGAGGAGCTTTGTAGTGCGCAGATGCAGCCTTGGCGAGAACCCCGAAGACGTGCTTCCGCCAATAGAGAGCATGACGGTGAAGACAGCCGCATCCCACGAGAAGAACGTCCTCACCTGCCTTGTGCGCATGACAGACGATACATTCAAGTCATTTGCGGAACACAGAGGCAAGACCTATGTGATGGAGAGGATTCCGGCAATCAACTTGATGGGGATAAAATATCTCCTGCCCATGGTAGGCGGAAAGATAGACGGCTATTATGACGTTCAGAGAATAGCAATAGCCGACAACAACGGGAGTGCCGCGCTGCGCATCCGGCTTGGAGAATATCATCCACTGGGTGAAGAATGGATCCATATATACAGGACAAAAATGCAGCCTGGCGAGTTGATATCCATGGATTATACTATCAAAATGTACACACGCGAGATATAAATCAAAATGGAAGAGGTGAAACGAGGAAGAGCGAAAAAGAAGCTCCTAAGGGTAACGTTTCCCAGCGGAAAGGTTATCTGCTACAAAAGCACGACAGACACAATGGTGGCCGTGCTGCAAGAACTTGGCGAAGACGTAATATCCAAGATTGAGTTGGAGCTATGTCATTTACCAATAGTATCAAAAGAGATATATCCAAAATACAGGAAATGGATGAAACCAATCTGTGATGGTTGGTACATAAACACACAATCAAATTCAGATTCCAAATTCTTAGAGCTGAAGTCTATAAACGATCAGTTGTCTTTGAATCTAAAATTAGAACTTGGGGCTGATTTAGATGCAGAAGACAAGCCAGACAAAGAGAAGCGGACAAAATCAAAAGACAAGCTATTGGTGAAATTTCCCGACGGTCAATATTTTGCCAACAACAGCACATTGGATACGTTTCTTGAAGTGGTGTGGGAAATAGGAATTGACAACATAAAAAGAAAAGATTTGTCATGGGGAGGCAATCCGCTGATAACAACATCAAAGATGTTCAACAATCAAGTGCAAGTAGATAGCCAACGATGGATTATAGTGCCTAATTCCACAAGAGACAAGATAAAATTGCTGCGAGTGATCGGAGCAATGCTCCATATCAATATGGAAATATCGACAATCTAAATGGAATACTCCAAGATACCCCAAGACAATACTAACCTACGCGCCCATCAGAAAGAAGCCAAGAAAAAGATATTTGAGGCATGGGACAAATATGATTCAGTGATGTTGCAGATGCCCACGGGAACAGGCAAGACATATCTATTTACATCATTGATAAATGATTTACTATGCCATTACAAAAGCGTTCATAAAGAGATAAACATCTTGGTAGTGGCCCATCGTACAGAACTGCTTGACCAAATCTCGTCAACCCTCTCAAGGTTTGGCATAGCGCATGGCTTTATACAGGGGGCAAGAGAGCAGCAGCTGTGGAAACGCGTGCAAGTGGGGAGCATAATGTCCTTGCTTACTGAAAAGAACTACAACAATGTAAGCAGACAGAAGTTTGACTATATAATAGTGGATGAAGCGCATCATTCGCTTGCGGATACATATGTCAAGCTATTCAAGATGTTTCCCGAAGCCAAGAAACTTGGCGTGACCGCCACTCCATGGAGATTGAACCACGAATCGTTTTTATCACTGTACCAGCATTTGATAGTATCGCCACAAGTATCGTGGTTTATCAACAATGGACTATTGTCTGATTTCGACTATGTTTCCATAAAGCCAAATTCAGAAATACAGAGGCTTGTCGACAACTCTGAAGTGTCACAGACAGGCGACTTTGCCAATGCTGATTTGGACAATACGTTCAACAATCAGCGCATACGCTCAAAACTATATGAGTCGTATGAGAAATTTGCGAAAGGAAGGCGCGGAATAATCTACGCGATAAACAAACGACATGCAGCGAAGATAGCAGAGCTTTATAGCAGTCGTGGTGTTGAAGCGGTAGCAATAGATTGTGATACGCCAAAAGAAATGCGGCAAGACTTAATACGCTCTTTCAAAGAGGGGAAAATTCAAGTGCTTGTCAATGTGGATATATTCACAGAAGGATTCGACTGCCCAAGTGTGAGTTTCATACAGTTGGCCCGGCCTACAAAATCATTGGCATTGTATATTCAGCAAGTAGGGCGTGGATTGAGAATAGTAGAAGGTAACGAAAAGACAATCATCATAGATAACGTAGGGTTATACAATTATTTCGGTCTGCCAGATGCCAACAGAAAGTGGCAGTATCATTTTAAGGGACATGATGATGTGGTGCATGACGAGCATGATGCATACGACAGATATTCATCTCTATCTATGGATTTTGAATTTGACGAAAGCAAATTCAACGAGGATGATGAGCAAATGTTGGTTGTGCGCGGTGCAAAAGAAATGACGCAACGGCAAACAAAAGCCAAAACCATAGTAAAGAAGCCAATAGTAAAGGAGTTTTCCTTATGCGACTATTACCTCGTAAGAGGAACGGCAAAAGCCTTTAAGGTTTATCCTTTTGTCAAAAAGAGAGGGAAAGCTACAGAGGCGGTAGGCAACTGCGTGTTTGAATACGGAGAGAACAAAAAGGCCATTGTCTTAGGTGAAGACAACAAGAAAAACCATGAATTGATAAATAGCGACATTAAGTTGCAGTCGTTATTGTCATTCGTGGCAATGCTTGCCAATATGAATATTGATGACTTGCTGAACGTTGAAACGTATGGCAAACCAAAGGTTACTATCTTTGAGATGTTGGAAATGATAAGTGATTCTTTGAAAAGAACGAAAAATTCATAACGCTACCACAGTGTGATACTGACAGTACCACGGTGTGGTACTCCCAATACCACGGTGTGGTACTCCCAATACCACGGTGTGGTACTCTCAATACCACGGCGTGGTACTCGCCGTACCACGCCATAATGATTTTTTGGTACTGTCGACAAGAATGCGAAATTTCACTGAGAGTGAGACGGCATTACGGCTTTGCGCTGTTAGTACGCTTATGATAAATAGAGGGTTCTTGAAGGAGAGACACTCACCTCTTATGCATCATTAAGTCGCAAATCTCTGACAAAGGCTTCATCACGAAGTCTCGCTCGCGCATCAATGGATGAGGAATCTTCAAATCAGGCTCATCGACATGAAGATCATCGTAAAGAAGAATGTCGATGTCGATTACCCTGTCGCTATAATGTCCGTCAACGCTTTTACCCGTTCGGCCAATGGCCTTTTCAATATTTTGCGTTATACTGAGCAAGTCTCTTGGGGAAAGACTTGTCTCACAACACACGCACGCGTTGATAAAATAGTTTGGTGAATAAAAGCCCCAAGGTTCTGTCTCATGGAGACTGGACTGCTTAATGACATGACCGACCTTATGGTCAATCATGTCAATAGCGTTCCTGATTTGTCGTTTTCTGTTGCCTATATTTGAACCAAGGCTAAGATAAACGGTATGCATCAATCTTTAGAAGTTTAATCAACAATCAGCAGGCTGTCGCCAAAGCAACCGAACTTGTAGCCATGCTCCACGGCGAGCCTATAACATTCCATCACGTTCTCATAGCCGCCAAAAGCCGCTGTCGACATGACAAGCGTAGACTCTGGGTGATAGAAGTTAGCGATCATTGAGTCGGCAAGCTGGTAGTCGTAAGGCGGGAAGATGAACTTGGATGTCCATCCGTCGTATTCTTTCAAGTAACCATCCGTTCCTGTTGCCGTTTCCGTGGCTTTTGCCACACTGCAACCCACTACACAGATGTGATGTCCCTGGTCTTTTGTCTTGTTGACAAGGTCGCAACACTCCTTTGATACGGTCATAGCCTCCGAGTCCATCTTGTGTTTCGACAAATCCTCGACCTCTATTTGTGAGAAATTGCTCAAGCTGCAATGCAGTGTAAGGAAAGCCGTGTTTATACCCTTGATTTCCATGCGCTTCATCAGCTCCCTGCTGAAGTGAAGTCCTGTGGCAGGAGCCGTCACCGCGCCGACGTTCTTGGCGTAGATGGTCTGGAAGTTCTCCATGTCCTCCTTGGTGGCGTGAGAATGTACATGCATGTTCTCCATGCCTGGCTCTGCTGGACGATTATTCAGGACGTAAGTCGGCAATGGGCATTCGCCAAGGGAATAAAGGTCGTGAACAAACTGGTCGTGAGGGCAATCGTATAAGAAACGCAAGGAGCGACCGCGACTTGTGGTGTTGTCGTAAACTTCAGCTACCATGACACCAGCGTCGTCGAAGAAGAGCTTATTGCCAATCCTTATCTTTCGGGCCGGTTCCACGAGCACATCCCAGAGATGCGTCTCCTCGTTGAGCTCGCGCAGCACGAAGACCTCGATCTTCGCGTCGGTCTTCTCTTTTGTGCCATACAAGCGAGCCGGGAACACCTTGGTGTCGTTCAACACGAACGTGTCGCCCTCGCCAAAGTAGTCGAGCACATTGCGGAAATCAAGATACTGTCCGTCTATTGGTTGTCCTTGGCTATCTTTCTTAAAGAGTTCTATCTCTCCGCTTTTGCGATGAAGCACCATGAGGCGCGACTCATCACGACGATAGACACGGAACGACTCTTTCTCTCCATTATCGTTAACAAACTCACGCTCGATGCTGTGAGGATATAAGGCCACAAGCTCTTGTGGCAAAGTGAAATTAAATTGAGATAATTTCATAGTTTATCGTTTAACCACTCGTTGAAGTGATCGAAATTTATACAATTGTTTACTGTTATGTCTCCTACCCTGGTTCGCCTAAGGGCCGTGAGATACGCTCCGCTGTTAAGCGCCCTGCCAATGTCTCGGGCAAGGGCGCGGATATAAGTGCCTTTTCCGCATACCACTCTAATGGAAATGCGCGCGTTGGCCTTGTCGAAGTCGGTAAGCTCTATTTCGTCTATGTGGATATGCTTAGGCTTGAGTTTTACCTCCTCACCCTGCCTGCGAAGCTTATATGCCCTTGCGCCATCTATCTTTACCGCGCTATATGTGGGTGGCACCTGTTCTATGTCGCCAACGAAACTTTTAAGCGTTTCCAGCACCAGCTCCTTGGTTATGTGCTCGTGCGGGTAAGTCTGGTTCACCTCATGCTCCATGTCGTAGCTGTCGGTTGTCGCGCCAAGCTGCAATGTCGCCGTATATTCTTTCGTATGGCTCTGCAACTCCTCAATCTGCTTTGTACACCTGCCTGTGCATAGGACGAGCACACCCGTCGCCAATGGGTCAAGGGTGCCGGCATGGCCAACCTTGACCTTCTGCCCCACCGCCTGAGACAGCAGGTATCTACAATGGGCCAACGCGCCAAAGCTGCTCATGCGGTATGGCTTGTCGATAGCTATTATTTCCCCTTTAATAAAATCCATTCGGGAGAGTATATTATTCAAACATTACCATGCTATGGCCTGTAAGCATCCATATCAGGATGAACGCGCCTATGGCGATGCGATACCAGCCAAACGACTTGAAGCCATACTTGGAAAGGAAGCTCACAAACCACTTCATGGCGAGCAAGGCCACTATGAAAGCCACGACACAGCCTATGAGGAGCATTATAAGGTTCTCGGATGTGGCCCATCCCGTGCCTACGGCGTCGCTGCCCACGAAAAGCTCAAGCACGTCGAGCCCCGTAGCGGCGGCCATGGTGGGAACGGCAAGGAAGAAAGAGAACTCCGCGGCACTGCGGCGCGTGAGCTTCTGGCTCATGCCACCAACTATCGTGGACATGGAGCGGCTTGTGCCCGGAATCATGGACAGGCATTGTATCACGCCAATCCAAAAGGCCTTTTTCTCAGTGACCTCGTCTTGCTCGGTGCCCTTGTTGAAGAGCTTGTCGCAAAACAACATGAATATGCCGCCAATGACGAGCATTATCGGCACTATCCATATAGCATTGGAAGGCGTGAGCATGAAGTCGATCATGCCAGACTTTTTCACGACCAAGCCAACGACACCTGTCGGGATGAAAGCCACCAACAGCAACCAATAGAAGCGCCACTTGTGGATGAACTTCTGCCAACCGGTGCTTCCGGCAGGCGCTGGCGTGTGGTCAAGGCGGAAAAACCTGTTCCAATAGAGCACCACTACGGAAAGTATGGCACCAAACTGTATGATGATGGTAAACGCCCTCACGAAGTCGGAGTTCTCCACGCCCAACAGGTTCTCCGCGATAAGCATATGTCCCGTCGACGAAACAGGCAAGAACTCTGTCAAGCCTTCAACAATGGATATTATTATGGTCTGTAGAAGGGTCATCAGTGCTTTGGCTTACGTATGACGGCATATATCAAAGATATAAAACCGATAAAACAAACCACAGGGGCAACCTTTATGCGACGCACGCTGAATATGTCTGGATCGTAGGCTTGCTCGCCAGAGCCAGCGCCGCTCATGAGGATGAAACCTATTATCACTATGGCGAAACCAATTGCCATAAGCAGGAAATTGGTGCGGTCGAAGGCGTAGTTGCGTCCCCCACCCTCGTGTTCTTTTGAAGAAACAGGCATTTGCTGAGAATTATTATTGTCTGACATAAGACAAAATGAATATGGTTATTTAAATTTTATACAAGTCACCGGCCTTCATGCGCAGGAACCTATTGACAGAGATGTTAGCGCAAATCACGGTTATTATGATACCGCACAGCAGTACGGTAGCGCCCGTGATGGCCATCTCGCGCCATGTTACAATGGTGAGGATTTCCGGCTCATAGCAATACAACGCGTACATGCCCAAGCCTAAGACTACACACGCCAGCACCGCCGCCACAATACCTATAAAGACGGCATTGAAGACAAATGGCCTACGTATGAATCCCCAAGAGGCCCCAACGAGTTTCATGGTATGGATGGAGAAGCGTCGGGCATAGATGCCGAGACGGACAGTGTTGTTGATAAGAGAGAAGGAAACGAAGGTGAGCAAGAGGGCAAGCACCATCATGGCCATGCCTATCTTCGCCAAGTTGCGATTTACCGCGTCGACCAAGTCCTTCTGATAAGTAATGTCTGAAACCTTGGGGTATTTCTTCAATTCCCTTGAAATCCAGACCAAGGAGTCGTTGTTGGCATAATCGCTTTTAAGGGTCAGTTCTATTGACGACGAGAAAGGATTGACGCCATCAGTGAAGGTAGAGGGGTCCGTGCCCATCTGCTTTGCCGCGTCGCGAAGCGCGGCCTTCTTGCTGATAAAATGAATGGTCTTGATGTATGGCCTTGCGGCAAGGCTACGTGTTATGGTCTGCGCCTCATTGTCTGCCATGTCTTGTTCGAGCATCATGGTCACGGTGAGGTTTTCCTTGACATAAGATGAGAGATTGCGTCCCGTCAGCGTGGAGAAGACAACCAATCCCAAAAGGATAAGCACCAATGCCGTGCTAATGCAAAGTGTTACCATTTGCAGACGGCCAGATCTCCTGGTGCTCTTTACATGTTTTTTCTTCATTATCGAATGTTCACTATCAATGCAAACTTATTGCAAAGTTACTAAATGAATAAGCAATACACGAATGTTTAACTGGTATTAACATGGCTGGCAAACCAACTAAGCGTTATTTGCCATTGACTTCCCTTTCGTTGATGAATCCATGCCTGTAGGCATAGAGCAACTCTTGGAGGTCGTCGATTTGCGCGTTCAATTCCTTGCCCTTGTCGGTGTCTGCCACGAGCATGCGCCGTGAGGACATTTCCACGATTTGCGTTGTCGACTTGATGTCGGTGCCCCTGATTATGGCATCCTCCGTGCTCGTAAAGGGCTCGTGCTGCACGAGTTGGAAGCCTCTGCTGTGGTAAACGAGCGTATATCCGGCAATGCCGGTCTCGTGATGGTAAGCCTGCGAGAATCCTCCGTCTATGACCATGAGCCTGCCATTTGCCTTGATGGGGCTCTCGCCCTTGACCGCCTTCACCGGCACGTGTCCGTTGATTATATGGCGGTTAGGATCTGTCACGCCAAAAGCCTTTAAGATGTTGTCGCAGATTTCCTCCTTGTTGCGCAAGATGAAATAGTAGCCTTTCTTTTCCTCGTGGGTCTCCTTCTCCTTAATAAAGTAACGTTCAAAGGTTGCCATCTTCGACTTGTCGAACAGTGGGCTGTCGGGGCCACACCACAGATACATGAAGTAATCTTTTGCGTAGTCTATCATCTTCTGGGAAGAGTCGTTCTGGAAAGCGCATCTTATGAGCATCCCGACGTCGGTCATTAGTTGCTGGCCACTTACGGTATTACCGGGATATATCTCCACGTTTTTCATGGTGCCGTCCTCGCAAAGGGGTATTGACGCGTGGAAGAGCAAGTTGTTGTTCCAGATGGAATACATGCAGCCATGCGACAGCATCAGCTTGATGTGCTTGTGCAGCTTTTCGCTGACCTCGAAACTGTGGTGCAGCTTTTCCACGAGGATCTCCTCCTCCTTGGTGAGCTTGTTAGGATTCTTTGGGTCAACCGTAGGGAAGCTGCAGCTGCTGAGCTTATACTCTTTGCCGTCAATATCAATGGTGCCCTTCTCGTAGTTGACACGTTCGAGCATGGCACGGCCTTTCATTTTCCATTCGGGGTGCTTCTCATAGAGCTGCCCTTCGAGCTTGAACTGCAACACGGCTATCGCCTTATGCTCTTTGGCTATCAGTTGGCGAGTCTTCTCGTCGATGGCACCCGTGCCGGCATCTGTCTTGGGCAAGAACTCCGTGCATGGGTCATCGCCGTAGGCTTCCATGGCGAACGTGGCCAAAGGCACGAGGTTGATACCGTAGCCATCTTCAAGGGTCACGAGGTTGGCATAACGCAGCGAGAGGCGTATGACCGAACACATGCAAGCGTCGTTGCCTGCCGTGGCGCCCATCCAAATTATGTCATGGTTTCCCCAGGTGATGTCCCACGAGTGATAAGTCTCAAGCAAGTCCATGATGCGGTGCGCGCCAGGACCACGGTCGTATACATCACCCAGTATGTGCAATTGGTCGATGGCAAGACGCTGGATGACATTGGATATGGCCACGATGAAGTCGTCGGCACGACCTGTGGAAATGATGGTGTCGACAATTACGTTGACATAGTTGGCCTTGTTCTTGTCTTCAGACCGCTCGTGGAGCAATTCCTGAATGATGTAGGAGAAGTCCTTCGGCAATGACTTGCGCACTTTCGAACGCGTGTATTTGCTCGACACGTCGCGGCACACGGCCACGAGGTGATGGAGTGTTATGTGGTACCAGTCGTTGATGTCTGGCTCAGACGCTTTCACCAGTTCCAGCTTTTGCTCTGGATAGTAGATGAGCGTGCAAAGCTCACGCTTCTCCACTTCACGCAGCGTGTTGCCAAACAAGTCGTTGACCTTGCGCTTGATGTTTCCCGAAGCGTTTTTGAGAATATGCTGGAAAGCCTCGTATTCGCCGTGGATGTCGGCCACGAAGTGTTCCGTCGCCTTAGGCAGGTTCAGTATGGCCTGAAGATTGATAATCTCCGTGCTCGCGGCAGCAATCGTTGGGAACGTGTTTGAAAGCAGACGGATGTATCTCATGTCCTTGATTATGTCATAATTAGTCTTGCCCATAGTTTTCAATATAAATAGGTGTAAAATAAGATTATAAGATTTCGTGTTTATTGTCTAATAGTTGTATAAGCCGAATTTGGTTATCTCCTTGATTATCTTTCTTGTTTTCTTGCCGTTCTTCGGCTTGAATATCCAGAAACCGTCTGGCAGGCCAAGGAATGTCGACATCGCAGAGGTCAGCCGCGCGGCTAAGTCATCAATGTTGAGCCTTGCCGCCATTTCCTTGACCATGTCATCATCGACATCGCGGAATCTCGTGATGGAATACAAGTCAACGAAATGAGACAAGGGCAAAGTGTGATGATTCAACTCATAATGAATGTTTAGCAGGGCCAGACACAATTGACATTCGTTTTCGCCATTGTTCTCGAACACTTCCTTGACCTTGTTCTTCAGAAGGATGTTTTTAGACAGCAATGCGTCCGTCTTGAGCCTTCCATCCAAATATCTTGACTTTGGCACAAAACGGCTTATCTCGGACATGTCCAATGCTGGGTAATTAACCTCCAACGATTCAAGGGCCTGCAACACGTTGTCCGTGATGTGTTCTTGATCAGAATAAATAAGCAGTCGTCTCCAGTCTTCCGGAGACAAGCGCGCGAACTGGCTTACGAACTCTTCCTTTGACTTCTCTTGAAAGGCAGGATTCAAGTCAAAAGCATTCGGGTCTGTGCCAATTTGCAGCAAGACGCCCATGATGTCGTGTATTTCGGGCCTCAAGCAAAGTTGGCAATTTGAGTCTATGACTTTTCGGTAAAGCCTTTCTATCTGATTGGCGGCATTCTCAAACGTAATCTGGCTCGTGAGCACAGGATTCTTGACAACGGCAAGGCGTTTGTTCCATCCAAGACTTACAAAATTGTCATGCTCAAGCTTTCCGCAAACATGAACGGCGGCGGCATGCTCTACCAGTTGCCGTTGTCTCCTTAATAATATGGTGTGCTTGCGTTTTGACGTCTCCCATGGCTGCAATCCTCCAAGCGGAGTGACTATGTAAGGCACGCCGTGTGAATATGCCTTCGCGGCCAACAGGCACGCCGCGTGGCTCCAGCTCCCGAAGAAATGTATGAGATCATATTCTTCAAGTTGCAAGGCCTGATGGTGCTCACCGCTTACAACGAGTTGCACGTCAACACCCTCAGGATAGCTCTTGGCTAACCTGCTGACAAGGTCATGGTTTATGGCAACCGCATCTACATGATGAGGCACAAAAAGAAGAACCTTTAACATGGCAACTTATTGTAAGGCAACCTATTGTTTGTGGGTTGTAAAGTCAAGCTTGTTAGAGAACCTATGGCGAAGCAAATAGATGAGATTTTTCCAAATTATCGAAAGCTGGAAAGGATATATCAGCAGCAATGGCATCCGCTCATCAAAAGCCGCCATGGCCATTCTCCCAAACACCGTGTGAAGGACATATCCGACAACAAATGCAAACGCGGAAACCGAAAGCAAGATGACGTTAGACGTCGCTCCGCCCCAAGCCATGCCTGCAACAGTCATGAGGAACGGCACATGCAATGCCAACTGGTCAAGGTTGAACCAAAAGCGATGGCCAAGGCTACGCGAAAGCCACTTGCGTGTCTCCGCGTAGATAATGTGCCGCGCCTTCAATGTGGCACGCGATGGGGCGTCCTCGATGGTCCAGGCCTCATATCGCGTTTCCAACGCCACGCGTCCTTGGCCGGAATATTTGTTCACGAGGAAGTCGTATTCACCGTGTATGAGGTTAAGGTTGCCACGGAAGCCGTCTTGCTCCATGAACTCCGACTTGCGAATCATTATGTTTGGCGCCAGGGCCGCGTAAGCGTTGCCATTGGCAGCCTCGCGCATGAGGTAATAGGAAGAATTGAGCCGCTCGAATCGCTTAAACGCAGACACCTCATCGTCGAACGCGCCATAGCCAACAACAAGGCTGTTGTCATCCGTGCAGTTCTCGGCCATGGTCTGAAGCCATGCGTCGCTGGCTGGCTTTAGCGTTGGCTCTGTCAGCAATATCCATTCGGTCTTCGCGGCCTTGACGCCCAATGTCATGGCGAGCTTCTTCCGGCTCACATAGCGTGAGGATTGCGGTATATAGGTAACATATATGCTGCAATCGGATTGCGTTTCATCCAGCGAGTGCTGGAAGCGCTTCAGCACTTCCTCTGTCTCACCTTCCCCTTCCCCTATTATGACAATAATCTGGAAACCAGGAGCATATTTTTGGGCCATCAAGCTTGGCAGGTTCCTCTCCAACGCTTCCGGCTCATCGTGTGGGGTGAGAATGACGGAAAGCGGAGGAAGCGAATCGCCACACGCTTTCCCCTGCCTTTCCCACTTGCCCCTCTTGAACCTGAGGTAAGGGCTGATGAAAGAGGAGACGATCGCCACGAACAGCAATATGGCACCGCTGATGATGGTGAAGTTGTCTATGTTTGTAATCGATATCATTTTTCTTGAAAGCCTTTAAAAGCTCTTCTCGCCTACTTAAAGTCTTCGCTTGTATAGCCCACTGGCAGTCTGCGGCAGTTGTATTGGCTCGCCATGATCTCACCATAGGCTCCGGCAGAACGCATGGCTATAAGGTCGCCACGTTCGCACGCGCCCACTGGTATGTCTTTGGCGAAGACGTCACTCGACTCGCAGATTGGGCCCACTACATCGTAAGTCTCTGAAGGCTTGCCGCTTGTGATATTTTCTATCTTATGTGAGGCATGATAAAGGGCGGGGCGTATCAAGTCGGTCATTCCGGCGTCAACGATGCAGAACAGCTTGTTCACGCCTTTCTTCACGTACAGCACTTTCGTTATCAAGCTTCCCATTTGCGCGACGATGGAACGTCCGAGCTCAAAGTGTACCTTTTGGCCTGGACGCAAACGAAGACCGTTGGCGAAGGTCTTGAAATAAGACTTGAAGTCTGGAACGGGGTCCTTCTCCGGGTCATCGTAATTGATTCCGAGTCCGCCACCCACGTTTATGTTTTCCACCTTGATGCCTTTCGACGCCAAGACGTCTTGAATCTCGTTTATACGCAAGCACAACTGTTCAAAGTCGTGCATGTTGAGAATCTGGCTGCCGATATGGAAGTGCAAGCCCGTGAAATTGATGTTTTCCAGACTTAAAGCCCTCTCTATCACCGGCACCATGTCGCTCATGGCTATTCCAAACTTGTTTTCAGCAAGTCCGGTGGTGATGTTGGCGTGCGTGTGAGCGCCAACTTCTGGGTTTATCCTGAAGCAAACGTTAGCCGTCTTCCCTTTTGCCTTGGCGAGCTCGTTTATCACCTCAAGCTCTGGCACGCTCTCCACGTTGAAACAGAAGATGTTAGCGTCAAGAGCCGTATTGATTTCCCAATCAGCCTTTCCCACGCCGGCGAAAACAATGCCACTGCTCGGGAAACCGGCTCGCATGGCAGCTTCTATCTCGCCACCGCTCACGCAATCGGCGCCAAGGCCTCCCTCCGAGATTATTTTCAATATCTTCGGGTTGACGTTGGCTTTTACGGCATAATGCACGACGAAGTTGTCGTATTTAGCCGCCTCGTTTTTTACGTCCTCTATCGTCTTCCGCAGAAGAGTGATATCATAATAATAGAAAGGGGTTCGTGTCGCGCGAAACTTTTCAATCGGAAAAAGTGTCTCCATGTTTATATGTTGGCTTTAAGCCTGTTGTTATTACTTAAATAATGTGTCGCTGAGGTTGTTGAGGGCTTGCTTCTTGTCCGATTCGTTGATAAGGAATGAGATGTTGTAGTTGGAGCCTCCATAGCTTACCATCCTCACAGGTATGTTCTTCATGGCGTCAGTGGCAATAGTCTCAAAGCCAACATTGTGCCAATCGAGATCACCAACGACACAGATGATGCACATGTCAGAGTCTACTGTCACCGTGCCGTATTTCCTCAGCTCGTCTACGATTTCGTCAAGATGCGTGTCATTGTCAATGCTCATCGACACACCAACCTCCGACGTGGTAATCATGTCTATCGGTGTCTGATAGCTCTCGAATATCTCAAACACCTTGCGCAGGAAGCCCGTGGCAAGCAACATGCGAGAAGACTTGATCTTTATCGCGGTGATATTGTCTTTCGCGGCCACGGCCTTGATGGTTCCCTTACCTTGTTCGTTGTTGATGATTGTTCCCTCAGCGTCGGGCTTCATCGTGTTTTTCAGCCTCACGGGAATGCCGGCGAACTTGGCAGGCTGCACGCAAGTGGGATGCAGGATCTTCGCCCCGAAGTAGGCCAGCTCAGCGGCCTCCTCAAAGTTGAGCTGCCTCACGGCCTTGGTGTTTTCAACAAATCGAGGGTCGTTGTTGTGCATGCCGTCAATGTCGGTCCAAATCTGTATCTCGTCGGCAGGAAGGGCGGCACCTATCAGCGATGCCGTGTAGTCGGAGCCACCGCGAAGAAGGTTGTCTACCTCGCCATAAGCGTTACGGCAGATGAAACCTTGCGTAATGTAAATCTGCTTGCCTGGGTTTTTCTCCATCACGGCCGCGAGATGCTCCTTGATGTATGGCAGGTCAGGCTCAGAGTTCTTGTTAGTCCTCATGAAACTCAAGGCGTCGATGAGCACGCTCTTTATGCCTTTTTCCAAAAGGAAGTTGTTCATCATGTTGGTAGACATTATCTCACCCTGCGACACGATGATTTTCTCCTCGAAGCTTGTGAAAACGCCCTTGGCGAATGAACGCATGTAGACGAATCTGTCCTGAAGGAACTCGCGAGTCTTTGCCTTGATGGCAGCATCGCTGTACAAGTTTTCCACATGACCCATGTACTTGGTCTCCAGCTTCTTTATTTCCTCAAGTGCTCCCTCCGGGTTCTTTTTGTAGAGATAGTTGCTTATTTCCACAAGACTGTTTGTCGTGCCGCTCATTGCTGACAACACCACAAACGTTGGTTCGCCCGATCTTGTTATGAGTTGGGCCACACTCTTCATACGTTCAGGACTTCCGACGGAAGTGCCTCCAAATTTCATTACATTCATAAGACGGTATATCTTTTATTTTTTTTAGTCTTTGTTCCTAATCTCCAACACTTTGCCATCCTCACATTTATATATGATGCCAGGATAGCGGTCTATCATTGGAATGTTATGTGTTGACATCACCACGGCCGTTCCTTGTCTCGTGATGCCTTTAAGCAGCTTCACGATGTTTTCCGCAGTTTCCGGATCAAGGTTGCCGGTTGGCTCGTCAGCAATAATGACCTTCGGGTTGTTGAGCAGTGCCCGCGCTATGGATATTCGTTGCTGTTCGCCGCCCGACAGTTCGTGCGGCATGGAATGGACCTTCTCTTCCATCCCCACGGAAGCAAGCACCTCATGTATGCGCTCGCCTATTTTCTTGCTGTCTTTCCACCCCGTGGCACGCAAGACGAAACGCAGGTTGTTCCAGATGTCGCGGTCGCGAAGGAGCTGGAAATCCTGGAAGATGATTCCCATCTCGCGCCTCAACGCCGGTATGTCGCGTCGTTTCAATGTCAGGAGGTTCCTGCCAAGCACTTCGGCCTTCTCAGCCTCTTCGGGATACAGGTCCAGCTCACAATATAAAGTCTTGAGCAAGCTGCTCTTTCCTGACCCTACCTTTCCTATCAAATAGATAAACTCTCCCTCGTTGGCGTGAAAGCTCACGTCGTCGAGTATCAACTTGTCTTGTTGATAAACCTTTACCTTATCGTAATCTATAAGCATGGCCTGAAATAGGTTTACTGAATATTCCGTTTATTCTTTACTTTTCTTTATTCGCCTCGCCTTGTCCCAATCGGGGTTGTGGCGCTTGGCGAGTTCACGCGCTATGTCCTCTATGCGCAATCCCTTCGACGCAAGCAGCACCACGAGATGATACAACAGGTCTGACGCCTCGTAGACAAGCTTGTCGTTGGTGCCGTTCGTGGCCTCTATCACGGTCTCTACGGCTTCCTCTCCCACTTTTTGCGCCATCTTGTTAACGCCCTTCCGGAAGAGGCTCGTGGTGTAGCTGCCTTCCGGCATTTCCTCGTGGCGTTTCTCTATGAAGTCTTGCAGTTCGGTGAGGAATGTTATCGGGTTCAAGTCGTTGCTCTCGCCCCAACACGTGTCGGTGCCGAGGTGGCAGACGGGGCCGTCGGGATGAGCCTCAACGAGAAGGGTGTCGTGGTCGCAGTCTTCTTTCACGCTGACCAGATGCAAGAAGTTGCCTGAAGTCTCGCCTTTGGTCCAAAGGCACTTCCTTGTCCTGCTCCAGAAAGTGACGAGTCCGGTAGCCAGCGTCTTTTCATAGGCTTCCTTGTTCATGAAGCCCAGCATCAGCACCTTGGCCGTTACGGCATCTTGAATGATAGCAGGCACGAGCCCACCCATTTTCTCGAAATCTATATTCATAATCTTACGTTTATACCTTTATCTTTAAGATAGAGCTTGAGCTCCGGAATCTTTATCTCTCCGAAATGGAACACGCTCGCTGCCAATGCCGCGTCGGCCTTGCCCAACGTGAACGCGTCGTAGAAGTCTTCCTTCTTGCCGGCCCCTCCACTCGCTATTACCGGTATTGGCACCAAGTCGGCCATCTCGGCGAGTGGCTCGTAGGCGAAGCCCTGCTTCACGCCATCGTGGTCCATGCTCGTGAAGAGTATCTCGCCAGCGCCACGGTCGGCCACTTCGCGGGCCCAATCCATCAAGCGGCGTTCGGTGCGCTCCCGCCCGCCTTTCACGTAGCAATGCCAGCCGTCGGCGTCGTCGCGGGCGTCGATGGCGCACACGCAGACCTGTGAGCCATACTTCGACGAGATCTCGTCGATAAGCTCGGGACGCCTCAAAGCTGCCGAGTTGACGCTTATCTTGTCGGCTCCGGCCCCGAGCAAGCGGTCCACGTCTTCTATCGCGTTGATGCCTCCGCCGACGGTGAAGGGGATGTTGATGTTACGCGCCACACGGCTCACCATGTCAGCGAACGTCTTGCGCCCGTCCACGGTCGCCGTGATGTCAAGGAACACGAGCTCGTCGGCGCCAGCGTCGCTGTAAGCCTTGCCAAGCTCCACGGGGTCGCCAGCCTGCCTGAGGTTGACGAAATGGGTGCCCTTTACGGTCTGGCCGTCCTTTACGTCAAGGCAAGGGACTATGCGTTTTGCCAATCCATTATATCTCATGCTTTCAGCTCCTCTAAGTTTATCTTGCCCTCATACCATGCCTTGCCAAAGACAACGGCCGGGATGCCGGCTTCGTCAAGCTCGATGATGTCTTCGTTGCGCCCCACTCCGCCGCTTGCTATCAGATGGATGCCAGGAAAGGCTTCCATGACCTCGCGATACAAATCAGTGGAGGGTCCCGACAAGGTGCCGTCCCTTGATATCTCTGTGCACAACACGTTTTTCACGCCGGCCTCGACATACCTTGCGAGGAACGGCAGCAGCTTTTCACTGGTGTCTTCTTTCCATCCGTTTATGCTGACCAAGCCGTTTCTCACGTCGGCTCCCAATATTACCTTGTCTGCGCCATATCGGTCAAGCCATCTCATGAACGTATCCGGTTGGCTCACGGCTATGCTTCCTATCGTAACCAGCGACGCGCCTGCCGCGAAGGCCTTCTCTATGTCGTCGTCGCTCTTTATGCCTCCACCGAAATCCACCTTCAGGCCCGTGGCGGCCGTTATGCCACGCAGCACGTCGACATTGACGACATGCTTCGCCTTGGCCCCGTCGAGGTCCACGACGTGGAGGCGCTTCATCCCAAGCTTCTCAAACACCTTTGCCTGAGCCACCGGATCGTCATTGTACACTTTCTTCTGACCATAGTCGCCCTTCGTGAGCCTCACGCACTTGCCGTCTATTATGTCTATCGCGGGGATAAGTTCTATCTTCATTCGTCTTTCTCTTTTGACGGGTCCATTTCAAGGAAATTTCTCAGGATTAGCTCGCCCACGGCCCCGCTCTTCTCCGGATGGAACTGCACGGCCCAGAAGTTGTCGCGGCGCAATGCTGCGGAATACGGAACGGAGTAATCGGCTGTGGCTATCGTAAACTCGCACGTGGGGACGTAGAAGCTATGGACGAAATAGACATAATCGCCTTCCTTAACGCCCTTGAACAAAGGCGACTTGATGTCGCGAAGCCTGTTCCAACCCATCTCCGGCACCTTCAGCTCGTGGTCGTCTGGCGTGAACTTTCTCACGTTTTCCGGGAAGATGCCCACGCAGTCCACGTCGCCTTCATCGGAATGCGCGCACAGAAGCTGTTGGCCAACGCAGATGCCAAGCACAGGCTGGCGCAGCGACCTTATCACGTTGTCGAGGCCATGCTGACGCAAATACCGCATGGTGGTTTGCGCGCTGCCTTGTCCAGGGAATATGACATGGCTCGCCTTGGCCAATTCCTCTGGAGAGTCGGTAATGACAGGTTCCACGCCCAAGCGTCCAAGCGCGTTGACAACCGAATAAATGTTGCCGGCATTATATTTTATGATAGCTACACTCATATTACGAGACGCATTATTTATCATGCAAATTTACTAAAAAAATAAAGGTATGCTGCAAAAGTGTGTGATTTTTTGACCCCGTGACGTTAAAAATGAACATTTCGCTCAAAAAGCGACATTAATTTTATAATTTTGTACCGTAATACGTCAAAAAAGTCAATAAACATTACCATGAGGAAATATATCCTATCCTTTGTCATGGCCTTTGCGTGTCTTTGCCTCTGGGGAGCCAATAGACCGGCAAAAGCTTATCTTTTCGGCTTCGCGTCGTCTTTCAACGATTCTACAGTGTATTTCACGGAGATACAACAACTCGACTCGGTCTACATCGAGTCGAAGACAAGGTTCTTGTACAGCCGCGACAACTATTCCAACCAGCTGCGTGAGCACCTCCAGCAGGAAGGCGTAAACACGCCCACCTGTGTCACTTGTTTCGCCTTGAACAAGAAAGACATTGAGAAGAAATACGCTCGACTGAGAAAGAAATACGCCGCGAACGGAAAGTTCATAGTAAAAGAGGTCAAGCAGCCCGGATTCCGCTACGAGGCGATTAAGCCCGATGAGTAAGCGATGCCACAAGCTAACAACAGCAGCACACCGAGCAAGGCCGTAGAGACGCGGTTTTTCAGTGTCGCGGATCTCGCCTTCGCGATATCCTTTGTCGGGTATGATGATGGATTTCGCATGCTCAAGTCGTTTCGTCCGTTCGAGAGAAAGACGGCGGACAAGGGATCCATCTTGTTCACGTTGACGATAGACGACAGCACGCGCCCCGTGGCAAAGGAACGGCGCGAGCGGATAAGGGAGTTTGAAACCGGCAACGGCACAACCATCGTGGACCGTCTCCAGGATGGCGGCTACCAATACATCATCAAGGACATCAACGCCGCGGAATGTGCCTTGCTCATTGCCGACAAGGACTTCTCTCATTGCGCGTGCGCCCTTAGGGGCAACGTCTTAATGCGCTCGTTTGGCCTCAACAACGCCATAATGCTTGTCTACGCTTTCGCCGGGGCCAGCAAAGGCACGGTGCTGATGCACGCCTCCGTGGCAAGGCAAGGTGGTTATGGCTATGCCTTCATCGCCAAGAGTGGCACGGGAAAGTCGACGCAGGTGAGCAATTGGCTGAAATACATTCCCGGTTGCGACATGATGAACGACGACAACCCTGTGGTGAGGGTCGTGGACGAAGGGTGCTTTATCTATGGCAGCCCGTGGAGCGGCAAGACCCCTTGCTACCGTGACGTCAAGGCTCCCTTGGGTGCCGTCACGAGGATAGACAGAAGCTCTTGCAACTCCATTGAGCGTTTAGGCCCGGTTGAGGCTTTCGCGTCGATGTTGCCTTCGGTGTCGTCCATGAAATGGGACATACGGCTATACAGGAATGTGTATGGCACGATAACGAGAATCTTGGAACGCGTGCCAGTGTACACCCTCCATTGCCTGCCCGACAGGAATTCGGCGGAAGTGTGTCACGAGTGCATAACGAGGGATAAGAGCGTATAAGAGAATTGTCATGAAGCAGACCATTACATTCGACAACGCTGACTTCTTGCCGGAGGTGTTGAGGCTCATTGGTGAAGGCCATACCGTGACTTTGCCGTTGAAGGGCTTCTCCATGCGCCCTTTCCT
>ERZ1032113.28-NODE-28-length-43083-cov-88.877801_pt1 | contig 43083 bp, 31 predicted proteins | sample MGYA00518164_ERZ1032113 | MGnify/ENA primary metagenome ERZ1032113 (study PRJEB33719, sample SAMN04261305) | wastewater metagenome | biome: rural village; feature: human; material: feces | host: Homo sapiens | place: El Salvador | collected 2014-01-14 ... | reverse complement strand
TACCAGGAGCTGGTTCTTTTTATTTCTATGTGTTATGGTAAATTTCATTGTCTGTTATTTTAAAAAGTTTATCGATATTAAACATTAGGTTTCGCAGTGGTTATTGCCATTGTGGAATCTGTGTTGTCAACACTCCGCAAAGATACAAAATTTTAAAGCCAGATGCAAGCTTTGTCCCGAAAACTTTCATCCTTGTCCCGAATCACGTGCATAAAAAAAAACGATTTCAGCAAGAAGATAAGCAGAAAAGCGTGATGGATAAAGGCAATAAGTGATGGATAGCGTGATGGATTTTGTAAATATTTCGGATATCTATCACGATATATAGGAGAGACAACCAGCTCATTATCAAACGATTAAAGATTAAAAAAGAGAAAACGTGAGGGATGTGAGGGATAAAAAGAGGAAAACCTCAAATCCGCAACCTATAGGGTTTAGTGGGATTTGAGGGTTTATACTTTCTTCAATTATATCCTGTTACTTGAAAACAACCTTCTTACCTTTCTCCACATAGATACGCATCTGATCCAAGTCTATGGTGATGTCATAATATCCTGCTTCTTTTACCTTAAACTTATAATCTTCTTCTTTTTTTATTGATGTGGAAAGATGCGCCAAAGAGACCGCAGAGTTAAACTCGTAGTCTTGATACTCCGCATTGTAACTCTTGCAGACTCTCCAATCAGGAGCATTGACAAACTTGAATAGTTCATTTGCCTTCAGATAGACGGTTGCCTTGAAGACCTTTCCATCCTCGTCTCGGTTCATCGCTATTGCATGGTCCAAGTCGTAGGCAGCATTGCCTGCTTGTTGCACAGCCTCTCCCGTGATATAGATGCCATCCTCCACATTCTCACCTTCCATCACAGCCATTGTCCAGTATTCCAATGAAGGAAGCGTGAAAGAAACATCATAGCCGTTTTGGGTAAAAGGAAGTTCCTGCACCGCCCCTGCATGACTATCAGGAGTTGCCACCCATACCTTGGAGACTTTCCTCGTAGATTTCACCGTCACAGGAATATTGGTCTTCTTCTCAGGTTTCACACGAGTACCCCAAAGGTCACGCCATGAGAGGTCGTTGGTATTGAGGAAGTTGAGAAAATGCAACACATCACACTTACCTACCTTCTTGGCGAATGTTGTCAGCGAGTACTCCTTAGGAGGCCAAGCTTGCACGGTCAGTCCTGAAGTCGAACTGATGATAGGCAGATAAGCAGACTTAGAGGTCGTACCACGCAACAAGTTCTGATAAGCAGTCTGGAAGTCGTAGTATCTGACAAGTGCCGTCTTCAACTCATCGCTCATCGCCAAAGGTGCTGCGGGGAAATACTCACGAGTCAACATGTGGTCGCCCAACTCAAGATGAGAACCGCCAAGGGCAAACATCGCCGCATCGGTAAGCAAGACTCCTGGCGTATTGACCATCCTATCTCCAGAGCCCCCATTGTCTGCTTTATCATAATTGATGTAAGCCGCAAAGACAGTCGGATGCTGATGGTCGCTATACTTATCATTAGTTTGGATGATACCAAAGAGATTGGCAAACTGGTCCTCCGATGCGCCACCATATCCATTGCCATTGCCCCAAACCTCATTATAACAGAAATCTATATCATTCCTGACAATTTGCTCAGCCCCATAGCCTGAGACAGCATTCATCACCAAAGACTTATCGGGATGCGCCTGCTTCATGGCTTGGATGAAAGACTCATAAGAAGAAGGCAAATCTACCTCATGGCGATTGGCATCATACACGGTACCACGGTAGCCCAACTGGTCTATCTGGAAGCCATCAAAGCCAAAGTTGTCATACACCTCCTCATTACGTTCAACCATATACTGCAACCACCCTTGATTGCTTGGCACCTGCAAGTAAATGTTGCTTGCCCAAGAATCCGGCAAACCATGATAGTCTTGCTCATAATTGCCAGCGTTATTCTTCAGCAAAGCCCACTCGGTCTTGACCCCATCATTGGTAGCATTCTTCCATGCACCAAAGCAAAGGTTGTAGAAGATGGACTTCATGTTATACGAATGCTGCTCGGCAATGTAATTCTTGACATACTCCACACCGACCCAACGTTTACTGATATCTTGATACCATGAGGTGAGAGAACCATCAGCATTCAACTTCACGGGCTTGTGGTGCATCCACTGCCAATCCTGAAACTGCACACCATTGATATGGAGACGGTTGAGATAAGCCATCTCAGTCTTGATGTTGGCGTTCTTGTCTATGCTACCATCATAGTCGTTGAAATCCGCCACAAAACCATAACGTGGGAAACGCTTCCAGTTGCTTGACACATCAACAGCTATTGTTCCCAACACGACCTCCGTCCCATTCGACTCGGCAAACAATTCCACGAGATAACCTTGGTAGTCGGTGGTAGGTGGAGTCCATGTCCATCGGTTGTTGCTCATGACATCCGACAACTTATGCGACTCCAACACCATAGCACCATGGCGGTAGCGCACATAGGCATTGCTTGGCAGACTGCCACTTGCACAGAACACCACAACCTGTCCTGGAGTATAACAAGCCTTGTCGGTTGTCATCTCCACCGACAGTTGTGAAGAGATGGTTGCAGCATGGCTCATCATCGCAAAGACGAATGGCAGAGCCAAAGAAAAGCCATACTTGCAACCCAAACGCAAGAGAAAAAACTTTCTCTTCATCATTATTTCTCAAAAATACTGATGGCATAACCACCACCTGCACCAGCCTTCAACTTGAGTACAGATTTATTGGTAACCACACGCTTCGTAATGACGTATGACTGTTGGTTAGCCTTATAACTTGCATCCTTGCCATCGGCATAGATGGTTGCCACATACTTCTTGCCTGGGGTAAGGAAATCAAGTTTCAAGTTGGAAAGGTGAGCCGTCTCACCTACAGTACAACCAACAAACCAATTACCGGTGCCCTTAGCCTTACGAGCAACTGTAATATACTGACCAGGCTCAGCCTCCAAGTAACGGCTCTCATCCCAGTCGATAGCCACATCCTTGATGAATTGGAAAGCATCTGCATACTTCTCGTAATTCTCAGGAATGTCTGCTGCCATCTGGAGAGGACTGTACATAGTCACGTATAAAGCCAATTGGCGAGCCAATGTAGAGTTGATATGATGATGCTTATTAGGATCAATCTTGTTCATGTCACCCTCCAAGATGCCAGGAGTATAATCCATTGGACCACCCTGCAAACGAGTAAATGGCAATACTGTGGTGTGGAATGCCTTGTTACCTGCGAATGATTCATACTCCGTGCCACGTGCCGACTCATTACCAATCAAGTTAGGATAGGTTCGGCAAAGACCTGTAGGACGTGTCGCCTCATGCGCATTGACCATGATATGGTGCTTAGCAGCCTCGGTCACACAATAGAGATAGTGGTTGTTGAGCCACTGACCATAGTGGTGCTCGCCACGTGGGATGATATTACCTACATAACCACTTTTCACGGAATTGTAGCCATACTTATTCATCAAGTTATAGGCAGCCTCCAAATGACGCTCATAATTACGCACAGAAGCTGACGTCTCATGGTGCATCATCAAGCGCACACCCTTGGAGTGAGCATAGTCATTGAGATACTTAATGTCGAAATCAGGATAAGGAGTCTGGAAGTCGAAGACATAGTCCTTGCTGTGGCCAAACCAGTCTTCCCAACCTATATTCCAACCCTCTACAAGCACCTGCGAGAATCCGTTCTTGGCTGCAAAGTCGATATACTTCTTCACATTCTCTGTATTGGCAGGATGCTGACCATGAGGTTTCACCTTGGTATAGTCGGTTTCTCCCAATTTGACAGATGGTAGGTCGTTAGTATAAGACCACTGTTTGCCACCACCAATCATCTCCCACCAAACACCAATGTACTTAACAGGCTTGATCCATGAAGTATCTGAATATTTGCAAGGCTCATTCAGATTGAGAATAAGGCGAGAGGCAAGCACCTTGCGGGCATCATCCACGACCATGATGGTACGCCAAGGCGTATGGCATGGTGTCTGCATGTGCGCCATGTTGCCCTGCGCATCAGGAGTAAGCTGTGACTCGAAAATCAAGCTCTTATTATCGAGATTCAAGTGCATACAAGAATAATCTACCAAGGCAGCCTCATGGATATTGAGATAAATGCCATCAGCTGTCTTCATCTGCAATGAGGTCTGCACACCTGTAGGTGAGAAGATGGTCTGCGAAGCATTGCTGCTCACTGCTCCTTGCAACAAACCTCTGATTTCAGAAAGCTTTGATTCTGTATAGTCATATTCCTGAGTATCATAATCACCAGGAATCCACCATGCCTTATGGTCACCAGTCATCGCAAACTGCGTATGCTCTGCCTTGACCACGAAATAAGGAAGGAACTGCTGCTGAGGAAACTCATAGCGGAAACCTACACCATCGTTATAGACACGGAAACGAAGATTCATAAACCTACCATTGGAAGGCTTCTCCATCTCAACGAAAAGTTCGTTGTAATGGTTACGTATCTCTTTCTCCTCACCCCATACTGGTTGCCATGTCTCATCGAAGGTAGATGTAGAAGTCTTGTTGATGCGGAATTTATCCATCAAGGAGTTCTCCTCAGCCAACTCAATGCCCAATGTACTGGGTTTGATGACTTGTTTTCCCTTGAATGACACTTGATAAGTTGGAACGCCATCGCCTGTAAGCGAGAACTCCACACTCAGGTTACCATCTGGAGACGATACCTTCTGGGCAGATGCACTTGCAGTAAGAAGCATCATGCAACCTAACAAAAGGTGAGGTAACAGCCCCTCTAGACGAGAGAGGGACGTTACACATAGTTTATTCAGTTTACTTTTCATTTATTGTGATACCAAATTAGGTAAATTATATACTTTACTTGAGTCTTACGATCTTACAACCATGAGCAGGAATAGTAGCTGTGATAGAAGAGCCACTGCCTTCGTCCTCATGCTCCCAAAGGTCACGGATTTGTTTGGTGCCTTGTATGCCAAGCGTACTGAAATCAACTGTCACTTGGTCGGAGTTGTCATTGCGATTGAAGATACCAAGCACATAGTCGCCATTGGTCATCTGTCCATACCATATCTCATTGTTCTTGTCGTTGAGCTTGTCGCTGAGAGGCTTGCCCACGAAACCATCCTTGTTGAGGGCGAGCAACTCATCGTTGGTATAATACTTCATGTCATTGCCAATGGTAGAAGGCAGGTCGGAGGCTGCGACTGGGCCACCAGCCATCAACTGCAAGGAAACTACCGTCTGCTTCTCTGCATCCGTATCGAATGTATTGAGGCGAATGAAGTCACCATCAAGAATCACCTTGTTGCGACCACTGATATGCGACCAATAGGTAAATCCATCAAACATATTCATGCAGTTAGGCCATGTGCGATAAGACTTTCCCTTGTCCTGGGCAGAGCAGTGCCACCAGCCACCAGTACCTGTATCTGCCACGATACGAATCATGTTACCATAAAGGCTCTCTACCTGTGCATCGGCATACAAGTGAGGCATAACCAGTGAGGTGAAGATACCATATTTCTTGGCAGACTCAGCGATATAACGCATGGCAAGCGCATAGTTCTCACGACCATAGCCACGACCTGTGACACCCATGTAGCGATCCTGTCCATCCTCATACCAAGAGAGGAAGTCCATTCGGATGAACTCTACACCCATCTCCTTGTAATGCTTGAAGAAACCATCGATATACTCCTTGCAACCGGGATTCTCGGCTACAGCCCAAGAGAAAGACATATCCTTGGCTGTAGGATGAGACAACTTATCCTTGTTCTCCCCATTATAGAAAAGGTCGTTGAATGTGTATTCCGTACCCTCTATCTTGGTTTCTCTTGGACCATGAATCCAGAGAGGATTGTCATAGACACCCAGTTTCAAGCCCTTCGCCTTACACTTGGCAGCAATATCCTTAAGAGCCTGAGAACCATAATGAGTCATGTAACCGCTCTCATCCTCGGAAAGCATTGGGATGAAACCATCCGTACAAATCATGTCATAGCCTGATGGCTTGAGTTGGGTAGCCACATAGTCTATAAGTTCATCCCATTGGTCGGAGGTAAGATCCATATCGTTGTTGCTTACACCTTTAGCGTTTTGCAACATGCAATACTCATATACACTCCAATAGAGAGGAGCCTTCACACCATCGTGGACACCTTCCACTACAGGAAGGTTGGATAGCTTGTGGGTAGGAGGATAGTTCATTTCTACATCATTGGCACAAGAGCCAAACAGAGAAACGGCAGCTACCGCCAAGGAAAATAATATTGATTTTTTCATTGTTCTAATCGCTTTAATTGATTATTTCTTTACCACCTTTATCGTTTTGTTGTTGATGTCAATGGTGATTTGATAAGTACCTGCCTCTGTTACTTTCCACTTGTCGTCAGGACTTGCCGTGAAGACCATATCTGAAGCCGAAACTCCACTAGCATCTACTGTGACATTGGCAGAAGAAGGACGATAGAAAGGAGCGTTGTAATCTCCTTTCTCCTCACTCATCTTAAATGTACCCTCCGTGAGTTGACCTTCCCATGTAAATACATCCTTGTTAGATGCATCCTGGGTAAACTCTTGCGCGTTGTCCCAAGCCCAACCACCTGCGGTAGCATCACCTATCATATAGATATGTGTTTCTTTCTGAAGCTCACCCAAGAACTCTGACTTGATGGTCCAGTGCTCAAGATCCAAGGTTAAGCGATACTTGCCCTGTACCTCTACTTTCCACTTGTTGTCGTTACCACCAGCGTAATATTCGAACTTCTCATCCTCTACACCATCTTTGTTAATCTTGACACCATCTGAAGGGCAGTGGATGAAGGAAGCACCCCAATCTTTTTCGCCACTAAATTTCAATTCACCTGTCTTTAATTCTCCTTCGTATACAAAGATGTAGTCAGAACTCTTCGTAAGTTCAGTTGCCTGTTCCCACTTCCAGTCACCAGGAGTAGCGCTTCCGATAATATACAGGTGCTCTAAAGATATAGGCTCAACAGCTGGCTTTTCTTTCTCACCGAGGTATTCGGTAGACATGGTCCAATTGCGCATATCAAACGTAAGACGATATTTACCAGCATCTGTAACTCTCCACTTGTTATCAGGGGCGCCTGCCCACATCGCAAAAGTCTGTCCACTAACATTTGACTTAGAGATTATCTCTTGGTCATTGACTGGACGGATAAACGGATTGTCATAACTACCAGCTACAAGACAAAGTTTCATTTCTCCAGCATTGAGAGTACCCTCCCAAGTAAAGAGCATAGGGTCATCTGCCTTTTGGGTAAAAGGAGTTGGATCGTCTATACTCCATCCATTTGGGGTTGCATCACCCACCATGAACAACGTAGAAGTCTTAATTGGCAGATTACCATCAATGATCTTCAAGTCTTTCTCGCCATCACAACCAGTAAACAAGGTCATCAGGAGAGAGAAAATAAACAAGCTGAGGCTGAATTGCTTCAATTGAATATTTCGTTTCATAATTGTATCTTATTAAAAATGGTTTACTTATTATAACCAGGATTCTGAACCAACTCATGGTTTGCATTCAAGACATCACGCATGATAGGCCAAATCTCTGTATGTTTGTCGGCATCTGGTGTCTTGTCCCACCATGTACCAGAAGAGAACTTGCCATAGCGGATGAGGTCGATACGGCGACGGCTCTCTGCGAAGAACTCACGTCCCCACTCATCGAGCATCTCGTCCAGGTCAAGCTTGGCATTACCCTCAGGCGCATAGAGATACTCCTCATAATCAGCAGCAGGATAATTACGCTTGCGCACGCTGTTGAGCAATTTACCTGCCTCCTCTGGCTTGCCTTGACGAAGTTTGCACTCTGCGAGCGAGTAGATAATCTCTGGCAAACGAATCTCTGTATAATCGCTCTCCAACTGATGCTCATCATCATCGCTATAAAGAGGATATTTTACGAAATGCCAACCTGAGTTATGGTCACCATCACGCAAGGTAGAAGAGGTTGCAGATAGCCACTTGGTAGGAGGAGTGCTCTGGAACTTGCCCACAGCATCACGGATATACAACTCATAATCTACCTCTGGTGCCTTTACACGCTTGGTAGCTCCATTCTCATCCTTATACTCCAAGTAGCCATACAAGAACATACCCTCACGCTTGCCGTTACCCAAGTTGCGATAGAGCTTCAGACGCTCATCGTCTGGATATTTCTTGAATTTCTGGATAGGCATACCCAAGTCGTACTTATACATCGTACCGTTAGGCGCATAGCTTGGAGAAGCTGCATACTTCGTGTTATGACCACCTGCCTTGTTCTTGGTATCATTGAGATAATAGTTGGCACGTGCAGGTACTGTCCACATATAGGTATCGCCATCATACTGCCAATGGCTATAGCCTGGGGCACCTGGGAAACCGAAGATTACCTCATCACAAGCATCATTGTCCCAGTCAAAGGCGGCATCCCAACGGTCTGCTACCTGATACTTGCCATACTTGCCATCCAAGATGTCTTGAGCCACTTGGGCACACTCTGTATAATGATCCTCGCCAATATATACCTGGGCATTGAGGTAAAGACGAACCAACAAGGCGGCTGCACCTGCCTTGGTCCACTGACCTTGAAGGGTAGAGTTTGTTCCAAGCTCTGTCTTCTCAACAAGAAGTGGCAAGCACTCCTTCAACTCGCTCTCTATGAAATCGTAGATTACCTTAGGCTCCACTTGCTTCATGGAAGCGCCAGTGGTTGTGGTCACCAATGGCACATTGCGGAAACCATCGAGCAAACGAAGGTAGAACCATGCTCGCAACACGCGGCACTGGGCTGTAAGGTTGTTGAACTCAGACTGTGAGAAACCGAACTTTTCAAAAGAAAGCGTACCTAAGTCCTCTATGACCTTACAACTCTGCATGATACCCTGGAAGCAGCCATTCCATTCGGTCTGGCAATCACCTCCGTCCTCTACATTATACTCATGATAGTGGTATCTACGCCATTTTCCACCATCATCCCACCAACCATCACGGGTAGGAGTAATCAGTTGGTCGGCAGTAAGCTCGTTGAGCACATGACGACTCTCTATGCTCCAGTAAGCATGCTCAAAAGGACGGAATGTGGCTCTGACCACATCGTTCTTGGTATTATAATAGTTCTCTGATGCCACCTGATCGTAGAGCTTCTCGCTCAAATCAGTACAACTTGTCATGGCAAGTGTACCAAAAGCAGCAGATACAATATAATTGAATATTTTCATTGTTTCTATATTTTTAGATGATTATCAGATATCTACGTTCAAGCCAATGATAAACTGGCGGGTAGATGGATAGTAGTCACGAGAACCTTGTCCACTTGGGGTGAGTCCGTTCACCTGATAGGTAGAAGGATCTACACCGCTAAACTTGGTAAGGGTGAACACGTTCTTTACAGTACCATATACTCTAATGCGGTCGATGAAACGACACTTCTGCAAATTGAGCGTATAGCCCAATGTAATCATGTCGAGCTTCAAGTAGTCACCTCTCTCCAAGAAGTAATCACAAACCACAGGGTTGGCATTGCCTGAAATCTTGAAGTTCTTGCCGTATGCCTTCTGCAAGCGATTGCCAGTGAAGTTGCGGTTGGCATAATAGAAATCGTGGATATTGAAGATGTCATATCCAAACGCACCACGGAAGAACAACGACAAGTCGAAGTTGCGGTAGCGGAAGTTCTGGCTGGAAGACAAGGTAAACTTAGGCAAACCATTGCCCACCTTCACACGGTCGTCTGCCGTTGCTTGGGAAGCACGGATGATGTCACCGCTCTTGTCATAGACCAACCACTCGCCATCCTCTGTATGACCAGCATATCTCCACATATAAAAGTTACCGATAGACTCGCCTTTCTCAATGCGCTGCAAGTTGTAGTAAGGATATGGATCAGAAGTACCTACCTCATCATAATAGTCCTGACCTACAAACTGGGAGTTGCTGAAGCTTACGAACTTATTCTGCATGGTAGAACCGATGAGGTTGAAGTCGTAAGAGAAATCCTTGGTAGTAACTGGACGGAAATTGAGGTCAAACTCAAAACCGTAGTTCTTCATCGTACCTACATTGACGAATGTATTGTCGAAGAGGTATGGAGGAACAGATACCTTGTAGTCACCCAACAAGTCTTGCTGTTTGCGGTTGAAGTAGTTCAAAGAACCATAGATGCGATTGTTGAGCAAAGAGAAGTCGATACCTACGTTCCAGTTCTTACCCTTCTCCCACATCAAGTCAGGGTTCACATTCTTGGCTGGACCCCAAACCTGGAAGAACTTACCATTATATATATAGTAGCCAAATCCATTCATGGTATTCAATGACTTGTAGCTATCGAAGTTTTGGTTACCCGTCACACCATAGTCGGCACGAAGTTTCAAGTCGCTGATCCACTGGACGCCCTTCATAAACTTCTCTTCAGAGATACGCCAACCAGCTGATACAGCTGGGAAGTTACCCCACTTGTGGTTAGCACCAAACTTAGAGGAGCCCTCGTGACGAAGAGAAGCGGTAAACATATATTTGCCTGCATAGTCGTAACTTACACGACCGAAGAAAGCGATGAGCTTGGCATCGTTCTTGTAACTGCCCATGTTTACCTCACCTTCTTCCTTATTAAACTCACCAGCACCCAAGTTGTCTGGACCCAGAGCATCATTAGGGAAATCCTTGTTGGATGCGTTCAAACCAGAATACTGAGAATACTGGTAAGAGTAACCTGCCATAGCCTTCACATTGTGCTTGCCAAAGCTACCGCTATAATTAGTGAGCCACTCCATTACATACTGGCTCTCCTTGCTGGAAGAACGACTTGCCTCACCTTCACGACCACTTTCGATGGCAATGGTGCTGGTAGAAGGACGGAACCAAGAGGCATCATGAGTATATTGATGGTCAGCGAACATCACCTGTGTAGAGAGATGATGATTGCCAGATGCATTCTTTGCCAACAAAGGCAAGAGGTTCAACTTAACGGTACCATCCCAGTCGATCAAACGGATATCATCCTTATCAGTCTCCAAGAGTTGACGCTCCACAGGATTGGAACCCACAACCTGACCCTTGAAGTTATAATAACGAATCGGATTATCTGGATCCATCAAAGGAGTAGTTGGGTTAGCCTCAAGAGCATCCTTGAATACGCTGTAATCAGCCTTGTCGCTGTAGATGACACGAGGAGCGACATTGGCAGTAATGGTGAAGAGTCCACCCTTGGTGGTATGCATGATGTTGGCACGAGCGCCATACTCCTGACGACGAGAACGAAGGTCGATACCCTTGGCATCACGATAATCGGCACTCACACGATAGTTGCTCTTGTCATTGCCACCACTGAGGGTCAGGGTATGCTGCATGGTAGTACCTGTACGGCTGACGGCATCAAGCCAATCTACATTACCGCCGAGGTCAACGCCAGAGTCACCCCATCCCAGACGAACATCACGGAAATCCTGAGCGTTCATCATCTTCAGGTCTTTCACCATCGTGTTCCAAGTATAAGAGGTAGAGTAAGAAGCGTGCGTTCTGCCGTCCTTGCTTCCCTTCTTGGTCGTTACCAAGATGACACCATTGGAACCACGAGTACCATAGATAGCAGAGGCTGCACCATCCTTCAATACGTCGAAAGAAGCGATGTCATTAGGATTGATGTTGGTGAGGTTGCCACCTGGCACACCGTCAATCACAATCAGAGGACCGTTGCCTGCGGCACGAGAGGAGACACCACGAATCTGGATGCTTGCCTGATTGTTTGGGTCGCCCACCGCGGTATTGGTGATGCTCACGCCCGACACCTTACCCTGGATCATCATAGATACATCAGGAGAACTGATGGTGAGGAAGTCTTTCTCGCTTACGTGAGAGATGGCAGAGGTAAGCTCTTTCTTGTCCATCGTACCGTAACCGATAACAACGACCTCATTGAGCACACCAGCATCTTCTTTCATGGTAACATTGATTTTCTTGCGTCCCTTTACCGCCTCGGTAAGAGACTCAAAACCCACGTATGAGAATACTAAGGTAGCCTTAGGAGAAACCTCGATGGTATAGTTACCATCCATGTCTGTAACGACACCTGCCTTGGAAGAAGATGTCCTTACATTTACACCTATCAGAGGCTCACCAGAAGCATCAGTGACAGTACCCTGCACTTTCAGCATTTCCTGCGCCAAAAGCGTAAGAGGCATCAGCATGCATAAGCATAACAATGCGGTTGTCTTTTTTAGAAATGTTTTCATTTGCTTTACTTTTAAGTTAATGTATATACTTTTCGGTAAGTAACCTTAATTAATCTATCTATCTATTGCAGTCGCAGGACTATACTCCACGACGACTTTTCGTTCCAGCGAACAACTTCCCGAAGGTACTTCCACCGTAGTGCAATGAGTAGCCTCATCATAGCTGAAAGTTGCACTCACACCATCCACTTGGGCTGAGATAGGAGCAGAAGTATTATAGATGTGCATCACATAAGAGCGGTTCTGAGGAGCTTTGCTTACTGAGCCTTGACGTTCCGAGATGATGTATTCCCCTCTGTTGCCATCACAGACCTGCTTCAAGGAAGTCTTGGCATAAGCGATAGCATAATCTGCATTGTCACCATCATCCTCATAAAGAGAACCTTCACCATTGGCACCAGCCACCACATGGAGCACCAAGTTATCAGGACGTTCCGTAACATTCATCACTGTAGATGGATTGAAAGGAATGACCGAACCTTCACGGAAGAAATAAGGTATCTGTTCTTCTGTAAATGTCATTGTGCGCTTGCATGGGCCTTCTATCATCTCATGAGTAGATGCACTCCACCATTTACCTTCAGGGAACCAGATTTCCTTATTGGTCTTTCCGTCACTCCCTGCTTGAGCCGTGATAGGAGCCACCAAGATGTCATCACCAAAGAAATACTCTCCATCGTATGTGTAAGCCTCCTCTACCTCTGGATACTCATAATAGAGTGGACGGCAAAGAGAGATACCTGTTTCGTATGTCTTGCGAGCCATCGTGTAGATGTATGGGAACAAAGTATAACGCAAACGCACTGCCTCCAATATGGTAGGGAAATTAGAGAACTTCCAGATTCTACGTTCGATGCGGTCATCACTTGTGGCATGAGTACGGAAGATTGGGGTAAACACGCCAAACTGAATCCAGCGTAACACGAGGTTAGGATTGTTGACAAGTTCTTCACTTGAATACATGTGACCTCCCAGGTCGTGTCCCCAATAACCGTAACCAACATTAGAAGCCGTTGCTGTGAAGTATGGCTCAAATGCCAAAGCGTCATAACTGATATTGGCATCACCCGAGAAACCTATCTGATAACGATGGCTACCCAAACCTCCCCAACGATGGAAGATGACAGGACGATGGTCGGTACGCTTCGCTGCCTCATTATAGAACACATGGTTGCACCAGAATGTCTCACTCAAAGAGTTGGTATATGGACTCGTAAGATGCTGTTGCCAATCTATCCACCAGAAATCTACGCCTTCTTTTTCATGGTCACGGATGATATTCTTAAAGAAAGACTTTGTAAAATCTGTATAATCAAGACTCCAGTTGATGGTGTTCTTATCATCATTGAGATACTTGCCACCCAATTCGGACTTCATTGCCGCAAAATAAGACGGAGACTCCACCTCATTGATTCCATCGGCAGGATGCAAGTTGAGAGCAGTCTTAAAGTTCTGTTCGTGCATCTCTGAAAGTAATTGGGTAGCATTTGGAATCAAGTTTGTATTCTAAGACCAACCAGTCCAACCTCCACGACCTTCCGAACCACTGTAAGCATTACCATTCCAATGCCAATCCATGTCGAGAATCATCACATCAGTAGGAATCTTGTTCGTCTTCAAGTCCTTCATGATATTGCGATAATCATCTGCCGAATAAGAGGCATACTTGCTATACCAATATCCAAACACATAGTCTGGAGGCAAAGGTATGTCACCTGCTATCTTTGTAAAGTCGGCTATTGCCTTCTTGTAATTGTGACCATAACCCAAGAAATAGGTGTCCATTGCATGATTGTCTGCACGGTCAGCCCACCAACTATATCCAACTTCCGTACTTGGCACCAATGCGTATGAACGTCCACCATCTGCACGAGAGGAACTCCAAGAGTCGTCTATCACTGCCCAACCAGAACGTGACACAAGACCGTTTTCCATCTCTGAACGCTTGCTATCGCCCATCAGTCCATCCAAAGTACGGCAGGTTCCCTTCAGGTTCAATGGGTCTGGCTTACCTGGATACCATACGGACTGAACACCGTCACCGTTGACTGCAATGGTAAGGTTCGTGGAAGAAGCTGATATTGTACGAGGGTCTGTACCCTTGCGATACTTCAACTTCAAGTTGGATGTTGTTATATATAAATAGGTATCGTCTTCAGTTTTTGTAAATTGAGGAACATCCAAATTACGATTGACAACCGTAAATGTTGCTTGATCCTCAAACGTACCCTTTGCACTATACTCAATGCGTATCATCTCAGGAGTAAGCACGGTGAAACGAGCATTGCCACATTTCACGATAGCATTGGTTGCAGCCACAGGATTGTTGCTTACAACACCTTGCGCTGTTACCGTAAGAAATGCAGCACAAGCAATGAAAGCGAAAGATAATAATCTCTTCATGTTCAAATAGTTCTTTAATTGTTAGTTATATTATTTTAAATTCCAAATACAGCCTTGTCGGCGTTGTTGGTTGCAAAGATAGGGCTTTTTTTAATAGGTTATAACACCGTACACCAAAAATACAAATATGTACAAACAACACTTGTGCTGAATATCAAACACTTATGATATTCAGCACAAGAGAAAAATACAAACCCTATCCAAAGGGTATTTCACATATATTAAAGAGATTTTAATCAATTTTAGCTACTCTTTCTTCAAAATCCTCAGGATAAAGAGAGCGTAAACGGATGCGAGAACGATAAGAATATACCGTCTGCTTGGAACATCTCAAGAAAGCAGCAATCTTCTCATTCTCCACAATACCCAAACGCAACAAGGCATAGATGCGTAACTCTGTGTTAAGTCGGCCGACCTTCTTGGGTTGAATATTCTCGTCTTCCTTCATCAAACCATTGAAGGACACAACAAACTCTGGAAAGATTCGGAGGAAGATACGGTCGAAGTCCTCAAAGAACTCTTCGATTTCATCCTCCACGATGGCACTTGACTTCAAACGTCTATAGAGTTCCTGCAGTCCTCCATTGGCAGCCAATTTATTGAGTGAACGTCGATAAGCATCCAACTTATCTATATAAGCCGAACACTTGTTCATAAACTCCATGATATAGATATTCTTAATCTTATTACTCTCGAAGAGTGAGCTATTGGTCTCTTGCAGAGCCGTATTGGCTTCGTTCAGTTTGTCATTGGTAGAAGTCAATTGTGTATTGAGAGAATTCAACTTCTGGTTCATCTCATTCAAACTCTTGTTTGACTCTTCCAAGGCACGGCGAGCTTGGGCGATTCGACGCAACTGCTTACGAGTATAAATCATCAAAGCCCCCACCAACAGCAAGAGGAAGCTCACGATAATCAATCCTAAGGTGATATGTGCTCGCTCGGACTTGCGCATGGCATCATACGCATTATCTATAATAGGCAAAGCATCAGAAACCTCAATAATACGTAGTTTCGCATTACAAAAGGTAGCATCCTCCATCGACTTTCTCATATACAAGTAAGCACGAGTTACATCCCCCTCCTCATATAATAAGGTGGCAAGACGACGAAGCGACACATACTCCTTGATACTATTTTTCAAATCAGACATGGCTGAAATGATAAGATACTGCTTTTCCTTATCCTTATCATTTATCTGGCGATAAATATCAGAGATAGAATAAGCCACATATCCCATCTCTCGGTCATCCACCGTCAACTTTTTATAAGAAGCAAGGAGAATATGCAACGCATCTGTATATTTCTGATTCGTTATCAAGAACTCAGCCTTGTCCCAATCGGTGTTCAAGACATTTAAGTTCTTGAGCGAATCTCGGTAAAGCAAACGCCTCCGCTCATAGTATTCACGCTGGATAGAGGTTATCGCTGTTTGACGAAGTGCATCGTAAAGTTCGCCATACAAACCATAATAGTATTGGCGCATATCATTGGACATCAAACTGACATCCAATGCCGAAAGTATTCTGTTCGCCTCCAAATAGTTGCCACTTTTGGTAAAGATACCCGCAATATCCAACTCAGAATAGACACTGTCCTCATAAACATTCAATTTCTTTGCCAAACTAAGTTTTCGTTCCGCATACACGTATGCAGAATCCAACTTAAAAGGCTTGTATTTGGCGAAGATGTCACGAGACACCGCCAATCTTTCCTCATCATTCTTCGCTCTACGAAGCTTTTGCTTCAACACGTCAATCCTCTGCTCGTACTTATGAGTATAAACGCTACTGTTCTTGATGACCACATCAAGTTCCTCAAGTGTGTACACTTTGCAATACGGGGGGTGTGGCAAGGGCAAAAGTATCCATGCACAGAGCTATCACCGTCAACAATAAATGCTTTATCACGATATTATTTATTATTTTGTAATGATTAAAAAATAACATGGTGCATTTTGTATTACTTTTATGAAGTGATACATGGCTAAATGGTAGTACTTTGAGTACCCCATTCATTTCATATTTACTATAGTTTTCCTTTGCCATAATTTAATATTTCCTTATTTCCGCAACACTATAATTTAATGTTTTTTATAAGCAGAGGGTGTGTCATAAGTCCATGATGCACCCTTTTTCTCTTTTTCACCATCAAGTATCAATTGAAAGCCTTTCAACCATACAGGTCGCCAGATTTCCTATTTCCGTTTTTGCTGTTCTCTTATTATCCTGAACGCCAAATCGGCAAACTTTTTTAATGCTGCCTGAACCTGTCCTCGTCCGAAAGCCCAGAAAATGAGGGCGGCAGAGGCTGGTGCTGCATGTGTTCCTACATACTGGCGCATTTTAGGAACCGTACAATTTTCAATGCCAAGTTCATGCATGGCACAGAATATTTGGGCAGCCGGCACTTCAAAATCAGTCTTGGTGCGCTGATCTCTAAGTACCAACGTGGTTTTGTTAACCTTTACCACCTTGTATTCCTTATAGGCATTACTGCAATACACCTTGATAGTCTTTATCTTTTGAATAAAGCTATCGAATGTCAATGTATTTATATCTTCTATCATAACTAATGGGGTTTAAATATTGTGGTGATAAGCAAGTCATTCCACCTTTTTATTATAATTCTCCTCTATTATGGTGCAAAAGTAAGTTTTTTCTGTGAATAAACCAAGAAAAATTGCTTTTTTCTGAAGCATGTACAATATATTCTTTTATCAGGTATCTATTTACATCTTTTTAATTGCCAAAAACTTGCATGATTCAAAAAATAGCCGTATCTTTGCGGCTAAAGATAGGAATAGGAGAAAAGATTATGGCAAACAATGAATTCAGAAAACTGCCGGTAGGCATACAATCTTTCAATGTTATCAGAGAGGAAGGATACCTCTATGTTGACAAGACTGACATGGTTTGGAAATTGGCGAACCAAGGTTTAAAGTATAATTACTTGAGCCGTCCTCGCCGATTCGGTAAGTCTGTGCTTGTTGATACACTCCAGGCTTACTTCGAAGGAAGGAAAGAGCTCTTCGAAGGACTGAAAATCATGGAGTTGGAGAAGGAATGGAAACAGTACCCGGTTATTCGACTCGACATGAGCCGAGGGGGAGCGACAGCAAATGAAGTTAAGGCATACCTGGATCGAACTTTTGATGTTTATGAGCAATTATATGGCATCCATATCAAACCAACAGATTCACTAGGAAACCGCTTCGACCTCATCATTAAAACCGCCTATGAGCAAACAGGGCTCAAGGTTGCCATTCTTATCGATGAGTACGACTCTCCTCTCCAGCACTCGTGGAAAACTCCCGAGCATGAGGGTTGCACAGAAGTATATAGAAGCGTGTTTTCCATCTTGAAAGCTGATGATGCGTACCAACGTTTCGTCTTCATTACGGGTATCACCAAGTTTACACAGATTTCTCTTTTCTCGGTACTCAACAACCTGACCAATATCAGTTTCCTTCCTGAATATGCTGCTATCTGCGGTATTACAGAAGGAGAAATCGGGGAGAACTTCAAGCCAGAACTGGAAAGAATGGCTGAAGTGAACGAGTGGACCTTGCAGCAAACTCATGATAACCTGAAGGATTACTACGATGGCTACCATTTCAGTCGCAGAAACATGGTGGACATCTACAATCCTTTCAGTCTTCTCAACGCGCTCGACACACAAGACTTAAGCTGTTTCTGGGTTTCATCAGGAGCTACCTCCATGCTACCTAAGTTTGTGGATAACATGGAGTTGCGCTTACGGAATTTCGAAAATTGTCCGATTTTACGCAAGACTCTTGAGAGTTCTGACGTAATAAATGGTGGTGCCGAACTCTTTCTCTATCAGACGGGATACCTTACCATCAAGTCGAGCGATGAATTTGGCTATTTCTTAGGTTTTCCAAACCAAGAAGTGAAACAGGCTCTTTACGAGGTTGTGCTGCCAAGCCTGACCATGAAATCAGAAAGCGATATTATCAGTCTGCAAGGCAGTCTGTTCCGCCAATTGGGTACCGGGCAAATCGCAGATGCCATGAAAACATTGAAAGCATTGGTTGCCGATGTGCCTTACAGCAACAAGAAACTTGCCTCGATGGATATGGAAGAGCGCTACCGCCTCATCATCAGTACCATTCTGAATGCCATCGGTCTGAAAGTCGAGGTAGAACACATGCTTGCTACAGGAAGAATCGACCTCATTGCCCAAACTTCACGCTACATCTACGTGATAGAACTGAAACTGAAAAACAATGGTGGCAAGAAGGCTGCCATCCAGCAGATACTGGATAACAAATACCTGGAACCTTTCATGGCTGACAAGCGAAAGGTGATAGGCCTCGGCATAGAACTGGACGAGGAAGGCAAAGAGCTTTTGGATTGGGGGATTACTGATTTCTAAGTTTCCCCCTCCAGATTCTCACTTCATAGAAACTGGAACCGTATCCCAGCCAATAACCCAAAGCCCCCTGAACATTCGACTTCAAATTGGAGTTGACAGGCATCAGGGGGATTCGGGACAAGGCTGCCATATCTTCGAAACTGCGCCAAAAGGCATAACCTTCCTCACCTAATGAAGAGAACTTTACCCTTACTATTTCATTCTCCTTAAAAAAAAGAGTAAAATCTTTCTGCAAATTGTCTCTACCCCGTTTTACAGAAATCCGTCCCTCTTCTCCTATCATTAATATTAACGCAAAAAACGTTAAAAACGACAAGATTCTCAGGGAAAAGCATTGCCTTATCCTAGGAAATGTGTATTTTTGCACCTACGGAAACCTAGGAAACGTGTAAAATATAAGACTACGAAACCTAGGAAACGTGTAAAATCCAGCACTTTGAAAGCTAGGATACGTGCAACAACAAGAATACCAAGAAGTTATGAGACGTAAAATCTATAGTCAATTATTAAGATGGAAATCAGACGATAATGGGCAGAACGCATTGCTCATTGATGGGGGCACGACGTATTACCTATCGACTCCTTATGTCATTCACACCTCAGACCTAGCGGAAAAAGATGGGATAGTATATCTGCCACTCTATATGACACCCCTGCTATAAACCAGAGCTAGAAGAGGGCGTGCAAAGACTATATCTTGCACACCCTCTTTTTTTCCCTATCCCTACAATATCTCCAACTGATCCTTTACCGCCTTATAGCAGCGGCGGGAAACCGTGATTTCTTCCTGGTCGAAGGGAGGAGAAAAGATGCAGCGGAGCGTATAATTCTCGATGCAGAGAAGATAATCGAGATTGATGATGCAATCCTGACGAACCTGAGCCAGAGAAGGCGACATGGAAAGGATGGTCTTTGCCGTAGCCTGCTTCTTCAACTTATAAATCTGACCGTTCGACAACTTCAACTGCCAAAGATGAGTAGCTTCATCGAAAGTACAACAGAACACATCATCGGGCTTCAGCATCAATAAGCCCGAAATGGTCTGAATGGCAAGACGCTTGGCTGATGTTTTCAACAGTCCATTCACTCCCGACAAATCCTGAGCTTTCAGAGAAGCCATCGCAGATACCGAAGGCCCGGAAGAGGACTCAAGAGCTGCAGAAGAATCTTTTTCATCTCCATCCACCATCTTCTGCCGGATACGGTCTACTACCAGTTCTAATTCCTCCTGCTGATAAGGTTTCAACAGGAAATCGAAGGCAGAGGCTCTGAGCGCCTCAATCATATACTTATCGAAGGCGCTGTAAAACACTACGATAAGTTCTATCGGCATTTCTTCTCTCAAAGACTGCAATACTTCCAAGCCCGTCTGTCCAGGCATTTCAACATCGAGGAACAGCACATCGGGCTGCATGCTCATCACAAGGTTCTTAGCCGAAACCGCCGAAGAGGATGTGGCAATCACCTCAAAATCTACCAGAGTTGCCAAATCATCTTGCAACTTGTGGATGCTCTGTGGCTCATCATCCACAATCACAACCTTGATTTTATCTTGCATTGCTTGCATATTAGTATGTTTTAAATTCTTATGAAAAGTTTTCTACTTAAAGACATCGTAATCGTAATCACATGGAACTCCAATGCTTACGTGCATACCCTTCTTCGGAGCATTCTCCTCCCCAGGAATTCCTCTGTTGCTCTGCATCTTGAAGAACATCTTGCGTTCGTTGCTTGCATTAAGCATTTCGATGGTGCTGTTCAGGATTCTCAATCCGGTTCCCGTACTGGCAAAACCATTCTTCTTTTTTCTGTCAATAGCCCCCGCTTCTCCACATCCGTTGTCAGTTACCTCTATTCGGAGCATCGCGTCCTCTACCCAGATATTAACATCCAGCGAAGGCGTCTCACCAGTTTCTTCCATGCCCACAAACGCATGCTTCAGGGCATTCTCTACAGGAATCTGGATAATCATAGACGGCAGCATCAGCTTCATATCTACATCCTTGGCTATATGGAACCGAGGTTTCGGGAGAAACGGATTGGTTTCATGGCGAAGGGAAGAATAACCCATCACCATCTGCAATTCTTCCTCCAGACTTACCGCCATCTTATCGCATGTAAGCAAGTAGGAACGGAGTATCTGTATCAGGAGATGAAGCGGCTTGACATCAACTTCCTTCGGAAGATTAGAGACAAAGATATTGAGCACATTAAACACGAAGTGAGGCGGGAAACGATTGCGCACATTCTCCATCTTCAGCGCCATCATCCGGTTCATCTCCTCCTGATGCTGTTGCTTGTTGCGCAATATTTTGTATCGGAGAAAAGCGATAAGAGCCAACACGCTCATTAGCAGCAAACCTATGACTAGTAACAGGATAACGCTAAAGGATCTTACCTCTGCCTGCGTGGTGTGAAGGGAGGAGCAAGCGGCAAGCAACAGCATAAGAGCGAAAATGCACAGAAGGCATACTCCGTTCTTAATCTGTATCGACATTATCTTTCTATATTCACTTGCCATGATAGACTATTTTAAGATGAATTTAAGTTCCCGTGGCGAATTTACGACAAAAATTCCAAACAAACAAAAAAAAGAACAGAAAAACTCATTTTTTCTATAAAAAAAGAACAGAAAAGCAATAAAAAGTGTACCTTTGTAGTATGGAAATGCAATTATTTAAAAATATCGACCCCCAAAATATACCTGAAAGGATGAACAATCCATTCAGCTACGAACCTCATCCGCTCTGCATCGAAGCATGTAAGGAGTTGCAGGCTGAACTCTCACAGCGAAACGACTGGCGGGAGGAAATAGACCGTGGAAAGATGTTCGGCGTGCTTATCGTAGAAGCCGACAATGGTAAGATTGGCTATCTGAGAGCTTATAGCGGACAGATTGGCGGCAGAAGCGACTGGGAAGGTTTTGTGCCAGCCGTTTTCGATTATCTTCAACCCGACGGATATTTCAAGGTACATGAGGCTGAGATTTCGGAAATGAACCAGCAAATCAGACAGTTTGAAGCCAACGAAACCCTGATAAAGGCGAAAAACCTGATTGATAATTTGCAGCAAAAGCGCCAGGAAGTTATCACAAACTATCAGACAAAGATAAAAGAAGCAAAGGAAAAGCGAGATGCAAGGCGCCAGGAAGCCCTTTCGGCAGGAACGCCCCTGAGCGAGGAAGAGGAGAAAGCGATGATAAAAGAGAGCCAGTTTATGAAGGCAGAACTGAAGAGGCTGAAAAAGTCGATAAACGAAAAGACGGCGTACGAAACGCTATATGAAAACTACGAAAAGGATTTGAAAAGTGCGAAACAGCTCCGCAAACAGTTATCTGAAGAACTTCAGGAATGGCTGTTTGCGAAATTCCAGATGCTGAATGCGGAAGGAGAAACCAAGGATCTGCTGGAGATTTTCAAGGACGAGGCGGTTAAGATTCCACCTGCCGGAAGTGGAGAATGCTGCGAGCCGAAACTCCTGCAATACGCTTACCAGCATGGCTACAAGCCTCTGCAGATGGCGATGTTCTGGTGGGGAGAGAGTCCGAAAGAAGAAATCAGACATCATCTTCAGTTTTATCCTGCCTGCAACGGAAAATGCAAACCGATACTACATTGGATGCTGCCTAAAACAGTCTTTGAAACCCAACAGACCGAAACTACTATATATAATAAGGTGGAAACGCTCTACGAAGACCGTGAACTGGCAGTCATCTATAAGCCCGAAGGTTTACTCTCGGTTCCGGGGAAAGATGCAGCCCAGCCTTCCGTCTACGCTCTGATGCGCAGGAAATATCAGGAAGCTACCGGTCCGCTCATCGTCCATCGTCTGGACATGGCAACAAGCGGACTGATGATTATTGCCAAGACCGAGTTTGCCTATCATCGCCTGCAGAAGGAGTTTCTGAATCATCGGGTTCAGAAGAAATACGTAGCCATCGTTTGCGAAAAAGACAAGGAATCGTGCAACCGGATTCTGAAAGAAGCTGAAGGCGGAAGAGGTTACATCTCGCTCCCCCTGATAGCAGATTTCCTAGACCGTCCACGACAGATGGTAAACCGCGAACAGGGCAAGGAAGCCATTACAGAATACGAGGTTCTAGAGCGTATTGACGATACCCATCTTCGCCTGGCGCTCTATCCTAAAACGGGCAGAACGCACCAGCTGAGAGTGCATTGTGCGCATCAGGAAGGTCTGAATGCTCCCATCATAGGCGATCCGCTCTACGGCAACGAGACTGCAACGAGACTGCATCTTCATGCAGAGAAAATCACATTTGAGCACCCGATGACGGGAAAGAAGATGACTGTAACAAGAAAGGCTGATTTCTAACCGAAACCAGCCTTTCTTCATATCTGCGGATGACAGAATCCGCAGAAACAGATGAAAACATCGTAACATCAGACAAAGAACATCACGATAACCTGAGCTATCACCACTCTGATAAACATGCCGAGCGGATAAACCGTAGCATAACTGATACTTGGCGTATCGCCATCCAGCGTCTCATTGGCGTAAGTAAGCGCCATCGGATTCGCCATACTTCCACAGAGGATTCCGCAGATACTGCCGAAGTCATACTTCTTGGTCTTCAGGATGATGAGACCTACGATAACCACAGGCACAACCGTGATAAGGAAACCGATGCCTACCCACATCAAACCTTCCGGACGGACCACCGTCTCGAAGAACTGTCCACCAGCCGCCAAACCCAGACAACCGAGATAGAGGGCAAGACCCAGTTCTCGCAGCATCAGACCCGCACTTCGCGTCATGTAAGAGATGAAATGCACACGAGGACCCAGCGCACCAATCAGAATACCCATCACGATAGGACCGCCGGCAATACCCAGACGTACAGGAGCCGTCATTCCAGGAATATCCAGAGGGATGGTTCCCACGGCAAGACCGAGAATGATTCCGAGGAAGATGGCACCGAGGTTCGGCTCGTTCAGAGTCTTTACGGCATTACCCAGGAACTGCTCTACATGGTCGATACTTGTAGGGTCGCCAACTACCGTCAGTCGGTCGCCGTACTGCAGACGGAGGTCATCTGTAGCAAGCAGACGGATATCACCACGAAGCACTCGGCTCACATTCACGCCATAGGAATTTCGCATCTGCAGACTGCCCAGGCGCTTGCCGTTCAGTCCCGGACGGGTAACAACGATAATGCGGCTTTCTACCTTCGCATCAATCGCATTCCAGTCTACCTTATCATTATTCCACTCCTTATCCACCTTCTTTCCGAAGAGAATCTGCATCGCCGAAACCTCATCCTTATTGGTAACCACGAGCACATTATCATTCGTATGAAGAACCGTATCAGCCTGAGGAACTATCACTTGTTCGCCTCTCCACACACGGGAGATGATGAACTTGCGATGCGTCATCATCGTAATCTCTGCGATGGTATTGCCGTTCAGGGCAGGATTCACGATTACATATTGTCCGATAGACGTATGGTCATCATCATCATTACTGCGAATCTCCAGATCTTCCGGTTTCACAAAGAGTTTGCGCAAGAGCATCATCGCCAGGATAACGCCCACAACACCCAACGGATAAGTAACGGCACAGCCCAGAGCCGCACCTTCGCTAGGCAAGCCCAACTGCTGCAACGCCTGCTGGGCAGCACCAAGGGCAGGCGTATTGGTTGTGGCGCCACACAGGATGCCCATCATATCAGGCAGACTGATTGGCAAAATCCAGCACAAGCCGAGCGAGAACAAGGTTCCCACCAGGATGACAGCCAGACTCCAGAGATTGAGCGAAATGCCTTCGTGACGCATCGAACCGAAGAAGTTAGGACCCACATAAAGACCCAGCACATACACAAACATGGTAAGGCCGAAGCTTTCTGCAAACTCCAGCATGTTCTGGTCAATAGAGATCCCTAGATGACCCGCTATAATACCCACGAAGAATACGAAGGCTATGCCAAGGGAGATTCCTTTGACATGAATCTTGCCGAGGGCAAGACCCAAAGTACAAATCAAAGACAGGATGACGATGCCTTGCACCGCCGAATGCACGTTGATTAAATTATCAAACCACATAATGTTTCTTTATATCTATTCTAGATAATATTTTAAAATTGCTTTTTCTTGATGCAAAGGTACATTAAAATGCGAACAAAACAAAATAATTCCCATTTTTTTTTGTATTATTCTCGATTTGCAGTATCTTTGCATCCGCAAAATGTAATAAAAATGAAAGATATTTGTTGTATTGGGCACGTAACAAAGGATAAAATCGTGACCCCGAGCAGTACAGTTTACATGGCTGGCGGCACCTCTTTTTATTTTGCCTACGCCATCAACCAATTGCCAAAGGATGTAAGTTTCTCGCTCATTACGGCGATGGATCCTACCGAGAAGGAACCGGTTGAAAAGATGCTCAAGGCAGGAATAGACGTCACCTTGAACCCATCGCGCAATACGGTTTTCTTCGAGAATATTTATGGCGATAATCCTAACGACCGTAAGCAGCGTGTGCTTGCCAAGGCAGATCCTTTCACCATCCAGCAGCTGGAGCATGTAGAGGCGAAGGTCTTCCACCTGGGCAGTCTGCTGAGCGATGATTTCTCGCCAGAAGTGGTTGCCTTTCTTGCCAAGAAGGGAAAAGTTTCCATCGATGTGCAGGGATATCTGCGCGAGGTGAGAGACGAGAAAGTTTACGCCATCGACTGGAAGGACAAGCTCGATGTGCTCAAGAACACCTATTATCTGAAGGTGAATGAGACCGAAATGGAGACCATTACCGGACTGAAGGACCCGAAGGAAGCCGCCAAGCTGATTCATGCCTGGGGCGTAGCCGAGGTTATCATCACCCTGGGTAGTGAGGGTTCTCTGGTTTATGTAGATGATACGTTCTACGACATTCCAGCCTATCCTCCTCATGAAGTAGTAGATGCTACCGGATGCGGCGATACCTATTCGGCAGGCTATCTCTACAAGCGCCTGCAGGGAGCCAATCCGGTAGAAGCCGGCAAGTTTGCGGCAGCCATGTGTACCATCAAACTGGAGCACAACGGACCATTCAACCGCACCATCGAAGATGTAATGAAAATCATCAGATAACAGACGGGGCAATCCCCACTTTGAAGAGAAAGGCAGTTTCCAACATGCAGGAAACTGCCTTTTTTCTTTGAGTTCACCCTCCGTTTACCCTCTGAGAATATGTTGTTTAGCAACTTTTTCCATATATGGACCATTATGAACTTGCATAATACCACATTTTTTCATACCTTTGCAGAGTAAATGAAACTGACAGTTCCAGATACACCTAGGAAAAGTAATCATAAAAAACAAAGAAATCATGAAACAGAAGAAGCATCTAGCAATCGTAGGGAGCATGCTACTCGCATTAACCGCATGTTCTGGTGGCAGTTCCGAACTGGACCCGACAGAAAAGCCTACCCCGCCAGCAAAAGTACCTATCAGCATCAGCACTTCGATAAGCCGTGCTACGGATTTGGCTTTCGAAGCGGGCGACCAGATAGGTCTGTTTGTCGTCAACCATCAAGCCGACGGCTCTGCCGCAACGCTCCAAACGACAGGTAACTATATAGATAACACGAAATTTACCTATGATGGAACCTGGAAGGCTGCATCCCAAACCTACTGGAAAGACAACAGCACCCATGCCGATTTCTACATTTATTATCCATACTCAGGCTCTATCGGCAACATAGAGGTGATGCCTTGGACTGTAAATGCCGACCAGAGCACAACCGAGAACTACAAGGCTAGCGAACTTCTGATAGGCAAGACGATGGATGTGACTCCTACCGAAAACGCCGTGAAGATAGACGCCAAACACGTGTTGAGCCAGATGATCATCAACCTTGTAGCAGGAAACGGATTCACAGAAGCTTCGCTTGCAGCAGCCAAGATTAGCGTAAAGATTAACCGTCTGAAGACACAGGCTACAGCCAATCTTTCTACAGGTGCCGTAACAGCCAAGGGCGATGATACAGACATCATTCCGCTCAAGGAAGAAGGCAACAACTACAAGGCACTCATCATTCCGCAAGCCGTAGGCGAGGGAAATCTCATTACCGTAAATGTTGACGGCAGAGATTTCAATCTTCCTAAGTCATCTAAGTTTTCCGCTTTCGAGGCTGGCAGGACGCATAAGTTTACCGTTACGCTCAGCAAGACCAGCAACGGCGTGAATGTAAACATCAGCAAGTGGGAAGACGACGGTATCGACTATGGTGGTACAGCCGAATAAAAAAGTACTGACGATTTTCTATCCTAGAAATAATATGAGATGAGTTTTCTATCAACGAAGGCTCATCTCCCTTAAAAGAATTATTTATGAAAAGAGTAAGACATTCATTATTATATCTGCTTGCGGCAGGAGCCATGCTCCTGACAGGCTGTAGCGATGACTTCTTCGGCGACAAGACCGAGCAGCACGACAGCAACCGCATCCAACTCTCGGGCGATATCGACCAGCTTGCCGTAACCCGCGTCAACGACAACGGTTTCTGCAACGGCGACGTGATGGGCGTTTATATCGTAGATTACGAGGGAAACAAGCCGGGAACCTTGAAGGTAAATGGCAACCGTGGCGATAATGTGCGCCACACTTTCGATGAACCAAACTATAAGTGGAACTCTGCTTATGACCTTTTTTGGAAAGACAAGCATACGCATATTGATGTGTATGGTTACTATCCGTTTGCCAATCCTGAGAGCATCGAGGATTATCAGTTTGAAGTACAGAAAGACCAGAGCAAGGCTACCGAGAATGGCGAGATGGGTGGCTACGAAGCGAGCGATTTCCTCTGGGGCAAGGTATCAGATGTGGCTCCTACTACCAGCGTAATCCGTTTGCCTATGGCTCATCGCATGTCTAATGCCCGCGTTACCCTGATTCAGGGTTCCGGTTTTGCTGAAGGCGAATGGGCGAATCTGGAGAAGATTGTCCTAACTGCCAACGTAGCTCGCAAGGCAAGCATCAACCTTTCTACCGGTGAAATCAAAACAGCCGGAAGTGCAGAGAGCACCATGACCATCCCATCTCGTGTCAACGACGAGTGGCGCACCATCGTGGTTCCTCAAACCGTAGCAGCCGGCACTACCCTCTTCAGCATCACCATCGGCGGCGTGCCTTATAAGTTCACTAAGAACGAGGCACTTACCTACGTATCTGGCAAAATGATGAACTTCGGTATCAAAGTAGATAAGCAGACCGGAAGCGGCGCTTACAAGCTTACTTTGGTTAGCGAAAGCATTACTCCTTGGGAGAATGATTTGGTAAGCCATGATGCTGCGGCGAAGGAGTACGTGGTTATCAACTCAACGAAAGGGCACCTGAAAGATGCTATCATTGCAGCAAACAAAGACTATACAAAACTCAAGAATCTGAAGATTACTGGTGAGATAGGACCTACAGACTTTGTATTTATGCATGACGAAATGAGCAATCTTCAATCTCTGAATATGAAAGAAACTATCGTTTATGGAAGATTTGGTTATCAACCTTGGATTTCTGGTGACAACTCTCACGATGAGGTAGAGAGAAAGTACGTAATTCATGAGCGCGCATTTGATGAAAAGAACTCTTTAGTTCGTATAGTTCTTCCAGACAGTCTTACGGGTATTGGTGAATTAGCCTTCAGAAATTGTGTAAATCTAACTGGTTCTATCATCATACCAGAGGGAGTAACTCGCATTGGTCCTAGTGCATTTATGTGGTGTAATTCCTTAACAGGCACCCTCTCTCTTCCAACAACATTGGAATACATTGGAGGTGGAGGCGCTGCAGATATTGGAGGAGCGTTTGACGGCTGTCATTTTAATTGTGAGTTAAAGTTGCCAAACAATCTGAAATATATCGGTCACCATGCTTTTAGGGATAACCCTGGGTATTATGGGGCGTTGAAATTGCCAGAAAAACTAGAATATATAGGCGACCTTGCATTTTTTAACGATCAAAATCTGACAGGTAACCTTACGATTCCGCAAGGAGTAAAAGCAATCAATCAAAGTGCCTTTAATGGAACAGGATTCAATGGTACGTTACAACTCCATGATGGTTTGACAAGCATCAACCAAGGTGCTTTTAATAATGTTCCATTAAAAGGTGAGTTGAACTTACCTAAAAACCTAACTTCTGTAGGAGAAAGTGCCTTCAATGGATGCGATTTCTCTGGAGTTTTAAAGCTGCCTAGCGGATTGGTTTCCATCGGCAGAAACGCCTTTGCAGGAAACTGGAGATTGATGGGTACTTTGGAATTTCCTGAAGGCTTGGAGTCAATCGGTGCAGGAGCTTTCGCCAACTGCCGTAGTATAGAACAACTTATTTTCCCAGAAAGTCTGTCTAGTATTGGTTATGAATCAACATGGGGAGATAATGGAGGTGCTTTTGCCAACGATTTTGGCATTTACAGCATCGTTTGTAGAGGAGAGGTTCCTGCACATGTTTTGAGCGGAGCTTTCAATGGCGTAGCCAAGGATAACTTCACCCTTGAAGTTCCAGAATCAGCCATCACTCAGTATCAAGCAGCCAGCGGCTGGAAAGATTTCAAGCGTATCGCAGCTCACCATGAGCTCGTTTGCCGACCATCTGTAGCCTGCGCTTTAAGCACGGAGCATAAGCAGAAACTGGTGATTAACGCCGAGGGCGAGTGGGAAGTAGCCAGCAAGCCAGACTGGTGCGAGGTTTTTCCTGCCAGCGGCAACAAGAAAACAGAAGTTACTTTGACCATCAAGGGAATGGCTAAGAATGCTGATAGTCGTGATGGAAAGGTGGTATTCCGCCTGAAAGACAAAGACTATACCCACGAATGTAGCGTTTCGCAGTATGGTTATGAATATGGAGAGGACGAATGGATTACCTTACAGAAGGCTACCAAGGGCAATAATGGTGGAATCAATATCGTTCTGCTCGGCGACGGCTTTAGCGCAAAGGATATTGCCAGCGGAGAATATCTGGATGATATCAAGCAGGAAGTGGAGTATTTCTTCGGTATCGAGCCTTACAAGACTTACCGTGATTACTTCAATGTTTATACCGCCATTCCGCTTTCTACGGAATCGGGCGTAGGAACCGTGAATACCATCCGCTACAACCGATTCAATACCACCTTTACCGGTGGCGTAGGATTGAAGGCAGATTATGACGAAGTATTCGACTATGCTCTGGGCGCTCCAACCGTCAACAAGAGCAATCTGAACCAGACCCTGATCATCATGGTTCCTAATTCTACCGATTACGGCGGCATCTGCCAGATGTGGGAAGATGGTTCGGCTATTGCCTTCTGTCCTCAGAGCACCTACGGTTATCCGCTCGATACCCGTGGCGTCATCCAGCATGAGGCAGGCGGACACGGATTCGGAAAGTTGGGCGATGAATACATTTATCACAACGCCTTCATCGACTTCTGCGACTGCACCTGCTGCGGACACGTTCTTGAATTCAAAGGAGCCAAGTCGCTCGGTTGGTACGACAATCTGGAACTTACCGGCAAGATGCATAGCGTAGGTTGGAGCCATCTGATTTTCGACGACCGCTATAGCGACATCGTAGACATCTACGAGGGAGGCTACATGCACAACCGAGGCGTATTCCGTTCGGAGCCGAACTCCTGCATGAACAACGATATTCCTTACTACAGCACCATCAGCCGTGAGAGTATCGTGAAGCGCATCAAGGCTTATGCCGGAGAAACCTACAGTTTCGAAGATTTCGTGAAGAACGACAAACGGGATGCGGGAATCGTAGAGAGCCGTGCTTTCGGCGGCAATGGCGACCAACGCACATCCGGAACCTACCAGCATGCTCCTATCTTCCATAAAGGCAGTCCGCTGAAAATGGCAAAGGTTAGAAAGCATCGCTAAGAGCGAGGGCAAGGTAAATCAGAATATGGACCATTAAAACAAGAAAAAAAATGAAGAAACATATAATAAGATACGCCAGTTTTGCGTTGGCTATATTAGGAATGGTTTCATGTAGCGAGGAGGTGGAAACAGCCTCCCGCTACAAGGATGCCCAATCTACGCCGATGACTTTTGCCGTAAATTATCCCGGCCAGAGCCGTGCCACGGCAACCAATTTCGAGTCAAACGACAAGATAGGTCTCTACGTGGCAGAAAGCAAGGCTCCACTCGAAATAGGCGGCAATCTCGTGAACAACGAAGCGCTCACCTACGATGGCAACAAATGGGAAGCCGCACGCACCCTCTATTGGGACGAAGGCACCTACAACGCCTACGCTTACTACCCATACATCCAGGGCATAAGCAGCACGACAGACCAGCCTTTCAGCGTAGCCCTCGACCAGAGTACCCCGAAGACGGCAACTGCACCCGGCGGTTACGAGGCAAGCGACCTGCTCTTTGCCACCAGCAAGAACATCCAGGCATCCAACTCCCCTATCAGCCTCAACTTCAAGCACATCATGAGCAAGCTCAAGATACGCCTGATCAAGGGCGAAGACTTTGAGGGAGAAATGCCTACCCATGCCCAGGTAACCATCCACAGCACGGTACCTACAGCCACCATCGACCTTCAGGCAGGCGTGGCAACCCGTTATGTGAAAGGAACCCAGCAGAGCATCATCGCCCATCAGGAGAGCGACTACATCTACTCGGCCATCATCGTGCCTCAACGCATAGAAAACCGAAGACCACTCATCGAAGTGGTAATGAAAGGTGTAAGTTATCTCTACGAGAGCAGATTCCAGTTTAAACCCGGAACCGAACATCTTGTCAACTTCATTATTTCTGACAACCCAGACCAGGTGAAGATAGAGATAGGCGGCGAGATTCAGAACTGGGGGAAATAAATAAGAAAGCCTTTCTCCCGAAGGGCTATGAATGATAAGAATACAGAGAATTATAAATGAAGAAGACGGTATTGATATTATCCCTTCTAGCACTCCTTCTCGGAGGATGGGTGGCAGCCTTGTGGCTGCTGCCCTCTGCCGTTTATAAAGGCAACTGTCAGGAAATCCGATACGGAGTGAACGAAGGACTGGAACTTGTAGAACAGGACAACGGCGCGAAAGGCAAGCGATACGTGGTAGAAGATGCAGACGGTAACGAGCTGTTTACCATCCCTTTGCGTGGCTGTCTGCTAGACACCCGTTTCCGCAACGGGCAGCTCCGGTTCCGCGAGCAAAACTCTAAGAGAGAGGGATTTATCGACCGCCAGGGTATGGTAGTATTCACAGAAGACAATAAAAATGCGGTTCCGGAAGCCAACAGGCAGCAGGCGCAGATGTTGATGAACGGAGAATCGGAAGAAGGCACGAAGAGTGCGGCTGATTACCAACCGGAAGAACAGGCAAGCAGGCAAGCGAAGGCATCAAAAGCAGGAAAGACCAGCCATCTTTCGCAGGTAGATCTCAAGACGATGGCACAGTCGAATCCTTTCTACAAGGAAGCCTCGAAAATCATGCAGGGTAAACTCACAGAGACCGATGCCAGACGCCGCCATACCATCCTCAACTACTGCGAACATTTCCGCACAGCCTATACCACCAAGGATCTAGATTTTCTGAAACAGGTGTTTAGCGACAAGGCACTCATCATCGTAGGAAACGTGATAAAACCAGTAGCCAACGACAACAAGTGTCAGGCTGAAGCAAAGGTAACCTACGCCATTCACTCGAAGAAAGACTATATTTCAAGACTGGCGAAGGTATTTACAGCCAACCAGAAAATAGACTTGAAATTCTCGGGATTCCGCATCATGCGCCATCCTACGATGGACGGCATTTACGGCGTCACCCTCCGGCAGCAATACAAGAGCGACCGCTACGCAGACGACGGCTATCTCTTTCTGCTCTGGGATTTCCGCAACCCGTCCATGCCACTCATCCACGTGCGCACCTGGCAACCGGCAGGAACCGTACATAGCGGAGACGATATAATCAGTATACAAGACTTTAATTTAGAATAATATGATGGCAGTTAGGAGTGAGAAGTTAAGAGCTGGGAGTTTTAGACTCACGATACTCTTATTCATATTAAGCCTGTGGTCAGCATCCGTTCAGGCACAGGAGTTTTCGGTAGCAGGTTTCCGCCTGTTGCCCAACGACGTGAGTGCCTTTATCACCCCCGTGCGCGACCTCAACGATGAGCCTTGCGCCCTGGTGAAGGTAGAAGCACCCTCCGACTTTGCCTTCTCCACCCCGCTCGGAATCGTATCGCGAAAAGATAAAGTGGGCGAAATCTGGCTCTATCTTCCTAAAGGCTCCAAACTGCTCACCATCAAGCATCCGGAATGGGGCGTGCTCCGCGATTACCGGTTCAGCAAACCGCTGGAAAGCAGAATGACCTACGAGCTGAAACTGAAACTGCCCAAGCCTACTCCTATCATCCAGGAGAAGCACGACACCATCGTAGAGGTAAAGACGGTAATAGATACGATTGCCGTACCACAAGTACGTAAGAAGATGCCACTCGCCCTCTACACGCTCGCCACGCTATCCCTTCATGAAGACGGACCGTCCTATGGTCTCTTCTTCGCCCTGATGCGCCGCCACGGCTTCTTCATCCATGCCAGCAGCAACCTCAAGAGCATAGGCAGCACAGAAGGAACCTGCAACCAAGAAGGTTTCACGCCGGGCAGCAGCATCAAGCCTTATTATACAGGCAATACACGCCACCAGAACTACACCTTTACCGCTGGAGCCATCCACCACATCACGCATGGTTTCTGCCTCTTCGAAGGCGTAGGCTACGGCAAAGCCGCTACAGCCTGGCAGCAGACCGAGAGCAGCGGAGGCGGATACCTGCTCAACGAAGACCTTACCGACAAAGGCTTCGCAGCCCAGCTGGGTGTGCTCGCCTCGTTCAACAGAGTGAGCATCGCAGCCTCAGCCATCACCATCGCCGGAAAACAATGGCAGGGCAGCATCGGCATAGGTATTAAAATCGGAAAACAAAAGAAGTAAGAAATGAACATAAAAAGCATATTACGGAGCATCAGATTTCTTGCCCTCCTGATAGGAAACATGATGATGGCAGGTTGCAGCAATAGCGATAAGCCTGCCTATCTGGAGCCGCACCTGATAACCACAGAGGCGACCCACATCACCCGAACAGAGGCTACCCTCAACTGATCAGCCACCATAGAGGGAGAAACAGAAATGCCGAAACTCCTGTTCAGATACGGCACTTCGGAGAGCATGAACCTCAGTACCAGCGAGGTTCATGCCCAGGGAGCTGACGTCTCGCTGGTTCTGACGGGACTCAAAGCGGGCACTACCTATTATTATATGCTGCAGGGCAACAACGGACGAACAACCACAACCAGCAACATGATGAGTTTCACCACCCAGCCCAATATAAGTCCGAAACTATCGTCGGCTACACTCTTGAGTCACGGACCGATGAGCGCATTCGTAAGCTACGAAATAACCGATGATGGTGGCGAGCCGATGACCGAAACCGGATGCTACGTTTATCTGACCGGCGAGCCGGAGAACAAGCAGAAATGCATCGTAGAAAACTTTGACGGAAAGAAGGGAAAAATCAAGTTGCGCATCGGAAATCTAGAGCGGAATGCCCACTACGAATTCCAGCCTTTCGCCCGGAATATGGTAGGAGAAACCATAGGAACCGCTATCAAATATGATACGAGCGACGCCATTACGCTAAACGAAACAGGTGAACTGACCCAGCTGATGGGCAACCATCTTTACGAATACACCCAGTTGAGCATAGCCGGAACCCTGAACGGCGAAGACCTCAGCTGTATGAGAATGATGATGGGGCGCGACAACGATAACGCAGTCACCCCCGGCAAGCTATCGGATATAGACCTTACCGATGTTCACCTCGCAGCAGGCGGAATGGTAGGTCCTTATCATCACGAAGCTGCAGAAAACCAGATTGTGCAAGGCACATTTGCCGGTTGCGAAAAACTCACCCACGTAGTTCTTCCAGCCGATGCAACCACCATCGGGAAAGATGCATTTGCCGATTGTACTTCGCTCCGCGAGATAGAGATTCCTGCCTCAGCAGGCAGCATTCTCCCTTCCAGCGGATGCACGGCACTCGAAGCCCTTACGGTTTCGCCTGCCAACGCTTACTACAAAAGTCAGGACGGCGTGCTGCTGAATGCAGAAGGCAACAGAATCGTCTGGTTTCCGATGGGCAAGAAGGGCAAATACACCCTTCCTTCCGCCTTTACCTCCATTGGCGCCTACGCCTTCAAGGAATGCAGCATCGAGGCGTTTTATCTGTCAGACAACGTTGAAACATTAGGACAAGGTGCCTTCATGGACAGCCAGATAAAGGAAATACATCTTGGGGCAGGCATCAAGCTGATTCCTACAGGCGTTTTCCAAGGCTGCCGGAAACTCACGAAAGTGTATCTGGGAGCCAACACAGAACAAATCAGCAACTACGCCTTCGACGGAAGTCCGCTTACCGACCTTTATGTTTCAGCTTCCATGATTCCTTACTGCGAAGAAAACGCCTTCTCCAACAAGGTAGCCAACTTCTTCACCACCTGCGTGGTCCACGTTCCTGCAGGCATGAAAAAGGGGTATCAGAACCATAAGATATGGGGTAAATTCACCCATATAGTAGAAGAATAAAAATGTTGAAGAATCATATAATTAAAAGATAAATTATGACAACACCCGAAATAGAAGAGCTCAAATCGCTCGTAGAACAGAAATACGGCAAGATTCTTGCCACGACAACCGACTTCGAAGAGTTTTCACTCTATCTGGAGAAGAAAACAAGTGGAACTATTTCGCCATCCACCCTCAAACGACTCTATGGTTATGTGAGCGACAATCACAAGCCACGCATGGTAACCCTCGATGTGCTTTCCCAATATATCGGTCATCGGAACTACATGGAATTTACCCATTGGCTCAAGACCAGCACCAAGTACAACAGCTCCTTCTTCAAGGCAAACCAGCTGGTAAGTAGCGATTTACAAGAAGGTACTCTTATTTCTATCGGTTGGAGTCCCAACCGTCTGCTGCAGCTCCGCTATCTGGGCGAAAGCACCTATGAAATAGAGAAATCAGAGAACAGCAAGCTGCAGCCTGGCGACCGCTTCGTAACAGGCTGTTTCATCAAGGAGCAGCCCCTCTTCCTGCCCTACATCGAGCGTGGCGGCGAGCGTACAGCCTCGTTCGTAGCCGGCAGAAATGGCGGACTTACCGTCATCAGCATCAACGAGAAATAAAATAACAGTAATCAAGAAAAAGAGGAATCCGTGAGCATGGAAGAAACTGAAGAAAAGAAGAAAAAAACGACATCGGGATTTACCGAGGATATCAGCAAGGAGATGAGCGCCTCAAACCCCTTGCCTGTGGAGGATGCGTTCAGCAATCTCCGCCAATGCTACGTGTCTATTTCGGGCCATACACGCATCTTTACAGCCACCAAATACGGCAAGCGTTTCATGCTGAAATGTCTCAAGAACGATTTTCTCTACATCCCAGTTTACCGCCAGGCACTCGCCAAGGAGTTTGAAATCGGTCAGCAGCTGGAGCATCCCAATATCTGCCGTACCATCGACCTGGAAAAGGTTGACAACCTGGGTACGGTAGTGGTGATGGAATATATTGACGGCGACAATCTGGAGCAGCTCATCAAGAAGAATGCCCTCTCGACAGAACTCGCCCGCAAGATAGCAGGACAGCTGATGGATGCGCTGGAATACATGCACAACAAACAGATGATTCATCGCGATCTGAAGCCTTCCAACATCATGATTACACATAACGGACAGAACGTGAAGCTCATCGATTTCGGTCTCTCGGATAGCGATTCTTTCTGCGTATTGAAATCGCCAGCCGGAACTTCGGGCTATATTGCTCCCGAACAGATGCTACCAGCTGCCAAGGCTGAACCGCGTGCCGATATTTATTCTCTGGGCATGGTTCTGGGCGACATGGCCAAGGCTACGGGCGATAAGGCACTCAGCAAAATGGCAGAAATCTGTAGTTGCCGCGACCCGCAAAGCCGTCCGCAAAACATCGCCCAACTGCGCCAGCGCCTGTCCTGTACGCCCCGTTACCGCCACGCCTTGCTCCTGCTCTGTGCCCTCATCATCGCCCTACTGGTAGCCCTGGCCGGGAGTTATTATCATCTGGAGAAGAATGCCCAAGAACCTGCATCTTCGGCAAGCGACAGCATTCAGCCCAACGACAATAAGGTAATCGACTATCAGCTTTGGGATAAATAAAGCAGGAACTTTAAACATATTTATCTCTTTTTCTTTCCATATTCGGCAGAAATACGCTACTTTTGCACCCTATATGGAACAGATTTCACCAATTCAGGCATTATTGCAGCAACGCACCCTGCTCCAGCTGGAGTATTATACCGAGAAAGAAGCCTTCCGCAAGCTTACCGAACAGATGGGCATGCAGCGGAAGGTGAAACGAGGTGATGCCTGGTTCCCGCTACAGGTGGGAAAGAGCTTTTATAATTCGCTGAACCAGACAGCCATAGAGGTTTTCCGAACCTCTGACCAGGATATCGAGCACAATTTTGAGTTCGGTCGCCCCGTCATGTTCTTTATGGTCAAGAAGATGGGCAAGAATGAGAACCAGGGCAACACTGCCCTTCAGCAGCCAGAAAACGCTTCAGACGCTAATCATAAAGTTCAAAATTCAAATCTCAAAGGTCAAAGTATTAAATATTTCTCCTTCACCGGAACCGTGAGTTATGTGGATGGCGACAGAATGGTGGTTACCGTACCCGATTCTGCCCCTCTGCTCGAACTTCAGCAGTCAACCGATCCTATCGGCGTACAGCTATCCTTTGACGAAACCAGCTACAAACTGATGTTCGAGGCCTTAGACCGCGTGATGAAGGCGAAGAACAACCGTCTGGCTTATCTCCGCGATTTATTCTATTCCCATCAGAAGGCAGAAAGATTCTCCTTCGAACCGATGAAGTTCCCTTGGCTCAATCCTACCCAGGAAAGGGCTGTGAACGAGGTGCTTTGGGCGAAGGATGTGGCCATCGTTCACGGACCTCCGGGAACCGGAAAAACTACAACCCTGGTGGAAGCCATCAACGAAACCCTGATGCGCGAAAGCCAGGTTTTGGTGTGTGCACAGAGCAATATGGCGGTAGACTGGATATCAGAAAAACTGGTAGACAGAGGCATCAACGTGCTCCGTATCGGAAACCCGACCCGCGTGAACGACAAGATGTTGGGCTTCACCTACGAGCGCCGCTTTGAGAGCCATGCTGATTACCCTCAGCTTTGGGCAATCCGCAAGGCAATCAGGGAATTAAGAAAGAACAGAAAGAAGGGTAGCGAAAACTATCATCAGAAGATGGACAGGCTGAAGAGCCGTGCTGCCGAGATAGAACTCCGCATCAACGCAGAACTCTTTGGCGAGGCGCGTGTCATCGCCTGTACCCTCGTAGGCTCAGCCCATCATCTGCTGGAAGGCATGAAGTTCGGTACCCTCTTTATCGACGAGGCTGCGCAGGCTTTGGAAGCTGCCTGCTGGATTCCGATGAAGAGAGCCAGCCGGGTGATTCTGGCAGGCGACCATTGTCAGTTGCCGCCTACCGTAAAGAGTATTGCGGCATTAAGAGCCGGACTGGGCAAGACCCTGATGGAGCGCATCGCCGAAAACAAGCCTGAGGTGGTAACCCTGCTGAAAATCCAATACCGCATGAACGACGAAATCATGCGATTCTCCAGCGACTGGTTCTACGGGGGCAAGGTGGAGAGTGCGCCTCAGATTAAATACCGGAGCGTATTGGATTACGATCATCCGATTACGTGGATTGATACAGGGGAATTAAGTGAAGAACGAAGAGTGAAGAGTGAAGAATTCAATAGCTCTTCTGATGATGTTTCGGAGGGAAGTGAAGGACAAGAGAATTCTTCACTCTTCACTCATCACTCTTCACTTTACAAGGAGCAGTTTGTAGGCGAGAGTTTCGGGCGTATCAACAAGGCAGAAGCCGAGCTTACCCTGCTTACCCTGGCGGAATACTTCACCAAGATAAGCAAACGGCGAGTTTTGGAGGAAAGAATCGACGTAGGTATCATTTCGCCTTACCGTGCCCAGGTACAATATCTGAAGAAACTCATCAAGAAGTATGAGTTCTTCAAGCCTTACCGCCGCCTGATAAGCGTGAATACGGTAGATGGTTTCCAGGGGCAGGAAAGAGACGTGATTCTCATCTCCCTAGTACGCTCCAACGATGAGGGACAGATCGGATTTCTGAAAGACCTTCGCCGCATGAACGTGGCGATGACGAGAGCCCGCATGAAGCTCATCATCCTGGGCAACAAGGACACGATGACGAAACATCCTTTCTACAAGAAACTGTGGGAGTATGTGGAGGCAATCAATAATTATGAATAAGATGGGAAAGCGGTTGTCATGAACGTAATACGAGGAAAGTTCGTGTAAAAAAGTGTATGCATACGATGAAAGTTCGTGTAAAAAAGTGTTGTAAACATTTGGAAGATCGTGTAAAAAAGTGTATCTTTGCAACCGACAGAGCTGTTTAAACATCATAACAGCAAGTCATTAACATCATTAACAACTTCAAAATGTATGTAAGGATGAAAAGAACGATCATAGAACAATTAAAAGCATGGAAAGAGAGCCTTTACAGAAAGCCCTTAATCTTATCAGGAGCAAGACAAGTAGGCAAGACTTATATCCTCCAGGAGTTTGGGAAACAGGAATATGACCACGTTGCCTACATCAACTGTGATGGAAACTCTGAGATTACCAACATATTTGCAGAAGATTATGATATGAAGCGAGTCCTAATGGTTATCGGAGCCATTAGCAAACAGCCTATAATCCCTGGCAAAACGCTTATCATTCTGGATGAAATACAAGAACTTCACAAGGGACTTTCCTCGCTGAAGTATTTCTGTGAAAATGCACCAGAATACCATGTGGCTGTAGCAGGTTCACTTTTAGGCGTTGCCATGCACCAAGGAGAATCCGCCCCAGTGGGAAAGGTTGATATCATTCGACTCTACCCTATGTCTTTCGAAGAGTTTCTTATGGCAAAAGACGAAGAACAGTTGCTGAACATATTGAAAAGTAAAGACTGGAAGACCATCACATTACTTCATGATAAACTCATCAAGATATTAAGAGAATATTATTTTGTAGGGGGAATGCCTGAGGCTATGAAAACTTATCTTGCAACTAACGATGCAAATCTCGTCAGACAGGTTCAGAACAACATTCTCACCATTTATCGTAGTGACATGTCGAAGCATGTCAGCCCAAATGAAGCCACTCGCATCAGCATGGTTTGGCAATCCATCCCTTCCCAGCTTGCTAAGGAAAACAAGAAGTTCATCTATGGAGCGGTGAGAAGCGGAGCACGAGCCAAGGACTTTGAGATGGCAATACAATGGCTGGTGGATGCAGGTCTCACCTATCGCATTTCCCGAGTAAGAGAAGTTGGAATGCCTTTGAAGTTTTACGAAGACCTCAATGCCTTCAAGCTGTTTCTCCTGGATGTCGGCCTCCTGGGTGCGCTGAGCGAGATGGAACCTGCCCAAATGCTCATCTCCAACAAAGCCATGACGGAGAGCAAGGGGGCGTTCACGGAAAACTACGTCCTTACCCAGCTATTATGTCAACAGGACATTTACACCTATTATTATAGTAGGGAAGACGCTCGCTTGGAGATAGACTTCCTTGCCCAGCACCAAGGGGTGATAACTCCGATAGAGGTAAAAGCGGAAGAGAACCTGCGTTCCAAGTCACTTCGCGCCTTCTTTGACGCCCATCCCGACTTGCAAGCCATCCGCTTCTCCATGTCGCCATACAAGGAGCAAGAGTGGATGAAGAATGTCCCATTGTACGGGGTAGAGGAGAGTTTCTAGGAACTCTTCTCACAATACTCCCTAAACTTTGCCTTAGTCATGGCAATACCAATTAGTCTATTAGATAACGCAACAATAACAACAAAATAAAAAAATATGCTACAACGAGACTACATTCAGCGACTGATTCGCGAGTTTATGGCGGCACTCGAAAGAATGCTCGAAAAGAAAGAGGTGGAAGTGAGACGTGAGAAGATCAGGGAGCTCTACAACCAATACGTAGGCCCCTACGCCTTCTACAGCATCGCCACCATCGAGGATGTGATGAAGGCGATGGCAGGAATTGCCGACGAGGAGAAGCGACTCTCCAAGATGGACATGCTTGCCGAACTCTATTATCACGAGGCAGATATGGTGGGACAGCCCACAAGAGACGAACTCCTGAACAAGGCGTTCATGCTCTTCGATTATGTGGAAACCCACGGAGATACCTTCTCCATCGAACGCCGCAACAAAATGGCAGAAATCAAACAGAAAGTGGGAGATGCGCTCAAATAAAGAGTGCATCCTCCTTTTTATATTTTAGGATAACAAACTATAATTATAAAGTTCATTGAAAACTAATCATAAAGTTCAATGTTCAAAGCTCAAAGTTCAAAGTAAATCATGGTCAAAACTCAAAGTTCAAAGTCTATAAATGACATGACTGTAGGCTCGCCTTTGCGAGCCATCATCAAATTTGCGATTCCACTTATTCTGGGTTACATCCTTCAGCAGATGTACCTCATCATCGATGCCGCCATCGTGGGAAGATGGATTGGCGTAGGAGCTCTTGCGGCTGTAGGCGCATCCAGCTCCATCATGTTCCTCATCATGGGCTTCTGCAACGGCTCCTGTGCCGGTTTTGCCATCCCTATCGCTCAGGCTTTCGGCGCCAGGGATTATGCCAAGATGCGGGCTTACGTAAGCAACAGCATCCGCATCGCCGTGGTGTTTGCCGTGGTCATCACCTTTCTTTCCTGCATCTTCTGCGGAAAGATTCTGCACATGGTGAATACGCCGATGGAGGTGTTCGATGACGCCTACATCTTCCTGATGCTCCAGTTTGCGGCAATTCCTTTCACCATAGGCTACAATCTGCTCTCCGGTCAGATCCGTGCCCTGGGCAACTCGAAGCAGCCTTTCTATTTCCTCATCACAGCCTCCGTCATCAACATCATTCTCGATGGCATTCTGATTCTCGGCATGGGACTGGGCGTAGAGGGTGCAGGTATCGCCACCTGGCTATCGCAGGGAATCTCCGTGCTGCTCTGTATCTGGTTCATCAAGAAGAAGATGCAGATTCTGATTCCGAAGGGAGAAGAAAGGAAATTCGACAACAAGAAGATAAGCATTCTGCTAAACAACGGCGTTCCGATGGGATTGCAGTTCTCCATTACTGCCATCGGTCTCACCATGCTCCAGAGTGCCAACAACGCCCTGGGAACGGTTTATGTGGCTGCATTTACTGCCTCTATGCGCATCAAATATCTCTTTACCTGCGTATTCGAGAACATCGGAGTGGCGATGGCTACCTATTGCGGTCAGAACCTGGGAGCCAGGAAGTTGGATAGAATCGGTCAGGGCGTAAGGGCTGCCATCAAGATGATGGTGGTTTATTTCGTCTTCACCTTCCTGCTCATCTATCCGTTTGCCGACGAGATGATGATGCTCTTCGTGGATAAGGGCGAGGCTGAGGTGGTAACTTATGCCGCCCAGTTTATGCGCATCGCCAACTATTTCTATCCTTGTCTGGGCTTGCTCACCATCCTGCGCTACAGCATCCAGGGCTTGGGTTACAGCAATCTCTCGATGATGAGTGGCGTAATGGAAATGATAGCGAGATGCGGTGTGAGTCTCTGGCTGGTGCCAGCCCTGGCGTGGACGGGTGTCTGCTTCGGCGACCCTGTGGCGTGGGTCATGGCAGATCTCTTCCTCATCCCCGCCTTCCTGTGGCTTTATAAGCATCTGAAGAAGGAGCAAGTCCGATAGGGTATTTTTGACGTTTTAAAAATTTGCATTAAAAAAAATCTGCTAAGGGTTAGGAAAATAAAAATTCGATTGTAATATAGGCAAAACAGAAAGAAAATAAAGTAATGCATATAAACAAAGAAACGATAGAACAGCTCTTCCGACAGCATTATCTGAGAATGTACCAACTGGCCAGGGTACTTCTGAAGGATGATGCAGCCAGCAAGGATGTGGTGAGCGAAGT
>ERZ1032113.24-NODE-24-length-46849-cov-75.367739_pt1 | contig 46849 bp, 33 predicted proteins | sample MGYA00518164_ERZ1032113 | MGnify/ENA primary metagenome ERZ1032113 (study PRJEB33719, sample SAMN04261305) | wastewater metagenome | biome: rural village; feature: human; material: feces | host: Homo sapiens | place: El Salvador | collected 2014-01-14 ... | reverse complement strand
TAATTCCCCTTTTAGCATTCATAACCTATATCGTTTGATTACGGTTGCAAAGGTACGGTGGTTTTATTACACCAGGGTTGCAATGAGGTTGAAAGGCATTGACGAAGCTGCGACAAAGATGTTACGGTATGTTTTTTTCTGTAAAATGCTATATATTAAGGTGTAAACCTCTCATCTGTCAGCGATAACCATGCAGAGTCTGAGCACATTTTCTTCGAAGTGCTCCTTGTCGATGGCATTGTTCTTGAGCAGGGAACGGTAGTTGTATACGGTTTGTGGCGAATAAGACAGGATGCCGGCTATCTTGGAACTTTCGGTGATGCCTAATCTTAATAGGGCGCACACACGGAGGATAGGGGGCATTTCTCCGTTCTCTTTCAGCTGGATGTGTGCCGATTCTGTAAGCTGCTGGTTCAGTTCGTTTACAAAAGTTGGGTACAGAGCTAGGAAAGACTTGTCGAATTCAGTCAAAAACTCCTTGTTTTCCCTTTCTGTACTTGATGAGGAAGAGAGGAGACTCAGCAGTTCCTTGCTTTGGTTGGCCTTTATCTTTCTTACAGCCAATGTTCGTAGCTTTTGGTTCCTCTCAATATTCTTATAGCTCAGGTCAATATATACCTTTACCAATCTCTCGCGTTTCTGATTGGTATTCTTCAATTCGTCGTTGATGAGATGCAATTGTTCATTTAGAATTTCCATTTTTGCCGACGTAGCTGTGATTTCATCTTTCTTTTGTTTCAGAAGCCTGTTCTTCTTGCGGATGAACAGACTGCTAATACCTACTCCAAGTAGGAGCAGGATAATGACCGACAGCGCAATGTAGAGCATGCTGTTGGTGGCTCTGATGTCATCTGTATAGGCATTGGTAATCATCTGTAATTTGGATGAAATCTCGATGCGGCGCAACCGGTTGTTGTAGGCATAAGCATCTTCCAGGGATATGTTGATGTATTCCTGGGCTTTTTTCAGACTTCTGGTCTTATGTTTGTAGATGAAGAGTGCGATGTCTTGCAGGGCGACATTCTCTTTTGTGGCAGAAGTGATGTCTGAGATGGCTGCAACCAGCAGGTAATGTTCCATCTGCTCCGGGTTGTTGGCTTTCTTGTATACCTCGGATAGGGCAAAGGCGGTCATGGCATGCAGGCGGCAGTCCGGCTTTTCCATACTCAGTGCTTTTTTGTAGTATTGGATGGTCTTGTTATTGTTGGAATGATTGCTGTAATAGTATAATTCTCCCAGCAGGTAGTAATAGAACGCATCTTTCTCTGGCGACAGTTCTATTGCTTTCTTCAGGTATTCCACTTTCTGCTGGTCGTAAATCTTGCTGAATTCATTATTCTCACAATAGGTTGACCAGTTGTTGTATAGTCCGTAAAGTGTATAATAGTATTGAAACTGATAGTCAAGCGGATCTTCTTCCTTGGGTTCTATCTTCTGCATGATGTTTTTTGCTTCAGCATAGAATCCACGTGTGATAAGCAGGCTGGTTTGGCTAAGTTGGAATCTTTTATGATATAAGATGTTGTTGCTCTTTTGGGCAAGAACAAGGCCTTTTTTTACGTAAGTCATCGCCGAATCATACTCGTAGGCTTTGTATCCATTGGCGAGTTGCTCGTAAAGCTTGAGCTTGTCCTCGTTGCTGGTTACATACTTGGCACCCTGCTTGATGTCGTTCAGACTTTTCTCTTTTACTTCTACATAATGCGCACGTTTTTCCAGGGCAGCATCCAGTTTCTGGTAGAGCTGGCTGTTGTCTGCATTTGCGCATAGTGGTAGTAGTATCAGTAGTACGATAGTTATAAATTGTCTCATGTTTCTTATGTTTTAAAGATTCTGCTGCAAAAGTAATAAAAATCTTTCAGAATCTCGCATCTACTAACGTGTTTTTTTAGAAATCTTTAATTTGTTGATATTCAGTCTGATAAATCAATAGGTAGATAATGGTAATCTACCAAAAACCTACTAATCGCAACAACCTATCGATTTTTGACGTACTTTTGCGGCATCAAACATTTTTAATCGTTTTAAACCTATAAATTATAGTCAATCATAAACAAAAAATAAGAATAATATGAAAAAACTCTTTTTGCTCGCAAGCCTTCTGATGGCTTTTGGCATCTCCGCAGATGCAGGAGACATCACTTCTCCTAACGGACAAATCAAGGTGAACTTCACCTTGGATGGCACTGTGCCTACCTATAGTGTGACCTATCAGGGCAAGACTATCATCAAGCCTAGCCGTCTGGGTTATCAGCTCGCCAAGGGCGGCAAGGATGGCAAGGATCTGCTTTCTGATTTTAGTGTCATCAATGAGAAAACTTCCACTTTCGATGAGACCTGGACTCCTGTTTGGGGAGAGAACAAGTCTATCCGCAATCATTATAATGATATGCTGGTAGAGTTAAAGCAGAATTCTACAGACAGTTATATGAACGTTCGCTTCCGTGTCTATGACGATGGAGTAGGATTGCGCTATGAGTTCCCTCAGAAAGGCAATCTCAACTACTTCACCATCAAGGAAGAGCGTACTGAGTTTGCTATGACCGGTGATCATACCGCCTGGTGGATTCCGGGTGATTACGATACCCAGGAGTATGAATATACCAAGACCCGTCTGTCGGGCATCCGTCCAGCCTTGCATGCTGCCGTCAGCAGCAATCTCTCACAGACAGTCTTTTCAGATACCGGTGTACAGACCTCACTCCAGTTGAAGACTGATGATGGTATCTACATCAACCTGCATGAGGCTGCTTTGGTGGATTATCCAGCCATGCATCTGAACCTGGATGACAAGACCATGACCTTTACCTCTTGGCTTACCCCTGATGCCCAGGGTATGAAGGGATATATGCAGACTCCGTTTAAGAGCCCTTGGCGTACGATGGTTATCACAAATGATGCCCGCAAGGTGCTGTCTTCCAATCTGATACTCAATCTCAACGAGCCTTGCAAGATCAAGGATACCTCATGGATTCATCCTGTGAAGTATGTAGGTGTTTGGTGGGAGATGATTTCAGGTAAGGGAGAGTGGGCTTATACCCATGATTATCCTACCGTGAAGTTGGATGGAACCGACTATGTGCATGCCAAGCCTTCGGGCAAGCATTCTGCCAACAATGCCAATGTGCGCCGTTACATCGACTTCGCTGCAGCCCATGGCTTCGATGCAGTCCTGGTAGAAGGATGGAACATCGGTTGGGAAGACTGGAGTGGCTATATGAAGGAAAAGGTATTCGATTTCCTGACTCCATATCCTGATTTCGACATCAAGGCGCTCAATGAGTATGCGCATTCCAAGGGAGTGAAGCTCATCATGCATCATGAGACCTCCTCTTCTGTAATGAACTACGAGAAGTATATGGACAGAGCTTATCAGTTGATGAAGGATTATGGCTACGATGCAGTGAAGAGCGGTTATGTGGGCAACATCATTCCTCGTGGCGAGCATCACTACAGTCAGTTGGAAATCAATCACTATCAGCATGCCGTAACCCGTGCAGCCGATTATCACATCATGGTAAATGCCCATGAGGCTGTGCGTCCTACCGGTCTCTGCCGCACTTATCCTAACCTGATTGGCAACGAGAGTGCTCGCGGTACTGAATATCAGGCTTTCGGAGGTACCAAACCGGGACATACTGCCATTTTGCCTTTCACCCGTCTGCAGGGTGGTCCGATGGACTATACTCCTGGTATCTTTGAGATGGATTGCGCCAATGGTTCACATTGCAACTCTACCATCTGTGGTCAGTTGGCACTCTATGTAACGATGTACAGTCCTTTGCAGATGGCAGCCGATTTCCCAGAGAATTACGAGAAGCACATGGATGCCTTCCAGTTCATCAAGGATGTGGCTGTAGATTGGGACAAGTCTATCTATCTGGAGGCTGAACCAATGGAGTATATCACCGCAGCCCGTAAGGCAAAGGGCTCTGATAACTGGTTCATAGGTGGTGTTACGGGCATGAAGGCTCATCAGTCTACCGTTAAGCTCGATTTCCTCGACAAGGGCAAGAAGTATGTGGCTACCATCTATCAGGATGCAAAGAATGCCAACTACAAGACCAATCCGCAGGCTTATGTCATCACCAAGAAGACTGTAACCAGCAAGTCTGTCTTGAAGTTGAACTCCGTTGCAGGTGGCGGATTCGCAATTAGCCTTCTTGCGCAATAAAATGCAGGATTTTGAGTTATTATGAAAGAAAGTTTTCTTGAATTAATAATGATGCTCATGAAAAGAATGAATAAAATGTTGTTGGTTGCTGCTTTGGCGGCAACCACACTTTCTGCTCAGGCAGAACAGAAGAAGGGACCGGCTTGGTTGAGTGATGCACTTTTCTATCAGATTTATCCATCTTCCTATATGGATACTGATGGCAATGGTATTGGTGACTTGCCGGGTATCACTTCCAAGTTGGATTACATCAAGTCGCTGGGTGTGAACGCCCTCTGGCTCAATCCGATCTTTGAGTCGGGATGGTTTGATGGTGGCTATGATGTCATCGATTTCTACAAGGTGGATCCTCGATTCGGTACCAATACCGATTTGGTTACATTGGTCAATGAGGCCCATAAGCGTGGCATGAAGGTTTGTCTCGACCTGGTGGCAGGACATTCCAGCACCAAGTGTGCCTGGTTTAAGGAGTCTTCCGAGAAAGATCCTAACCAGCGTTACAGCGACTATTATATCTGGATGAATGATATCCCTGAGAGCGAGAAGAAAGAAATAGAAGCCCGTCATCAGGAGGCAAGTCCGGAGTCTAGTACCCGAGGCAGATATGTGGAGGCGAATGCTCCTCGTGCCAAGTATTATGAGAAGAATTTCTTCGAGTGCCAGCCAGCCTTGAACTATGGCTTTGCTCATCCAGACCCAAATCATCCTTGGGAGCAGAGTGTAGATGCGCCTGGACCACAGGCTGTTCGCAGGGAGATTCGTAACATCATGGCTTTCTGGTTTGATAAGGGTGTAGATGGATTCCGTGTTGATATGGCGTCATCGCTCATCAAGAACGACCCTGACAAGAAGGAGGTTTCCAAACTCTGGAATGAGATGCGTGCATGGAAGGACAAGTACTATCCTGAGACCGTCCTGATTTCAGAATGGGCTAATCCGCAGCAAGCCATTCCTGCCGGCTTCAACATCGATTTCTACATCCATTTCGGTCTTAAGGGCTATGCCTCTCTGTTCTTCGACCGCAAGACTCCATGGGGCAAGTGGGAGCAGAGCTACCAGAACTGCTATTTCGACAAGCAGGGCAAGGGTTCGCTTAAGGAATTTAGCGAGAACTATACCAAGGCTTACAATGCCACCAAGAATCTCGGCTACATCGCTGTTCCATCTGCCAACCACGATTACCAGCGTCCTAACATCGGTACCCGCAACACGCCAGACCAGCTGAAGGTGGCGATGACCTTCTTCCTCACCATGCCAGGTATTCCATTTATCTATTATGGTGATGAGATTGGTATGAAGTATCAGATGAATCTCCCTAACAAGGAGGGTAGCAATGAGCGCTCTGGTACCCGCACTCCGATGCAGTGGACCAAGGGCAAAAATGCCGGCTTCTCAACGAGTGCGCCTGATAAACTCTACTTCCCTGTAGATACGGAAAACGGAAAGTTGACCGTTGAGGCTCAGCAGGGAGATCAGAAATCTCTGTTGTCATATACCCGTAAGCTGACCGCTTTGCGTCATTCTGCCAAGGCTCTTGACAATGAGGGTGATTGGAAGCTCCTGAACCAGAAGGGGCAGGAATATCCGATGGTATATGAGCGCACTTTGGGTGATGAGAAGTATGTTGTTGTCGTGAATCCTGGTGCCAAGGCAGCCTCTCTCAACATCAGCTCTGTAGGTGGCAAGGCAGTTTCTGTTCTTTCTACAGGCAAGGTTGTATATAAACCAGGCAAGAAGACCGATGCCATCAAAGCTTCAGGCATTAGTGCTGCCATATTCAAGGTGGCAAAATAACTTGAGAACATGATTATTGCTAGCTTTATTAAATATCAGAATCCGCATGGCTCTCTGGGCTGTGCGGATTTTTTATACCGATTTTTCTTTTTAATAACTAAAGATATTTAAATATTTAACCCTATATTTGGCGATAAATAAAGAAATAACTATATTTGCAGCATGATTACGGAATATGGTATAGAGGCAAAGTCTAATTCTGAGATTATATCAGAATTGGGAGGACGATGCTATACATATAAACATAAAATTTTAAAGCTATGAATATGAGGAGATTTATATTTTTTCTGATTGTCTGCGAGTTCTTTTCTTTGGCATGTATTGCTGCAAATAAGACTATAAAAGGACATATTGTAGATGAATTTGGTAAGAACGTTGAATTCGCTAGCGTATATGTAGATAGTATATATGCGGTATCTGACAAGGAAGGAAATTTCTCTCTGGTGGTGCCCGATGGTATGAAACAGGAACTTGTGATTAGTCATATCAGTTATCAGACTAATAAAATTCCTTATGATGTATATAGCAAAAAGACTTCGCTGCAACTTACGTTGAAAGAAAAGACTTGTGATTTGTCAGATATAACAGTCGTTTCCGGTAAAAAGCAGGAAAGTATTCTTGGAAAGGGAGTTCGGGCACCAGGTGATGTTGCATTTCATAACGTTAGAAACACGAAATATGAAACGGGACCCTTATTTGTTGTAAATAAAGACTATTATGTGAAAACAGCCAAATTGCGAGTACAAAAATGTACTTTTGCTTCATGCACAATTCGTTTAATCATTTATGAAGTAAAGGGAACAAATTTTGTGCCTGTACAGCATCGACCTTTGTACGTCCGATTATCCGAAATTTCAGATAAGAAGGATTTGTCTGTTTGGATAGAAGAACCGTTGAAGCTGGAGCGCAATCATAAATATTATATAGGTGTAGCTGTTATGGCAAGTAGCGGTAATGGCGAAATTCATTTTCCTGCTTATTTCAAGAAGGGCTGTGTGAGAAATCTGTGTACAGATAGAAAAAAGAATTTGCCAGTAACCTTGGGCGTTTCTCTTTATGGTATATCTGCAAAGCATCTTCAGTAAGTCTCCCCCACACGCTTACTTTTTATGTAACTATTGCCACTTCTTTTCCTAATAATTTTTAGAATATGCTTGGCTAATTCAGAATTTCTTCGTAACTTAGCAGCGCAAAACGTAAAGCATGTAGGAATATGGCAAAAATAGTAAATAAATATCCTGTAGGAATTCAGACATTTGAAAAAATCCGCGAGAATGGCTATCTCTATATAGATAAGACCAAATATATTGTGGATTTCAGGGAAAAGCAGATGTCGTATGTCTTTCTGAGTCGTCCAAGACGATTCGGCAAGTCGCTCTTTGCCTCTACCCTTCAGGCTTATTTTGAGGGAAGAAAGGAACTTTTCGAGGGATTGGCCATTGATGATTACGAGAAAGATTGGGTGAAGCATCCTGTGCTCCACTTCGACCTGAGCGGTGCCAAGCATTTTGATGAGGAAGGCTTGAAGCATTATCTCGACTTGCAGCTGAAACCATACGAGAAGCTCTATGGCAGGGATGATGATGAATTGTATCCAAACGACCGATTGGATGGAATCGTAAAGCGAGCTTACAAGCAGACTGGCGAAAAGGTGGTGGTCATTATTGATGAATATGATGCCCCATTGCTGGATGTTGTGCATGAGAAGGATGTACTCAAGCTGTTGCGTCTCATTATGCAGAACTTCTATAGTCCTTTAAAAAAGCTCGACCCATATCTGGAGTTTACCTTCATTACGGGTATTACTAAGTTCTCTCAGCTCAGTATCTTCAGCGAACTCAACAACCTCGATAATATCAGCATGTTCGACCAGTATTCGGCTATCTGTGGTATCAGTAAGGCTGAACTTTGTACGCAGATGAAACCGGATATAGAGGCTCTTGGTGAAGCTCTTGGCATGACGTACGAGGAATGTCTGGCTGAGTTGACAAGATACTATGACGGCTATCATTTCAGTGAGAAATCAGAGGATGTCTTTAATCCGTTCAGTTTGGTAAAGGCCTTGAACGCCCAAAAAATTGCCCCTTACTGGTTTGGTTCTGGAACGCCAACTTATCTTATCAAAATGTTGCAGAAGTACCATGTCAACGTGATGGATATAGAGAAAAAGTCATGTGATATAGATGACTTTGATGTTTCGCCCGAACTGGTGACCTCTGCACTTCCGCTGCTCTATCAGAGCGGTTACCTCACCATCAAGAAGTATAATCCGATATTGCATCGTTATACGCTGGAATATCCTAACAAGGAGGTTAAGACGGGTATGCTCAAGAGTCTTGCGCCCAACTATCTTTCGCCAATATCGCTGGATAACAACAGTCTGGTAGGTGATTTCCTGGAAAAGCTCTATGATGCTGATGTTGAGGGAGCGATGGTGCGCCTGAAGGCCTATCTTGCCAGTATCTCCAACCGCTTGAGTAATAAGAACGAACGGGATTTCCAGACGGTGTTCTATCTTATCTTCAACCTGATGGGTGCCTACATGAGGGTAGAGGAGAACAGTGCGATAGGCAGGGCTGATGCCGTGGTGTATATGCCTGATGCCGTGTTTGTTTTTGAACTGAAGTATGATGGTTCTGCCGAAGAAGCTATTAGACAGATTGATGAAAAGGGATATCTGATTCCATATTCTGCAGATGGTAAGCGCCTGTTTAAAATAGGTGTAAATTTCGATAGTAGTCAGCGTACGATTGGTGATTGGATAATCAGGGAAGAATAAGAAAGAATACGAAAAGATAATCCGAAACAGAAGCGTTGTCAGCTATCTGTTTCGGATTTTTTTGTATAGTTTCCTTACTCCTTTATTTCTTTCATGTTTGCAGGATTATAGGGAGTCAACTGCTGCATCTCCTGCTCTGTTGCTTCAGGCAAGGAAGGTATCTTGTTTCTGATGCAGAAATCGGTAATGGTGGCAGCTGATTCTTTGGGAGTAGAAGAATTCGGTTTGATGGATTGCTTCTTTTCTACATACTCCTTTTCCGTGATATATAGTTCGGTAATCACATGGATGAGTTGCTGCTGCTTGTCTTTCTTGTGAGAGAAAAGATAGCTGTTGTCAGATTTCTGGAAGAGCAGGTCCTTGAAGGAATAGTAATCTTCAGGACTCATCTGATAGGTTTCCACCACATGGTCGTAGATGTCTGTCTGGGTATATCCGAAAAGCTGGTGTGTCAGATTCTTGTAGGTAGGAAGCTGGTTGATTTCTATCTGACATATGTTCCGGCTGCTGTCCGTTTGAATACTGCCTATTGTCTGCTGATTAAGCTGAATGAGTTGAGTACCCAGTGAATCTTTCAGCTGATATTTCTTTCGATATTGCTCAATAAGTGTATTCTCTTCCGGCCAAGGTCGGAAGGTTCCTTTGTCGCTGACCATGAATGCTCGCTTTTTGTCTTCAGAAACGAGTCGGCTGTTGTGAAGATTTCTTTTGGAATAGGCATTGAGATCCGTCTTTCCATTCTTCAGGTTGATGTAATACTCCACGATGCCGTCGTTGAAGTATTTCATTACAGAGTCGTTGGTCTGGTAACTGCGATAATATCCCTTGAGTCTGATGAAGTGAGGACGGTTTCCTGTTACGTTCACATCCTCCAGTTTCTGTATTTTGGTAATATGTCCAGGCATCTTCTCTTCCTTGTTCTGTGCCATGAGGCAAGTTGGGAGGAAAAGGAGAAGCACAAACAGATATTTCATATAATGATGATGTTTCATATTGATGATGCTTTAAAAAGAATACTTAATGATGTGCAAAAGTAAGAATAATCAGTTAGATGCGCAAAGAAAATCGGTTATTATTAGGTTAAAACTGTAAGTAAGTAAACGATTTCATACAATTATAATAAGGAATAGGGTGGTTTATTGCTTTTCTTTTTGTAACTTTGCACCCGTTTGGTTAACATACGTGCCAAATCATAAGAAGTGGAATCAAGAATATCTAATAATAAATAAAATGACTACACTTACAATTTCTATTATTGTCGTTTTCGTGCTCGGCTATGCACTCATAGCTACCGAAAGCTTGACAAAGGTAAACAAGGCAGCGATTGCCCTGTTGATGTTGGTAGGTTGTTGGACCCTCTACATGGTGGATCCAATGCAGTATCTCCAGTTGATGCACCCTGATTATACAGGCGGCGCTGCTGGAATGGTGGAGAAGGTGACCGGAATCATCCTGGAACATCTGGGCGATACCGCCACAACACTCTTCTTCCTGATGGGTGCAATGACCATCGTGGAAATCGTTGACCAGAACGGCGGATTCAACTGGGTTCGCAAGGTGATGAAGACCAAGTCGAAGCGTGCGCTCCTCTGGCGTATCGCTATCCTTACCTTCTTCCTCTCTGCCATCCTCGACAATCTGACCACCAGTATCGTGATGATCATGATTCTCCGAAAGCTCGTCACCGACCACAAGGACCGCATGGTTTATGCATCCCTCGTCATCATCGCAGCCAATTCGGGTGGTGCCTTCTCACCAATCGGCGACGTTACCACCATCATGCTCTGGAACAAGGGATTGATTACTGCAGCCGGTGTTATCGCCGAGATCTTCATCCCATCTGTGGTTTCTATGGTGATTCCAGCCCTCATCCTTCAGACCATGTTGAAGGGCGAACTCGTGATGCCTGAGGCTTCTGCCCAGCAGAATGCATCTGTGAGCGATTTCACTGAAGGTCAGCGCAAGGCTGTGTTCTGGTTGGGAGTAGGCGGTTTGATCTTCGTTCCTATCTTCAAGAGTATCACCCACTTGCCTCCATTCGTAGGAATCCTTCTGGTATTGGGCGTTCTCTGGACTGCTACCGAAGTTTTCTATCGCGGTTTGCATCGTGGAGCTGATGCCGAGGGCACTCAGAAGCGAGTAACCAAGTTGCTTTCTCGTGTTGATATGAGTACCATCCTCTTCTTCCTCGGTATCCTGATGGCAGTATCCTGCCTGGCTGAGATTGGCGTATTGACTGCTTTGGGTCAGGGCTTGAACGTCGTATTCGATGGCAACCACTACCTGGTAACTGGTATCATCGGTGTGCTTTCAAGTATTGTTGACAACGTGCCTCTGGTAGCCGGATGTATGGGAATGTATCCTGTGGCTGCCGCTGGCGATATGGCTGTGGATGGCATCTTCTGGCAGTTGCTGGCCTACTGTGCCGGCGTCGGTGGTTCTATGCTGATTATCGGTAGTGCCGCAGGTGTCGTTGTTATGGGCTTGGAGAAGATTACCTTCGGCTGGTATATGAAGCATATCTCCTGGATTGCTTTCATAGGTTACATCGCAGGTATCATCAGCTACTGGTTCATCCGCACCTTCCTTTATGCTATCTAAAGGACCGAACTTTCGTATATGGGGAAGTTAAGGGAAGTTTGGAAGTTAGGGAGAAGTTAGAGGGACAAATGTTCTAAGTTTTACGCTAGAAGACTATTGTCTTTTAACTTCCCGAACGACCATAGGGAGTGATAACTTCTTTAACTCCTTTAACTTCTGAACTTGCTTATAAGGTAGGCTTTCTTTCTTACGTGAAAAAGTTTTTTTTGAAGAAAAAGTCTCATAGTCTCATTTTCTGTTGAAAATATCGGCTTAAAGACTTGATAGATAATAAGATAAAAAGAATGAGACTTCTCGGTTCTGATGCCGGGAAGTCTCATTAATGTCTCATAGAAGTCTAATTATTTTACTTTTTCTTTACAAGATACTTCATTCCATCTGCAAATCTCTTGTGTTTTAACTCACTCATATTCGCCAGTTTTCTGCCGAATCCCATCAGACTGTTTACCTTGAGCGATGAACCTATCTGCTTTTTCAGATAGTCGAAAATCTCGGCGGCAGTCAGATATTCACCCTCTTTCTCTTTCTCAGCCAACTCGAAATAGAGCATGAAATACTGGTCTATCGGCTGAACCACCTCAAACTGGCTGTTGTTCTTCATAATCAACTTCACCTGTTCCGCATCAAAATAACTCTTCTCGCCATTGTGTAAGGCTGCAAGCGCCTGGGCGAAAAGCTGCTGATAGTTCGGACGCACGCTCACATCGATAGGTCCCGTCAGTTCCACACCGATGAATCTTCGGTTGCCGGATGGATCGGAGAGAATATCCTTCATGTTGCTCGTGGCGATGAACGAGGCGAGACGAGGAAATTCCATGACATGACTGCCATACGGAGGCTTGTATTTCAGCGTAGGCAACTGGATGAGATTCTTCAGAAATCCCTGCTGCACCTGTGGCGAAATCTGGTTGAACTCATCGAGATTGATGACCATAAACTGCGCCATCGCCTGATAAACCTGACGTTTTTCTGACAGAATCAGATTGTCGCTAAATCCCCATTGCAGTTCCGGTGGCAACAGCCGGCGACAGAAAGTACTCTTGTTGTAACCCTGCTTGGAAATGAGAAGCGGAGCCACCGAGTTGCCATACTGGCGATGGGTAAAGCCGCGCCACTGGTCAACCATGCCCAGAAACCAGGTGTAGAACCAGTCTGCCCAGTAAGGATTGTTGGTTGGAACCGTACGAGCCAAGGCACGTATATGGTCCTTCCCGTCCCATTTGTCGTAGCATTGGAAGAGATATTCATCTATCGGATTATAATTCTTGATATAATCAGACTCTAGAAAATTCCTGACATCCTTGATGCTCACCCGGATGTCAGCGAGCTGCACCTCCAGCGTCATGCGCTTCTGCACTCTCGGATCTACGGGCTGGAAACCATACCAACCCTTCTCCTTCGGCATGTATTCCACGAATTTCATCACCGTGTTGTATCTGAAGTTATATTTACTTTTCAGCAGCTGCATCATGCTCATGATATTCTCGCGAACGCTGTTCTTGTCAACTTTCTTTTCTTCTTCCGAAGTATCGGAACCAGGAATCATCTGCTGATTATCTTCCGTGTTGAAAGCCTGGTTCTGAGGGCGCATGTTGCTGTCAATTTTCATCGCTACCGCCTTACTGTTGAAATAAGGTTTCGCATCGAGCGTCATCATAAAACTGTTGTGCATCGAAGGCTCAAAAGACAGGTTTGCGCCCGCTTCTATAGAAGGCTTCGGTCCGTCTGTGAGCACCGAAGCCTTGGCAATCGCCTGATATACAGGCAGAATCTGCTGGTAAGCGATGCGGTACAGTCGTTCGGCATCCGCCTCCTCAGCAGGCAGCAAATCATCTTCATTGCTGAATTTCACCAATACGATAACCGACTTTCCATCAGCACCTTCCAGCGCAGCAAAGGTAGAAGGCAGCATGGCAACCGAGCGCTTCACGCCCTCCACGCCGTCTGCATCCGTAATGTTTCCGAATTTCAGCAGCAGGATACCGTTGCAAGTCTTCATCTTCAGGTTGTTGTTTTCGTCTTTGGCGAATTCAGCAGCGGGGTAGATGTGCATCCATGTTGGCATATCCTTGTAATATTCGTAGTTGTTTTCCATATGGGGCACATATTCACGGAAATGGGTAACAGTATTCTTGCTGTCATCCTTAGCGATGCGCTCCAGCAACCACTCCATCGTCTTTGTGCTGACGAGGAGCTGCTTCTTATTGTTTGTATGAACGATAGTTACTTTCATTGAATATATTGATTAGGATGTTTGTTTGTTAACTATTAACTATAAACTGTTAACTATAAACTATAAAATCTTATCAGCGTTGCCCAAAGTTCGGTTGGTAAATTGGGCACTCGTTTCCCGTAGTACGGGCAACGGCTGCCCGTCACTTGTTCTCCAGTAGCCCGTCACGTGTTCACTGGTAGCCCGTCACGTGTTCTCTGTGAGACCGCTTAAATGGCATGGATAGAACATCTGGAGGGCTGAGAAAAAGATTAGCTTTTAGTGAAATCAATCTCTTCTGAGAAATGGTCGAATTCAACATCTTTATATCCGTATCTGGCGAAGAGCTGTTTGATATATGCCTGTTGTTCCGGCAGGAGTTTCAGTTGTCCCAGTTTATATCGGTAGTATTGTCCTTTGCTACCGAGGTAGTCTCTCATTTCGGCGCGCAGTGCAGGAGCGTCTTTCACTTTCATTTCGGCAAAGAGTTTGTCGAATCCCCATGCCATTTTCACGACACGCAGCGGAGCGAAGTACTTGCAATTCCCGTTTTTCAGGGCATTTGGGAAAATGGCATCCCCTCTATCAGTCTTCTCGTTTTTGTAGAGACCGGATAGATAGTGGATACATTTGTTTTTCATCGGACATGGTTCGGTGAAACAGTAGGTGATGTTGCTAGGTACGTTTCCGTACTCAAAAGCCTTTTTCAGTAATTCCTTTTCATCCATGTTTCTTAAGTATTAAGAATAAAACATTCTGTTTTACTAAACGCAAATACATCCTGTTTATTGCCTTGCAAATGCTATTATTATCACTTCATAAAGCATTTTTTTTCGATGCAAGCAAGAAATCATGATACTTCTCGCTAATTTATGATACTTCGATGATACTTCTCTCTTCGTTTTTAGAGAAGTCTCATTCGCGATAAAGTTCTGTGTATTAATGATATATGTCTTATTCTGCATCGAAAAATGAGACTTTGATACTTTTTTCGAGAAAAAAGATTTATACGTGCGTATATTTGTTGGCTCTTTATCGCTTGAGTACTTCTTTCTAAATATCATCCTAGCCTCATCCCTTTTGTTGGAAGAATTATGTTCCGCAAATAGCTCTCCTTTTTACGATTGTATCCCCCTCACACAACTTTTTTCGAAACTTTTTAGCTAAAAGTTTTGTTGTTTCGTTTTTTTTCTATAATTTTGTAGGCAGTTAGCGATAGAAATGTGTAAAAACATGAAAATCGCAGCAAAAGTCTCGAACCACGCCGAGCCTTTTCATATTTGCTTTAGCTTTATGATAGAGGAGAGTAGGGTGGGAAAGAGACACGACATATATAAGGCGCATACTTGGCGCTTTGTTCACGACTGATAGAAACTTCGCAACTTTCAGATACTGTCATGGACTTAGCAACGGTAGGTGTCTACGGGTGTGATTATATCACAGCCAATGGAGTATTGTATACCTATAATAATAGGTAAGATACTCCATGTGGTGGCGTATATCATATCGGCGTGGGCTCTAACGTTGTCTGTTCAGCAGTATCGGGCAATGCGAAGGCCTCTATCAGTGGGACAGACGACAGGCAGTTCCCACGCTTTTTTATGCTCGTTTTAAACTTAGTGCATGATATGCTTGATGATGGGAACCATCGGCAAGAAAAAATGTGCCATTATGGTGAGTGAGCATACATTGATAGCTAATTCTGGAATCCAAATCTTTACAATACCCTTGAGTATCAATACTCAAGAGAAGTTCAAGATGTGGTATCATGAATGGTATGATACTACAAATGGGGAATGGGTACTAGAGCCTGTTTATGAATTAAGAACTGAAGACGAATGTGTTTATTATAATAAGCAGAAGTTATATACTGGTGGATATTTAGCTGATCCTACCATTGAAATTGATGTCAACGAATTGAAAAACGATGGCATCACTCCTTTACGTATAGATGACGAGAATTGTCCTGGAATAAGAGGTGATATATTCAATATTACGTTTACTGATAGAGACTGCAAACTGTCTGCATTTGAGAATGTTTGGCTTCCTTTGCCATATTTTTTTAAAAGAACTCCTAAAAGATTCAAGTTTGGACCTCTCAATTGGGCAAGAATGAAATTGATTCCTAAATCAGAAAGCAAAGGTGTAAAATACTATGATGCAATTATTGCTTTTGATACAAGAGCAAAATATGAAGTTACTGATGAGTACGATGAGTGTCCGGTTTTCCCTGATAAGTATCGTAACGATATGGATTTTGCCTTATGTAGTAATGAATTCTATTTAATGGATTATTGCACATCAGGTAAAAAGTGGAGCTATATAGACGAATACCTGTTGCATCTTGTACATCCAACAGTACAAAGAGTGTCGCAGGTTAAAGGAGCAAATGTTAGACGTACAGCGTATATTGCAACATATGCCTTCTTGATAAACTATTTCGTACAAAAGAATTTGCTACCAGTTATCAAACTCTATAAGGATGTAGATGTTGAGACAAAGGACGTTGACATGGTCGTCGATATTGGCAACTCAAAAACTACGGCTTTGCTTATAGAAGATAATACAAACTTCAACCAAGTTCGAAAATTGGAGTTGATTGATTATACGGATTTAGTTGTAGACAATGGCGATGGGTTAAAGGTAAACAAGCATGCAAATCCATTCGATATGCGTTTAGCTTTTAGAAAGGTTGACTTTGGTGATTTCGGTATTAAGGATGGCAAGCAATTTGTCTATCCAAGTTTGGTGCGTTTAGGAAAAGAAGCCAATACGCTCTTGCATTTAGCTACCAATAGTAATGACGAAACGGAATCTTTGTCAACATATTCGAGCCCAAAGCGATATCTTTGGGATTGGCGTCCAAGCAAAGAAGAATGGCAATTTCTGGTATTGAAGGGAGAAAAAGATAATCATATCTTGAATTTGCGTGGAATTACAAATCAGTTAAAGAGTGATGGTACTATAGATTTGAATGGAGAAAGTGGAAATACATATCATTATTCTCGTCGTTCTCTAATGACATTCTCTTTCCTCGAAATGTTGGCTCAAGCTCGTACGCAGGTAAATTCTGAAGAATATCGTTCCAATAAGTTTGGATTTGGCAAGCCCAATATGCCACGAAAGATAAAGCGTATTATAGTAACATGCCCAACAGCTATGTCAAAAATAGAACGTGAGGCATTGGTTCATTGTGCTAAGGATGCTGTTGTATTGCTAGAAAATTCTGAATATGATAATCCTTCAGAAAACAAGACCCCAGGAAAGGCTGTTGAAGTCATTCCTGTAGTTCGATCGTTCAAAGACGAAGAAGACTGCTGGTATTATGATGAAGCAACGTGTTCTCAGCTCGTCTATATGTATGGAGAAGTTGGGCACAAATACAAAGGATGTTGCAATGAGTTTTTCAATCTTTATGGTAAGGTTGAAGAAGGAGAAGAGCAACCTTCTATTACTGTAGGTTCATTGGATATAGGAGCAGGAACTACAGACCTCATGATAAGTAAATATACTTATATTAAAGGCAATGTGACAACAATAACTCCTGAACCCAAGTTCTATGATAGTTTCTATTTCGCTGGGGATGATATAGTTTATGCCCTGATAAAGAATGCTATGCTACTTGATGAGGATAGTGCGTTCAGAAAGGAACTTAAAGATCTGTCGTTTGCAGAATATCGACAGAATATAAAGAATTTTTTTGGTAAGGACTACAATGGACAGACAGTTGCTGATAGGGTACTTCGCAAGAATTTCAATATTCAGTATTCCATTCCGTTGATGTGTTATTTCCTAGAACTACTCAAACGGGGGTGCAAGGATTGTAATGTGCGTTATGTCGATGTCTTTGCGGATTGTCCACCCAATGCATCAGTCATTTCTGAGTTTAAGGAAAAGCTTGGAATAGATATTACCCGACTGACTTGGCGCTTCGAACGGGATGCTATCTGTACTATTGTAAGGAAAGAAATAGAGCCTCTTTTAAAGAAGGTGGCAACTATAATGTACTCTTATGCCTGTGATGTGGTTCTGCTTTCTGGAAGACCATCATCATTGCCTGTGATTAGAGATATATTCTTGAAGTATTATGCTGTATCCCCAAATAGGCTTATCACTCTTAATGATTATTATGTGGGTGATTGGTATCCTTTTGGAGAAAATACAGGTTATATTAAAGATGCAAAGACCATAGTAGCAATGGGTGGCGTTATAGGGCACTATGCTTCAGAATTTTCCAATCTCAATAAGTTCATCATCAATCTTGACTTGTTGAAGAAAAAACTCAAATCAACGGTAAACTTCATAGAAGCATCACGAGAAGGACAACCGATAGAGTACCTTCTGACACCAGACAAAAATCAGAGCGATTTGATGGTCAGCAGCGTGCCTGAGACCTTGAAAGTAAGACAAATCGGTATGGATTCATATCCATGTAGAGCCTTGTACTCTATTGATTTCAATCGTCATAAGATGGCTGATAAAATTCGCAAACGAGCCATATTAGAGGGGCGCGAATGTCCTACAGATGCAAAAGTGATGGCTTTGGTTAAAGACTCTATAGATGCATTGAAAAAGCGTATGCCTTTTAAAATGACCATAGAACGTGATGTTGAAGATAAGGAAAAACTGTCAATTAGTGCTATTACGGATAAGAATGGCAATGATATAATGGACGGCAACCTTGAGATTCATATCCAGAGCCTTGGTGTAAATGAACAATATTGGTTGGATTCTGGTGAATTCGATTTCTAAAAAAAGAAACAATAAGATATGTTACAAGATATTGAGCAACATATAAATTTAGTTGAGAAGAGTATCGCTTGGGCAAAGGAGTACAATAAGGACTCCTTTCCTTACGATGTCTTCAAGGACTATCGCAGACAGTTGAAGCGAATACACAATGCTCTTAGCGATAACTGTTCTGCAGCAGCATATGGAGAGAGTCAGGTAGGTAAATCCTATCTGATGAGTAGTTTGTTGTCTTCTCCGGAAGCTCCATTTGTTATAACAAATGCAGAAAAGTCATTTAGTTTTATTGACGATATAAATCCGAGTGGAGGTAATAACGCTAAAGTTGAGTCTACAGGTGTAATTACTAGATTTACATTACAAAAGGACAACAATCCAATGAAGGACTATGTAAAAATACTTAATCTTTCGGTAGTTGATATCATTTTATTGTTGACAGACTCATACTATAATGATATTAAGATAAATCCAGATAATGTTCTGAAATATGATGATATTAATAGGCAGCTTGAACAGATGGGGGGATTATGGAATGCCCATATCTTTCAGCAAGACAAGATAGAAGAAGATGACATCAAGGACATCTATGACTATATCCGTGATATTATTGGTAACGCAGCAACAGGTGTAATACAATCTAACTTTTGCAAGGTCGTTGCTCCGATAATTCAATACGTAGCATATGACAAGTGGGTGGACATATTTAGCTTGCTTTGGAACAAAAATGCTGAAATAAGTCACTTGTTCAGTGTTATCATCAATGAATATAAAAAATTGAACTTCAATACGGAGGTTTATGTACCATTCGATGCAGTGCTCAGAGAAAAAGGTACATTATTGAAGATAGACTGGCTTGATACTGTGTGTGGCGTAAAATCAGATACTGGTAACGATGTTATCTACACTGACGTATATGATGCGAGGGGAAACATTATTGCTCATGACTTTAACAAGGGTAATTTGTCTGCTTTGATAGCAGAACTTACATTTGAGTTGCCGCAATCATTGGCTGGTGACCGTAAGTTTTTGGAAAAAATAGATCTTTTGGACTTCCCTGGAGCGCGTTCACGTGAAAAGTTTAAAGAGGCTGATATCCATACCGTTTTGTCGAAAGTGTTGCGTAGAGGTAAGGTGGCGTACTTGTTTAACAAGTATTCCCGTTCCTTAAAAATAAGCAGTGTTCTGTTCTGTCATCATAATGACCAGAAAACTGAAGCTACTATTGGAGATACCATCAATAACTGGATTGAAGACAATATTGGTGCAACACCTGAAGAACGTGCTAATATGTTGGTCAATACTAATGGTATTGCACCTTTATTCTTCATCGCAACGAAATTCAATATAGATCTTGAACGCACGAAGAGTGACAATTCTGGCAATAAAGATCGACTGGCGATGCATTGGAATCGTTTTGATACCGTGTTTCCGGAAATAATTAAGCCAAATAGATGGCTTGATGAGTGGGTTGCAAGTGGAAATATGGGTTCAGTAAAAGCTTTCCAAAATATCTATCCACTCCGTGACTTTTATTGGTCTGGTAAGAATGGTGTGTTTGATGGTTATAGCGATGGAGTCATAAAATCTGAAGAAAAATCAGTCCACAAGCATGAAGACTATCCTGAATATTTTGAAGATTTGAAGGAAAGCTTCCTGCAAAATGATTTTGTAAAGAAGCATTTTTCCAATCCAGAACAAACATGGAGTGATGTTGCAACTGTTAACAATGATGGCTCAAAAGCAATCATCCGTAGCCTTGATACAATATCCGGCATTCTTGATGATGCTCGTAGACAGAAGTATCTTATGCAGCTTTTGAAAATAAAGCAAGAAATGTATAAGGCTTTGGCTGTATATTTTGAGCCAGAAGATAGTGAGGCAAAGAATGTAAAGGTCAAGCAAATTGCTAATGATATCAAACGCTCGTTAACATTCTCTGTAGGTTCAAAACCTGAAATATTTGGAAGAATTATTGATTCTCTGATGGTTCCCGTTGGTGATTTGCGTGATATTGCGTACGACATCATCATTTGCCATTCAGATGAACCAAAGGACTTCTCTATGATAAATTTCATTCGGATACAAGCAGGTATTGATGTGGCAGACAGCAAGCAAGTCAATATTCAGAAGTTGTGTGAACTATATGGCGATATTAAACTTATTGAACAAGACTTGAAAAAGAAAGGTTGCTCCGTTGAGGAAGTCGTTTCGGCAGAAACAGAGACGCTGACTACAATCGCAGATGTAGTGACGAAGCATATTATTGATTACTGGAAAGAGTTCTTACAAAAGCAAGTTAATCAATTGGAAGAAAATCTTCCTCATGCTGATGAAGTCGTATTCATGCTGACGGCATTACTCAAAAAACTTGGAGTAAAGAAGGTCATCTCAGAAAGAATCGACAGATATTGTAAAGTCTTCAGTCTAAACGAGCAACCTAATGCCATTGCTGATTATGCTTCGTTGACTCTTAACAACTTTGTTAGCTCGGTAGGCAGAAGCTATATGGGTGATAATGATGTTGAGGCAATACGTACAAAGGCAGAAAAGTGTCATGTGGTCGTAGATTTGAGTCCATCCGCATGGAATGTTGTGCGCAAGCCACAATCCCTGGTGACAACTCTTTCTGCTTTCGATGATGCTGCAAACATAGATAATGTTAGCATGGAAACTCTCATGAAACTTCCTCTTTGGGACAACTTCCAACGTTGGGAGAATCTTGTAACCATTGGTTTGCTCTATGCTAGTGATATCTCTCATGTTGATCCTGTGGCAAATGCCAAAGTGAGAGCTCTTCTTGAAGAATGTAAAACTCTATATAAAGATTAAGTTAATGGCTGGATATACTTTCAAAGGAAAACAGAAGCTTTGTTATACGGAAGTTTCTGATTTTACAGACTTTCAAGGGGTTGGTCATGATCCTTTGTATAAACGTTTTGACAGCGTAATGAGCGTTGTCAAGAAGGTTGTTGCGCCAGAATATCAGCATTTTCTTGCTACCCCACAATATGTAGAGGAGGAAGACCAAATATGTTGGCATATTGACGAATGGAAAGACCATCCTCATAAAATTGCCGATCTTACGGGGGAAGAACGGGCGAAATACGAAAGTATTAAAGATAAGACAATAAAGGCTTACCGTAAGGCTGCACAGGATTGCGATGGTGAGGACTTGATGATTATTGCTGGTGCAATTCGTTATCTTCATGATGATAGTATTTATTGTTGTGATGGAAAAGTTTTTGTCGTAGCATGGGGAATGACTCCTGATACACATCAGCATAAAATCATTGGCTCTGTCATTCATGAGTTTGATATGGTGAAAAAGTATAAGATAACTTTTGATGCCAATATACATGGAGTGCTTGTTGATAAATTAGACAAGTTTATGACACGTCCTGAAGGCTTTGTTCTGTCTGAACGAGATTTACCTAAAGTGTCAGCCAATGAAGGCTGGCTATTTAAAGGTTGGATGCCATCGCCTATTGGTGTGACAGTAAATTCTGACTTGAATTTTGTTGCGATGTATGAAGAAATTGTCAAAACGATAGTTGACGAATCTCCTGCTGCTTCTATTGAAGAACCGATAGTTCCTGATGTGTGCGAGCAACCTCAAAAAGAGGAATCCAAGTTTTACGCTTGTAACTTTGTTGCTGGTGAACATGGTAAGACTGAAGGTGTTGCCTCTTTCTGCAAGCAAGAAGGTGAAAGAATATCCGACTTTGAAATTCCTAAGGTAATACCCAAGCAAGGATACGAGTTCAAGGGATGGATTCCGTCTCCACACAATGTCTTAATGGATAGTAACAAAACATTTACGGCAGAATATTCACGTATTCCATTGTGGCGTCGTTTTAGGACATGGTTGGCTGGTCTATTTTTAGGCAGGGGATGCTTTAAATGGTTACTTTGGTTGTTACTGACATTGTTGATAATAGGCCTGTTGCTTTTCTTGCTGAGATCATGTGAAGGATGTAGCGGACATCATGAGGAAAATGGTGTAGTTCCAATTGACAGTGTTACAACTTCCAACGGAAGGGTTATTGATGATAATGGACGGATTAGACCTATAACTGGCGATGACGGCAAATTGCCTGACCAGGGAAGTGTTGTTGCCCCTGTAACAGGAGAAAATGGAGAAGAAATCCCAATTATTCGTCAACCAGGTGTGCCAAATACGATAGCTAATCGTCTGTTCTTGTTCATGGAGGACGAAAAGGACAACATTGAATCTTTGGCACAAGACTTCAAGAGAGCCTATTCTGAAGAGAAATACTCCATTATAGGATATGACAAAGAGGTGAAGTTGTTGGTGGTTCAGATTCCTGAGAATGAGCGAGACCAAATTCGTCAAACGATAAACTCTAAAATACCGAATCATAAGTTCTTGGTTTTTGATGAAGAGATATATGAGTTGAATGGTCATGTGAGTACCTCTACGGAAAAACAAGGCTGGCACTTGGACGCAATTCGTCTGAAACAAGGGTGGAGCATAACTAAAGGTTCGTCTGATGTGAGGGTTGCAGTTGTTGATGATGGAATTGAAGCCGGACATCCAATGTTTAAAGGGCGTATCGTGGATGCATATAATGTGTTTACCCAAAATAACTGTCTTAGTTTAGGGCAAGGGCATGGTACACATACAGCGGGACTTGCGGCTGGTAGTGCAGACTATTATAATAAAGGAGCGTCCGGTGTTGCTCCGAATTGTAAACTGATGCCGGTTCAGGTTTTTGACAACAAACAATGTCCGTTGTCTGCTCTTATCGCAGGAACGATGTATGCGATTCATCATGGAGCGGATGTAGTAAACCTGTCTGTAGGTCCTTCTTTCAAGGGGCTAAATCAATTGCCTGTAGAGCAACAAAACGAAATAGCCAAGCGGCAATTTAAAAATCTAGAAAAGCTTTGGGCTAGAGTTTGTGCTTTGGCAGCCAAGAAAAACTGTATTCTTGTATTTGCTGCCGGCAATGATGACATTCTGTCTAGTATACCTCCTGAGAACAGAAATGCCTCATCTATAGTCGTGGCAGCTGTAGATAAGAACTTGTATCCAACAGACTTCACGAACTATGGTCCGTGTTCAGATATATCGGCACCAGGTAAGGGTATTTACAGTTCGTATCCGCATGGCGATTTCAAGTCCTTTGACGGAACTAGTATGGCTGCTCCGATAGTATCGGGTACCATTGCTCTCATGAAGTCAATTAAGAAAGACTTAACTGTGGAGCAAGCAAGGAATGTCCTTTACAAAACAGGCTCAGATGTTTATGGCTTCATGCCACCGATGGTATTGGTTGACAAAGTTCTTGAAGGTGTCAAACGGGGAGATTTTAGTACTCCTACAGAACGGATAATGAAGACTGTACCAGATGGAGCTGGAGATAAATCTGCAGCGAATCGAGCTTCTCCAATTTCTAAAGCCCCAGTGGAAAATATTGCTTCTCCACCACGGCAGAAAGAAGATGAGACAGATTACGATGCTATTCGTAGAAAAATAGCTGAGTATAAAAGAAAAATAAGTGAATTGGAAAAATTATTACCGTAAAAAGTAAACAATATGGATGAACAGTTAAAATTTTCATGGGGGCATATTATAGCATTTCTCGCTCTCATATTTATAAGTTATATAACTTTCGTAGGAGTGGTTTATCGGACTGATGGTGACTTTACGAAAGCAGCTGTAACAATGGCAGTAGTAGACATCGTCTTGGTAGTAGTGTTTATCGGTTCCCAAATGGCTAAGGCAACGGCGCACAAAATTTCTAAAAAAATTTGGTTGGAGCGAATTGGTATTTGTACTTCTCCTATCATATTTTTAGTATGTATGTTGCCGTATTTCCATTTTTGGACAGTCCATAGTCATAATGATGAGATTGTAATTAACTTTACAAATGCCATTAAGGCTTCAAACCAGATGTTTGTAGATTATGATGATTATGCAAATAAGCGTATCAGCAATTATCAAAATATGCTTGAAAGGGTAATCTCTAATAGAAGTATTCATCCTGAACAATTTATTGCTTGTGGCTTTAGTGAAGGAAAAGAACAAATTCAAAAAGAGAATATGGTGAAGACATTGCGTTTACAACTTTTGTCAAATAACTATGATTCTTTGAAGGTTTCTGCAAATAGCTGGATAGAGTCTTCGAGTGAAGGTGCTAGTACTTGGAATGTCTTTTTGCTTGGTAATACAAAAGAAATAAAATCTGCTATAAAGGATTGGAATCACCAATTATGTGAGTTCTCTGAAAAGAAATTGTCTAATGAGGAGTTTCTTGGCAACGAAACTGTAACTTTTGGCGAGTCTAGTCGAAGTCTTGTAAAAGTAGAAAAGGGATTGGATGATTTGACGGACTTATTTACTCAAAAGTCATTTCCTAACCTGATGGCAATAGTAACAGCTGTTCTTTTGTATCTAGCGATGCTTTTTCCATATATTCTGCAAGATCGTCATACCAAGAGTACTTATAGGTTTTGGGGGATGGAGAAAGGGTATAGTAATAAAAATAGTGGCATTGATATCAGCATGCCTCAAGGTAAGCACTCGGTTACAACGAAACCGAAAGAGAATAAAGTTGATGATTATGAATCGTTTACTCTTTAAAATATAATCTTATGAGTAGGAAAAATGATATTTTGACAAATCTTAGAGAATATAGTTCAGACCAAATTGCTGAGGCTATAAATGATGGAGTGGTTACCATGTATGAACTAAGTAAAAGTGGTAACCTCACTCCTTTGATGCGCAAGCGTATCGAGGAGAAGTTGGCTACTGGTTCTTCTGCTACGTCGAATGAAGAAACCAAACGGTCACAAGATGATAGGCAATTGTCTGATGTTGAAGCTTCTGTAAACAAAGTAGGAGCACTCTCTAATGAAGAAACTGAACATGAAAAAATAACTGTTCCTGAGATTGTTATTCCTGAGGCTGTTATTGCACCAATGGATCAAACGGTGGAATGTGCAACTAATATTGAAGGGCAAGAACAACCTGTCTACAATGAACAACCTTCAAATAAAGGCATGTTTAAACGGCCATTCTCTTTTCATGGTCGCATTAGAAGATTGGAATATGGACTTTCTATCCTTCTATTCTATCTTTATGCTATAGTGGCTGGATTTGTTTTAGGGCTGATAACAAATGGAAATTTTAGTGAAGGTGCTATTTATGTTTGTTTGATACCTGGTTATTGGTTTTTATGGGCGCAAGGTGCAAAACGATGCCATGACAGAAATAATACTGGTTGGTATCAAATAATCCCTTTCTATGTATTCTGGATGCTATTTGCAGATGGAGATGAAGGAGAGAATGATTACGGAGATAATCCAAAATGTAAGTAATAATATAAAATGATATAAAAATGCCGAATAAACAAGCTATAATTGAAAATGTAGATATGTATTCTGCTGATGAATTGGTGAAATATATCAAGGCAGGTATTGTGACATTTGAGGAACTATGTGATGAGACCGAGGGATATTTTTCTGCTTCTGTTCGTAAACAAGTTGAGAAGAAACTTGCAGGATCAGAAGAAGATGAATGGCAAATAGCCAAGTCTTCTAACTCAACGGAAGTTTTGGAACACTTTCTTGCTACCTATCCTTTAAGTGTTCATCGAATGGAGGCTCAACAGTTGTTGGAAAGTTTGGAGTGTAAAGTATCTCGAAACGAAGCTGAATCTAATTGGGAAACTATTGATAAAAATAGTTGTGATGAGTTGAGACAGTTTTGTGAAAGATATCCTAACGATGTACATTGTAAGGAGGCTAAGCGTAAGATAAATCAACTTATACGTGAGCAATATATTTGTATTGATATAGTATCTTTAAAGGAACGAATTAAAGAGATAGAAACAAGTAAAGAAATCAACAAGAATAAGTTGATTTACGAAAAAGTTGTGGGATATTTGGATAGAGGCAAAATTTCTCATGTTGATTTTCTAAAGTTGATTGAGGCTGATCATAACATTTTTGGGGCTGAAACATTAAATCGTTTCATAGATGAAGGTGTTTTGGCTTTTGATGAACTGGATAATCTTGGTATAGATAACCGTTTTATTCAGAGTCTTGCAAAAAATAAGCATCCACAAGATTTTGCCCTTCCTAATAGAAAACTTGAGAAGATAAATAAGCTTTCTACAGAAGTCTACTTTTGGGGGATACCTTCTTCTGGAAAAAGTTGCGCTTTAGGTGCAATACTTAGCGTAGCGAATAATGGTCATGTGGCTAAAACAATGATGAAAGATAATGATTGCCTTGGCTATGGTTACATGAATCGTTTGAGCTCTTTATTTACAGTGGGAGATGTAAGTCTTGTGCCTGGTAAAACTCCTACGACTGCAACTTATGAGATGGGGTTCGATTTGGAGGATGAAGAAGGAAAAGTTCATCCTTTGACTTGTATGGACTTAGCTGGTGAGTTAATGAGATGTATGTATCGTTCTGATGCAGGAGAAAATTTGTCTAATGAGGAACTTGATACATTAGACATTTTGACCAATGCTCTTATTGATCCTAAAACAAGAACACAGAATAAGAAAATCCATTTTTTTGTTATGGAGTATGGGGCAGAGGATAGAGAATATGATGGATTAAGACAAGATGTTTATCTTAATGGTGCTTTGCAATACATCAAGAGAACTGGTATATTTAAGGATGATACTGTTGCAATCTATATCCTTATAACGAAAGTAGATAAAGCTCATGCTCGTTCTGGACAACTAGGTTCAATTCTGAGAAATTACATATCTGAGAATTATGGTGGCTTTTATAATGGTTTGGTGAAAATTTGTAAGGATTATGAAATAAACAATGGTATTGTTGAGATAATACCTTTCTCTCTGGGGCAAGTTTGTTTTCAAGACTATTGCCTCTTTGATGAAAGACCGGCAGCTAACATTGTGAGAAAGTTGTTGGAACGTACTAAAGGTTTTAAGAATGATCGTATTCATCGTGGACTAAATTTCTTTAAAAAATGAATAAGTTAGGATTTGCTATAAAAGTTGTAAGTGATGGTGTTTATGAACCTCTCGTGTGCAACAAAGGTTCGTGGTTCAAGAAAGTAATTGATCCACGACACTATTTACGTATGTTCTCTGGTTTGGTAGGAACGGAAAATGTTGTGACAGCTATGTCTTTTAGTGAGTATGGTTGTTATATTATGTTGCTTCGTGATATTCCTGGACATGCTGGTGATTGTTTAAGTGCTTGGCTCTTTGTTCCATGTAATATAGATATAGATGATGAGCAAGTTATGAGGGCATACCATTATGCTAAAAGTATACTTGCTCAATCAAGTATTGAGGCTATTGAAAATGAAGCACATGATTTCTTTGACAAAGAATATCCTGAAAAAAGTTATTGTAGCCAATATGCTCCATCTATAGGAGAAAAATTAGGTTTGCGCTTTGTGAATGGGGAAGGAGAACTTTCCGAACTACTTGGCAAAAAACGTTATCAAGAATATTATTCACAGTTTAAGGCTGTTTTTATTTTGGATAGAAATGCTGAGATTCAAGTGAATGCAGAAGGTGCGCCGTTTTTTGGTGATTTGACAAAACAACCATTAGAGGAATATTGTGTTCTTGTGTCTCCAACAGCTAGTGAACTTTCTGTGATGGGACAAGGCGCTAAGGTGGTATTTCGAAATGGTAAAACTTTTGACTCCCCATTGTTTGTAAAGAAAGGAAGTCGGGTAGAACTTTATGCTCGTCGTGATAGTTTTGAAGATGTTGCTTTAAAAACTATTACGATAGATACTGATGTTGTGCCATTTCCTCATGTTGGTTATTTGAATTGGAAAAAGACTATCAGCAAGTCTTTTTTTGATATTCGCAATCATGATGGGAAAAAAGTAGAGGCAGATAAAATTATAGTGGAAGGTTACGATGTTGTACAGCAACAAGTTTCTTTGCCAGAGGAAGAATGTCGCCATGCTAAGGTACAAATCTCTGCTTTTAAGTATGAACCTTGGGAAGCAACAATAGACTTTATAAACCATCAAGAGAAGCAGAAAATTACATTGCATAGAGCTGAGGGACAAGCTAATTATGCTATTATCCTAGCAAATGGAAAAGAGGCAGAAATGACATTGAAGTCAAAGTATTTCGATGGATTAGGTGAGTCTCCTTTAGAGGGATATTCTTGCGAGGGCAGAACATTGTATGCAAGTTTTGGATATAAAATAAAGTATTGGCTTTATGGATTACTTTCGGCAATAGTTCTTGCAATTCTTATAGTAGGATTTACTGTTTTTGATTCTTATATGGACAATAAAGAATTCCAATTTGGGTGGCCTCCAATAGTAGAGAAAAACGTACAACAACCAGCTGATGGTGACGTATCTTATGAAGAACCATCTGATTCTATTTCGGCTATAACATATTTAAATGAACATGATAAATGGTCCAAAGCTGTAATGGATACTTTGGATGCATTGCCAACTGGTTTGTATGATTGCTTAAAGCAATATCGTCTTGCAGATTTGGCAAATATGACTATTGATAGTTGTGAGCAATTTAATAAAATAAAAGAAGTTGCTAAAAAGGCAATGGATAATGGTGTGCAAATGTCAAAGGATTATGATGATTCTCCCGATAGTACAATAACGGTTATGAATTGGATTAAAAAAGTACAGAACAAAATAGATCATAAATCTAAAACTGCTGGTTTCTCAGAACTTGCAGATAAGCCAATCACGACAAGTCTGCCTAATGGTACTTTGGCAAATAAGGTGCGTGAAACAAAGCAGAATAGAGCCCAAAAAGGCAATTCTGTTCAAAGTAAGGAAAAGTCAGTAAAAGATAAAAAGTCATTGCTGAAATCTGATTCCAAAAAGTCTTCAATTCCAAAACAAAGTGATTTGTAATGAATAAGTTAGTGAAAATTACATTGCTGATAGTCGCTATAATTGTGGCTGTCAGCGGTGTGATGGCATATTATAAGACTGTAGTCTCACCGCCATCACGCATGAGTTTTAAAAATCAATATGTTGCTGCTATAAAAAATGATATAGCAGATGTAAAGAAACTTTCAACAATAAATGAACTTGATTCTTCATTTGTGGCAATAACGCATGAAATTAATTTTATGTGGAAGGATTCCTTGTTACAAAGCAAAGAACAAGATGAGTTGTTGGAATCATTTGCTGTTCAATATATTCCCAAATTTGTAACAGCCTGTGATGAGAAGTTCTCAGCTACGGTTTGGAGTGATATTGCGTTAAAGCAAATGTCTGCAAAAATTGCACAATTACGTTCTTTGAAAACGACAGATGGTTCCATTATTGTTGGTGGTGAAGCTAATAGCTCTTTAAGTAAAATTCAAGATGTAATTTCAAATTATTATGCAGCAAAAAATGCAGCAGCTAATACTGGTTATACCAGTTTGTCAGATGCAAAGGTCAAGATTGCAACCGCAAAGAAGTATGCTTCAATGTCCCCAATAAATAATTGTGTGACATTGGTAAACCAATTAAATTCAGTAGCGACAAGGTTAGAGCAATCTCATTTTGCCTATCTTGTGGGACAGGTGAACCTCTTGCGTAATTATTACAACTATACTCAAAGTTCTTATGATGATTTAGCTCTGAGAATTTCAGCTAAATTGGAGGAGTATAAGAAAAATGCTAGAAGCGTTTATGGGCATATTTCTGACATTTCTTCTTTAGAACAAAGAGCTGGTGAATTATATGGTAATGCCCAATTTGGTAATGAAAATGTTAATTATGATTTGTTATAAAAATGAGTAAGATTAAAATTATATTGATTTTGTTTATTATTTGTTTTTCTTGCAACACAATGGCTCAGAAAAATAAGAAAAAACAGTCAAAAGATACTATAGAGGTGTCTTCGAATATAGATTCTTTTGTAGAAGTTAGCGAAGATTCTAATAAAGATAATGAAATAGATAGTTTGAAAAAAGTAATATCTATATTGAAATCTGAAATACGAGAACAGGTCGAGTTGAATCAATACTTAAAGGATAGAATTTTGTTTGCAGACTCTTGTTTTTTGAGAGTCTCAAATGATTGTCTTAGAAAGAAGTATGATAAGGTGAGAGTTGATGAAGCTATTGTGAATTTTGGTAGGATGTATTCACCACAGTTACAGAAATCATTTACTCCATTGAAGTTTTTACTAGAGAATTATGGAAATTATTATAAAGAAATAGATGAGTTGTTTGGGCAAATAGAAAATGACAAGGGAATGGCAAATCCTTTTATTGGTGGTCGTGAAGCCTCGTCTAATATTGTAAAAATTAAAACTACAACTTACTATAAAAAAGTGTATTTTGCAAACTGGACAATAATGTATTTGAATGATGTAATAGATAAGGCTATTGCTCGTTTAAAAAATTATGATCCAAAGCAACACAAAGTAATAAAATTGACAGATTTATTGAAGTAGCTTATGAAAAAGATATTATTCTTTTTGTGTTTTATGTTTGTAGTATGTGTCATGAATTTAGAGGCTGGAATAGTTAGCTCTTCAGCGAAGAGTTTCCAGTTTGATAAAAGTGCTATGATACAGCAAAAAATTAAAAAAGCACAAGCGTGTATCAATAGTGGGCAGTTTGCAACTGCTGAAACATTACTTAGAGGTGTATTGAAATTGGCTCCAGGTAATAGACATGCAAAGGCTTTGCTCGTTTCTTGCGAAGAAGGAGTGAAAAAACAAAAAATGAAAGAATTACAAGCGTTTAATGATGCATGTAGTCAAGCTACACCTTTTGCATTGCAATCGTTTATTTCAAAATATCCTAAAAGTGAAAAGGTTAATGATGCAAAGAACCGATTGCAGGATTATAAACTATGGCATGTGGCAAGTAGCAAAAATACTTTAGATGCTTACAATGATTATCTCTCAAAGTCAGTTTTAAAGGCTTATCAAAATGAGGCTTATATTGCAATAAATAAGTTGAGTGAAGAAAAAGAGTGGAATAATTGTAAAGATGGTACTAATGAGGAAAAAATTTCTGCGTTTATAACACTTTATCCTAATTCTGTTCATGTTGGACAAGCTAAATACTTTTTAAATATTATTCGTGGTGAGAAAAATTATGCATCAGGGTATAATTATACTGCTTATGAATATTATAAAAATGCAGATGCTTATAAAACATTGACAGGTGTACCTGCTATACATTATCAAGAGTTAAAAGAAGCTCGTGAATTGTCAGAAATACTACAAAGTGAAAGTGAGACTAAAGTTAGTGCTTTTTTACAGACCCTGCCTTATAATAGCGTACATCGAGATGAAGTATCAAATCGATTAGCTATTTTAAAGGCTACAAATCTTACTTTGTTTTCATCGAAGTATAGTATGGATGATGCAATGTCTTTTGCCAAAGATTCACAAACAAGAGCAATAGTTAAGCAATATATAGATAGTGTAAAAAATATGCGTAAGTCATATGAAAAAAGACAAAGAGCACTATCTAGACAAGAATGGTGGGAAGATAGAGTTTCGGTAGGTTGGAACATTGTTCATGTGGATTATCTTAATGATTGCATGGGGATAGGTTCTGGCATGAAACTAAAATTAGGAAAATGGAGTGATGCTATTAATTTTATTGTAGGAATAGAATACTCGTATCATCTTTATATTAATCCTGACTATGATGACTATAGTTATGATGAAGATGAAACGTATCCTATAGCTCATCAAATAAGCATACCTGTTGGCCTTCGCTTTAATACTTTTAGCTTGGGCTCAAAATATAAGTTGTTTATTGGATGTAATGCTGTATTTGGTTTTAATATTGCTTGTGGGGATGATATCCTTAAAGAGGTAGTAAATAAAAATAATATAGCGGTAGATCCACAAATAGGAGTTGGTTCTAGATATTTTGATTTTGGAATATACTATATGCAATATCTTGATCGTAACCCTTTACTTAAATATGTGGAGTCAAAGTATAATCAAAGAATAGGTGCATTTTGTACTTGGTATTTCTAATTGTTGATAATATTAAGGTATGAACAAAATTTTATTAAGGGTGTTGATAATTGTTGCAATTGTTGTTCTTGTGTTGATTGGTAGTCTATGTGCGTTGCAGATTTATCGTGAAATTAATGTAAAAAAGTCATCTAAAAATGTTTTCGCTGTACCTACAATAAAAGTGAGTGAGACAGTTGATAGCATATCTTTTAAAAAAGAGCATAGTAATGAAGACAAATTAGACAAATCAGTTGTTACTTGGAAAAGTACAGAATTTGGTTTTCGTTGTATGGCTAATATGATTTATAAGGAAATTTTTGAAGATAATGTGCCAACAACATTTTATGTATATGTAAATGCTGTTTCAGAATTAAGTTATTCTGTAATGGGAGCTTGGGCTGTGATGGATTTTCCTGCAGTAGAACAATACATCGCGCCAGGGATAACAATTGCAAATATTACATACAAAAATGTAAAGAAACATATTTATTCGGGATATGCAAGTGATGGCCGAATTTTCTATCTCAAAACTCGTGTTTTAGATGGAGGTGAAGTCAATCATTTAGCAGTTCTTTGTCTATTATATGAAAAAAATGCCGAAAATGATAATATGCCGCTTATTGAAGAAGTAAAAAATAGTGGAATATGAAAGATAGCATTCGGTAATTTGTAAGCAAACTTTTATGGCGCTCGCTTCGGGGCTGCGTATGAATTTCATCCTGTGAAGCATGGGGACTTCGATATATACAAAGAGCCTTGTTTTACGGATGATACGGTTATGACCTTGGCTGTTGCGAAATGGCTGACGAGTGTTCCTGAATCTATCATCTCATATTTCGAAGCAGATAGTTATACTTCAGCTATCCGTAATGCCATCTCTCTTGGTGATGATGCAGATACTATGGCGTGTATGGCTGGTGATGGATGATTTTACGATTTGTTGGTTGTATGAATAGAAAAAAATATGGAAAATGAAACTATAAAAGAAAGATTCCTCGGCACAATCTTCGGACAAGCTGTAGGAGATGCCTTGGGACTGAGCACGGAGTTTATGTCCAAGCAAGAGGTGGATCAATTTTATCCTAATGGGATAGAGGACTATTCACAAATCGTGCAGGATGATCATCGTCGTCGTTGGCAAAGAGGCGACTGGACTGATGATACCGATATGATGCTGTGTATCTTAGATTCCTTTGTGGCTTGTCAAAAGGTAGATATTCTTGATATTGCCAGAAGGTTTAAGGAATGGATGATGAACGGAGGCATGGGAATTGGTCGGCATACCTATAATGTAATGGCTCTTGGTGACTATACTTCGAATCCACAGAAGGCTGCAGAGATTATCTGGAAGATGGGAAAGAAAAAAGCTGCAGCTAATGGGGCTGTCATGAGAACTTCGGTGGTAGGACTTCTGAAGGAAAATGTGACTAGTAATGCTGAGAATATCTGTAAGCTAACTCATTTTGATCCACGCTGTGTAGGCTCTTGCGTTACCGTTTCTTCTATCATACATGCTCTTGTCTTTGAAAACAGGATATTGGATTATGAAGAGGTGATTGGCATAGCCAAACAATATGATGAACGAATCATTCCATTTATTGACTTGGCATATCATGAAGGTCTGGATTCTTTGTGTCTGGATGATGAAAATAGTATGGGATATACGCTCAGAACTTTAGGAGCTGTCCTATGGGCTTATTGGCATGCAACCTCGTATAAAGAGGGTATCCTGAAGATTGTTTTATCAGGAGGAGATGCGGATACAAATGCAGCAGTAGCAGGAGCTATCTTGGGTACTAAATTTGGAATATGCCATATTCCTGAAGAATGGAGGAATGGTCTTCTCCATGCTTCTATGCTCCATAACAAGGTGCAGGAATTCTACGCAATGTATCGATAAAAGAAGGGATTCGATAATGAATGTGATGCAATTGAATACTGATATTTATAATAGCTTGGGCGTACTTTCTAATACGGAATGGTTTGTTTTAGAGCATAATAACGCAGAGTCCTGCCGGCATCACTGCCAGTAGGACTCTGCGTCTGTTTTATTTAAACAAATCCTCCATTTTAACTTCCTTTTGAACAATTCCGCTATGCTTGCCATACGCTACCCCGTAGGTTGTAATCATCGTGAGATGAATGGACTGCTTGGGAGAAAGCGTTGCTTTTAAGGCCTCTATGCGATGGCGCAAGCGCTGCTCCTCTTCTTTGCTGATGATATAAGGGGCGCTGGCAAACTTCATCTCGCATAAGTTTACCACATTGTCGTTTCTGATAATCAGAAGATCAATTTGGGCTCCTTCTTTCTCCTCTGTTCCTTTCACGCTCCATGCAGATAGCGAGGTTTTTACGCCAGCAACTCCAAGTGCCTGCTTGATTTGCTGGAAATGTTGCCAGCAAACTTCTTCGAAGGCCACTCCATGCCATGCTTTTAATACATCAGAAGTCATGTTGTCGCTTACAAAACTGGTTTCTTTTCCATGGGGTTCTACGTATTTCTGCCAAAAGAGACAGAAGTTGTCTATCAGTTTATAGCATGTTGTACTTTGGGGCATCCCGTATGGCGAATAGCTGGTGATGAAATCACTTTCTGCCAATGCTGCCAGGGTGTTAGACAAACCTCCTCCCAAAGGGAGACCTGTGGCTTGACTGATTTCTTCACGAGTGAAACCGGAATGGCGGGTAGCCAATAAACGTACCACTTTCTTGCTATCTTCCGGATTGTTGAAGATAGCAGCAAAAAGCCTGTTAAACTCATCTTTCAGTCTAGGTCTATTGCCAAAAAGAATCTTATCTGCATTTTGCTCGAAGCTTAACCCTTTCTGGAAGTACCCCATATAATAAGGTATTCCTCCAAAGACCATATAGCTTTGCAGAATGTCGTATTGACTCATTTGGATGTTAGCATGCTCGAAATACTCTTCGCATTCTTTCAGAGTGAAGGGCGAGAGTTTGATTTCTGCTGTCAAGCGTCCGTAGAGTCCTCCTTTGCTTCTTGATAGATTGCTGAGAATCCAGGAAGTAGCACTACCGCAAACCACAAGCATGATATTGTCTCTACCACTACACCAACCATTCCAAAAGTTCTCGAAGGCTGGGAGAAATCCGGAACGAGGGGTATCCATCCATGGAAGTTCATCGATGAAGATGACTTGACGTTCGCCATTGTCTTGGTCTTGTAGCAACTGTTCAAGCAAGAAGAACGCTTCCATCCAGGACTTGGGCATCTTATAACCTTCCAATCCTTGGTTGAGAAGGGCATAATAGAAACTTTCCAGTTGAGTTTTCAGTCTGTTTCTGTCGTTATCCTGGTCAACTGGAGACACGCCTGTATGCTGAAAGGTGATTCGATCTTTCAGCGCTTGTTTGATAAGGAATGTCTTTCCTACACGGCGACGTCCATATATTGCTACGAATTCGGGGCGGTCGCTATGGTACAACTTATCAAGTTCTGCTATTTCTTCTTTTCTTCCTATGATCATATTTTCTTCCTTTCCTATTATTATCTTATCTTTGACATTTTGTGCAAAAATACAAAAAAATAACGATTGCGGCAAAATATAGTATATTATATTCTGCCGCAATTATGCTTTTTTATACTTTATCGGCAAGATATAGCCGATAAATCATATCTCTGCGAAGAAAAAAGCTATTCATCTTCCGTAATGATGTCTAAATCTTCAGCTATTTTCTTCAGTCTGTCTCTTATCCTCTTCGCCAAGGTTGGTGTTTTTTGCTGTATGACAGGCTCTTGGGGCTCTTCTTCTGTGACTGGAGGTTCTTCAGTCGGAGCATCGGAGGTGAGTGGAGCTGGCTCCTCATCAGGGATGTCTGTAGATTCTGTGTTTGATGGCTCTGCTGGAATATCCTCTTTTGGGGAATCTTCTTTTCCATGTGATTGGAAGTCGTCACGTATCGGATGATAAAGCTTGTCGATAATTCTCTGGTAATCATCTTCATCCTTTGTGGTTGTGACTGGATTGTCCTGAATTTCATCTGCCAGTTCGTTGTTGAGACCTGTTGCCAGGATGGTTACTTTGGCATCCTCATCCAGACTGTCATCATCTGAAAGACCCCAGATAACCTTGATGTCTGGATTCAATTCATCGAAGAAGGCATCTATCTCTCGCATTTCCCTTACGAAAATAGGGTGCTTGCTGGAGGTATAGATGTTGAAGAGGATGCGCTGTGCATTGCTGATGTCGCTACCATAGAGTAATGGGGAATCCAAGGCATTGAGAATGGCATTCTGAACTCTGCCTTCTCCGCTGGCCCTGCCCATCGCCATGATGGCACCGCCGCCACTCTTGATGGTGGTCTCGATGTCACGGAAGTCGAGATTGATGGTTCCTTCTACGGTAATCAGCTCAGAGATGCTCTTGGTGGCATCGCTCAGTACCTTGTCTGCCAGTTTGAAGGCATCCTTTACGGTAATTTCAGAATCGGCATATACATCGCAAAGCCGCTCGTTGTTGACAATGAGCAGGGCATCTACGTTCTTGCGCATCTCTTCTACCCCCTGCAGGGCCTTCACGATTTTCTTTCGCTTTTCAAAATAAAATGGGATGGTGATGATGCCCACCGTCAGGATGCCCATGCTTTTTGCGATACCGGCGATGACAGGTGCTGCTCCTGTTCCGGTACCGCCACCCATGCCGGCTGTAACGAATGCCATCTTGGTTCCGTCATTCAGCAGTCGTTGGATGTCTTCCTGGGTGTTCTGCGCTTCGCTTCTTCCGACTTCAGGGTTAGCACCTGCTCCCAAGCCGCTCTTTCCGAGCATGATTTTTACAGGTACTGGTGATTTGGATAGCGACTGGCTATCCGTATTGCAAACGGCAAAGCTCACATTTACAATACCTTCTGAGTACATATTCTTAACGGCATTACATCCGCCACCACCCACACCTATCACCTTGATGATATTTTTGGTGGTGTCTTCTGTCTGTCCGAAATCTATTGGAGTCCATTCTTCTGTCATCTTATCTATATTTCTATTTTGGGCACAAAGATAATAAAAAAGGAGTAATTATACAATAATAAATGAAACGCAAGGCTTGCGAAAGAAGTTTTTTTGATGAAGAGAAACGTTTTTTCCTATTCTTTTTGTATTTTTGCATCCGTTATGCAAGATGAACTGAGAAATATGGATGCCGAGGAGAAAGCTGCTTTGATAAAAACGCTTTCCTCCCAACTTTTGGTAGAAGGAAGAACTGACCTTTTGCTGAAAGCTATCAGTGTGCCCGTATTGGAACAACTCCGTATTGAGGCGGCAAGGGCAACTCTCAGCCCTTTGGTCATTACGGAAGATTACCGCTTCTTGCTCCCTGACTATGGCAACAAGGAGGTGCAGCTCAGTCCAATCCACAAGGCTCTCTATCTCCTTTTTCTGAATCATCCGGAAGGAATAGAGTTCAAGAATCTGGTGGATCATCGTGAGGAACTGCTCTCTCTCTACCGAAAAACCGGCAACAGAATCGACCTTGAAAAAATCACAGAAACAGTGCGTCGCCTGACGAACCCTCTTGATAATGCTATCAATGAGAAATGTTCGCGTATCAAGGCTGCCTTTTCTGATTTGATGGACGAATATCAGGCTGACTATTATATCATTAATAGCCACGTGAAGCGCCACCAAGGCTCTTCAATGAAGATATGGTTCGAGAGGTTGAAAATTATCAACCTCCCGAGGGAACTTGTAATCTACCAATGTTGATCATTTGTCACATGTTCCGCAATTGGAACAGCCGTTACACGTCATCCTGCTGCCGCAGGTCTTGCAATGCTCTCAGAAAAAAGCCTGAGGCTTGACAATCAAAAAAGGTATGACTTCCACTATAGCTAGATAGAATGGAAGGCCATACCTTTTTTGAATGATCAATGCTTAATGAATTCCAACCCCATCTGCATCGCTTTTTTCACCATCTGCGCCACATTGCCGACTTGTAACTTGTGCATCAAGTTGTGGCGATGAAACTCAACGGTGTTGGTGCTGATGTTCAGCTCTTGGGCGATGGCATTGGTGGAATGTCCATCGGTAATATATTCCAAAACTTCCATTTCTCTGCTGGATAGGTTGGCTTGTCTAGTATTCTGCTGGTTGATGAGCCTGACAAACTGTTGGCTGTAATACCCTTTTCCGTCCTCTATCTTGTGCAGGGCTGTGAGCAACTCTTGTGGGTTGTCTCCTTTCAATACGATGGCATCTGCGTCTTCGCTCATCAGTTGTCGTATGGTCCATATTTCTTGGTGCATCGTATACACCACAATCTTTGTCTTGGGATGCTCATGATGGAGCAACTTGATGAGAACCAATCCATTTTCATTGCTTAGTTCCAAGTCGATGATGATGGTATCTATGTTCTCTCTCTCGATGATTTCCTTGGCAGACTGGAGATTGGAAGCACACCGTATCTTGGTGTATAGACCATCTTGCGAGATGAGTGTTTGCAAACCAGCCAATACGATAGGATGGTCGTCAATGATGAGGATACTTTTGCTTTTTTCCATAATGATACTAGTTGAATGCAGCCTATTGTGAGCCAAAGCTCATTGCTATAGTTGATACTTTATTTCTACTTGATACTCTTCGTCCGTATTTCTTACCTGTAGCTCAGCTTGCAGCGCTTCGGTTCTCAACTTCAAGGTGTCTTTCCCGATGCCTAATTTGCTTTGAGTGATGGGATGAAGGGGCGACAAGTCGTTGGTGACAGATATGACACCTTGGGACCCGATGGTATCAAGTACGACGCTGATCATCTTGCTGTAACCATACTTGATGGCGTTGGATACGCATTCCTGGATGATGCGATAGATTTCAAGAGCTTTGTCGCTAGGGACGTTCTGTTTCTTGAAAGAGGTGCTGATGAATGGCTTGACGATGGTTCCATCTTCGGCAGTCACCGACTGGCAATAGATTTCTATCAACTCTGTGAGCGATGTGTTGTCAAATCTTGGTGGTATCAGTTCATGTGACAGGCGGCGTACATTATGTCCCACGTTCTTGAGCAATTTTTCAGCTTCCTCTTTGTTGGTTTGCATCATAATGTTTACTGCCAGGATGTCGTTGCACACGCCATCGTGCAATTCCTTGGCAAGACGCTTGCGTTCGTTCTCCACACCGTTGATGTAGGAGGTCTTCTCTGATAATTCGGCACGCTGTTTGTCCAGTTTCTTGCGGTATAGGATGACGAGGAGGGCAATCAGTAGCGCAATGAGCACCAAGATGAGCCATAGAATACGAATGTAGAGCAAACTCTGCTCGTGGTTCATCTTCTCTATTTGCATCTCTTTCTCCAAGGTCTTGTACTTGACATTGAACTCGCTCAGTTGCTTGTTGATGTCGCTTTGTTTGAGGGAGTCGCTCTGTAGGTAAGCCTCGTGCATGGTTTGATATGCTTGAGCGGATTTTCCCATATTGTGAAGGCACTTGGCTTTCGTGGCGAGGAGTTTGTCCTTGGGCATCGTCTGATTGGTGCCCGACAAGCGGGTGATGCTGTCTAGAAGTACCCATTGCTCGGCGTATTTCTTCTGTTGCCCCAGTAAGTCTGCCTTGATTTCCAGTATGCCCAGCACACCATTGCTCGTAGATGCCAAGTTGCGACTGGCTTCATTGGCGTATGTCATATAGGGGGCGATGGAGTCGGTCTCGCCAAGCACCAAATAGGATTTGAGCAATGGGGAAAGGTATTTGAGTGTCAATACGTTGTAGTTGGCTTGCTTTACCAAATACCATATAGGGATGAGGGTGTTGACGCATTTCTGGTATTCTCCTTGTCGCATCAGAATGGCCCCTTTGTTGATATGGGCAGACAGGCGTTCGATGGTGTCGTTGGTAGCGATGGCTTTCGATTCCGCCTTGTCGGAGTACTCAATGGCTTCTGGGTATCTCTTCTGCTCATTGAAAAGCACGGAGATACAGTTGTAGAGATAGATTTCGTATTCTGTGTTCTTGCTTTCGATGGCTTTTTGGATACCCTTTTTATAATAGGTGAGCGAGGAGTCCAGTTCGCCTATCTTGCGATAGCAGATGCCCATTGCTCCACACATGGCAAGCATGCCATCGTAGTCTTTTATCTTTTCGGCAAATGGGATGCCTTCCTTGCCGATGGTAATGGCCTCTCTCATTTTTCCCAAGTCTGTGTATGCGGTCATCTTCTCGCTGGTAAGCCAACTGCGAGTGGTGTCGGCGCAGTCCATTTGGAGTGCGCTGTCGATGAGGTGGATGACCTTTTCCTTCTCACCTGCGGCATTATGATTGGCGGCTTCCTGGAGCAAGGAATACGCTAGCTTCTCGTCCTTGCCCTTGTCCTGATGGCAAGCGGAAAAAAAAGCGATAGTGGATAGAAGAAGGACAATATATGTGAAAATAGTGTATTGTCTATGATGTATCATTTGCTTCATTTACTTTTGTGATGAATGGTTGTACGTGCAAAGATATGAAAAATAATCTGAAGTGACGTTTTTTTTATGGTTAAAAAAAGTTGGGAGTAAAGTTTTTCTGCAAACACGACCGCTTTCCTGCGGAAAACCATAGGTTGTATGCAGTGGTATTCGGTAGAAATGGATGAAAAAAGGCAACAGACTCGTCATATAGTCTGCTGCCTTTCTCTGTAGTGCTATGCGTCTGTCAATTCAGTTATTTCAGCACCTTACGACCATTGATGATATATATGCCATGCGTCGGTGACTTCACGCGGCGCCCTTGCAGGTCGTATATCACATCGGTGTGGGTGTCATCTGCCGTAATGCGCTTGATGCCGCTCACAAGCCCCTTATGCTCGTCGTCCATTTCTGTTATGGTGAATTTCGTCCACACGGCATCGGCATCATAGACATAGAGTAAATCTGTGAATGTATAGACCATGGCTGTGGAGGCAAGCTTGGCAAATTGATAACCGCCATTTGTTATCTCCGGTGGAGTGGAGCGATAGGCATAGATTGATTTCATGGCGTTGTTATCATAGAATGCTTTATCGTCGATGCCTTCGAGCGATGGCCCCATCAGTAAGGTCTGGATAGGACAGCTACGAAATGCATAGTCTCCAATATGGCGTCCACCCTTTGTGAGATCCAGTTCTGTCAAAGCGCATCCGTAGAAAGCACAGTCACCTATTGAGTCTGTGCGTGCAGGGAAATCGATTTTCTTGAGCTTGGTACAGCCAGAGAAACAATAAGCACGGAATTCCAGTGGCTCATTTGTTATGTTGGTTGATGCTTCGTTTGCGCGTGTTCCGACAGACGCATTCTCGGCAAACTCCACTCGCGAAAGGCTGCTACAACTTTCGAAACAAGATTTAGGAATGTTGCTTATGCTCGCAGCAAAGGTTACTTTCTCAAGAGACGTGCACCTCCAGAAGAGTGCACTTCCACATTCTGCATCGACAGCGTTGAAGGTGAGGTGCATGAGCGAGGTGTTGTCTCTAAAAGCTCTGCTCCCCACGTGCTTCAAAGTAGCCGGGAGGGTAAGTCTCAAAACCTTAGAGTTGCTGCTGAATGCACTTTCCCCAATGTGTTCCACGGATTTTGGCAGCGTAAACTCCATGTTTGTGCAAAACGAGAACGCATTGTCGCCAATCCATTTCACGGAATTAGGGAATTCTACGGATTTTACGTCTTTTCTATATTTTACAGCAGATGAACTGTTTCCTATATAGGTAGAAATGAAGTCATCGGCGATGGTGGTCGTTCCCTCACGGAAACGAATGTCGGCCGACTGTTTTACGCCGTAACGCACCGAAGCCTCACCGCTCAGGGCGATGCTGCCAAGATAGATCACATTGTCCACCGCCTCCTGCGATTGCATCCATGGAGTACCGTCCAACATATATCCTCCTATATGCACAAGAGATGACGGCACATTGATGGTCGCCACTTCCGAGTTGGAGAACGCTCCCTCTTCAACAGTGGTGAGACTTTCTGGCAATGTCAATGAAGTGATGCCGCTCTTGCAGAAAGCCCATTGGCGGATGCAGGTCAGACCGTTTCTGAAAGTCACCTCCTTCAGGTTTCCACAATCGTAGAAAGCTTCCCGTGCCACCTCTGTGAGGCTTGATAGGTCGGCCTTTGAAATCCAGCTTTTATAGAAGGCCTGGTAGCCTATCACGGTAGCCTTACTGAGGTCGATGTCTGTCACCTTCGTTCCGCTGAAAGCTCCTTCTCCCACAGAAGCAGGCTGTGAAATGCTACAGAAGCGCAGGTTCTCGCAACCGTAGAAGGCTTTATCCTCCACAGCATCAGCCGTTGCGACATTTTTCACTTCTATAAGATTTGCGCAACACCAGCAGATGCGGTCACCTATGCGCGTCATGCCTTGTGGCAGACTGAGCTGCTTGATTGGCATTCCGTAGAATGCGCCGCCGAGGTCCATAGTGTAGTTGCTATACACCGTGTTTCCGCCACCAAGCCCTGTCGATGAAGAATTTTTAATCACCTCCTCACGCTCGCTGAGATAATACTTGTATGTCGTACTTCCGAGACCAATGTCGCTACCCTCTCTTGTTGCAATGGTGCTGTAAAGTCCCTCGTCTGCCACAAGCTTGACATCGCTGATGTCAAGCACTTGCAGTTTTTTGAACCTGGCATTGCTGTGCAGCACATCAATGTCATCGCTGCCCATCTTGCCGTGCAGCGTCAGCGAACCGATGGCTGTCGTCTCTATATCGATGAGTTTGTCACGCAGAGTGTTCGGCTCGGTGAGAGTGATGTCCTCCACGCTGCCCGTAATGGTAAAAGGCACTACATTGAGAGTGTATGATGCGGTGGCGGCAGGATGATTCTCCGTACGCTCCACTGCGGCAGTGATGGTTGTCGTGCCGTATGACAGGGCAACTACTTTTCCGTCGGCATCGATTCTTGCCACGTTCTCATTGCTACTCGTGTATTTTGTCTTGAGCCCCTTATAGTCATAAAACCAATTCGCATCGTACTGCATCTCTGGAAAGGCTGTTTCCTCACCAAGGACGGCGGTCAAGCTGTTTTTGCTCCACTCAAACTGAGGCTTCACATCTTCACCGATGGTGATGCTGTAAATCTTTATCCATGCATTTGAGGGCATGCCCAATTTGAGTGTTATGTCGTTTTGCAGCGGTGAGTTTGTTTCATTGGTCCAGTTTATAGGAAGTCCGCCCTTCTCATCAATACTTATCTCACTCTGGGTTAACACATATTCGTTTTCCGTCTCTCCATCAATAGAAAAACTGCAGGCAAATCGTGTGTCGGGACAAATGATGGAGGCATTATGTACATATTTACCACTTTTGTTTTCTATCACCACACAGTTGTTTGTCTGGTCATAGCGGTATTTCGCATTTGAATCGGTGCTGCTAAAATACACCGGTATCCCCACAATGTCCTTACCGTTGTCCGCCAATTTCTTCGCCTCCTCAAAATAGTTGTATATTTCCTTGGCATTGTACGTTCGCGCAGTCGCAGTCTGCACTGCCAATAGTACCAATGACAGCATGGCAAGCAATGTTCTTGTTCTTCTGGTTCTCATAATTCCGAGTGTTTATTTGTTTGTAAAAAAACGCAGACGAGAAATGGCCTGCGCTTTTGATTGTTGTATCTTAAAACTTTTATGTTGGTTCGTAGATAAATTAATTCTTGTCGAAATCCTTTATCTTTGCCGATGGCTTGATGTAGGAAATCTTAAAGTCGATATTCGGCTCTATGTCTGCAAGGATAGCGTTCACGAAGTCTAGTCCATCCTTGGTGATGTCCTCGTCAGGAATATTTATTATCACGTTGCCGATAACAGCGGAGACGCCAAAGTCGGCGTTATAATCGAATGTTACGCCCTTGGCTTTCTTCAGAGTCTCGGCAAGTGGTGCGCCTACAGTGATGGTGGTGCCGCCTGCCTCGATGCTCTTGGCATTAGGCTTTGCCTGTACAGTCTGTTCTGTAGTCTCGCCAGCCTGTTTTGCAGTGTTAAGGCTGTCGGTCGCCACGGAGTCGTTTGTTGTCACAGAGTCAGTTGCTGCCACGGAGTCTTGCTGCGATGCGTTGGCGGTTGTCTTGTTGCCACATGCCGACATGGTTATTATACCTACAAGCATCATAAAAGGAATGATTTTTCTCATAATAAATGTATTTTTGTTTTGTAATTTCTTACAAAATTAGAAACAAAACGTAAAAATTCATTTTTTTTGCAGCACAAACTACTGCACAGAAAAGCAAAACTATGGTTTTCCATAGGATGTTATCTGTGGTTTTCCGTAGTTGTCGATATATAGATACCTATTCGATGGTAGAATAAAAATTACAAATTCCTTAAGTTTAACATTCAATAATGTCTGAAGAGATGCAGATCAGACTTTTGCTGGTCACGACCTCTTGGTGGAATGGGGAGAGCAATTTTTGCTTAGTATGTAGGCTTTACAGAATAATTTTTGATGCCCTTTTTGTTTTTCAGAAATCAATAGATATTCAGAAAAGCGATGACATTGCATATAGAGGCACAATGTCTATACGCTTACCCGCAGGACTTTAGAAAGTTTTAGGATGAATCGTCCTAAAACTTTTTATCTATCCCCATATTTAGGTATTTCTGCGAAACCATCATTTTTAGGTATTGCAGATGATGGAAAAAGGATGTATCTTTGCACCCGAAAATAAATGTAACTAAAAGTAAGATAGACAAATGAAAACAACAATCGTAATTTATGGCTCTTCTACTGGCTCATGCCAGTCGATTGCCGAAACCATCGCCTCTAAGTTGGGCGTGGAAGCTGTAGATGTAGCTAACATCGATGACGCTACTATCGCAAGTCATGAGAATCTTCTTCTCGGTACTTCTACATGGGGTGCCGGCGAGATGCAGGATGACTGGTATGATGGCGTGAAGACATTGAAGAGTGCCGGCTTGGCTGGCAAGACTGTGGCCCTGTTTGGTTGTGGCGACAGCGAGTCTTACCCTGATACATTCTGTGGCGGCATGAAGGAACTCTATGATGTTGCCGTTGAGGCTGGTGCTACCGTATTGCCTGGTGTTTCTACAGACGGATACACCTATGATGACAGTGAGGCGATTGATGGCGACAAGTTCCTGGGACTCGCACTCGACGAGGTGAACGAGGACGACAAGACAGAGGAGCGTATCGATGCCTGGCTCGAGGACATCAAGCCAGCGTTATAATTTTACAAAAATATTTTTCAAGAATTGGAGAATGATGGAATTCTCTGATTCTTGGTTTAAAAACAGATAAATTCGGATAGTATGCAGCAGGAAATCGCAACACCAGTAGATTTGAAGGTTCTGATGAATCATATATATGAATATAAGAAGGGCGTGCGCCGCATGGTGCTCTACACCTTCAACAAGAAATATGAGTCTTTTGCCATAACTAGATTAGAGCGTCAGAACATTGATTATATCATCCAGCCGGTTGGCAACGACCGTCTGAATCTCTTCTTTGGTAAGAAAGAATGTCTGGATGCTATCCGCATGATAATCACCAAACCGTTGTGCCAGCTTACGCCGGAGGAGGATTTCATCTTGGGTGCCATGCTGGGATATGACATCTGCGCCCAATGCGAACGCTATTGTGAGCGCAAGAAGAAGGTTTGCTAAGCTTTTCTTTCATCTTCGTAATGTTTTATGTTTATAAGTAGAAAGAGCGTGATTGCCGTAATGGTGATTACGCTCTTTCTGCATATTTCGGAATAATTCCTCTTTTTGAGGGCTGAAATGAAAGAAAAAGTCCTGAAAACACTACTTATTTATTAGTACTGACTATATCAATGCGTTTAACCTGATACCTAATTCTAAGTATAAAAAATGTGAAAATTACAATTTCTCGGTATTGTACAATTTCTAAATAAGTCTTACCTTTGCAGCCCGAAAAAAGGAATAGATATGAAAAAAGGATTAGGAAAAATCAGAAAGATTAAAAAGAAACACATCTTCCTGGCCTTATTGGCCGTGATTGTTCTGGGAGGTTTGGCGAAGGCTTACTCTGCCTGGGTGGGTACTACCCGCATCGCTTTCCTCAACTATCAGGCTATTGCGCTGGGACAGATTTCGCATGCCAACGACAATGCGATGATTAAACTGAGTGAGATCACGACCGATGATTTTGATCATCTGGATGATTACGATATGATTATCGTGAATGGTATGGGACTCCGAATTGACGAGAACCAGCGCAAGCAGTTGGAAGAGGCTTCCTACAAGGTGCCGACCCTGACTCATGCTGCTACCAACCCTGCCAACAATATCGTATCAGTAGATAACTTCGATGCCGATTATCTGATGCAGTACATCGAGAACGGCAGCAAGAAGAATTATCACAGTATGCTCGCTTACATCCGTAAGTTTATTGACGGAAAGAAGTTCATGGCTCCAGAACCGGAACGTGTGGATGAGCGACCAAACTATCTCCTGACTCATTTTGACCCGAAAGATGAGAAGGGCGATGAGCTGGGGTTCAACAGCATCCGTGAGTACAATGCCTTCCTGGCGAAGAACGGATTATATAAGAAAGGTGCTCCTACCATCTTGCTCACCGGTTTTATGGGTGCGGCTCCTGATATGGAGAAGGCTTTCGAGAAGAAGGGATTCATGGTGTATCGCATCAACCAGCTGCAGAGCTTTA
>ERZ1032113.23-NODE-23-length-47157-cov-9.543353_pt1 | contig 47157 bp, 30 predicted proteins | sample MGYA00518164_ERZ1032113 | MGnify/ENA primary metagenome ERZ1032113 (study PRJEB33719, sample SAMN04261305) | wastewater metagenome | biome: rural village; feature: human; material: feces | host: Homo sapiens | place: El Salvador | collected 2014-01-14 ... | reverse complement strand
CAGGAATGCAAGATCGTCCTTGCAGTTGTCGAGTGCCCAGCGGATGCAGTACTTGATGAAATCTTCCTCCAGTTCCATCAAACCAGCCATGTCCAGGAATGCCACCTCAGGCTCTACCATCCAGAACTCTGCCAGGTGGCGGGGAGTATTACTGTTCTCTGCACGGAAAGTTGGACCGAATGTATAAATAGCACCAAGGGCTGTGGCACCCAACTCGCCCTCCAACTGACCTGAAACGGTCAATGAAGTCTGCTTGCCGAAGAAATCATCAGAGTAGTCTATCTTGCCATCCTCTGTCTTCTTCAGGTTGTAGAGGTTCTTGGTAGTTACCTGGAACATCTGACCTGCACCCTCGCAGTCGCTGGCTGTGATGAGAGGTGTATTGAAGTAGAAGTAGCCATGCTCGTGGAAGTAGGTATGGATAGCCATCGCCATGTTATGACGAATACGCATCACGGCACCAAAGGTGTTGGTACGGAGGCGCAGGTGAGCATACTGACGCATGTACTCAAAGCTCTGACCCTTCTTCTGCATAGGATAATCGTTGCCGCAGAGACCGTAAATCTCAATGCTTTCGCACTGGATTTCAACACTCTGTCCGGCACCCTGACTTTCAACCAAAGTACCTACTGCACTGATGCAGGCGCCAGTGGTAATCTGACGGAGCTGATTCTCATCGACCTTGGATGGGTCGACTACTATCTGAATATTATTAATAGTAGAACCATCGTTAAGAGCGATAAAATCGACTGCTTTGCTACTACGATGGGTACGCACCCATCCCTTTACATTCACGATTGAGCCGTAGGCTGTGCTCTTGAGCAAGTCAACGACTTTAGTTCTTTTTACGTTTTCCATTATTTAATAATGATTATTGTTTATTGTTTAATGTTTATAGAGAAAGAGTAATGTTTAATGCAACCCTCTTGCTGATATCATGCATTATAACTACAAGCGGTATCAACAATCAAGTAAACATTAAACATTACTCATTAAACATTATTCATAAGCACCCATGCGGAGCATGTCTACTTCCTGCTCTGTGAGGAAGCGCCAGTCGCCACGACGAAGGTTCTTCTTTGTCAAACCTGCGAACTGTACGCGGTCGAGCTTAGTAACACGATAGCCAAGGCTTTCGAAGATACGACGCACGATACGGTTCTTACCGCTATGAATTTCGATGCCAACCTGGCTCTTGTCATGGTCGTCAGCATATTCGATAGCGTCTGCATGTATCTCGCCATCCTCAAGCTCTATACCAGAAGCAATCTGCTGCATGTCGTGCATAGTAACGTTCTTGTCGAGATATACATGGTAAACCTTCTTCTTCAAGAATTTAGGATGTGTAAGCTTGCTTGCCATCTCGCCATCATTGGTAAGAAGGAGCACACCTGTTGTGTTGCGGTCCAAGCGACCTACTGGGTAGATACGCTCTGGGCAAGCATCCTTAACGAGATCCATAACGGTCTTACGCTGCTGTGGATCGTCGCTTGTAGTAACATAATCCTTTGGTTTGTTGAGCAACACGTAAACTTTCTTCTCCAATGTTACAGGCTGATCGTGGAACTTAACCTCGTCACCACGCAATACTTTTGTACCCAACTCTGTAACAATCTGTCCGTTTACTGTTACTACTCCTGCCTGGATGAAGTCATCAGCCTCACGGCGTGAGCATACACCAGCATTAGCAAGATATTTGTTCAAACGAATTGGCTCGTTTGGATCAATATGGGTCTCCTTATATTCGATACGCTTCTTCATGCTATACTTAGCACTTGGATCGTAGCCTGGAGTACGCATGCCATAGCCACCACGTTGCTGACCATAGCCGCCACGCTGCTGACCGTAGCCACCACGCTGCTGACCATAACCACCCTGGCGCTGCTGACCATAACCGCCACGCTGCTGTCCGTAGCCACCCTGGCGAGGCTGACCATAACCGCCCTGGCGCTGCTGTCCGTAGCCACCCTGGCGAGGCTGACCATAACCACCCTGACGTGGCTGATAGCCGCCCTGACGTGGTTGGTAACCACCCTGACGTGGCTGATAGCCACCTTCCTGATCGCCACCATTATTATATCGTGGCTGATAACCGCCTGTACGAGGACGCTGTTGGTAACCGCCCTGACGCTGCTGATAACCACCCTGGCGAGGCTGATAGCCTCCCTGACGTGGCTGATCACCACTCTGTAAAGCTGTTCCAAATCCTTCAGGACGGAATCCGCCTTCTTCTGTTCTTCCTGTTCCTGATGAGTATGTTCTCTGTGCATGAATACGTGGGCGCTGAGGTCTACCTCCTGCGCGATAATCTCTCTGATAGCCTACTGGCTTGTAGCCCTCACGGCTATTGTCACTCTGCTGAGCAGAGAAGTCTTGTGACTTGTTTTCCATTTCTGAATCCATAATGTAATCTTTGTTTTTAAATGTTTAGCCTCACGGCCATTGGTTAATAAATTATAGTTTTCTTATATGAGTTAATGATCAGGACATTGGGATTTCCCTTCCCTTTCACTTTCAATAATTCTTTATTTACCTTTTTCTTTTGTCAACCTTTTAATTCTCTTCAAAGGCCGAATTAGATACCTGTGTAGTTGCTTGGTGTAATAGCCATAATCTCAGCCTTTACGCTGTCGCTAACGTTGAGAGTCTTTACGAAATTGTGAATAGTCTCTTCTGTCATCTTAGCATTTGTGCGTGTCAAAGCCTTCAAAGCCTCATAAGGATGAGGATAAGCCTCACGGCGCAATATAGTCTGAATAGCCTCAGCCACTACAGCCCAAGTATCGTCGAGGTCTTTCTGTATTTTCTCCTCGTTGAGGATAAGCTTACGCAATCCCTTCAATGTGCTCTGGATGGCGATAACGCTGTGTCCCAATGGCACACCAACATTACGCAATACAGTAGAGTCGGTAAGGTCGCGCTGCAAACGGCTAACTGGCAACTTCTGTGCCAAGAACTGCAATATAGCATTAGCTATGCCGAGGTTACCCTCGCTATTCTCGTAGTCGATAGGATTTACCTTGTGAGGCATTGCGCTCGAACCAACTTCGCCAGCCTTAATTTTCTGCTTGAAATACTCCATAGAAATATACATCCAGAAGTCGCGGTCGAGGTCGATAATGATGGTATTGATACGGCGAATAGCATCAAACACACTACCCAAATGGTCGTAGTTGCTAATCTGAGTAGTATACTGCTCGCGCTCCAAGCCAAGCTTCTCGCTAACAAACTTGTTGCCGAAAGCCTTCCAGTCGTACTGAGGATAAGCTACATGATGAGCATTATAGTTACCAGTAGCGCCACCGAACTTAGCAGTCATCTTGCAAGCCTTCAATGACTCCAACTGCTCTGTCAATCGGTAAACGAATACCATAATCTCCTTGCCCAAGCGTGTAGGCGAAGCTGGCTGACCATGAGTCTTTGCCAACATAGGTACATCCTTCCACTCGTCAGCATACTCCTGCAACTGAGCGATAAGTTCCTCAACCTGTGGAATAAAGACATTTTCCAAAGCCTCCTTTATAGACAAAGGTACGCTAGTGTTGTTGATATCCTGAGAAGTAAGTCCAAAGTGTATGAACTCCTTATAAGCTTCGAGATTGCCAATCTTGTCAAACTCTTCCTTAATAAAATACTCCACGGCCTTAACGTCGTGGTTTGTAACCTTTTCGATATCCTTCACACGTTGTGCGCAATTCTCATCAAAATTGCGGTAAATGTTGCGTAGGCTTTCGAACAAGCCTTTGTCAAACGAAGCCAACTGTGGCAATGGCAATTCGCAGAGCGTGATGAAATATTCTATTTCCACGCGGACACGATAGCGTATTAGTGCATACTCTGAGAAATAATCAGCCAATGGCTCTGTCTTGCCTCTGTAACGTCCATCTATAGGTGAGATGGCGGTCAACAAATCGAGATTCATAACTTTATATATATAATAATGTGTGTGTATTAATACGCCTGCAAAGTTAATCATTTATCGTGATATTCCAACAATTGATATGATAAAATATCAAAAAGAAAATAATTAAAGCCAAGAAATCACCTAAAAAATGAAGTAGGCTTCGTTGCCCAACGAAGCAGGCTTCAAGTGCCAACGAAGCAAGCTTCATTGGCCATCGAGACGATATTCATATTTTAGTCCATTTTCACCTTGTTGTGGATTAACGATTTTAGTTGACCACTTTAAGCTTTATTTATAATATAAGTTGACTCAGTTAGACTGCTAACGGAAATACAAATAGGATAAAAACAAAAAACTCGCATTCTTATAAGAATACGAGTCTTAAAGGGAGTGGGCGTTGACGGATTCGAACCGCCGACCCTCTGCTTGTAAGGCAGATGCTCTAAACCAGCTGAGCTAAACGCCCTTGTTTTTGATTGCGAGTGCAAAGGTATAACAATTATTCGAGACCACCAAGAAATCACACAATCATTTCACACGTTTTAACAAGAAAGTATATTTCTCCACTTCTATACCTTAATATAATATATAGCAGGTCAGATTTAATCTGAGATCTATATTTAATATCCAGAATCATATTCTTAGATGTATCGTAACTAATACTACATGATATAATATGTCTATTTATTCTTCAAAACCTTGATAAATGACGTAAAAGTATCATTTTGTGGTTTATTTGCTGCTATCCACCATGCTGTTTTGACGTAATTTTGCTACTCACGACTGTAGCTTCAGAATAAAAGGCATAAAAGAGGTGCAAACCATGAAAAAGGGCGAAAAAAGGCTATTTTGAAGCGTTTTTGCTATTTTATGCCATATTTATTTCATTTCACACACGTTAAAATGGCTACCTTTGCAAACAGAAACAAGATATTAGCAATAAGCGACAACCTAAATTTATACAATCATAATCGTAAACTTATCAAATAACCTATTAATATGAAAACAAGACTTCTAAGTTTGTTTGTCCTATCATTGTTTGGCATACAGGCGAGTTTCGCTCAGTCAAAAATCACAGGACAAGTATTAGACGAAAGTTCCGAACCTCTAATCGGAGCGTCTGTAAAAGTTAAGGGTACGACCATTGGTATGCCTACCGACATCAATGGTAATTTCCAACTCGATGTTGCTCCAGGCTCTACCTTGGAGGTATCGTATCTCGGCTATGCCACACGCGAAGTCAAGACATCGGCTTCTGGCAAAATGAAAATCGTTCTTAAGAGCGACGACAACCAGATAGAAGGTGTTGTGGTGGTAGGTGTGCTTATGAAGAAGAGCGACCTCACAGGTGCTGTTTCGCATGTTGATGCAGATGTGCTCACCGAAAAACCTGTTACCAATATCAACGAAGCTTTGCAAGGTCGCATAGCTGGTGTGAACATCTCGAAGGGTACAACACCAAGCGACGACTCATCGATAAAGGTTCGTGGTACTAACACCATCAACTCCGGTTCTTCACCAATATATGTTGTCGATGGTTTGGTTATGGACAACCAGTTTGGTTTCTATAATTCTATCAACGTCAACGATGTAGAATCAATCGAAGTGTTGAAGGATGCGTCAGCAACTGCTCTCTATGGTTCGCGTGGTGCTAATGGTGTGATTGTAGTCACCACCAAGAAAGGTAAGAAGGGTGAAGGACAGGTTACCTACGATGGTTGGGTATCATTCTCATCGTTCGGTCATCGTCCTGAGACAATGACAGCACAGCAGACTTTCGACCTTCGTGCCGAAGCTTATATGAATGGTTATGCTTACAATCATCCTGAGGCAAGTGCTGCAGAGCTAAAGGCATATTGGGACAACACCATCATGGGCTCTAACACCATATTCTCTAACGAAGAGTTTGATGGCTACAAGAGTGGTAAGACCTACGATTGGCTTAAGCAGGTGACAAAGACAGGCGTAGAGCACAACCATAGCGTAAGTTTCTCAAAGGCTTCAGACGTTTCTAACCTATACGTAAGTTTAGGCTATAGCGGTCTCGACGGAGTAGTAAAGGGTACTGAGCAAGATAAATATTATGGTCGTGTGAATGCAGAAAGCAACATCAAGCCATGGCTCAAGATTGGTACTAACACATCATATACATACGTAAGAGACGAAATGCCAAGTGGTGCTGTTTACAACCATGCTTTGCAAAAGTCGAATCCTCTTATCGACTATACTCCTTATAAGAGCGATGCCACACGCTACAATAGTTACTATTTGTTCACATATTGGCGTGTACACGATAGCGGCGACAACAACAACAACTTCAATCCTTTCAACTCGATGGATATACAAACCGACCGCGAACGCTATCACTTCACATCATCTAACTACATCAATATAAACCCTATCAAGGGTCTCAACTTGCGCTCGACATTGGCTGTGAACCGTGCGGAGCAGAGCTGGAACCAGTTTATACCTAACAACATTCAGGAGGCATTCCGCTATTATGGTGGCGACAACTATGCTACTCAGCAGCGCTTTGCCGAAACTCAATGGCAATGGGACAACACCATTAGCTACGAGACACAAATCCAAGAGAAGCATAACATCAATGCCTTTATCGGAACTTCATCATCTAAGAACACCTATAGAGTGTTGAAAGGAAGCGGACGCCGATTTGCAGGCAACGAACTTGGCTACAATGTGCTTCAGGCTTCTGCCGACACCAATACTCGCGGCATAGAATCTGACTACCAGACAAGCTCATTGATGTCGTATGTTGGTCGTGCTAACTACAACTACGACTATCGCTACTTCTTAACCTTCACTGGTAGATACGATGGCTCATCGAAATTTGCTGCTGGCAACCGTTGGGGCTTCATGCCTTCGTTCTCTGTAGCTTGGGATGTTACAAATGAAGAGTTCTTTCCACAGTCTACCCCACTCTCTCGTCTGAAGCTACGTGCAGGATATGGTGTGGTAGGAAACCAAGACATCAGCAACTATCTATATGCTACTCTCTATGCTCCTTCGCAGTCGAACGGTAACGCATATTATGGTACTGACGGACGTCGCGGTACACCAAACCTTACATGGGAGAAGCAGAAGCAGACTAACATTGGCTTGGATCTCGGATTCTTCAACAACAGAGTGAACCTTGCTCTCGACTACTACTACATCAAGAACTCTAACTTGTTGATGACTCACTCGTTGGCTATAACATCTGGTTATACATATACCACAGAGAACATCGGTGAATTGGAGAACAAGGGCTTCGAGCTCACCATCAATGCCATGCCTATCAGCACAAAGGACTTCAAATGGAATATCAGTGCCAACTTATCTCTCGACCGCAACAAGGTTACTAAACTGTATAGCGGCGTAGAGCGTATTCTGAATGGTACCGACCGACAGGGCAACATCTTTATCGGTGAGTCGTTGAGCAATATCTATACATACAAATGTGGCGGTATAGCAAACGAGAACAACCGTGCACTTTGGGAAAATATCGACTTCAACGGACGTACCGTAGGACTTGGCGACTTGTTTGCTCTCGACATTAGCGGACCTGATGGCAAACCAGACGGTGTGGTAGATGCTTACGACAGATATATCTATGGCAATACAGACCCTAAGGCTTACGGAGGTTTCTCTACCGATTTGTCATGGAAGGGCTTAACCCTGAATGCTGTATTCAACTACTCTGCAGGTGGTCATCGCATCAGCTCTTACTACGAAGGTTTGATAAGCTCTACAGGCGAAAGCTATGCTTCACCAGACTTGCTCGACCGTTGGACTCCAGACAACACTTCTGCTTACTTCCCACGCGTGATGGCAGGCACAGAAGGATACTCTAAATTCCAGGCTGGCGAAACAGACAGATATATTCAGAACTCTTCATATCTGAGATTGGCAACTCTGACTTTGGCTTACAACTTGCCAAGCACATTGCTAAATCGTATCAGCATGAAGTCGGCACGTGTTTATTTCACTGCAAGCAATCTGTTCACCATCACAGGCTACAAGGGCTTTGATCCTGAGTTGGGCGACTACAACTATCCTCCAACAAGATCATTCACCGTAGGTTTGAACTTCAGCTTCTAAATGTATAACCACATTAAAACGACAAAACAATGAAACTAAAAAATATATTTTCAAGTATAGGAATTGTAGCAGTTTCTGTCTTGGCATTATCGTCGTGCGGCGACTTCTTGGACGAAGGTCCTAAGACTGCGCTAACAGAAAAAGACATCTATTCTGATACTACCAAAGTGGAGTCTACCCTAAAGAAGCTATATTCCAACTGGGAAGGCACATTCAAAGACCGCCATCTCTGGGAGTGCATGGTAGGAACCGACGAAATACAATCGGGTGCTTACCAAGCTTTGATGGAAGACAACAACCGACGTGGCGCACTTGACATGTACAACGCTTTGCTCACAGCCGAGCTTTCGTATATCACAGAACCTTGGACAAATCGTTGGCCTTCTGTAGGCGAAGCTGCCAAGATTATCAATGCTCTAAAGAAAGCAGATGTAGAGCACAATAAAGATATGGCACGCATGTTTGGCGAAGCAAGCTTTATTCGTGGATGTTTGAATATGGAACTTACACTTCTCTATGGCCGTATACCTATCCTCGACATAGCAAGAGCCGACGAACTTGGTTATGGCAGAAAGCCTGAGAAAGATGTATGGCAATTCATTATCAACGATTTAGAGAATGCGGCTAAGTATTGCCCTGAGACCAACGAGGTGCAGCGTGCCACACGCTATGCTGCCAACATGATGCTCGGATATGCTTATATGTCGGCACCTGAGGCTACTGGTCTTCGCGACTTCAATAAAGCAAAAGATGCGTTGCTCATAGTTGTAAATGGTCCTTTCAAGCTCGTCAACTATGCCGACCTCTTCGACTATACTAAGCCAAATACCAAAGAGGCTATCTTTGAATGGCAGTTTGACCCACAGACCAATCCTAACCAGTTGCAGTTCCAGTTAGGTTCGCGTGCAGCACAAAACTCATTTGGTGGTGACGGTTGCTACTTTGCAGGCTACGACCATGCAGTACCTACAGAATGGGCTTACAGCGATGTTGCCGACGGTGGTATTTGGGAGAATGGCGATAAGCGCAAAGAAGAATCTATACGCTACGACTATACCTACATGGGTGTAGAAGCAAGCCTCAGCGGCTGTTTGTGGGAGAATATAGGCTCAGACCATGACGAGCTGAAGCCACATATCAAGAAGTATGAAGACTATCGTACAGACCAGTTCTCTAACTTCGGCATCAACAACATGTGGAACTCTGGTAAGAACATTCCTTATCTGCGCTATGCCAACGCCATATTGCTCTATGCAGAATGCTTGAACGAGATAGGACAGACTCCTGCAGCTGTTAAGGAGGTTAACAGGGTACGTTCGCGTGCTTGGAACTTCAATCTTCCTGCCGACAAGGCTTGGAGCGAAGGTATGAGCAAAGAGCAGTTCCGTACAGACATCATGACCGAAAGAGTTCGCGAACTATTTGGCGAGCGCTGGCGTCGTTTCGACCTTGCTCGTACTGGCAAACTTGTAGAAGCAGCTAAGGCTCACAACAAGTGGACAAAACGAAGTGGCACCATACAGGCATTCAACGCTATATGGCCTATTCCACAAACCGAGATTAATCAAAACGAGGACATTTCGCAAGATGATCAAAACGAAGGTTACAAATAGTTAGTGAACAGTTAATTAGGTATTATTAATACAACGCGTATTTTTAAGTTAGTTTCAAAGACAAGTTAGGTCTCGAGCCTGTTTTTAAGGAAAAAGATAATTATTTAGGAAAATGTGGATAAATGGGCTGGCTGCAATTATTGCGCAGCCGCCCATGCTCCACTTCAATAAAAGAAAACTAAAATCAAAAATTTATTAACTCATAAAAAACAATATACCTATGAAAGCAAAATCTTTACTTATTTCAAGCATTCTCGCATCTACAGCTATGATAGCTAATGCACAGAGTATACCTACTTACACCAAGGCTAACCTGCCAGAAGGTATAAGCGAAGGCTTCTTCCGCGGTAGTGCGGTATTTGCTGATGTAAACAACGATGGCAATATAGACCTTATAATAAAAGGTCGCGACCTTGATGGCGGTTGGACACCAAAGGTGCAGATTGTGATCAACGACGGTACAAAGTTGGCAAGTGGTAGCACACTCGTAGAGGGTATCGACATATACGAAAGCACACTCAACGTTTTCGACTACAACAACGATGGTAATGTAGACATATTGCTATCTTGCTATAGCACACCTATGCTATTTAAAGGTAATGGCGATGGCACATTCACCCAGGTAGAGAACTTCAGCTTAGAAGATAATTTCAGCATCAGCGACAACGATGACAACAAGACAGCCGACCTCTACTACACAGGATTGACATTGACTGCCGACTTCAACAACAATGGATTGCAAGACATCCTGTCAAAAGATAAAGATGGCAACCCTGTATTGTACAATAATAATGGCGACGGAACGTTTACAAAGGTAGAGAACTCTGGTTTGGTGAAACAGCGTGGTGGCACAATGGCTATTGGCGACTTCAACAACGATGGCTATATCGATGTAGCTGTTAGCGGATGGTCGGACGATGCAAGCAACGATGCTATAGTAATTAACAAGAACAATGGCGACGGCACATTCTCGCCTGTGATATCAGAAAACTTGGTAGGCGCAGAAAAGGGTGCTGTGATGTTTGCCGACCTTGACAACGATGGTTTGCTCGACTTGTTTGTAACTGGCGAATCATGTCCTGAGGGATGGAACAAGATAGCTTATGTTTTCAAGAACAATGGCGATGGTAAATTCCAAAGCAAGACTGCAACAAACCTTCCTGGCATGTGTAAGGGTGGTGCTGATTGGGCAGACGTAAATGGCGATGGCCTCATCGATATCATATATACTGGCGAGGGTGGCACTAACAATATGATAGTAGCTACCAACAAGGGTGGATTGCAGTTTGATAGCAACGAGATTCCTCAAAACAAGATTGCCCGTAGTGGTGGTTCGGTTATGGCTTTCGACTACAACAACGATGGCATCATCGACTTGGTGGCAATGGGCTACAACGACAGAAACTTCATGACTAAGCATTTCTCAGTGTGGAATGGTTCGGGCGTTACAGCAAATACAGTTCCTACTGCTCCAACAGCTCTTAAAGCTTCAGACGAGGATGGCAACGTAACATTATCTTGGAATGCTGCTACAGACAAGGAGACTCCTGCCACATCGCTACGCTATAATGTATATGTGAAGCTTAACAATGGCACAGTATTCTCAAATGTTGCTGCCGACCCTGCTACAGGCAAGCTTCGTCATGGCAATGTGGATGCAGCACTCACCACAACAAGCTGCAAGCTCAACATCAAGGCTGCCGACATAGCAGAATGGGGAGTACAGACTATCGATGGCGCCAAGTTGGCAAGTGCTTTTGCTAAGGGTGGCACCGTTACTGGTATCAACAATATCAAGAACAACATCAATACCACAGCCGCAATCTACAATATTGCTGGTCAGAGCACCAAGGCTACAGTTAAGGGTCTGAACATCATCAGAGATGCCAACGGCAAGGTAAAGAAGGTAATAGTAAAATAATATATGAAGAGAACACGTTTTTTGACCATGGCTGCAACGCTGATATTTCCTGCAATATCATGGGCGCAGCATAATATCAATGACGGTCAGTGGAAAATAACGTTCAACGAACAGAGCAAGACATTGACCTATAGCCAAAATGGCAAAGAGGTGGTGAAGGGTGCCTATATAGAGATACACAAGGCCAAGACAATTCACGACAACAAGGCAGAGACTTTGCTATCTACAAGCTATCCTACGGTAAGCTTGTCGAATACTGCTGTAGCCGATGCGTTTGGTAATGGCACAAAGTATACCTACACCTACTCTGGCTTAGAAGGCAAAGACAACATAGAGCAGTCGATATACATATATCCTGGCAAGAACTACTTGCTTGTGGAAGCTGCTTTGGTGGCTAAAGCTGGCGAAACAAAAGCCAACTATATAGCTCCTGTTGTCAGCAAAACTGCGACAGCCTTTCTGCCTACAGATGGCAAGAACTATGTCTACGATATGCCACACGACAACGACAACTGGGTGGGATATTCAGCAATACCTTTTGCGAAGGTATCTTCAACCAATCAGACTTCGTGCGAAGTGTCGGGAGCATACGATGCCATGAGCCGTATGGGACTGGTGGTAGGATCTATAGAGCACGACACTTGGAAGAGTGGTATCACCATAAAGTCGGATGGCAAAAATGCTATTAGCGAACTGACTGTTGCTGCCGGAGTGGTGAATGCAAGAACCAACGATGTGCAATTCAAAAACGACTATGTTGTTATGAATAGCCATGGTGCTGTGGCTGGCAACAAGGTTCGATCGCCACGTTTCTTCATGGGTCTATACAACGATTGGCGCAACGGCTTTGAAGATTTAGGTGAGGCTACAGCTACACTATGTCCTAAGCTCGAATGGAATGGTGGAACCATCTTTGCTTGGCAGAGTTGGGGAGGCATGGCAGACAAAGTGAACTATGCTGGAGCCGTAGATGTTGCTGACTTCTTCAAAGAGCAGATGATGCCAAAGGGATTTGTCAACGAAAATGGAGTATGCTATATAGTGCTCGACTCTTTCTGGGACAATCTCAGCGATTTCCAACTACGCCTCTTTGCACAACATTGTAAAGCCAACGGACAGAAGCCTGGTATCTACCACACTCCATTCTCTTGCTGGCTTGATTCAGAGAACGACCTAAAGGCGAACTCTCCTTACAATGGCAGTAAATATAAATGGTACGACCTGGTGTTGACTGGTAATGGTAAGAAACGCAAGATAGCATCTTATGCCCTCGACCCTACTCATCCAGGGACAAAGGAATACAATCGCCAACGCTTTGCAAAATTCAAAGACCTTGGATTTGAATACATAAAGCTCGACTTCATAAACAATGGTACTCTTGAAGCTGACAGCTATTATGATCCTAAGATAACAACAGGTATGCAGGCTTATACCTACGGAATGAATTATATCTTGGAGTTTGCAAAGGATGCAGGAATGTTTGTAGACCTTTCGATAGCACCGATATTCCCAGCTAAGGGACATGCACGCCGCATATCATGCGACTGTTGGGGTGAGCTCGACAATAGCATGTACGGACTAAACAGCTTAGACTTAGGATGGTGGCTCGACCGTGTGTATTGCTACAACGACCCTGACCATCTGGTTTTATCAAGAGCTGAAAACGACGGACAGACTCGTATACGCTACACTATGGGAGCTATGACCGGCACAGTATTGCTTGGCGACAACTATAGTTTGAAGGGTACTTGCTTGGGCAATCAGAAGGAACGTGACCTGGCTCTTAGCATTGCTACAAACAAAGCTATAAACGATGTAGCACGAATTGGCAGATCGTTCCGCCCAGTAGAAGGCATGCTGGATGTTAGTTTCAACCGCTATCAATATAGCTATGGTGTAGACCGTGAGTTTACTCTCGACACCGACGATGCTCTTTACTATGTGGTTTTCAACTACGACAAGAGCAAGAGCTATACCAAGGCGGCAAACTTTGAGCGTTTAGGTATTGATGCCTCAAACGTGAAGAGTATCAAGGAACTCTGGAGCGGTAAGGACGTAACGTTCTCTGGCAATAGCTTCAATGTGTCAGTAGCAAAGACCGATGTTTGCCTATATCGCATAGAGAAGAAAACACCTACAGCCATCGCTGCAGTAGAGAAAGATAAGAGTAATGAGTTGTGTATAAGCTACAGTCCTGGGAGCCTTTATGTTAAGGCTTCCGAGGCTGTAGCCTCGCTATCTCTATTCAATATGCAAGGAAACCTCTTGTATCAGAAAGACTATAGCTCAGATATCTCCTCGATGTCATTGCCCATAAGTAGCAATGCAGGTGTGTATTTAGTAAAGGTAACTACGAAATCAGGAGATAAACTAACTAAGAAAATCATGATAAACTAACAACATGGTTTAACCATCATTCCCACCCATAGCCAAAAGCTGTGGGCGGGTTTAAAAAATAATATCAGCGCATGAAACTGAAACTTTTTCTCTTGGCAACAATTGCCGTCTTCATGAATATTTCTTCGATGTCAGCCTACGACGTTAGACATTATTCGTTTCGCCATGTGAACTATAATGTAGGATTGTCGTCGAGCAACGTGAAATGTATCACAGAAGACAGCTATGGCTTTATTTGGCTTGGTACAAAGAATGGCTTGCACCGTTTTGATGGTATTGGCACACGAAGATTAAGATGCTACGACTATGAAAAGATGCAAGGCAACGATAATATCAATGCCCTGTACGAAGACAAGTATAAGAATCTTTGGGTTGGCACAGACCGCGGTATCTATAGATACAATCCTGTGACCGACCGTTTCAGCTTCATGGATGTCAAAGATAAAAAGACTGGCGAATATGCCAACAATTGGATACAGGCTATTGCTGGCGACGGCAAAGGTAACGTATGGGCTTTGCTTCCTGATGTGGGAGTGTTTAGATATCATAATAATGATGTTTCCTATTACTCGGTATTGCCAAATAATGGAAGTTTTAAGGAGAAGTTTCCATCAAACCTCTGTGTAGACAGAAATGGCGATGCGTGGGTGGTGACAACAGGAAAAGGCATATATAAATACAACAAGCATACCGACAGATTCGATAAGGTAATAGCAAAAGATGGTGAAACTCTTGATGGCAAATATTTTGCTCAGGCTTCAGAAGATGTAGATGGCACTTTGATTTTTGCATCAAGCAATGGCTACCTATATCGCTACTCTACTACCAACAATGAATTTAAGAAGATAAACTTCTCTGCTGAAGGAAAGATATATCTACGTAGCTTAGAGTGTTTTGACGACGAGATATGGATAGGTACACAACATGGACTATACATCATCAATAAGCAAACTGGCAATGAGAGGTTGCTACATCAGGAACCTCTAAATAATTTTAGTCTTTCTGACGACATAATATATTGCATATACAAAAGCAGAAATGGAGATGCATGGCTCGGAACATCGTATGGCGGGGCAGACTATATGACTCGAAAGAAATTTGGATTTCAAGCTTATGGTCAATGGTCAGGACTGGCAGGAAGAGTGGTTTACGGACTAACGCAAGCTCGCGATAATAGTATATGGATAGGTACTGAAGACGATGGATTGTTTAAATTGGATCCACAGACTGGAGTTATAACAAAAGTACCAAACAACAAATTTCCTTCTAATTCGGTGCTTATGCTCAATTCGTATAGAGGCAACGTGTATGCAGGTTTCTCGCGTGGAGGACTAATAGAAATCGATGATGAAGGAAAAGAGCATTCTATGCTCAATATAGCAGAATCAGACAATAGCGTTTACTCATATCTGAGAGATAGTCGTGGCAACGAATGGGTAGGCTTAGGCTACGCTTTCTATCGTAGAGATGCAGGAAAGAAAGAGTTTGTGAGAGTAAACGAAACTGGATTTAACTGGATTTTCAATATCTTCGAAGCTCACGATGGTACGATATGGATTGCTACCATGGGCAATGGTATATGGAAATATACTCCATCTACAGGTAAATTCAAAAGCTATATCTATGGCGACAATTCTCAAAGCGGACTACGATCTAATAGCATTAGCGCATTTATGGAAGATAGCCGTGGCAACATATGGGTATCGACAGACCGCGGAGGAATAAGCCGCTATGAGAAAGCTGAAGACAGATTCACTACTTTTGGTATAGCAGAAGGACTGCCAGACGATGTGGTGTACAACATATTGGAAGACAGACATGGAAATCTATGGTTTGGTACAAACAAAGGTTTGGTGAAATTCAATCCTGAGCGTAAAGCTGTGAAGCTCTTTACCGCTAAAGACGGCTTGCCAAGCAATCAGTTTAACTACAACTCTGCCATAAAGGGCAACGATGGCTTGTTTTATTTTGGTGGCATAGGTGGCATTGTGGTTTTCGACCCTGAATTAGAATCGGCTTATGCTACTCCACTTTCTATATACATCACGCAGCTAATGGTGTATGACAAGGAGATGACAACAAGCTCGGAGGGATCGCTTTTGGAACGCAATATAATGTTTACAGAAAAGTTGGAACTACCTTACGACAAGGCTTCGTTTTCTGTGAATGTAGTATCGCCCGACTTTAGCGTAGGCGGCAATGGTACATATAGCTACAAACTGGAACCTGTAAACAAGGAGTGGATGCGAATGAGCGACAACAAGCTTTCGTTTGCAAATCTTCCGCCTGGTAGCTATAAGCTATGTGTGAAAGTGGAAAACCATGGGCAGACAGCTGAAAAGGAATTGAGAATTGTGATAACTCCTCCTTTGTGGCAGTCGACATGGGCGTATATGGCTTATACCTTATTATTATTAATAGCCATAGCTTATTGGTTCCGCTGGTATCGTGGACATAAAGAGAAACAGTTAAAGGAAAGACAGCGACTCTTCACTATCAACAAAGAGAAGGAGCTATATCAAAACAAGGTAAACTTCTTCACCGAAGTAGCTCACGAGATTCGCACTCCTCTCACATTGATAGATGCACCATTAGAGGCTATCGAAGAGATTGGTACAAAAAACAAGACTATAGCTAACTATCTGAAGATTATGCGTCAAAACACCAAGCGACTGCTTAATCTTACTGGTCAGCTACTTGACTTCCAGAAGTTGGGTTCTAACAGATTGACTCTAAAATATGAGAATGTAGACATCGTGGCTTTGGTAAACGAAACCATCGACCGTTTTGAACCTACGATCATTTTGCGAGGCAAAACATTAGAAAAGGATATCTGCGAGAAAGAACAGATAATAGCCTCAACAGACAAAGAGGCTGTGACAAAGATTCTGAGCAACTTGCTAAATAATGCATTAAAATATGCACGCCACAAGATAAGCATTAAGCTAAGCACAGACAACGCTTGCTTTATGGTGAGCGTGACCAGCGATAGCGACAAGATAAGCAAAGAAGAGAAAAAGCGTATCTTTGAACCTTTCTATCAGATTGACAAATCGAATAATGGAGAGAATGGCGTTGGCATTGGTTTGCCTTTGTCGCTATCATTGGCACAACTGCTTGGTGGCATATTGATGCTCGAAGAAGATGATAAGAACGAGAACACGTTTGTGGTGAAAATACCTATCAACAAAGAGGGTATCGAACACAACAACATGCAAACTTTGGAATCGCCCGACTATGTGCTTGAAGAAGACTCCAACCAAATAAAGGAGAAAGCAAGTGGCTACGCGGTACTTATAGTAGAAGACAACGATAGTATGCGCAAGTTCCTCGCCGACCAAACAAGTCAATCGTTTACTGTAGAGACAGCTTGCAACGGCAAGGAGGCAATAGCAAAGTTGGAAGCAAGCAGGATCGACATAATAGTTTCTGACGTGATGATGCCAGAGATGAATGGTTTTGAACTTTGCAAAACTGTGAAGACAGACTTGAATCTCTCGCATATACCATTTGTCTTCATTACTGCCAAGAACGACCTTGAAAGCAAGATTAACGGTTTGAAGCTTGGAGCGGAGGCATATATCGAGAAACCTTTCTCGATAAAGTATTTCCGCCAGCTCATACAGTCGCTGTTGGATAATCGACGTCGCGAACGAGAATCATTCCAAAAGAAGCCTTTCTTCACCGTAGACAACATGCACATGCCTAAGGCTGACGAGGAGTTTATGCACAATGTGACAAAGATTATCGAAGAACATGTAGGCGAAGAAGACTTTAACGTGGAAACTATGGCAAGTCTATTGTGTATGAGTCATTCAAGCTTACTAAGAAAAATCAAGGTGGTATTCAACATGTCACCAAGCGAGCTTATACGAACAGTAAAACTGAAAAAGGCGGCAGAGCTAATCCAAGAGGGTAAATATCTTATTGGCGACATCTGCTTTATGGTGGGTATATCTTCGCCATCATATTTCAGCAAGATATTCTTCGCACAGTTTGGCATCAGCCCTAAAGACTTCGAAAGACAAAATCGCCAAAAGCAGCAATAGGCAAACAACTGATAAATGAAATAAACTAATAATAACTAAAAATAAAAGCTATGAAGATTTTTAAGAAACAATTCCTAACATTATTCATGCTGGCATCGGCAGGGATGGCTTTTGCTAACCAACAGATTGTTGTAGCTACCGACAACACAAGTTTGGTATTTACTGTGGGTGACGATGGCCGACTATACCAAAGCTACTTCGGCGAGAAACTTCTCAACGAGAGCGATTATGCCAACCTTCCTTTGGGCAAAGAGGCATATATGACTCATGGTATGGAAGACTATTTTGAGCCTGCGCTTCATATTAACCATGCTGATGGCAACACATCTACTTTGTTGGAATACAAACGCCATGAGACAAAAACTCACGACGGATACAAGGAAACAGTAATATATCTTTCTGATCCTGTGTATGCATCTGAGGTTGCGCTTCACTATGCTGCATTTGGCAAAGAGAATGTGTATAAGGCATGGTCGGAGATTAAAAATGGCGAGAAGGGAAACATAGTATTGGAGAAATATGCTTCGTGCATGCTCAACTTCTATCAGCCTAAATATTTCCTCACACAGTATAATGGCGACTGGGCAAGCGAAGTGCGCAAGTCTACTCAAGAGCTTCTTTTCGGCAAAAAGGTGATAGACACTAAGTTGGGTACACGTGCCAACATGTTTACATCGCCTTTCTTCCAACTATCATTCAACAACGAAGCTACTGAAAATGCAGGCAAAGTGTTGGTGGGAACATTGGCTTGGACGGGCAACTTCCGTTTTACTTTCGAAGTTGACAATAAAGGCTATCTGCGCATAATAAGTGGCATCAACCCTTATGCGTCGCAATATGCTATAAAGAGAGGTGAGAGCTTCAAAACTCCAGAGTTTATCTTCACTCTTAGCAATAAGGGTACTGGATATGCAAGCAGAAACTTGCACGACTGGGCACGCAACTACCAAATAAAGAATGGTAAGGGCGAACGCAACACATTGCTCAACAACTGGGAGGCTACTTATTTTGACTTTAATGAAGATAAGCTCGTAAACCTTATTGCTGACGCTAAGAACTTAGGCGTTGATATGTTCTTGCTCGACGATGGATGGTTTGGTAACAAATATCCGCGCCATAGCGACACTCAAGGTTTGGGCGATTGGCAAGAGACCGCCAACAAACTGCCTAATGGCATTGGCAAGCTTACGGAGGAAGCAAAGAAACAGGGTGTGAAGTTTGGATTGTGGATAGAACCAGAGATGGTGAATCCAAAGTCGGAACTCTATGAGAAACATAAAGATTGGGTGATTAGATATCCTAACCGCAAAGAGTATTACTTCCGTAACCAGATGGTTCTCGACCTTAGCAATCCTAAGGTGCAGGATTATGTTTACGGCATAGTGGACGGACTGCTCACCAAATATCCTGGCATTGCCTACTTTAAGTGGGATTGCAACAGCCCTATCACAAACATCTATTCTGCCTACGAGAAGAAAGAGCAGAGCAGATTGTATATCGACTATGTGCGTGGACTATACAAGGTGTTGGACCGCATAAAGGCTAAATATCCAGAACTACCAATGATGCTTTGCTCAGGTGGCGGCGGACGTACCGACTACGAGGGACTGAAATACTTCCAGGAGATGTGGCCAAGCGACAACACAGACCCTACAGAGCGACTATTCATACAATGGGGTTATTCGCAGATATTCCCTACAAAGGTGCAATGTGCACATGTTACAACATGGAACAAGGATGCTGGCATAAAGTACAAGGTTAATGTTGCCATGATGGGTAAACTCGGTTTCGACATAAACCTACATGATATTTCTGCCGACGAACTGAAATACTGCAAGAGATCTATTCAAGAATACAACAGCCTGAAACCAGCTATCCTTGATGGTGACCAATATCGTTTGGTGTCACCTTATGAGGGCAATCATGCAGCAACAATGTATGTAACAAAAGACCAGAAAGAGGCTGTGGTATTTGCTTTCGATATCTATCCACGATTTGCAGAAAAGCTATACAACGTTGTTATGCAAGGTCTGAATGCTTCGGCAACTTACAAGGTGGAAGAAATCAACCGTATGGATGGCTCGCAGGGCGAAATAAAGGAATACTCTGGCAACTACCTCATGACAATAGGCTTGCCTATGTTTACAGAGTCAAAGCTTGCAAGCAAAATCTTTAAGGTTAGCATGAAATAAAGCTTTTAAGCATTACAAGTATACAAAACATACAAAACGAATAAAGGTATAACTCTCATCAAGTTCTACCTTTTTCGTTTATATCAAACAAAAGTTCCTCATAAAAGTGTAGTGACACAGCAAAAAGTCCCTCATAAAAATGTGGCGACATAACAAAAAGTCCCTCATAAAAGTGTTAAAGACTTTGCTATCTCACTAATTATCAGTATATTTGCAGCAAAAAGAGCATTATTATGGAAAGATTCATAATGCAAGACCTAATTGCTTGGAAAAACAGAGAAGATAGGAAGCCTCTTATTTTGCTTGGAGCCCGACAGGTCGGCAAGACTTATATACTAAAAGAATTTGGGCAACGAGAGTTTGAAAACGTTGCTTATATCAACTGTGACAATAATGCCATGGTCAAGGATTTATTTGCCACTGACTACAATATCGAGCGAATTCTCCTAACCATAGGTGCTATTACAGGAGTTAACATACAGGCTGGTAAAACTCTTATTATAATGGATGAGATTCAAGAGTTGCATCGTGGTTTAGCTTCGTTGAAATATTTTTGTGAGGATGCCCGTGAATATCATGTGGCAGTAGCAGGTTCTTTGCTTGGACTCACTCTTCATCAAGGTGAATCATATCCTGTAGGTAAAGTGAATACCTTGGAAATGTTTCCTATGACATACGAAGAGTTCTTGTTGGCACGTGGTTTTAAACAGCGAGTAGATTTACTGCAATCAGGTATGTGGGATGTAGTAAACTCTCTGCGCACACTTTATATTCAGCATCTGCGTGAATATTATTTAGTAGGAGGAATGCCTGAAGCTGTAAAAAAATTCATAGATACTAATGATGCAAATGCGGTAAGAGAAGTACAGAAAGAAATCCTACACGCTTACGAAAAAGATATTTCTAAGCATGCTCCCAACGAACAGGTGGTAAGGATTAACCAAGTGTGGAACTCCATTCCATCGCAGTTGGCTAAAGAGAATAAGAAGTTTATCTATGGAGTGGTAAAACAAGGTGCAAGAGCAAAAGATTATGAACTTGCTATTCAATGGCTGATAGACGCAGGACTTATATATAAAATAAACCGTGTAAAAACTATTGGTATGCCTCTGAAGATACATGAGGATATTAGCGCCTTCAAATTGTATCTTTTAGATTGTGGACTGCTTGGTGCAATGAGCAATACTCCACCAGCACTCCTTTTATTGCCTAATAATGACAATTCTGGAAAGGGTAACTTTACGGAGAACTTTATTTGTTGTCAGTTAGAATCTCTACGTAATATACCTATATATTATTATAGTAAGGAGAACAGTCAATTAGAAATCGACTTTGTTATCCAAATAGATACCAACATCATTCCTTTAGAAGTGAAGGCTGAGGAGAATCTGCAAGCAAAATCTCTGAAAGTAATCCTCGTCAATAATCCTGGCATGCATGGTCTTCGTTTCTCAATGAGCGATTATAGAGAGCAAGAAAATATCACCAATGTTCCATTGTATGGAGCAAGAGGATATTTGGTAAATGTGCTTAATAAATGAGTTGAGACATTATTAATAAGATAAGAAACAAAATCTGTATCTTTGCGTTATCAATATAAATACCTATTGAAATAATCATTAGAGTGTAATTTGTAAAGACAAAATGGAAAAACTAGTATATGAAGAAAGTATGTTGTGGGTATCTAATGATACTTTGCAAAGTAATACGTGATACTTTGCAAAGTATCACGTAATACTTGGGCAAGTATCACGTAATACTTTTTTAGGGGTCATTTTTATAGAATCTGCCACGTTTCCCATTTAAACAGCGAACCAGGCTGTGCTTTTGCTTTTCATGTAAAGTCTGGTTTTTTACGCAATAAACTTGACTTTTATATATTTCTTTAACCATTTTCATACTATAAGCCGTATGTTCGTCAGGTAAGCAGTAATAATGTTTTCATATTGTGCATGCTGCAGCTGGAGATTAATATGGCAAAGATCTGAAGTTGTTTAAGTTGTATAGGTCGTATTTGTTGTTTTCTTTATTTCAAGCAAGACAAAAGTAGGTTGTGGTTTTTAAGACAACAAATACAGCATGTACAACAAATACAACCAAGGTTGGCGTCCACGTAAAAGACTCGCTAGTGTTTGCCGAAGAAAGAATGTTTGAATAATGCAAAGACCAAGGTAAAGCCTTCCAGGCTTGCCGTAATTAATAATCCCCTATGTTTGTCGAATGATCCCAGATTGCATTTAAAACAAGAGGTATATAAACAAAAAAATCCTGCAACCTCCGAAGAGATCACAGGAAACACCCCTGTGGGCGTTGACGGATTCGAACCGCCGACCCTCTGCTTGTAAGGCAGATGCTCTAAACCAGCTGAGCTAAACGCCCTTGTTTTTAAATGCGATGCAAAGGTAAGAAGAAATATTTGTTTCTCCAAATTTTTATTCATCTTTTTTATCACAATATAGAAAAAGGTGAATAAAAAAGGTGTGCCGAAGATTCGGCACACCCAATATTGAGATTATAGATATTATTCTATATCTACGAGATTTGATTACTCAGTAACCTGAACAGTAGCACGACGGTTGAATGAGATAGGAGACAACTCGTCTACACCACCCTTACCAACAGTAGTAATCATATCACGGCTTACGCCCATCTTAACGAGCTGGTCAGCAACAGTTGCTGCACGCTTTTCAGAAAGGCTCTGGTTGAAAGCAGCGCTACCTGTAGCACCATCAGCATAACCAGTAACAGTAAGCTTACGGTTGTTATCCTTAGCATACTTAGCAAGAGCCTTAACGTTTACGAGATCCTTCTGAGAAGCGATCTTAGCCTTGTTGATGTTGAAGAATACAGAAACTGGAGTGTTAACGAATTCCTTAGTATTCTTCTGAGTCTCATTGTTCTTCTGCTCCTCTGCCAACATGTTCTTCAAACGAGTGTTCTCAGAGTTAGCATCGTTGAGCTGTGCGTTAAGAGCATCAATCTGTGACTGAGAGAGAGCCTTGATAGCGTCAACATCTGGAGTCTTCTCCCATGTACCCTTACCAAGATTCAAATTCAAACCAAGTTCAAGATAGAGGTTGTTATCAGCACCCTTCCATCCGCGACCGCTTTCTGCACCACCAGAGAAACCATCGAAATCTTTCTCCAAACGGTTCCAACCAGCTTCAGCATATACATTAACCTTCTTGCAAAGACGCCATGAAGACTGAATACCAGCGCTAAGCTGCATAGCATAAGCATTGTCAGAGCAGTTACGTGAAACACCACCACCAAGGAAAGGAATTACATTCCAAACACGTGTTGGGTTGTAACCACAAAGAAGATTGCTAAGATTGAACATGATATGCTCATTCAAAGTCCAATACTTAAACTTTTGTGTTGGGTTTGTTGGACCTACTTCCTTTGCATTCCATGCCTGAAGTTTTGTACGGAGTCCAAGACCTGGAGTAAACCACTTACCTACAGCGATAGCGCCACCCCAAGATGTACGATCACCAGCAAATAGACCATAGTTATCACCATTGTCAAGACCACGACCATGCTCCTGATCTGAAATCCAAGAATTAAAGTCACCACCCACCTGGATAAACCAATTGCTCCAGAAAGAGTTTGTTGCAACGCTGTACTTAAGTACAGGATCAGCGTCTTGTGCATTAGCACCAAGAGCTACACCGGCAAAAGCCAATGCCATCAATAACTTTTTCATACTCTTATAAATTTTAATTAAAACAAATCCTTTTTACAGGTATAATGCCTACATATTTTCGGCAAAGGTAGCATTATTTTTTTAATCTTTATGTTTTTTACTAAAAAAATGCACAATTAATGCTCTTTTTTTTATGGTTTTTCAAACATTATATGCTTTTTGCCTTATTTTTACCCTAAAAGGTGTTCTATTTCCGTCTGTTTTAGTATACAAAGGATAGTTTTGCCATCTGGTGTTACGTTAGGATTTTTACACAGAAATAATGAATTTACTATGTTTTCCATCTCTACATTTGACAAAACTTGTCCTTGTGGGATAGCTGCATTTCGTGCCATCGACAAGGCAAGGGATTCATCTATATCCTCTTTTATACTTACCGTATTTTCAGCTGCAGTGTCTACCATTTCTATGACGAGTCTTACCGGATTTACACCTTCGAGTCCGGCAGGAATTCCATTAATAGCATAGTTGCCTGCTCCGAGGTCTTGGATATCAAAACCCATTGCTGTCATCTCTTCTGCAATCTTCTCATAAACAATACGCTGTGTGGCAGATAGCTGAAAACTCTCTGGAAAGAGCACTGTTTGTGTGGCAGACTTCTGAGTAGCCAATTGTGCAAGGTATTGTTCATAGAGAATGCGTACATGTGCACGATGCTGGTCGATAATCATGAGTCCTGACTTCACTGCATTCATGATGTAAGTACCCTTATACTGATAGTGCGAAGGCGACTTATCTTCGATAATGCCAGAAGTAAAAATCTTTGAGTTTTGCTCCACTTCAGGTTGTGTCCCAAACAATGTTTGTGGTTCTGCGATATCATCAGCATTTTCATTTTTTGCTAAGCCTTGATATAGCTGTTCCCATTGGTCTGGCACATGCGAGCCTGATTGCTGACCAGCAAATGATTTTAAATTTACTTTAGATTCGAAAGTATATCCATTTGACTTTGGAATAGATGTTCCTAAGTCGGCAGACGATGTATTAAAAGGATTATAGTTAGGATCATAATCCACCTGTGGTGCATTAACATCGTCGACTGGAACAAAGACAGGAATATCAGGTTTGCCCTGCACATCAAAGTCGATAGTTGGCACATCATTATATACACCAAGACTCTCCTTAACAGCAGCAGCCAAGATTTGCCATATTGCCTGTTCGTTTTCAAATTTTATTTCAGTCTTTGTAGGATGAATATTCACATCTATATCATGTGGATTTACCTCAAAGAAAATGAAATAAGGCACTTGCTCACCTTGTGGAACCAAACGTTCGTAGGCTGTCATCACGGCTTTGGCAAAATATGGATGCTTCATGTATCTGCCGTTGACAAAGAAGTATTGATTAGGCATTTTTTTGCGCGACGACTGTGGCTTGCCTATAAAGCCAGAGATATTGCACACCGTGGTATCGACCTTTATAGGTAAGAGGTCTTGATTAATCTTTTTGCCAAAGACATCAACAATACGTTGCTTCATACCAGAGCGAGGAAGGTTCAAAAGTTCTGAGCCATTGCTATGGAGAGTGAAATGAACTTCAGGATAAACCAAAGCTATACGCTCAAAGGCAGCAACAATATTGTTGAGCTCTGTAGAGTTGGATTTTAAGAACTTTCTGCGTGCAGGAACATTATAGAAGAGGTTGCTAACCATGAAGTTGCAGCCCACAGAACAAGCACAAGGCTCCTGACCAGTAACCTTGCTTCCAGCTATTGAGAGATGTGTGCCAACTTCTTCATCTGCCATGCGAGTTTTCAATTCCACCTGCGACACAGCTACGATAGAAGGCAAAGCCTCGCCACGAAATCCCATTGTCTGCAAAGCAAACAAGTCGTTGGCTTGACGAATCTTAGAAGTAGCATGACGCTCAAAAGCAAGGCGAGCATCAGTCTCCGACATTCCTTTTCCGTTGTCGATAACCTGAATAGAGGTTCTGCCAGCATCAACGACAAGCACGTCAATACGGGTAGCACCAGCATCAATGGAATTTTCAACCAATTCCTTTATTACAGATGCTGGACGTTGTATCACCTCACCTGCAGCAATCTGATTAGCTACAGCATCAGGCAGCAGTTGTATTACATCGCTCATAATTATTCAAGTTTCTGCAATGGCACTTCCTTGCGTGCCTTCTTCTTAATTTCTGTTCCTTCAATTTTGCCACGCCACACAAAGACATCCATAGGAGATGTAGGGCGGATATAGTCGAACCACACAAAATTCTGAAGCTTAAGCTTTGATGGCGGTATCTGAGTCATAGGATACAGCGTGCCTACAGCCTTAGGCATCCATATTTTCTCCATCTTTCGTTCTTTCGAGAGATACATCTTCATGGTATCGGTCTCGGTGTAGTTGAGCCCGATGAGAGTTGTATCTTTATCGTCGACAGGGAAATAGACAGCACATACATTGCCTACAGCATCGCTACGACGCAAAGCGCCATCAACGAAATAGGCATACATATCTGTAGATGACACCTGATTATAATGTACGCTATGTGGCATTAGTTCTGCCGAGAATGCTTGACCAAGGATATGAGCCTCGCGGATTGTGGAATCGTTCATAAAGAGTTTAATCTTCTCTCCTATCAACTGGCGATTAGAATTCCAAACGATAGGGTCGCGATACATGGTGAGACAAGAATCCTTAGAGTTGAAAACCATAGAATCGCAAACTGCTTGGACATCTATTCTATAAGCTCTTACCTTGTCAAAGCAATGCACCTCACGATATACAGAATCGGTATTAATATTATAGGTGTATATCTTTAGCGAGTCGGCATGCATATAGAGAGTATCTTTCTGAGAAAAATCTTTCACCAATGCATCTTTAGTGCCATAGCCATAGCCTGTGTGCTGATTATATTTCAGATGACCACAATTGAGCTCATTCTTGTTTTCCTTATCTACATATACCACATTGCCAAAGCCTTCGCCTATACCAGTTTTATCGTCATAGAAGAGTGTATCGCCAGTAATTGTCTTGGCACCATCAACTATGGTAGAACGCTGAAAGAGCTTTGCCCTATCGGTCTTGGTATCAAAGTATCCATCGGTGGTATTTACAACGCTTGTTTTGGTAGTAATCTTCGATTTGCCTGTGATATGAGCCGTAGAAGTTCGGGTATCATAATGCAAGGTATCGGTTTCGATAAGGCGCTCCGGACTACGCATTCTGACATCATAATAGAATATAGCCTCACGAGTTTTTGTATTGTATTCGCCCCAGTCTGATGACAACTTATCTTTGCCATCAACGAGTTTACCGCCATCATAGAAATAAGCATATTCGTAGAGACGGTCGTAGTCGAGACTATCGGTATATAGAGTCTGACGACGATGCTTAAGCACTACATTATGACGAGCATGCATCATAAGTTCTTGACCATCGTAATCACCACGCTCGCAAGTAAGCGAAAGGGTATCGCCCTGTACGAACTTCACATGTCCGAAAGCCTTTACCGAGTTTGAAGCTTCATAATAATATGCGCTATCACACCAAAGTTTGCCACCATCATGTCTAAAAGCCACCTTTCCTTTGGCAATCTGTGCACCTGGGTTGCTACCATACAAATCGTATTTCAGTTCGTCTGCATGTATGAGATATACACGTTCGTCAGACTTCTTACGATGTTTCTTTTTAGGTCCTGCAGCACACAATATACTCAACCCAAACAGGCATAGAACGGCTAATAACGCCATTCTATGCCCGCTGATATTTGAAAATCTGTTGTTCGTTATCATCTAACCCATCCTTGGTATTCGTATTTGCAATCTTTATACCTATCGTTCATTCTAACATAGGTATGTTTAATCTTGTCAACCACCCAATCGTGGAGTGCTTTCTGGCGCATCTTTGCCATCACCACATGCTTCATCACCTGAAAGTCTTCCGTAATAGTGGCACGATGTCCCTCTACTCTACTCTTGAGTTTCACTATTGCACACGAGGTTTTGCCATTGCTCTTAGTGAGTGTGAATGGCTTTGATATTTCTCCAACCTTCATAGTGTCTACTACGCGAGCCACTTCTGTAGGAAGGTCTTTCATCTGGAAACGTGATGTTGCACCATCTTCTGTAAGGTTTGACATCAATCCACGATTATTGCGTGTATCCTTATCGTCGCTAATAAAGGTTGCACCATCCTCGAAGGTAAATTTACCATTGCGGATATCATTGCTGATAGAGTCGAGCTGCGAAAGCGACTTATCAATTTCGTCTTGCGAAACCTTTGGTTTGAGCAATATGTGGCGCACCTTTACTTTATCACCACGCTTGTCTACAAGCTGGATGATATGATATCCAAACTCACTCTCCACAATCTTTGAAATCTTCTTAGGGTCGGTGAGGTTGAAAGCTACAGTAGCAAAAGCAGGATCGAGAAGTCCACGACCTACGTAATCGAGTTCACCACCACGGCGTGCAGTACCTGGATCTTCAGAATACAAACGTGCCAAAGTAGCGAAAGTTGTTTCGCCATTTGTGACACGCTCAGTGAATGAGCGCAACTGGTCTTTAATCCTATTTATCTCCTCTGGCTTGATAACTGGCGAACGCTCTATTATCTCAACCTCAACTTCTGTAGGAACAAATGGAATGCTATCTTCAGGAAGTTCACGGAAATAGTTACGCACATCAGCTGGCGATACCTTGATATCCTCAGCCAACTTACTCTTCATCTTCTGAGTAAGGAGCATATTTTTATACTCATCGTGCATTCCCTCACGAATCTGAGTCAAAGACTGATTGCGGTATTCTTCAAGTTTCTCACGAGAGCCAATAGCTTGTATCCAGTCGTCTATCTGACGCTCTACTCCACTTGAAATCTCGCTCTCTGAAACCTCGATACTATCAAGTTCTGCCTGATGAAGGAACAACTTCTGTACAGCCAACTGCTCTGGGATAAGACAGTCAGGGTCGCCATTCCAAACAACACCTTCTGTCTGTCCCTGCATACGAGCCATTTCTACATCCGACTTCAATATAGGAGCATCGCCCACTACCCATATCACCTCGTCAACGATACTGCTCTCAGGGATTGCTGTCTCTGTAGTATCTTTTTTGTTATTTGTGTCATCAGAAACCTTAGCCATATTAGGGAACAAGCTCTTACCTCCTGCTGCAAAAGCTACAGAAAGGCTCAAGCCGCCCACCATGGCGCAGATTCCTAATCTATTCAAATATCTTTTCATATATTAATATCAATGCTTATTTACAGTCTTCAAGACGTTTTCGTCAACCCAAACGGTATATTTCTTGCGCAAGTTTGCCACCCACTCCTTTTCTATCTCGTCCTGATAGTCAGCCAACACCTGTGCCTTGACATCAGACATTTCCTTTGGAGCCTTTAGTTTCTTGCCATATACTGCGTCGATAGGATATTCCTTAAGAGGTTTAACGATGGTGTCAACACCAAACACCTCGCGGTCAACGAGAGCATTATCACCCTTCTTGAACAATCCTTTTTCTACACGGATACGAAGTATGCTATCGTTGTTGAAGGTTTTGCGCAATTTATCAGCCCACTCATCGAAAGGCAAGTTCTTAACGGCATCCTTCACAGCCTTTACGTCGGCTTGGTCTTTCACGTGATAAGCCATACCTTTGAAGCGTGGCTCATCCCACTTGTATTTCTTTTTATTCTTCTTGAAGTAAGCTGTTTGTCCAGCTACATCCTTTGCTGCTTTATCCCAAACATTTCTGTTGCTAATTTCATAGAGAAGCAAACCATCATGGTATTCACGGATGAGGTTTCTTAAGTCAGAATCCTTAGACTCCATCTCTAGGCGCTTAGCCTCAAGAAGCTTAGCAGGAGTGGTATTCTCCTGTTTGCTCAACGAATCGAGCTTGTTGTCGATAATCTTTTCACGCAAGCCACGCTGCTCAATAAATCTTAGAATATCAGCACGCTGACTTTCGTAAGGGAAGAAGTTGCCCTTATCCTCCATAAGTATGATATGCCATCCTGCTGGCGAGAGCACAGGTTTGCTCATTTCGCCTTTCTTCAAAGCCCAGGCAGCATCTTCAAACTCTTTTAGGGTCATACCCTTTGTTATCCACGAAAGGTCGCCACCATTAACGGCAGAAGCCTTGTCGTCGGAACATTTCTTTGCCAACTCAGCAAAGTTTGCACCATGCTGAAGAGCATTATAAATGGAATCAATCTTCTCCTTAGCAGCCTTCTGCTCATTAACAGTAGCACGCTGTTTCACCAACACGAGGATATGAGCCAACTTTGCCATACCACCATTGCCGTCGATGCGCTGCTGTGTCTCGGTATATATCTTATGAGCCTCAGCCTCAACATCAGCATCGGTAATCATAGCAGGACGTATCTGCTGATCGCGATAACCAGCAAACTCATCGAGGAATGACTTCAATGTATCCAAATGTTCTTCCTTGGCAGCCTCAACTTTAAGCTTATAGTTGACAAAAAGGTCAACATATTCAGCTACAGACTTTTTGTCTATCACACCCTCTGAATTATTCTTATTGAAAGAATATTCAAATTCCGAACGACTAACGGGCTGTCCGTTAATCTTCATTATTACAGGGTCGTTAGACTGTGCAAAAGCTATATTGCTTACAAAGAGCAAAGCTCCAAAGAGTAGTTTCGATTTCATTTCTTCTTATATATAATAATGTATATAGGAGCTAAGATAAAAAGATACGAAGGGGCTTTATTAGAAGAAGTTATGATGGGAAGACAAACTTCTCATCATAACTTTCCTTTGTAAACTTAATATCTAACTCCAAAAATTCGATTTATTAATCGTGACGAGAATAGTTAGGAGCCTCACTTGTGATAGTGATATCGTGTGGATGACTCTCCAATACACCAGCATTAGTGATGCGGGCGAACTTAGCATTGTGAAGGTTCTCAATGTTAGCAGAACCGCAGTAACCCATACCTGAGCGCAAACCACCGATAAGCTGATAGATAACCTCCTGAACGGTTCCCTTGTAAGGTACACGACCAGCGATTCCCTCTGGTACGAGCTTCTTAACATCCTTAGTATCGCTCTGGAAGTAGCGGTCCTTAGAACCATTCTTCTGTTCCATAGCCTCCAAAGAACCCATACCACGATAGCTCTTAAACTTACGACCGTTGAAGATGATAGTATCACCAGGGCTCTCCTCAGTACCTGCTACCAATGATCCAATCATAACGCAGCTACCACCAGCAGCCAATGCCTTAACAACATCACCTGAATAACGCAAGCCACCATCAGCAATCAATGGGACACCAGTATCTTTCAATGCAGAATAAACATCGTAGACAGCGCTCAACTGTGGTACACCTACACCGGCTACGACACGTGTGGTACAGATAGAACCAGGACCGATACCAACCTTAACACCATCAGCGCCATTCTCTACCAAATACTTGGCAGCCTCGCCTGTAGCAACATTACCTACAACTACGTCAACATTTGGGAATGCAGCCTTAACCTGATGAAGTTTTTCAACCACACCCTTAGAGTGACCGTGAGCAGTATCGATGACCAAAGCATCAACACCTGCCTCAACCAAAGCCTTTGCACGCTCCAAAGTATCGACAGTAACGCCTACACCAGCAGCTACACGCAAACGTCCCTTAGCATCCTTACAAGCCATTGGCTTGTCCTTAGCCTTAGTGATGTCCTTGTAAGTAATCAAACCTACCAAGTGGTTTTCGCTATCTACAACAGGAAGCTTCTCAATCTTGTTCTCCTGCAAAATCTGAGCAGCAGCAACAAGGTCGGTCTGCTGATGAGTGGTAACAAGGTTTTCGCTTGTCATAACCTCGTCAATCTTCTTGTCCAAATGGCGCTCGAAGCGGAGGTCACGATTAGTTACGATACCTACCAAGTAGTTTTCATCGTCAACAACAGGAATACCACCGATGTGGTAATCATGCATCATATCAAGAGCATCTTTTACTGTGCTACCTCTACGGATAGTAACAGGATCGTAAATCATACCATTTTCGGCACGCTTTACGATAGCTACCTGATGAGCCTGTTCCGCAATCGACATGTTCTTGTGGATGACACCGATACCACCTTCACGTGCGATAGCTATCGCCATAGAAGCCTCAGTAACAGTATCCATCGCAGCTGTGACGAATGGGATATTCAGCTCGATGTTACGAGAGAACTTGGTTTTTAACTCTACCTCTTTAGGCAGTACCTCTGAATAAGCAGGGATAAGGAGGACGTCGTCGTAAGTAAGACCGTCCATTACAATTTTATCTGCAACAAATGATGACATAATTACCTAAAAAATTTATTGCGTGCAAATTTAGCAATAATTTTCCACTTATCGCAGCGATTCTTGTTTTTTCTATCTTCTTTAAGTCAATTTAACAGCGATGGTGCTTATATAATTACGTAGTGTCTTGAAAGCTTGTGACTATCAAGAAGTCTGATACTTAATTAGAAGCCAACCTTTTCTGGTTACGCCTAAAGAAATAGAGATAACAGATGCCGGCTGTAGTCAATCCTGCAGGGAAAGCAAACCACACACCTTCAAGACCTAAACCGAGCGGTAAGCCAAGAAGGTAGCCTATAGGTAATGAAACCACGAAATAGGCAAAGAATGCTACAGGCACAAGTGGTTTTACTACCGACAATCCACGAAGCCCATTACTATAAGCACATTGCAGACAGTCGCCAACTTGATATATCACAAATGGCAACACCAACGTTGATACCAACTGGCATACTTCGACATTGTCGGTAAAGAGTATACCTAATGAATCACGGAAGATGACAATAGGTATGGTAACGGCTGTAGCACACATCATAGCGAGATGGAAGCCTGCATGCGAATAACGACCTGCATCATCATAGTTGCGAAGTCCTACGCATAGGCTCACCTTTATAGCTACGGCTGCACCAAAACCATAATATATCATAAAGCCAAGTTGGGATATAGTGAGCATAATCTGATGAGCAGCAAGAGCTGTTGTTCCTATCCATCCAACGAGAAGACTCGATAGTGAGAAGGCTCCTGTCTCCAATCCCATCTGCAATGCTATAGGGATGCCAAGTGTAGAAAGTTTGCGAATTTCATCCATTGACACACCTTTGCTCTGCCAACCTTTGCGATATTGCAGATAACGACGAGAGATTACGAATACCCATACGAAGGCAAAAGCCACAAAGATACGGGCTACAAGGGTTGAGAGTCCTGCGCCAAGAAGACCCATTTCCGGCAAGCCAAGTTTGCCATATATCAATATCCAGTTGCCTATGATATTCAGTACATTTCCTATAAGGAGGATATACATTGGGGTACGAGTATTGGTAATGCCATCATAGAACTGTTTAAAGGCATTAGCAAAACATACAAATGGTAACGAGACTAATTGTACAAGGAAATACGGACGCATCAAAGGCAATAGTTCTTCGGGCAGACCAAGATTGCCAAGATTCCAATAGAGCAATGCCATAACTCCCACAAGAAGCAATGCCAATGCCATATTGCCAGCGATACCGTTCTTAAGTATCTGTCCGATGCGTTGATATTCCTCTCGTCCATAGTGCGAACCCACAGTAGGGGTAATAGAATACGAGAATCCCAAGGCAAAGATGATGACCAAGGTGAACATATTGTTTACAAACGAAGCGGCCGCCAGTTCTGGTGTAGAATGGTGGCCTATCATTAAGGTGTCTGTAAAAGACATGACTATTGTTCCTATCTGGCCTATAATAATAGGTATACCAAGATAGGACAAGTCACGATAACAAGTTGTATATTTCAACATTAATTTGCTTGTTCTGATAAGAATTTAATGCGGACAAGTCGGATTTCATCTTCCGAGTAGTCGCCACCAAGTTCTTCTATGGCATCATCTACACTATCTGTCTCGCTCTCCATAAAGTAGTCATAGATATCGTCGACATGGTCTTCATCCATCACCTCTTCAAGGAAATAATCAATATTAAGTTTCGTACCGCTATATACTATAGCATCTACTTCGTCGAGCAATTCGCCAAACTCCAAGCCCTGAGCCTGTGCGATATCGTCGAGAGCAACCTGGCGGTCTATACTTTGGATAATCTTTACCTTGAGCATTGACTTCTTAGCAACGGTGCGCACACGCAATTCCTCAGGACGCTCGATCTCGTTTTCTTCGCAATATTCCTTGATAAGTTTCAAGAAGTCTTTGCCATATCGCATAGCCTTACCTGCTCCTACTCCCTGAATATTCTGAAGTTCAGCCATAGTAACAGGATACATTGTTGCCATCTGCTCAAGCGATACGTCTTGGAAGACTACATATCCTGGAACATTATTCTTGGCAGCAACCTTCTTGCGCAAGCTCTTTAGTTGCGAATATAGCTGTGGGTCCAGGGCTGCTGTACAGCCATCGCTATCATCAGCTTCATAGTCGTAGCGGAAATCATTATCCTCTACTATCATGAAAGAAGAAGGAGCCTTAAGGAATCTCTTGCCTGCAGCAGTAAGCTTCAGCAAGCCGTAGTTCTCTACATCCTTTTTGATATATCCCATTATCATAGCTTGACGGATTACAGGATTCCAAAGTTTAGGATCCATCTCTTCGCCTGCTCCAAACTCCTCAAGTTCATCATGATGATGAGATACGATATCGTCTGTAGCTCGTCCCTTCACGAAGTCTATCACATAGTCTTGCATGAAGTTTTCCTTCACAGCCTTGATTGCTGCGAGCACCACAACGAGTGCATCCTTAGCCTCTATCTTCTGCTTTGGATGTAAGCAGTTGTCGCAGTTGTGACAGTTGTCTTGCTTATATTCCTCTCCAAAATAATGGAGCAACAGTTTACGGCGACAAACAGAGCTCTCGGCATAAGCCTCAGTCTCCTGCAACAGCTGTCTGCCAATATCCTGTTCAGCCACAGGCTTGCCTTCCATAAACTTCTCCAGTTTCTGCAAGTCCTTAGGCGAATAGAATACAATACATTGTCCTTCGCCACCATCACGACCAGCACGACCTGTCTCTTGATAATATCCCTCCAAACTCTTTGGAATATCGTAATGTATTACGAAGCGTACATCAGGCTTGTCGATACCCATACCAAAGGCGATGGTAGCAACAATAACATCAATACGTTCCATCAAGAAGTCGTCTTGGGTCTGTGAACGAGTAGCAGAGTCAAGACCTGCATGATAAGGTGCAGCCTTTATCTCGTTGGCTTTCAATATCTCTGCCAGTTCTTCCACCTTCTTTCTCGACAAGCAGTATATGATACCACTCTTGCCAGGATTTTGGCGAATAAACATAATTATTTGCTTGTTAGTATCGTCATCGGTACGCTTCTGGCGTACTTCATAATAAAGGTTTGGACGATTAAACGAGCTTTTGAATTCCTTAGCATCAGAAATGCCAAGACATTTCTTTATATCGGTACGCACCTTGTCGGTAGCAGTAGCCGTAAGGGCAATGACTGGAGCATTGCCAATCTTATTTATCGTAGGACGGATATTGCGATACTCTGGACGGAAATCGTGTCCCCACTCCGATATACAATGTGCCTCATCAATGGCATAGAAAGAAATCTTGATAGTCTTCAAGAATTCTACATATTCCTCCTTATTGAGCGACTCTGGAGCTACATATAGCAACTTAGTGAGTCCGCTGCGAATATCGTTCATGACCTGTGTTATGGCAGCTTTGTTGAGCGAAGAGTTGATATAATGTGCCACTCCTCCCTTCTCCGACATACCATTGATGACATCAACTTGGTTTTTCATCAACGCAATAAGTGGCGACACAACAATTGCCGTGCCTTCCATTATCAATGATGGCAACTGATAGCAGAGACTCTTGCCACCGCCTGTAGGCATGAGCACAAAGGTGTCGTTGCCGTCAAGCAGATTACTGATTATAGCCTCTTGGTCGCCTTTGAACTTATCAAAGCCGAAAAATTGCTTTAGTTGCTTGGTCAAGTTGTAATTGTTTGCCATAGGTCATAGAGGTATTTAAAGTAAAGGGGAGTCGGAAATCAAAAGCGAGATTGTTGCTCTTCTCAACTCCCCTTTTATAGTATATTATTGTTGTTCTATTTGATGCAAGTGCGACTTATCAAGTTGTTGCTTAGCATAGTCGAGAGTTACTTCAAACTTCTTTGTTCGCTTAGATGGAATCTCAAACATAGCATCCATCATCACAGACTCTACGATAGAACGCAATCCGCGTGCACCGAGTTTGTATTCCACTGCCTTATCAACGATGTAGTCGAGAGCCGCATCATCGAAAGTAAGGGTGATACCATCCATCTCGAACAATTTTACATACTGCTTTACGATAGAATTCTTTGGTTCCATCAATATGCGGCGCAAAGCCTCACGATCGAGAGGCTTCAAGTATGTAAGCACAGGCAGACGACCGATAATCTCCGGTATAAGACCAAACGACTTCAAGTCTTGTGGCAACACATACTGCATAAGGTCTTCCTTATCTATCTTGCGAACATTCTGCACAGAGTTATAACCCACGGTGTGAGTATTTAGTCGCTGTGCTATCTTGCGCTCAATACCATCGAATGCACCACCACAGATAAAGAGGATGTTCTTGGTATCTACATGGATATAGTCTTGGTCTGGATGCTTACGTCCACCCTTTGGTGGCACATTCACCATAGTACCTTCCAAGAGTTTCAGCAGACCTTGCTGCACACCTTCACCACTTACATCGCGAGTGATAGAAGGGTTATCGCTCTTACGTGCTATCTTATCAATTTCATCAATAAAGACGATACCGCGCTGAGCAGCCTCGACATTATAGTCAGAAACCTGCAACAAGCGGCTCAAGATGCTCTCTACATCCTCGCCCACATAGCCTGCTTCGGTAAATACAGTAGCATCGACAATGGTGAAAGGCACATCAAGAAGCTTTGCTATGGTACGGGCCAAAAGGGTCTTACCTGTACCCGTAGAGCCAACCATGATGATATTGCTCTTTTCTATCTCAACACCATTCTCGTCTACAGGCTGCTGCAAACGTTTATAGTGGTTGTAGACAGAAACTGCCAAATGGCGCTTTGCCTCATCTTGTCCGATGATATATTCATCAAGATAAGCCTTTATCTCACGAGGCTTTGGCACCTTTTTAATCTTAAAAGGTGAGCCCTCCGCATCAGCACTCTTATAACAGCCTTGTGCTGCAGCAATATCATAAGCCTGTCGTGCACAGTTCTCACAGATATAACCATTAAGACCTGTTATAAGTATCTTAACGTCCTTATCTGTGCGTCCACAAAAGGAGCATTTAGTTTTTGATGGCATCTTTATTTCTTACGTTTTAATACATTGTCTATCATTCCATATTCCTTTGCCTCATCGGCTGTCATCCAATAGTTACGGTCAGAGTCCTGCCATACCTTCTCGAATGGTGTATGTGAATGTTCTGAAATGATATTATAGAGTTCTTTCTTGAATTTCTGTATCTCTTTAGCCTCAATCTCGATATCTGAAGCCTGTCCTTGTACACCACCAAGAGGCTGATGAATCATCACGCGGCTATGTGTAAGTGCCGAGCGCTTACCTTCAGCTCCAGCCACGAGTAATACTGCTCCCATCGAAGCAGCCATACCTGTACAGATAGTAGCAACATCGCTTGATATAAACTGCATGGTATCATAGATTCCCAAACCTGCGGTAACGCTACCACCAGGGCTATTGATATAAATAGAAATATCCTTACCGCTATCTACAGAGTCGAGATATAGCAACTGTGCCTGAAGAGTATTAGCAGTATAGTCGTTGATTTCTGTACCGAGGAATATAATTCTATCCATCATCAAACGAGAGAACACATCCATCTGTGTAACGTTCAACTGACGTTCCTCAAGAATATATGGATTGAGGTACTGGTTCTGGCAACTTACTACATCGTCAAGTGCCATACCATTAATACCAAGATGCTTGGTGGCGAATTTTCTAAAATCGTTGTTCATGTCTGATATATATAATATATAATAAGGTGTAAAGAGGTGGATTCCACCCACGTTTGTATTGCATTTACATACGGCAACTTGCAGAAACCGTATAAATATATAAAGAGGCTACCGACTCTTTATATTGTTCGTATTACAAAGTTACGAAAAAATAGTCGATAACCTCTTTATTAAAGAAGTTTTTTTTCTAAAAAAATGTTATAAGTCTATAATGACTTATTATTTAGCAGCATTTGGGTTCATCATAGTGTTGAACTCGTCGAGAGAGAGAGTCTTCTCGTTCAACTTAACTACCTTCTTCAAAGCGTCTACGAGCTTGATATCGATAGCGCGATCTACGCAACCCTGTACATTCTCCTGCTTCTTAAGGATTTCCTTAGCATAGTTCTCAACATACTCATCAGGTACGTTGTTCATACCATACTGAGCGAACTGGATGCGTGCTGTTTCCTTAGCAGCCTCGAGAACGTCCTTGTCATCAATCTTAATACCAGCCTTCTCAACGAGCTGATTCTTCATGAGGCTCCATGCCAACTCCTTGATGCTTGCAGCGTAGTTCTTCTCAACGAACTCCTCGCCCTTATCCTTGTTGTTGTTGAGCATGATGCGCTTCAAGAGAGCGTCTGGGAATGTGAGTTCGCCAACCTTGTTCTCTACGTATGAACGTACGTCGAGGATAAACTTGTAGTTAGCGTCTACTTCCAACTGACCCTTCAAGCCCTCAGCGATCTTGTTGCGGAACTCTTCCTCGCTCTTAACTTCACCTTCGCCGAAGATAGAATCGAAGAGAGCCTGATCAACAGCAGCCTTCTGATAGCGATTAATTTCTGTAATCTGGAAGCTGAAGTTACCAGTGTGCTCACCTACATGCTCCTTCTCAATCTTAAGAAGTGAAGCAACCTCTACATCGCTTGTTGGATAAGCAGCGCGTGGACTGAAGGTGATAACGTCACCAAGCTTGCAACCGTCGAAGAGCTTCTTCTGATCGTCAACCTTGATGTAGCTTGGCATAAGCACAGCACCCTCTACGGTGATACCACCTTCCAAGGTGTTGCCATTCTCGTCGAGCTCACGAAGGTCACCCTTCAACATATCGTTGTCCTGATATTCCTCAGCCTTAACGTATGAGCCAGAACGTGAAGCAAACATATCTACCTGACGGTCGATGAGTGCATCGTCTACAGCGATTGTGTAGTGATCGATTGTATCATCAGCTGTAAGCTCAGCATTGAACTCTGGAGCTACTGCGATATCGAAGCAGAATGTATATGGAGCTTCCTTGTCAAGGTCTACAGGCTCCTGTGTCTCGCTAGCCAAAGGCTCGCCAAGCATGTTAATCTTGTTGTCTACGATATACTTCTGAAGCTGCTCGCCCAACACATGGTTGATAGCGTCAACCTTTACAGAAGCACCAAACTGGCGCTTAATCAAGCCCATAGGAGCTTGTCCTGGACGGAAACCTGGAATGTTAGCCTTCTTGCGATAATCTTTAAGAGTCTTCTCTACCTGCTCTTTGTAGTCGCCCTCTTCGATAGTCAATGTCAACTTGCCATTGATCTTGTCAGGGTTTTCAAATGAAATGTTCATTTCTGATTTCTTTATTTATTGTTTATTATTGTTATAATCTGTATTCAAATGAGTTGCAAAATTACTCAATATTGTTGACACCACCTAATATATATAGAAAAAATTTGTTTTTTTTATAATTCCACACTTCCTACAGGCTTATTCTTCTCGTGCTCTACGCTGCTCGTCAATGAGCTGGAAGTCCTTTTTACGTAGCACAAACGAGGTACCAAGATATTTTTCGCGTACTATCTGATTTTCAGCCAACTGCTCTGGATTGCCTTGGAATAATATCTTTCCTTCAAACAACAGGTATGCGCGGTCGGTGATGGTGAGGGTTTCCTGCACATTATGGTCGGTGATAAGAATACCGATATTACGATATTTCAGTCGCCATACGATATGCTGAATATCCTCTACAGCAATAGGGTCTACACCTGCAAAAGGTTCATCAAGCATGATGAACTTTGGGTCAATGGCAAGGCATCGTGCAATCTCTGTACGTCGGCGTTCACCTCCGGAAAGCTGATCACCTTTGTTCTTACGCACTTTCTGCAAGCGGAACTCGTTGAGCAGACTCTCCAAACGTTCCAGGCGTTGCTCTTTGTTAAGTTTCGTCATCTCGAGCACCGACATAATGTTATCTTCTACGCTCATCTTGCGGAACACACTTGCCTCCTGTGGCAAATATCCAATACCAGCACGAGCACGCTTATATACAGGATAGTCGGTTATCTCTTGATCATTGATGAATACATGTCCCTCGTTGGGCACAACGAGTCCGGTGGTCATATAGAAGGATGTGGTTTTACCGGCTCCATTAGGTCCAAGTAGTCCTACAATCTCTCCTTGCTTCACATCAAAACTCACCTGATTTGCAACGGTACGCTTGCCGTAACGCTTCACAAGTCCTTCGGCTCTAAGCGTCATCGTTGTCTGTGTTTCGCCCGATGTGATGTTGGTATTTTCGTCCATATCTTTTGTATGTTTATCTATTTTGGCAACAAAATTAGCAAAAATGTCCCTAATAACGCAGATAAAAGCTAAAACTATTAAATATATTGCAGTTTTTTAATGGATTTTGGTTACTTTTGCAGTCGAATAACAACATTTACACCATGTTTATATATAATTCACTTGTCACTTTAGGCAAATATCTCATACTCATGAAGAGAACCTTTTCGGTTCCCGAACGTATGCGTATGTTTATGAAAGGATATATCAAAGAGATGTCGCAACTCGGAGTAGACTCTATTCTCATCGTGCTCATCATCTCTTTCTTTATAGGTGCGGTAATCTGTATTCAGATGAAGCTCAACATTCAGAGCCCATGGATGCCACGATGGGTATCGGGATATACCACTCGCGAAATCATGCTCTTGGAGTTTTCAAGTTCTATCATGTGTTTGATTCTTGCTGGTAAGGTGGGATCGAATATTGCTTCGGAACTGGGAACGATGCGCGTCACTCAACAGATTGACGCATTGGAAATTATGGGTGTAAACTCAGCAAGCTATCTTATTATGCCAAAGATTCTTGGACTGATGACAATCATGCCTTTCCTCGTAATTTTCTCTTCTGCTACAGGTATTCTTGGTGCGTATGGCACTGCTTATATCGGTCATATCCTTACTCCCGAAGATTTAACGCTTGGATTGCAACATTCGTTTAATCCGTGGTTTATGTATATGAGTATCATCAAGAGTCTGGTATTCGCATTCATCATCTCAAGCGTATCGTCGTTCTTCGGCTATAGCGTAGAAGGTGGCTCGGTAGAGGTGGGCAAGGCGTCTACTGATGCTGTGGTATGCTCAAGTGTGTTGATATTGTTTTCAGATGTATTCCTAACTCAGATATTGTCATGATAGAAGTCAGACATCTATATAAGTCGTTCGGAGACAAAGAGGTCTTGAAAGACATAAATTTCAAATTCGAGGATGGCAAAACCAACCTTATCATTGGTCAGAGCGGTTCTGGTAAGACGGTGCTGATGAAAAATCTCGTTGGCTTGCTCGATCCAACATCTGGCGAGGTGCTCTACGATGGTCGCGACTTCGTAAAGATGACAAAGCAAGAGAAGGTGGCTATGCGCAGAGAGATGGGTATGATATTCCAAAGTGCTGCTCTCTTCGACTCGCTGTCGGTATTGGAAAACGTTATGTTCCCTCTTGACATGTTCTCTAATATGAACTATCGCGAAAAACTAAAGCGTGCACAGGAATGTATTGACCGTGTAAACCTTATGGGAGCAGAAAAGAAATATCCTGGCGAGATTTCTGGTGGTATGCAGAAGCGTGTTGCTATAGCCAGAGCTATCGTGCTGAATCCTAAATACTTATTCTGCGATGAGCCTAACTCTGGTCTCGACCCAAAGACGTCGCTTGTAATTGATGAATTGCTTAGTGGTATCACCAAGGAGTTTGATATCACCACCATCATCAACACTCACGACATGAACTCCGTTATCGGTATTGGCGAAAATATCCTTTTCATTAGCCAGGGGCACAACGAATGGCATGGCACAAAGGATGACGTGATATCAGCCACTAACGAGAAGCTCAACGACCTGGTCTTTGCTTCCGAACTATTCAAGAAGGTGAAGGCGGTAGAAATGGAAAAACAACAAAAGCCTCGTCAAGGTTAATAGTCCTTACGATATATACACAAAGAAAAGCGGTTGCGATAATGGAAACATCTTCCAAATTCGCAACCGCTTTTATAGTATAATACAAATAGAGATTATTTCATCATCCAATTGCCGTCTACCAACACCATTGGCACAACAACTTCTTCTGTGGTGCTGTCGCCATAGGCAATATTCAAGAATACATTTGCCACATGCTTAGCAGTGTCGGCACTTGCCTTTGCAACGTCCACTTTCACCATTCCTTGATGTACTTCCTTCTGACGGCCAACAAACATCTTAGCATTGGTTATCAGCTGTTCGCGATAAACACCAGGAATACTATCTGGCTGATAATGTCCATCTACAAATTCCTCGTATTTGCCATCAAGGAGATATTGATAATATTGCTTTGCCACATTACCAGCAACAGCAGCGGGATCTACATCTTCCTTCTTACAAGAAGTAACGCCCACACCTATCATCAATATCATGAAAAACAAAAGTTTCTTCATATCTCTATCTTATAAATTCTTCACTCTTCGTTCTTCATTCTTCACTCTTCGTTCTTCACTCTTCACTCAGAATTACTTCTGTCGAATGAAGATATTGATAGGACAGCCGTGCAACGACCAGTTCTCACGAATCTTGTTCTCAAGGAAGCGCTTGTATGGCTCCTTCACATACTGTGGCAGATTTGCATAGAACACAAATGATGGAATCTGTGTGTTTGGCAGCTGCGAGATATACTTAATCTTGATGTACTTACCCTTGATTGATGGTGGTGGATAAGCCTCGACGAGTGGCAACATCACCTCGTTCAACTTGGCTGTACCAATCTTTGCCTTACGGTTGATATACACCTGCTTAGCCATCTCCAAAACCTTGAAGATACGCTGCTTAGTCAGTGCAGAAGCAAAGATAATTGGGAAGTCAACGAATGGTGACATGCGGGCTCGGATAGCATTCTCGAAGGTGTCGATAACCTTCTGACTCTTGTCTTCCACCAAGTCCCACTTGTTTACAACAACCACCAACGACTTGTTGTTCTTCTGTATCAACTGGAAGATATTCATATCCTGTGCCTCGATTCCACGGGTGGCATCCAACATCAAAATACAAACATCGCTATTCTCAATAGCACGGATAGAACGCATCACGCTATAGAATTCCAAGTCTTCTGTTACCTTGTTCTTACGACGGATACCTGCTGTGTCGACAAGATAGAAGTCGAAGCCGAACTTGTCATAGCGGGTATAGATAGAGTCGCGAGTGGTACCAGCAATCTCAGTAACGATATTGCGTTCCTCACCGATAAAGGCATTGATGATACTTGACTTTCCTGCATTAGGACGACCAACAACAGCAAAACGAGGGATATCTTCCTCTGTCTCATCACCCTTGTCTTCTGGCATCTTAGATACAAGCAAATCAAGCAAGTCACCAGTACCGCCACCTGTGGCAGCACTTATACATTGTGGGTCGCCCAATCCTAACTTATAGAATTCGGCAGCCTCGTATGCTCTACCAGAATTGTCAACCTTGTTGGCTACCAATATTACTGGCAACTTTGTGCGACGCAAAATCAACGCCACATCCTCGTCCCAGTCAGTAACACCTGTCTCATTATCAACAACAAACAACACCAAGTCTGCCTCTTCTGTGGCTACAAGCACCTGCTGACGAATAGCATCCTCAAAGATGTCGTCTGAGTTTACTACCCAACCACCGGTATCTACAACAGAAAACTCTCTACCATTCCATGAGCATTTGCCATACTGACGGTCGCGAGTGGTGCCGGCAGTATCGCTAACGATAGCGCGGCGTGATTGAGTAAGACGATTGAATAGAGTGGACTTACCAACATTAGGGCGTCCAACGATTGCTACTAAATTTCCCATTTTCGAGTCTGTTTAATTTCTGAAGTTATACATTCTTCGGCCCTCTGCACTTTGCAGAGAGTGGGTCCTCATTACATTCAGGACCATTTTTTCCTCCTCTCATTTTCCTTCCTTTCATTCCTTTTTCCTCCCTTCGGTTCCTTCCTTTCTCCTCCCTTCGGTTCCTTCCTTTTTCCTCCTTTCGGTTCTTTTCCTTCTCCTCCTTTCGTTCAAAGTAAGGATTTCTTCATTTCGGGCGCATATTTGCGTCCGCTCCCTTTTTTCTCCTACTGTGGGTTATATCCAAAGCTATCAAGTTCTTTCTCCGAGCTTCGCCAGTCTTTGTCTACTTTCACGAAAGTCTCCAAGAAAACCTTCTTTCCAAAGAATTTCTCGAGAGCCTTTCTGCTCTCAGAGCCCACCTTCTTCAGCGCTACGCCCTGATGTCCGATGATGATACCCTTCTGCGAGTCGCGCTCTACGAATATTATCGCTCTGATATTAATGCTCTTATCTCCTTCTTTAAAGCTCTCCACCTTCACCTCTACCGAGTAAGGAATTTCCTTGTCATAATAAAGGAGAATCTTTTCGCGGATAATCTCACTCACAAAGAAGCGAGCAGGCTTATCAGTAAGCTGGTCTTTATCGAAATAAGCTGGAGACTCAGGGAGCAACTCCTTAATACGCTTCAACAGCATGTCTACTCCAAACTTATTCTTTGCCGAGATAGGAAGAATCTCTGCGTTTGGCAGCAGCGAATGCCATTTCATCACAATGTTTCCAAGATCTTTCTGGTTGCTTTGGTCTATCTTGTTGATGAGAAGCAATACTGGTATATTCATCTTCTGTACCTTCTCCAAGAATTCTATATTCTTTTCTGGATTCTCCACCACGTCAGTGACATACAACAAGATGTCTGCATCAGCCAATGCCGACTCCGAGAAAGCCAACATCATCTCCTGCATCTTGTAGTTAGGCTTCAATACTCCAGGAGTATCAGAAAACACTATCTGCATATCATCGGTATTTACAATTCCCATGATACGATGACGTGTTGTCTGCGCCTTGAAGGTAGCGATAGAAATACGCTCACCAACCAATTGATTCATCAATGTCGACTTACCAACATTTGGGTTGCCGACGATATTCACAAAACCAGCCTTGTGCATTGTATTCAATAAAAAAGATTAAGACAAAAAACGCATCCTTATCAAGTCGTAACAAGATAAGTATGCGTTTTCTTGTATTATGAAAAATTATTTCTTCGTTAAAGAATCACCATCGTAAGCCCACTTATAGTAAGAAGCGCCATGAACGAAACCAGCACCGAAAGCGGTGAAGATAATGTTGTCGCCCTTCTTGAGCTTAGACTCAACATCCCACAAAGCAAGAGGAATTGTTGCTGCACTGGTGTTACCATAACGCTCAATGTTTACAACGACCTTATCCAATGGAATACCAGCACGCTTGGTAACAGCCTCGATAATTCGAAGGTTAGCCTCATGTGGTACAACCCACTGTACATCATCTGCTGTGAGATTATTCTTCTTCAATATTTCCAAGACATCGTCACTCATATTAGTAACGGCATAGCGGAATACTGTTCTTCCCTCTTGATAGAGGTAGTGTAGACGATGGTCAACCGTGAAACGAGAAGGAGGACAAACAGAACCACCAGCCTTCATATGAAGGAATGGAAGTCCCTTGCCATCGGTACGGAAGAATGAGTTCTGTACACCGACACCTTCTTCGGTGGTTGCTTCTACAAGCACTGCTCCTGCACCATCACCAAAAAGTACACATGTCTGACGATCGGTATAGTCTACCAACGACGACATTTTGTCTGCACCAATAACAATAATCTTCTTATATCTACCGCTCTGAATCATCGAAGCAGCAACATCAAGCGAATAAAGGAATCCGCAACAAGCTGCAGAAAAATCAAAAGCGAAAGCATTCTTAAGTCCAAGTTTACCAAGAACTATAGAAGCTGTAGAAGGAAATTTATAGTCAGGAGTGGTAGTGGTAACAATAAGAGCATCTATTGTATCAGGATCAACGCCCGTCTTCTGGATAAGCTGCTTCGCTGCTTTACGAGCAAGATAGCTTGTACCAAGTCCCTCCTCAGTGAGGATACGACGCTCCTTGATACCTACACGAGCAGTAATCCACTCATCACTGGTATCAACCATGCGCGACAACTCCTCATTGTTGAGGATATAGTCAGGCACATATCCGCCGACACCTGTGATTATTGCGTTGATTTTCTCCATTATTCAGCTGTTTCCTTTACGATAGCCACCTTACCACGATAGTAACCACATGTAGGACATACTGTGTGGTAAACATAGTAAGCACCACAGTTAGGGCAAACTGCCAATGTAGGAGCTACTGCCTTGTCATGAGTTCTTCTCTTAAGGGTACGTGTCTTCGATTGTCTTCTTTTAGGATGTGCCATAATGATAAAATGTTTTAAATATTTATTCTTTTAATTTTAATAATTCACTCCAACGAGGATCTATCGTCTGTTCTTCCTCAACGCCACTTCGGGTGGCGGAATGTTCTTCGAGAACCTTCATCATGTCACGATTGCATTTACCAGGTGCATGAACGTGCTTGATTGGGATGTTCAGAACAATAAATTCATATATGAACCACGAGACATCGAGAATACCTTCATTCTCATCAACTGTCACGAGGTCATCGTCTTCAGAGTATTCTTGTCCAAATTTAGCAATCAGCCTGTTTGTAGTATCTATAGGCTGATTCATGTCGTCAAGACAGATATCACAAGGTATAACTACCTCACCTTTTATATTAAAGTTCAACTCAAAGAGAGAAGACTTACGCTCTATCTGCAAATCAACATCCAAGTCACCACGCTTCACAATGTCAGCATCGATGGCTTCGAAATATTCATCAGTAAGCTTGAAGCTAAAAGCATTAGCTCCTTCCTTCAAGCCGAGCAATTCTATTTTAAAAGGTTTTAATCTATCCATAACTCCACTTCGGGCTGCAAAGTTACGCATTTTTTTTGAATCTATAAAACTTTCAACACTTAATTTGTAATTCTTAATAAAAGAATATACAGATTACTAAGGAGTTAAGGAAAAAGTAAAGAATAATATAGGGGAAAAGGGAAAATTTCAAAGGTCTAAAGACTATATATATAATAAGGTGTAAAAGAGTAAAAGAGTAAAAAGGTAAAAGAGTAAAAAAGGGATGAGGTGTATATAAACGAAAAGAGCTCCGAAGACTTTCGTCCTCGAAGCTCTAACTGAAAGA
>ERZ1032113.16-NODE-16-length-53739-cov-9.573076_pt1 | contig 53739 bp, 38 predicted proteins | sample MGYA00518164_ERZ1032113 | MGnify/ENA primary metagenome ERZ1032113 (study PRJEB33719, sample SAMN04261305) | wastewater metagenome | biome: rural village; feature: human; material: feces | host: Homo sapiens | place: El Salvador | collected 2014-01-14 ... | reverse complement strand
GAAGACAACAAGCTTTGGAGTATTATGCAAATAATCGATTGAATCTACATAATAAAAAAAGTGACCGATTTCTATTTAGTAGAACCCGTATTAACAATATTTTAGGTAATGAAGTAAAAAGTTTAAACTCTATAGACATAAGGGAGATGTTTTTTTCTAAAGCAGGAAACTATGTTGGTGAAGGATTAGATCAGATATTAAATTATAAGATTAAATCCATTAACAAATATGGATATTGCCTATGGGCATTTGCCAATAACGCTGTCCATACAGAAACAGTTAGAGCATGTTGTCGAGATCGAGAAGAGCAGGAGAAAGACGCATATGTCTTATTTAAATTTACACCTTCTTCAGAATATGCAAGTAATTTTTCATACGAACACTCATGTTTGACAAAGTCTTCAGTCAAATGTCTCAATGCAAAAGATTTGAAATTTTTAAAGCTAAAGCAGGAGCATAACGGACGATATACTGTACCGAAAGAAATAGTTTGTACTGCATCAAACCATTCTAGTGCTGATGCATTCGTTTTACAAGAAATGTTTTTGATCAAAGAAGATATTGATGAAGACGAGCTAAAAAAACAGTATCTAGCAGTTGGAAAACATGGTATGTATGATATTAGACCAAACAAACGTAGAAGTACATTTTACATTCAAGCGAAAAACAACATTGATGTTAATAAATTATATGTTGAGGCTAAACATAGGACGATTTGTTTTATCGGAAAGCTTGCACCCCCGTATATTATAACTATCACTCCAAGCAAAATAATTTAATAATTTTTATAGCATCGGTTAGAAATAATCGATGCTATTTTTATGCCCTATCGGAGGTGAGATTTTGAGAAAACTTAAAAATTATAAGCCGACAAAATTTAAAGCAAAGGACAGCTATTACGATAAGGAATACGCTGACTTTGCCGTTGCCTTTATCGAAAGTCTGTGCCACACCAAAGGTACTTGGGCGGGTAAATGGTTCGAGCTTATGGACTGGCAGGAGCAGATTATCCGTGACCTGTTCGGTATTCTAAAGCCTAACGGATACAGGCAGTTCAACACTGCATACATTGAAATTCCCAAAAAGAACGGCAAGTCTGAATTAGCGGCGGCTGTTGCACTTCTGCTCACCTGCGGTGACGGTGAACAGCGAGCCGAGGTTTACGGTGCGGCTGCTGACAGACAACAGGCGTCAATCGTTTTTGATGTTGCCGCCGATATGGTGCGAATGTGTCCGGCTCTGAACAAAAGAGTAAAGATACTTGCATCACAGAAAAGGCTGATTTACGAACCCACAAACAGCTTTTATCAAGTCCTGTCTGCCGAACAGAATGACGGTTGACAGAGATAAAAGCGGTAATCTTTACTATCAGTACAACACAAGCTCCGATGACGCAAGAACAATGAAAGGTGCAACGGTAAGGCTTTCACCGTATGAGGTTTTGCACATTGCCGGACTTGGATTTGACGGACTTGTCGGATACTCGCCTATTGCAATGGCAAAGAACGCAATCGGGCTTGCCATTGCCGCCGAGGAATACGGTAGTAAGTTCTATGCAAACGGTGCGTCACCCAGCGGTGTGCTTGAACATCCGGGTACACTGAAAGACCCATCCAAGGTTCGTGATTCGTGGAATGCCGCCTTTGCGGGAAGCGGCAACAGTCATAGAGTTGCCGTGCTTGAGGAGGGACTGAAGTACACACCGATTTCAATTTCGCCGAACGAGGCGCAGTTCCTCGAAACCAGAAAATTTCAGATAGATGAGATAGCTCGAATTTTCAGAGTGCCTCCGCATATGGTGGGTGACCTTGAAAAATCGAGCTTTTCTAATATTGAACAGCAGTCACTTGAATTTGTGAAGTACACACTTGAGCCGTGGATAGTGCGTTGGGAGCAGTCAATTTTCCGCTCCTTACTTTCAAGAAATGAAAAAAGTTCGTACTTTGTGAAGTTTAATGTGGATGGACTTCTGCGTGGTGACTACGCAAGCAGAATGAGTGGCTATGCAACGGCAAGGCAAAACGGCTGGATGTCGGCAAACGATATACGAGAGCTTGAAAATCTCGACCGTATTTCTGACGAGGAGGGTGGAAATCTGTATCTCGTGAATGGCAGCATGACAAAGCTGAGCGATGCGGGGGCTTTTGCTGAAAAGAATAATGAAAAGGAGGAAAATACAAATGGCGAAAAGGTTCTGGAATTGGAAAAATCATACAGAAGAAAATGAAACTGTACAAAGAGTTCTTGAACTTAACGGAACTATTGCAGAAGAAAGTTGGTTTGACGATGATGATGTTATTCATTTTGGCATATAATATTTTTATTGCATATATTTTATTTGTGTGATATACTAAATGTAAATGTAACTTATTTGAAATTATAGGAGGAAAGATAAATATGTCTGAAATAAGTACTGTTGAAATCAAAAATATGCTTGACGATTTAGAAAATGATAATGACTTCATAGAGTTAAGGAAACTATATGAAACACCAAATTGTTTTATTATAATGGGAAATAAAAGAAGAGAAGAATGGCATAGTAATTTTGTATGTTGGCTACTTGACCCTAATGAAAACCACGGACTAGGTAAATTTCCTTTAGTAAAATTTTTGGATTTAGTTGAAAGTAAGTGCGAAGAACTTAATATTGATAAAACAGATGTTGAGAATATGGAATTTGAAACAGAGTCTTCAACTTATAATAAAGGTCGAATGGACATTTTAGGTACAAGTACGTCTTTAACTTTAGTTATAGAAAATAAGATTAAAGCTGGTGAAAATTCCAAAAATAAAAATGGTAAACCACAGTCAGATGTATATTTTGATTATTGTGAAAAAGAATATAAAAATAGTCAAAGAGTTTATGTTCTTTTAAAGGCAAGTTCATATACTTCTTTGGAAAATAAAAATTTTATTCATGTTACATATCAAGATTTGCTTGATGAAGTGATAAAACCAGCATATGAAAAGTGCGAAGAATTAAAATTAGAAGATACAAAAAGTGTGTTGAAACAATACGCATTGGATATCTCAAACCCGTTTTCTTATCCCCAGTTGGCTTATGCAAATAAAGATTTGTCTGAAAAAATTTACAAAAAGCATGAAAAGATAATATCTAAAATTCGTAAAACAATGGATGATGTAGATAGAGACAAAGAGTCCGTTGTTTGTAAATTCTTTAAAAAATATAAAAAGTACATAAATAATGCTGTATTAATGCCTTTAGGCAAAAATGCTATAATACCAAGAATGTATGTAAAAAATCTTAAAGGTAAAGATCTGACAGATTACCTAATAGAATATGAATATATAATTCCAGGACAAACAAAATTATATTATGATCGTTTTGGAAAAACTTTTATTATTTGGATTGATGAAAATTGTAAATTTTGGGCTAGCTATTATGAAGGGGAATATGATGATTCACAAGAGGTAAACTATATAATAAAAGAATGCGATTCACTTCATCGTGCAGCAGAATATATAGAAAATGTGGCTAAGTATGGAACTACTAATCCTGAAAAAAAGACTAATCTTGGAAAAAGTGCATATGAAATGACACTATTAAAAACTGGAATAAAACGGGCAGGAGAAAAGACCATTACCATCGGAGATATTCCCGGTATCATAAATAAGCTTAATATATAATCGTACTCAAGGAGTAACCGAAAGGTTGCTCCTTTTAATATGCATTTAGCACAGAGCCTATAAGGCTCTTTTTTTATGCCCTTTTAAGGAGGTGACAGAATGGCAGACAGCTTTGGTATCAAGCTTGGTGTTGAAGGTGAAAAGGAATTTAAGAGTGCCTTGTCCGATATTAACCTTAGTTTCAAGGTGCTGGGTTCTGAAATGAAGCTTGTTCAGTCACAGTTTGGGAAGAACTATTCTTCTGTTGAAAGTCTGACATCAAGAAACGAAGTTCTGAATAGGCAGATTGAAAAGCAGAAGGAGAAAATAGCAACACTAAAGTCAGCACTTGATAACGCCTCCTCTTCCTTTGGGGAGAATGACAGGCAAACTCATAATTGGCAAATTCAGCTTAACAATGCCGAGGATAAACTGCGTGTTGCAGATTACTGCCGAGTTTCAACGGCGACTGATGCACAACTTGAAAGCTTGGAGGCACAAAAGAGCCATTATGGAAACTACATCAATTCACGAGATGATTGGTGCTTTGCGGGTATGTACTACGATGAGGGCATAACAGGCACAAAGGCAAGTAAAAGGCCGGAACTTATGCGGCTTTTAGCTGATTGCAAGGCAAAGAAAATTGATTTTGTAATTACAAAGTCAATCAGCCGTTTTGCAAGAAATACACTTGGTTGCTTAAAGTATATACGAATGCTTAAGAATAAAAACATACCGGTATTCTTTGAAAAGGAATCCATCAATACAATGGAACAACCAAGGTTGTAAATCCATAGTTTGGCGATATCTGAGCAGGCTTGAGGCGACGGGCCTTGAGTGTCACGCAAGGACGGTGAATGAAAAGGTTTTAGAAGGTGTAGTGCTTGAAGCTATAAACAGGTTGCTTGGCGACAAGTCTTTCTATCAGACACAGCTGCAACAAAATATAGTACAGGTGATTCGTGACGCAAACAAAAGCACTGCCGAAAAAATAGATGAGCAGTTGATGACTCTGCAAAAAGAACTTTTGCAAAAGGCAAACAACAAGGAAGCTTATGATGAAATCGCAGAGCAGATTTTCAAGCTTTGTGAACAACGCCGGCAAAACACCGTCGATACCGCCGCCAGAGATGCACAGATAGAAAGAATCAATGACCTGCAGGATTATATCGCACAGCAGACTACCCACCTCACCGAATTTGACGAATCGCTGGTACGACGCTGGATCAAGCAGATAACCATTTGGAATGACCACATCACCGTCGAACTAAAATCCGGTGTTAGCATCGATGTTGATGCATAACTCCATAGACGCACGAAGGCTCCTCATCACTGGATAATCTCCGGTGATGGGGAGCCTTTGTTTACAAGTTGATTATCATTCCTCGTCGATTTCTTTCTGAGCCGATGTGGTTAATTCCAGCATCTTTTGTTGATAAGTAGCTCCATCAATTTCTTCGTCAGCATACTGTCTCATTAATTCATCAATCTGTGCTTTTAATTCTTCTCTGGTCATTTGTTCCGCCTCCTTATTTTATTAATCATCATTTTTTGTAATATGAGTTATAACCTTGTATATCCCATATACAACTATCGCAAGAGCGCCAATAACTAATTTGCCTGTTGTACTATCTTTTAATTCATTAGATATATCCTCCGCAGGCTGTTCTTTTCGGCTATTGACTTTCTTCCAATATGCCTCCGATTCAGCAGCTTTCTCTGCCCTGCGTCGACGACGCTCTTCAGATGTTTTTTCTCGTATATAACGCTTGTTCTCCACTGAAGTGTCAAGTTCTTCAAGAATTCTTTCATCCCATTCGAACCAATTCCAACCTCGAAATGCATAACCACCGTACCCGTTGTCATCGCCTTTTTCAACTACGAATAGTTTTCCTTTCTCTGTTGGATAATAATTTCCGGGCTCACCAGAAAGGAATCCTTCTTCTTTTAATAAGATGTTCGTTTCCTCTGCTGTCAAGCCACACCTTTCTCCTAATCGTTTTGCTGATAATGTCATGTATCGTCCTCCTGCGTTATTTATCTTGGATGTTCTTCTGCCAGTTTTCGTTCTTCTTCATCCCATCGTTTCTGAACTTCTTCAAAATATTTTTCACTTTGTTTAGAAAATGTGCCACGCATATAGCTGATTTCATCCATCATGCCTTGTCCCCATGTTACATCGATTAGCTGTTCATGATGATATGTTGCTTCACTAGTACATCTGGACAACACCGTATTTCCTGAAGCATCCAAAATGGAGTACGGATATTGGTACTTCAAGATTATATTGTTCTTATTGAGTACATCTTCCTTAATATCTCTGTCCCAACAAAGTATAAGAAGCTGTAGACTATTGAACCTAAATACATACGATAATGCATAATTCTTAAACTCTTGTATTTTCATCTCCTCTCGCAAGGTGGTATGCCCGGTATTATAATCAATGTTTGTGACAATACTATTCGCCAGTAATAGTGGCGAATCTCTCCAGCGGAGTTTCATATTTCCAAACATATAATCTGGTGCAGGCGAAGTGTTTACTGCAAGTCCAGCCAAGATTGTAATATTCCCTAGCGGACTACTTTTTTCTTCATTCAACAGGAATTCTTTTACTTTATCATCAAAAAAAGATACATCCTTCTTCCTAGCTCTCAAGTCATTGAACGCAAACTTCAAACACATTTTTTGAATCATTGTATAGTCATATTCTACAGAAAGAGTGTCATCTTTTTTGTACTTTACTAAAAAATACTTCTCAATAAATTCTTTTGCATAAGAATCAATGTACGAAATCCTATTGTTATTACAGTTTGCACAAACATCCTTCACCATAGGGTCCCCTTGATGCACGATACTTCTCTCTCCGTCTATTGTTGCGAAGCATTCCGGAAATAATCCAAGTATTCCACTTGATATTATATGCTCTTTAGTCCCTTTAGTTTCTTTTCCACAATAAGCACAAATCATACATAGCCACCTCCTGTTATCTATTCTATTGCCGAGTTTGCCTCATAGTATCGAGTGGCTTGAACTGCGGTCATCGCTGTTATCTAAATCACTGCCACAACCTATGACATCTAATCCACAGCCTAAACCCTACCACTCTTTTTATGTTTCCCGGCAAATTCGCTTAGTGGATATGTTTCCATACAAGAAAACCGAGCTTTCCGCAAGGCTTCTCTGATGATGCTACCATCGCAAAAAGCCCGGAAATACGCCACTTTTCAGCACTTGATTTTATTTTCTTGACATCAATACTACGCACTCGATGTGTGCTGTGTGGGGGAACATATCTACGGGTTGGATTTTTTGGGCTTTGTAGGGGCTGCTTTGGGTTAGGTAGGCTAAATCTCTTGCCAATGTTTCGGGGTTGCAGGAAACATAGACAACCTTTTTTGGAGACATTTTGATTAGTGAGTCGAGAAATTTTCGGTCACTTCCGGCTCTTGGCGGATCCATGAACACAACATCGGGCTTTTCGTCCTCGTCTGCAGCTTCTCTCATGAACTCGCCCGCATCGGCTTTGTAGAAACGGATATTTTTCAGATTATTTGCTCGTGCGTTTACGATTGCATCCCTCACGGCATCGCCGTTAAGTTCTGCACCGATAACATTGCCTGCACCGTTTTTGGCGGCAACTATGCCGATTGTGCCGATTCCGCAGTAGGTGTCAAGCACGGTTTCGTTGCCTTTGAGATTTGCAAATTCAATTGCTTTGCCGTACAAAACTTCGGTTTGAACGGGGTTAATTTGGTAAAAGCTTTTCGGCGAAATTCTGAACCTGCAACCGCAGAGAATATCCTCAATATAACCCTTGCCGTACAGCACTTTCTGATTGTCACCGAGTACAAGGTTGGTGCGGTAGGGGTTTATATTTTGCACAATGGTTGTGATTTCGGGAAACTGTTTCAGAATTGCTTTTACAAAATTGTTTTTTGACGGAAAAACAGGTGTACCTGTCACAAGCACAAGCATAATCTGATTTGTCGCAAAGCCTCTTTTCACAAGAATGTGACGGAGAAAACCTTTGCCTGTGTCCTCGTTATAGGTTGTCATTCTGAAAGATGGGAGGAGCTTGCGTACTGCAACGATGATTTTGTCGGCAATAACATCCTCTGTCTGACAGCTGTCAATTCCGACAACATGATGACTGCCCGACTGATACACACCCGAAATGATTTTGCCCTTTTTGTCCGTATAAAAAGCCGCCTGAACCTTGTTGCGGTAGTGGTAGGGAGTTTTCATTCCGATAATTTTTTCAACGGCACAAAAGCGTTTGAGAAGTTTTTCGACTTTCCTCTGCTTGAATTCAAGCTGTTCTGGATATGACAGATTTTGCAGCTGACAACCGCCGCATTTTTTGTAAACGGGACAGCTTTGTTTATTGGTTTCAGGTCTGTTGCTCATAATATTTCCTCACATTTTATTGCATTGTATATATTCTTTATTTTATCATCAATCATATTGATATGCAACAGAAACAAACCCTAAATGACAAAGAAAAACGCAGGAGGGAAATCCGCTCCTGCGCTTTCTGATTATTAACCGGTATATCGAAGAAATGAGGATTATCAGGTTATTTGTAATCAATTAAAGATTTGTGTATCCCATAAGGCTTTCGTCAACCTCTTTGGCAACATCTCTGCCCTCACGAATCGCCCAGACAACAAGTGACTGTCCTCTGTGCATATCGCCTGTAACAAATACATTTTCAACATTTGTCTTGTGTGAGCCTTCTGACGTTGCAACATTGGTTCTTGCGTTTGTTTCAACACCGAATGCCTTGGTTACATAGTTTTCGCTGCCGAGGAATCCTGCCGCAATGAGTACGAGTTCAACGTCAACCTTGTATTCTGAGCCTTCAACCTCTTTCATCATAAGTCTGCCTGTTTTAGCATCCTTTTCGGGTTTGAGCTTAACAAGCTCCGCACCTACAAGATTACCGTTCTTGTCAGCAATGAACTGCTTAACGGTTGTCTGATAAACTCGTGGATCGTGACCGTAAACTTCAATAGCCTCTTCCTGACCGTAGTCTGTTTTGCAGACTCTCGGCCATTGCGGCCATGGGTTATCGGCACTTCTTGTGTCGGGAAGTTTAGGCATCATTTCAAGCTGGAGAACGGATTTTGCACCGTGTCTGATGCTTGTGCCGACGCAGTCGTTACCTGTGTCGCCGCCGCCGATTACCATTACATTCTTGCCTTTTGCGCTGATGAATGTACCCTCTCTGAGGTTGCAGTCAAGAAGTGACTTTGTTGTTGATTTGAGGAAGTCAACGGCAAAGTGAATGCCGTTAGCCTCTCTGCCGGGAACTTTGATATCTCTCGGATTTGATGCACCGCAAGCAAGGATTACACGGTCAAAGTCCTTGAGAATTTCGCTTGCCTTGATGTCTTTGCCGACATTTGAGCAGGTTTCAAAGGTTACGCCTTCTTCTTCCATAATGTTAATCTTGCGTTCGATAACATCTTTTTCAAGCTTCATATTCGGAATGCCGTACATAAGCAGACCGCCTACTCTGTCATTGCGTTCAAATACCGTTACAGAGTGACCACGCTGATTGAGCTGGTCGGCAGCGGCAAGTCCCGATGGACCTGAACCGATGATTGCAATTTTCTTGCCTGTTCTTACCTTTGGAATTCTTGCGTCTGCAAGACCTTCTTCATAGGCATTTTCAATGATTCCGTATTCGTTGGCTCTTACGCTGACAGCGTCACCGTTTGCACCGCAGGTGCATGCCTTTTCACAGAGAGCGGGACATACACGGGATGTGAATTCGGGGAAGTTGTTTGTAACTTTAAGACGGTTGTAAGCCTGTTCCCAGTTGCCCTTGTAGATGAGGTCATTCCATTCGGGAATGAGGTTGTTAAGCGGACAGCCTGAGAACGCAGAACCAATCTGCATTCCTGCCTGACAGAAAGGCACGCCGCAGTCCATGCATCTTGCACCCTGTTTTTGCTGATCCTCTTTGCTGAGGGGATCGTGAAATTCGTCAAAATTTTTGATTCTTTCTTTTACGGAGTATGCCGGGGCATCCTCACGCTTATATTCCATAAATCCTGTTGGCTTTCCCATAAATATCCCCTCCTTATTTATTATTCACAATTTCGTAGAAAGCTTCAATCTGTGCCTGCTCGTTTGTAAGACCTTTTTCTTCATAAGCGGCAATTGCAGCCATCATTCTCTTGTAGTCGTGCGGAATAATCTTCTTGAATTTCGGAAGATACTCGTCAAAGTTATCAAGGATTTTCTTGCCTCTCTGTGAACCTGTTGCTGCAACATGTTCTTCGATAAGTGTTTTGAGTTCGATTATATCGTACTTTTCGGATACTTCCGAGAAGTGAACCATTTCCTTGTTAAGCTTTGTGTAAAGATCTCTTTCTTCATCAAGAACATAGGCAACACCGCCGGACATACCTGCGGCAAAGTTTTTGCCTGTTTTGCCGATAACAACAACTCGACCGCCTGTCATATATTCACAACCGTGGTCGCCGACACCCTCAACAACTGCTGTTGCGCCTGAGTTTCTTACGCAGAAACGCTCGCCTGCAACACCGTTGATAAATGCCTTGCCGCTTGTTGCGCCGTAAAGTGCAACATTACCGATGATGATGTTGTCACCTGCGTCAAATGTTGAGTTCTTCGGAGGATAAACTACCAGCTTACCGCCTGAAAGTCCCTTGCCGAAGTAGTCGTTTGAGTCGCCCACAAGTTCAAGTGTGAGTCCCTTTGGAATGAATGCGCCAAAGCTCTGACCGCCCGAACCGTTGCAGACTACTGTAAATGTATCGTCATCAAGGTTGTTGTAATGCTTTCTTGTAACCTCAGAACCGAAGATTGTACCGAATGAACGGTCTGTGTTTTTAACATTGACTTCAACCTTTTTCTTTGTGCCTTTTGCAAGAACCTTTGCAAATTCTTTGCAGAGGATTCTCTCGTCAAGTGTTGATTCAAGTTTGAAATCATAAAGGCTCTTTTTGTTGTATTCAACCTTTTCCGAAACAAAGTTTGTATCAAGAATGTTAGAAAGGTCAACCTCGGCAGCCTGTCCTGTGATGCCTTCTTTTCTCTTGATGAGGTCAATTCTTCCGACAAGCTCATCAACGGTTTTTACACCGAGCTTTGACATATATTCACGAAGTTCGCTTGCTACAAACTTCATAAAGTTTATTACATATTCGGGCTTGCCGCAGAATCTTTTTCTGAGCTCGGGGTTCTGTGTGGCAACACCGAACGGGCAGGTATCAAGGTTACATACTCTCATCATTGCACAACCGAGAGTTACAAGCGGAGCAGTAGCAAAACCAAATTCCTCTGCACCGAGCATTGCTGCAATTGCAACATCACGGCCATTCATAAGCTTACCGTCGGTTTCAATAACAACCTTGTTACGAAGGTCGTTCATAATGAGCGTCTGATGAGCCTCGGCAAGACCGAGTTCCCACGGCAGACCTGCGTTGTAAATTGAGTTTCTCGGAGCAGCGCCTGTACCGCCGTCATAACCTGAAATAAGGATTACGCCTGCACCTGCTTTTGCAACGCCTGCGGCAACCGTACCTACACCGCATTCCGAAACGAGCTTAACAGAGATTCTTGCATCTTTGTTAGAATTTTTGAGGTCGTAGATAAGCTGTGCAAGGTCCTCGATTGAGTAAATGTCGTGGTGCGGTGGGGGAGAGATGAGCGATACACCCGGTGTTGAATGACGGGTTTTTGCAATCCAGGGATAAACCTTTTTGCCCGGAAGATGTCCGCCTTCGCCCGGCTTTGCACCCTGAGCCATTTTAATCTGAATTTCGTTTGCAGATGTGAGGTATCTTGATGTAACACCGAAACGACCTGACGCAACCTGCTTGATTGAAGAACATCTGTCAACCTTCTGTCCTTTTGTGAGAAGTCGTTCAAGGCTTTCGCCGCCCTCACCGGAGTTTGACTTGCCGTGAAGCTGATTCATTGCAATCGCAAGTGTTTCGTGAGCCTCCTGTGAGATTGAACCGTAGGACATAGCGCCTGTCTTGAAACGCTTTACGATTGAATCAACGCTTTCAACCTCATCAAGCGGAACAGGAGTTTCTGCAAAGTTGAAGTCGAAAAGACCTCTGATATTTACAGGATCCATTTCTTCGGAAATCATATGAGAATACTTTTTGTAAAGCTCATAGTCGCCTGTTCTTGTTGCCTGCTGGAGCATATATATAGTTTGCGGATTGTAGAGGTGTTCCTCTTTGCCGCTTCTGAACTTGTGTGAACCACGGGATTCAAGCTCATCGCTTACACCGAGGTCAAGCGGATCAAATGCCGCTGTGTGAAGTTTGTCAACATTCTTTTCGATATCCTTGATTGTGATACCGCCGATTCTGCTGACTGTGCCTGTGAAGTATTCGTCAATAACATCCTTGCCGATACCGATAGCCTCAAAAATCTGTGAGCCATGATATGACTGGATTGTTGAAATACCCATTTTTGACGCAATCTTTACGATGCCGTGGAGAACTGCGCTGTTGTAATCGTCAACTGCTGCGTAGTAGTCCTTGTCAAGAAGGTCATCACCGATAAGCTCGTGAATTGTTTCCTGAGCAAGATACGGGTTGATTGCACTTGCACCGTAGCCGAGAAGTGTTGCAAAATGATGAACTTCTCTCGGCTCACCGCTTTCAAGTATCATTGCAAGTGAGGTTCTCTTCTTTGTTGCAACAAGGTGCTGATGAAGAGCGGATACTGCAAGAAGTGACGGAATTGCAAGATGGTTTTCGTCAACTCCTCTGTCGGAGAGGATAAGAATATTTGCACCGTCATTGTAAGCCTTGTCAGCTTCAATGAAAAGTCGCTTAACAGCCTTTGAAAGTCTTGTGTTCTTGTAGTAGAGAATCGGTATAACCGCAACCTTAAAGCCCGGAATGTGCATATTCTTGATTTTGAGAATATCGGTTGATGTAAGAATCGGGTTGTGAATCTTCATAACCTTGCAGTTTTCGGGACGCTCCTCAAGGATGTTGCCGTCCTCACCGATATAAATTGTTGTTGATGTTACAACTTCCTCACGGATTGCGTCAATCGGCGGGTTTGTAACCTGTGCAAAGAGCTGTTTGAAGTAGTTGAAAAGCGGCTGCGGTTCTTTTGAAAGAACTGCAAGCGGACTGTCTGTACCCATTGCGGCAATTGACTCTGTGCCGTTCTTTGCCATAGGAAGGATTGATGTCATAACATCTTCGTAGGTATATCCGAAAGCCTTCTGGAGTTTTTGCCTTTCTTTATATGAATGCTCCTCAACCTTCATATTAGGAATTTTGAGGTCTTTAAGACAAACAAGATTACTGTCGAGCCATTCGCCGTAAGGCTGTTTTGACGCATAATACTCTTTGAGTTCATCGTCATCAATGAGTCTGCCTTGAACCGTATCGACAAGGAGCATTTTGCCCGGGCGAAGTCTTTCCTTTGTAACAATCTTTGCGGGATCAATAGGAAGTGCGCCGACTTCCGATGAAAGAATGAGGTTGCCGTCATCCGTGATGTAATATCTTGACGGACGCAGACCGTTACGGTCAAGAACCGCACCCATAATGTCGCCGTCAGAGAAAAGGATTGACGCAGGACCGTCCCACGGCTCCATCATTGTTGCATAATACTGATAGAAGTCCTTTCTCTTCTGGCTCATTGTGCCGTTATTATCCCACGGCTCCGGAATTGTAATCATAACGGCAAGAGGAAGCTCCATGCCGCTCATTACGAGAAATTCAAGTGTGTTATCAAGCATTGCAGAGTCTGAACCCTCTGTGTTTACAACAGGGATAACCTTGTCAAGGTCGCCCTTGAGATGCTCCGAACGCATTGTTTCCTCACGGGCAAGCATCTTGTCAGCGTTGCCTCTGATTGTGTTGATTTCACCGTTGTGAACAATCATTCTGTTAGGATGGGCTCTCTGCCAGCTTGGATTTGTGTTGGTTGAAAAACGGGAGTGAACCATAGCGATTGCAGACTCGTAATCCTCGTCCTGAAGATCAAGGAAGAAGTTACGGAGATCGCCGACAAGGAACATACCTTTATATACAATAGTTCTGCTTGAAAGTGAAACTACATATGTGTCTTCATTACTCTGTTCAAAAACTCTTCTTGCAACATAGAGCTTTCTGTCGAACGGAAGGCCTCTTTTTACACCGTGAGGTCTTTTGATAAAGCACTGCATAATTGCAGGCATACATTCAACAGCTCTGTGACCGAGTACCTCGGGCTTTGACGGAACATTTCTCCAGCCGAGAACTGTAAGACCTTCTTTTTCTGCAATGATTTCAAACATCTTCTTTGCCTGATTTCTTGCAAGCTCATTCTGAGGGAAGAAGAACATACCTACAGCGTAATCTCTTTCGGAACCGAGCTTAATGCCGATTTCAGCAGCTGCCTTCTTAAAAAATTTGTGTGAAATCTGGAGAAGAATACCTACGCCGTCACCTGTTTTGCCTTCGGCATCCTTACCTGCTCTGTGTTCGAGAGTTTCAACAATTGTCAGAGCGTTTGCCACGGTGTCGTGTGACTTGATACCCTTAATATTAACAACAGCTCCGATACCGCAGTTATCATGTTCAAACTTCGGAGAATACAGAGTCTTGTTGTTCTCTCTGACTGTCTGTTCCATTAATGATCACCCTTTCCTGTTAATCACAAAAATTATTCAGCGGACTTTTTATATACATATATATGTAAAAGGAAGTTTGCTTTCGTAAACTTATCGGTTCAAAGTGGCAATTAATGTTCTGCCGGTTAATAATCAATCATATATATGTAATTGTAAAATGCCCAATCTCTTCTCAGCGGTAAAACCGCTATGCTCAGCCTGTGTTATATCCTGCAAAGGTGAATGTGCAGGTCGGCTGATGTTCTGAAATGCCCTGTCATCGTTGATCAAGAAAAATCAGCACTTAGATTATATAACTATACATTGTGCTTTGTCAAGGGAAAATAGAGGAAAATTGCAACTTTTAGGGGTAAAACTTTCATTTTACTGTGATTGTTGTAGAAAATATGCAACTCTTATTGGTGTTTCAGCTTAATTTTGCAGGAAAATTAATAAAACTTGCAATTTCAAAACTTTTTTCAAAAAATGTATTGACAAATTCGCAAAAGTGGAATATACTAACAACATCAAAGACAGCAAGGGCGCTGTGAGCTGAGGCTTACAGTGTCCTTTTCTGTTTTTATAAAGCAAAAATCAGACCATTAAAATTTATTTTCAAAATGGATAGGAGAGAATTAAAATGGCAAAAGTTCCCGAAATTTTTGGTAGCATGGTATTTAATGACCAGAAGATGCAGGAAAGACTTCCAAAGTCAACTTACAAGGCTTTGAAAAAGACAATCCAGAACGGTGAACCGCTTGACCTCGGCGTTGCAAATGTTGTTGCGGCTGCTATGAAGGACTGGGCAGTTGAAATGGGTTGTACCCACTACACACACTGGTTCCAGCCGATGACAGGTATCACAGCTGAAAAGCATGACAGCTTTATCGCACCGAACGGTGAAGGTCAGGTTATCATGGAGTTCTCAGGTAAAGAGCTTGTAAAGGGCGAGCCTGATGCTTCTTCTTTCCCAAGCGGCGGTATTCGTGCCACATTCGAGGCAAGAGGCTATACAACATGGGATCCGACATCATATGCATTCGTTAAGGACGGAACACTTTACATTCCTACAGCATTCTGTTCTTATACAGGCGAGGTTCTCGATAAGAAAACTCCTCTTCTTCGTTCAATGGAGAGAATGAATACAGAGGCTGTAAAGATTCTTCATCTTCTCGGCAAAGAAAATGTTACAAGAGTTACAACAACAGTAGGTCCGGAGCAGGAATACTTCCTTATTGATAAGGAAGCTTACGATCAGAGAGAGGATCTTATTTATACAGGCAGAACACTTTTCGGTGCAAAAGCTCCTAAAGGACAGGAACTTGACGACCATTACTTCGGTGCAATCAAGACAAGAGTTGCTGCTTATATGAAAGACCTTGACGAGGAACTCTGGAAACTCGGTATCCTTGCAAAGACAAAGCATAACGAAGTTGCTCCTTCACAGCACGAGCTTGCTCCTATCTTTACAACAACAAACATTGCAACCGACCACAATGAGCTTACAATGGAAGTTATGAAGAAGGTTGCCGAAAGACACGGTCTTGTTTGTCTCCTTCACGAAAAGCCGTTCGCAGGTGTTAACGGTTCCGGTAAGCACAACAACTGGTCAATTTCAACCAACACAGGCGAAAACCTTCTTGATCCAGGCAAGACTCCTGAAAACAACCTTCAGTTCCAGCTTTTCCTTGCAGCAGTTGTAAAGGCTGTTCACGAGTATCAGGATCTTCTCAGAATCACCGTTGCATCGGCTGGTAACGACCACCGTCTCGGCGCTAACGAAGCACCGCCTGCAATCATTTCAATGTATCTTGGTGATGACCTCGGCGAACTCGTTGATTCAATCATCAATGACAGAGAATATGTAAGCAAGGGTAAGCAGAAGATGAGAACAGGTGTTGATGTTCTTCCTGACTTTATGAAGGACACATCAGACCGTAACCGTACATCACCTTTTGCATTCACAGGTAACAAGTTTGAATTCAGAGCACTTGGTTCTTCACTTAACATTGCCTGTCCTAACTATATGCTCAACACTATGGTAGCCGAAGAACTTTCAGAGTTCTACGATGAGCTTAAAGATGCGGATGATATGGACGCAGCTATCAAGGCTCTTGTTAAGAAAGTATTCACAGAGCATCAGAACATTATCTTCAACGGCAACAACTACGCTCCCGAGTGGGTTGAAGAGGCTGAAAGAAGAGGACTTCTTAACCTCAAGTCACTTCCTGACGCAATGGAACACTTCCTTGACAAGAAGAATATTGACCTCTTTGTTAAGAATAAGATTTGTTCGGCAGACGAAATCCGTGCAAGATATGAAATTGAGCTTGAAAGCTATTCTAAGCAGATTAACATTGAGGCTCTCACAATGATTGATATGGCTAAGAAGAACATTCTTCCTGCCGTTACATCATATGTAAGAGATCTTACGGATACAGCACTTGCCAAGAAGGCACTTTCAGACGCTATTCCTACAAGTGTTGAGGAAGACCTTATTACAAGCCTTTCAAACAAGCTTGTATGTTTCTCAAAGAAAACTGCAGAGCTTGAAGAGGCTGTTATCAAGGCAAGCGACTACAGCGATGACAACCTCAAGTATGCTAAGTACTACAGAGAAACAGTATTTGCACTTATGCAGGAACTCAGAGCTGTCGGTGACGCAATGGAAACAGAAACAGCTTCGGAATACTGGCCTTATCCTTCATACGGCGAACTTCTTTTCGGTGTGTGATTGATAGAACCTCTATTTATACTAAATAACATTATTTATATTGTATAACAGGTAACACAACGGCGTGTGATTGACAGAATTAAACTGTCAACTCCACGCCGTTTTTGTTATTTTGATAAAAGGAGAGATTTATATGGCAGAACTAATTTACGGAGGCACAGGCGTCTGGTTTATGATCGGCGCATTACTCGTGTTCTTTATGCAGTGCGGATTCGCAATGGTTGAAACCGGTTTTACAAGAGCTAAAAACGCAGGTAACATCATTATGAAAAACCTGATGGACTTTTGTATCGGTACGGTTGTATTCAGCTTGTTAGGCTTCGGACTTATGATGTCTGAGGACTATGTTGCAGGATTCATCGGTGTTCCCAACCTCAATATGTTCACAGACTGGATGAACTTTGATTGGAACTCATTCGTATTCCAGCTTGTATTCTGTGCTACAGCAGCTACTATCGTTTCAGGTGCTATGGCAGAGCGTACAAAATTCTCGGCATACTGTGTTTACAGCGCAATTATTTCACTCGTTGTTTACCCGATTGAAGCAGGTTGGGTTTGGAACGGTCAGGGTTGGCTTGCAAAGCTCGGCTGTATCGACTTTGCAGGTTCAATCGTAATTCATATGGTCGGCGGTATCTCGGCACTTGTCGGCGCAATCATTCTCGGACCCCGTATCGGTAAATACGGCAAGAACGGCAAGGTAAACGCTATCCCCGGTCACAGCATCACACTCGGTGCTCTCGGTGTATTCATTCTTTGGTTTGCATGGTACGGCTTTAACGGTGCCGCTGCTGAAGACGGCGCTCGTCTCGGTCAGATTCTTCTTACAACAACAATTGCTCCGGCAGTTGCAACAGTAACAACCATGCTCTTTACATGGATCAAGAACGGCAAACCTGATGTTTCAATGTGTCTTAACGCATCACTCGCAGGTCTTGTAGCAATCACGGCAGGTTGTGCAGATGTTGACGCAATCGGCGCAGCAGTTATCGGTATCGTTTCAGGTATCCTCATCGTAGTAGCAGTTGAATTCGTTGATATCAAGCTTAAAATAGATGATCCTGTCGGCGCATTCTCGGTACACGGCGTAAACGGTATGTGGGGCGGCCTTGCAGTAGGTCTTTTCGCAACAGGTAACGGTCAGAACGGCATCACAGGTCTTTTCTACGGCGGTGGCTTTGCTCAGCTTGGTAAGCAGGCTCTCGGTATTGTTACAATCGTAGCTTGGACAGTTGTTTGCATGATTATCGTATTCACAATCATCAAAAAGACAGTAGGTCTTCGTGTTACAAAGGACGAAGAAATGAAGGGCCTCGATATCTGCGAGCACGGTCTTATCAGCGCATATGCAGACTTTATGCCAATCGGTGTCGGTACAGCTTCACTTGATGAAACATTTGATGTTGACTGCAATGTTCCTGCAACTCAGGCAGTTCCCGTTCAGCTTGCCGGCAATTATGATATGGCTACCGACGGAACAAAGATTACTAAGATTGACATTCTTCTCAAGCAGTCAAAGCTTGAAGCTCTTAAAGAAGAAATGGATAAGCTCGGCATCACAGGTATGACAGTATCTCAGGTACTCGGTTGCGGTGCTCAGAAGGGTAAAGCAGAGTATTACCGTGGTGTTGCTATTGAAAGTAACCTCCTTCCTAAGATGAAGGTTGAAATCGTAGTTTGCAAGGTTCCTGTAAAGGCAGTTGTTGATGCGGCTGTTAAGGCACTTTACACAGGTCACATCGGTGACGGCAAAATCTTTATCTATGATGTTGAAGATGTTGTTAAGGTTAGAACAGGCGAAACAGGCTACGACGCTATGCAGGATATTGAATAATCCATGGTAGCTTAATTAACCTATCCTTTTTAATTCACATAAACCGAGACGCCCCGAACGGCAATAGCAGTTCGGGGTGTTTTGGCATATAAATGTTTAGCAAAGATAATTGACTTTGTTTTGTATATGCTATATAATGATAGCGTAAAGAATGATATTTGACACTATTAAGGTGGTGGAGCGTATGACTGATTACAGAAAGCTTTGTATAGATTTGTTCGGAACAGATAACGAAACCGAGTTAAAGGATATTGCAGGCAGGCTTAAAGGCGGAAGAAAAAATAAGTTGACCGAAACGGATGTTAAAAATGCAATTGAAATGCAGAAAAACGGTAAAACTACTGCTGAAATAGCACAAACCTTTAATGTAAGCCGTCAGACAATTTCAAAATATCTTAACAAGCCCTTGAACGGCAATTATGTTATGCGGCTTGATTTTATGTTCCGTCAGAAGGTGTGTACGGAAATATATGTCAACTTTGCCGATAAGAAAATAAAAATTGTGAATCGCACCAATGATATAATGAAAAGAGCTTTCGGTATAAATGAAAATCCGGATTGGAACGATTTTGAACAGTTTCTTGAAGAAAGATGTTTTCCGAAATCAAGGGCATTCCGAAAAACTATTTTGAAAAAAATCGGAGCGGACGGCTACGATACTTTGCAGATACTTGAAAAAACAGACGGAAGAACGGCTGAGGATAACCAATATGTAAGGTTTACACGAAAGGAGCTGTACGCTTTTTGATTAAGGAAATCAATCTTGACAATTACTCACTTATAGATACAAAATCTGCTTCTTCAAAAGGCAATCAGCAAAAGTGGCTTGTAAACGACTTGTGGTACAAAGCAGACCATATGGGATATGAGGGCTTGTGTGAGGTTATTGTATCTGAATTGTTAAAGAAATCTAATGTAACCGATTTTGCGGAATATTTTCCGATAAAAATAGAATTTGCAGGTCGAAAGCTTAACGGTTGTTATTCAAAAAACTTTCGCCAAAAAAATGAAAGCATTGTCACGCTTGAGCATTTGTCAAAGCAATGGCTTGCGTCATCAATGGCGAAAAATCTTTTGAAGTACGATGATGTGAAGGATAAAATTTCCCACACCATTGATTTTATCGAGAATAAAACAGGTTTGAAAAATGTCGGAAAATATATAACAGCAATGCTTGAGCTTGACGCATTTTTTCTGAATGAGGACAGGCATACCAATAATATTGCGTTTATACTGAATGATGATACGGGCGAATACAGATTTTGTCCGTATTTTGATTTCGGACTTTCGCTGCTTGCCGACACAACCGAGGATTACCCTCTCGGAGAGGATATTTACAACTTAATCCCAAAAATTCACGCAAAACCTTTTGATGTAGATTTCGATGTACAGCTTGATGCTGCTCAGGAACTGTATGGTGAACAGGTAAAATTTTCGTTTATGAGTTCCGATATAGAAAAATCTTTTGAAAAAATCAGCGGATATTATCCCGATGAAGTTGTGGTAAGAGTGAAAAATTTAATCTATAATCAAAAACAAAAATATGGTAATATGTTTGAGTAATGTTCAAATGGAAAATTGCCCGAAAAATGTTGAAAAGTGTAAAACAAATTTGCAATGAAAATGTTTTTACGAAATTGTAAAAAATATTGTCATAATTCCTTTAAGTAAATAACAATAGGGGTTAATCTTGTAAAATAATAAGATGAATGAAACAATATGCGGTGGTGAGGTTCTTGAAAAATGCTTTGTTGATTTCACACTCTGAACAGAGTGCCGTTTCTTTGTCACAATTGCTCGGAAGCGAAGGCTATACGGAGATTTCCGTCTGCCAAACCTCACAGGAGGCTAAGAAGCTTGCAAATGGTGAGGTTTTTGACCTCATCTGCGTCAATGCACCGCTTGAAAAGGAAAACGGCATTGAGCTTTCAAAGTACTTTGCCGGAACAACCCGTTCAAGTGTTGTGATTATCGTTCCGCAACGTAATGCGGATTATGTAAATGACGCACTTACAGAGCACGGTGTTCTTGTTATTGCAAAGCCCGTAAACAAGCATCTGTTTCACCACTTTTTGCAGTTTACGGAATGTTTTAAGATGCGTATGTTCCGTGTGATTGAGGAAAATGAAAAGCTCAAGCATATGGTTGCGGATATGAAGATAATAAACAGAGCAAAGTTCCTGCTTATTACCTGCCTTAATATGTCCGAAGATCAGGCGCATCGCTATCTTGAAAAACAGGCTATGGATCTCAGGACAAGCAAACTTGAGGTTGCAAAGCAGGTTATCAGAACATATGAGAACTGACTGCGATTTTTTTAGTTTATTGAAAGGAATGTGTTTTTATGAGCCGTGCGGCATACTTAATCCTTGAAAACGGAACAGTTTTTGAGGGCAAGGCGTTTGGTGCCGAAAAAGAAACTACGGGAGAACTTGTTTTTACTACAGCAATGACAGGTTATCTTGAAACACTCACCGACCCCAGCTATTACGGTCAGGTGGTTATTCAGACATTCCCTTTAATCGGCAACTATGGTGTTATCCCTGCCGATTTTGAGAGTGACTCTCCGTCACTGAAAGGTTATATTGTACGAGAATGGTGCCAAGTTCCTTCAAACTTCCGTTGTGAGGGTGATCTTGACACCTTTTTAAAAGAGTCGGGAATTCCCGGCATTTACGGAATTGACACCCGTGCGCTCACAAGAATTGTGCGTGAATACGGTGTTCTGAACTGCAAAATCTCCTATTCTCCCGATGTAACAAAGGAAGAACTTGACGAGATTAAGAACTATGTTATTACAGAGGCTGTTGAAAGCACTACTATAAAAGAAAAAGAGCATTTTGACGCTGAAAACGGCGACCTCAATGTTGTGCTTATGGATTTTGGTGCAAAGCATAACATCGGCAGAGAGCTTGTTAAGAGAGGTTGTAACCTTACAGTCGTTCCCGCCCACACAACAGCGGATGAAATTAAGGCTATGAATCCCGACGGCGTAATGCTTTCAAACGGACCGGGAGATCCTTCGGACAACACAGAGATTATTGCAGAGCTCAAAAAGCTTTGTGACTTCGGAATTCCGACCTTCGGTATATGTCTCGGTCATCAGCTCCTTGCGCTTTCACAGGGTGCAAAAACAGAAAAGCTTAAGTACGGTCACAGAGGTGCAAACCAGCCTGCAAAAGAGGTTGAAACAGGCAGAGTTTACATTACATCACAGAACCACGGCTACGCTGTTGTAAGCGACAGTATGCCCGAAAACGGCAAAGTAAGCTTTGTAAACGGTAATGATAACACCTGCGAGGGCGTAAACTACACAAATATGCCTGCTTTCTCGGTTCAGTTCCATCCGGAAGCTTGCGGCGGTCCTCACGATACAGCATTTTTGTTTGACCGTTTTATTGAATTGATGAAGAACAACAGAAAATAAGAGTCCGAAATTCGGATTACTATTCAGCATAAGAACAGATACAATAATTACTTGAACGAGGAATGATTATATGCCACTCAAAAAGAATATCAAACGAGTTATGGTAATCGGTTCGGGCCCTATCGTAATCGGTCAGGCTGCCGAATTTGACTATGCAGGCACACAGGCTTGCCGTGCGCTTAAAGAAGAAGGACTTGAGGTTATTCTCGTAAACTCAAACCCTGCTACAATTATGACTGATAACGCAATGGCTGATAAAATCTACATTGAGCCGTTGACGCTTGAAACAGTTAAGAGAATCATCAAAAAGGAACGCCCTGACAGCCTTCTTTCAACCCTCGGCGGTCAGACGGGTCTTACCCTTTCAATGCAGCTTGCAAAAGAGGGCTTCCTTGATAAATACAATGTTCAGCTTCTCGGTGCAAACCCCGAAACAATCGACAAGGCAGAGGACAGACAGCTTTTCAAGGACACAATGATTGAAATAGGTCAGCCTGTTATTCCGTCACTTGTTGTTACAGATGTTGAATCAGCTGTTAAGTTTGCCGATGAAATCGGTTATCCTGTAATTATCCGTCCTGCATTCACACTCGGCGGTACAGGCGGCGGTATTGTCGATAACGAGGAAGAGCTTCGTGAAATCACATCAAACGGTCTTGAACTTTCTCCTATCACACAGGTGCTTGTTGAAAAATGTATCTCAGGTTGGAAGGAAATCGAGTTCGAGGTTATGCGTGACAGCGACGGAAATGTTATTACTGTCTGCTCAATGGAAAACTTCGATCCTGTAGGCGTTCACACAGGCGACTCAATCGTTATCGCTCCTACGGTAACACTTGCCGACAAGGAATATCAGATGCTCAGAAGTGCGGCTCTCAACATTATCTCTGCGCTTAAAGTAGAGGGCGGTTGTAACTGCCAGTTCGCACTCAACCCCGAAACATTTGAATATGCGGTTATCGAGGTTAATCCCCGTGTATCCCGTTCATCGGCACTTGCGTCAAAGGCAACAGGTTATCCTATTGCAAAGGTTGCCGCTAAAATTGCTATCGGTTACACACTTAATGAAATCAAAAATGCCGTTACAGGTACAACATACGCTTGCTTTGAGCCGGCGCTCGACTATGTTGTTGTAAAATTCCCGAAATGGCCTTTCGATAAATTTGTATATGCAAAGAGAACACTCGGTACTCAGATGAAGGCAACAGGCGAGGTTATGGCTATTGCTCCGACATTTGAGCAGGCTATTATGAAAGCAGTAAGAGGTGCCGAGATTTCTCACGATACTCTCAACGACAAGGAATTTGCAGAGCTTTCAAACGCATCGGTTTATGACAGACTCAGCGTTTGCGATGACAGAAGAATCTTCTGCGTATATGAGGCTCTCAAGAGAGGCATTACAGTAGAACAGATTCACAACATCACTCTCATTGACGAGTGGTTCCTTGAAAAGCTCAAAAATCTTATTGCCGTTGAAAACGAACTCAAGAACGGCGAGCTTACGGAGGATCTCTATGTTCGTGCCAAGAACAATGGATTCCTTGACAAAACAATTGAAAAAATCACAGGCAGGAAGGTTGAAAATCCGCTTGTTCCTGTTTATAAAATGGTTGATACCTGCGCCGCAGAATTTGAGGCTGAAACTCCTTACTTCTATTCAACATTTGATAAGGAAAATGAAGCTGAGGAATTCATCAGGGAGCAGAAGAGCGATAAGAAAACAGTTATCGTATTCGGTTCGGGTCCTATCAGAATCGGTCAGGGTATCGAATTTGACTATGCGTCTGTTCACTGCGTATGGGCGCTCAAAAAGGCAGGCTACGATGTTGTTATCGTAAACAACAACCCTGAAACAGTATCAACAGACTTTGACACAGCCGACAGACTTTATTTTGAACCGCTCACAACCGAAGATGTTATGGGCATAATAAAGACAGAGAATCCGTTCGGTGTAGTTGTTGCATTCGGCGGACAGACAGCAATTAAGCTTACAAAGTTCCTCAGCGACAACGGTGTAAATATTCTCGGCACATCATACGATGCCATTGATATGGCAGAGGACAGAGAGCGTTTTGACGAGCTTCTTGAAAAGTATCACATCAAGCGTCCCCGTGGCGTAACGGTTATGACAACAGACGAGGCTCTCGATGTTGCAGACAAAATCGGTTATCCTGTTCTTCTCCGTCCGTCATATGTTCTCGGCGGTCAGAATATGATTATTGCATTCAACGAAGATGATGTCAAAGAGTATATGGCAATCATTCTTGCACAGAATATTGAAAATCCGATTCTTATTGATAAGTACCTTCAGGGTACAGAGCTTGAAGTTGACGCCATTTGTGACGGTGAAGATATTCTTATTCCGGGTATTATGGAGCATATCGAGCGTGCCGGTGTTCATTCGGGCGACTCAATTGCGGTTTATCCGGCATGGAATCTCTCAGACAGAATGACTCAGATTATTATTGAAAGCTCAAAGAACCTTGCAATCGAACTCCGTACAAAGGGACTTGTAAACATTCAGTACCTTATTTATAAAGACGAACTTTATGTTATCGAGGTAAATCCCCGTTCTTCAAGAACAATCCCTTACATCAGTAAGGTAACAGGCGTTCCTATGGTTGACCTTGCAACAAGAGCAATGCTCGGTGAAAAGCTCAAAGATATGGGCTACGGCACAGGCCTTTACAGAAAGAGTCCTTACATTGCGGTTAAGGTTCCCGTATTCAGCTTTGAAAAGCTTATCAATGTTGATAACCACCTCGGCCCCGAGATGAAGTCAACAGGTGAAGTTCTCGGTGTTGCAGGCACACTTGAGGAGGCTCTCTATAAGGGACTCATCGGTGCAGGCTACAAGATGAAGAAAAAGGGCGGTGTGTTCATCACAGTCCGTAATTCGGATAAGGCTGAAATCGGTGAAATCGCAAAGAAATACTACGATCTCGGATTCAGAATCTACGCAACAGAGGGTACAGCGGATGTACTCAAGAAGTACGGTATTGACGCCGTAAGCGTAAAGAAAATTCACGAGTCCAAGACAAACAATACTCTTACACTCATTGAATCGGGTAAGATTCAGTATGTTATTTCAACATCTGCAAAGGGCAGAATTCCTTCAAGAGATTCTGTTAAAATTCGTCGTAAGACTGTTGAAAGAAATATTCCGTGTCTTACATCTCTTGACACGGCAAACGCACTTGCAGATTGCCTCAAGAGCCACTATTCACAGCACAGCACGGAGCTTATCGACATTAACCACATGAGAGAGGAAAAGCTTATGTTAAAATTCACTAAGATGCAGGGTATAGGCAACGACTATATCTATTGCAGCACTTTTGATCAGGAAATCAGCAACCCCGAGGCGCTTGCCGTAAGACTTTCCGACAGACATTTCGGTATCGGCGGCGACGGTATTATTCTTGTTTGCCCTTCAAAGGTTGCAGACGCAAAGATGAAAATGTACAACCTTGACGGTTCAGAAGGTAAGATGTGCGGTAACGGTATACGTTGCGTAGGTAAGTTCCTCTATGACCACGGTATGGTTGATATCAACGAAAAAGACGAAATTACAATTGAAACACTCAGCGGTATCAAGAAACTCAAGGCTTATACTTCAGGCGGAAAGGTTAACCGCCTCAGAGTTGATATGGGCAAGGCTATTCTTGAACCGAAGGAAATTCCTGTTCTTCTTGACGGTGACAAGGTTGTTGACAGACCTGTTGAAATTGCAGGCAAGAACTATAACATCACCTGCGTATCAATGGGCAACCCACACTGCGTGGTATTCATGGACGATATTGATAATCTTGATATTGAAACCGTAGGACCTGAGTTTGAAAACGATAAGCTCTTCCCTGAAAGAGTGAATACAGAATTTGTAACAGTTCTCGATGACCATACAATCAAGATGAGAGTGTGGGAGCGTGGCTCAGGCGAAACATGGGCTTGCGGTACAGGCGCTTGTGCCGTTGCGGTTGCCGCTTGTGAAAACGGTTTCTGCAAAAAGGGCGAAGACATCAAGATTAAGCTCAAGGGCGGCGATCTTATTATCAACTATACTGATGAAACGGTATATATGACAGGTAATGCGGAAAAAGTATTTGAAGGCGAAGTTGAGGTGTAATCGTGGAGATAACCGAACATAAGAAAAATAAAAAATATATATTTGTAACAGGCGGTGTCGTATCCGGTCTTGGCAAGGGTATCACAGCCGCATCTCTCGGCAGACTTTTAAAGGCAAGAGGGCTCAAGATTGTTGCTCAAAAGCTTGACCCGTATATCAATGTCGATCCGGGTACAATGAGCCCGTATCAGCACGGCGAGGTATATGTAACGGAGGACGGTGCAGAAACCGACCTCGACCTCGGCCATTATGAGCGTTTTATTGATGAGGACCTTAACAAGTATTCAAACCTCACAACAGGTAAGGTTTACTCAAATGTTCTTGAAAAGGAGCGTCACGGCGACTATCTCGGTAAGACAGTTCAGGTAATTCCTCACATCACAAATGAAATCAAGTCTTTTATCTACAATGTAGGTGAAAAGACTAATGCCGATGTTGTAATTACGGAAATCGGCGGTACGGTTGGCGATATCGAAAGCCAGCCTTTCCTTGAGGCTATCCGTCAGGTATCTCTTGAAGTCGGCAGAGAGAACAGCATCTTTATTCATGTAACTCTCGTTCCCTATATCAAGGGCAGTGAGGAACACAAATCGAAGCCGACACAGCATTCTGTAAAAGAGCTTCGTTCACTCGGTATCAATCCCGATATCATCGTTCTTCGTTGTGACGAACCCCTTGAGGAGAGCATTTTCAACAAGATTGCACTTTTCTGCAATGTAAAGCCAGATTGTGTAATCGAAAATATTACTCTCCCAACGCTTTATCAGGCACCTCTTATGCTTGAAAAAAGCAATTTCTCAAATGTTGTATGTCGTGAGCTCAATATTGTAACGGACAAAGAGCCTGACCTTTCCGAGTGGGAAGAAATGCTTAGCCGTATCAACAACCGCACAAAGAAATGCACGATTGCTCTTTGCGGTAAGTATGTCGCTCTCCATGACGCATATCTTTCTGTTGCAGAGGCACTTCGTCACGGTGGCTATGAAAATTCCGCTGATGTTGAAATCAAGTGGGTTGACTGCGAACTTCTCACAAAGTACAAGGTTGACGAGCTTCTCGGTGATGTTGACGGTATTCTTGTTCCGGGCGGCTTCGGTAACAGAGGTATCGAAGGTAAGATTATGGCTGCAAAATATGCCCGTGAGCATGATATTCCGTATCTCGGAATCTGTCTCGGTATGCAGACTGCAGTAATCGAATACGCAAGAGATGTTCTCGGCTATGCTGATGCCAACAGCGGTGAGTTTACCCCCGAGGGCAAGCATAATGTTATTGACCTTATGCCTGAACAGGAGGGCATTGAGGATATGGGCGGCACAATGCGTCTTGGTGCATATCCGTGTGTTATCAAGTCCGATTCGCTTATGGCTAAGGCTTACGGTCAGCATGAAATTTCAGAGCGTCACCGTCATCGTTATGAGTTCAATAACGATTTCAGAGAGGAAATTGAAAATGCAGGCATGAAGATTACAGGTACTTCACCTAACGGACTTCTTGTTGAGGCTGTTGAAGTTCCCGACAACCGTTTCTTCGTTGCTGTTCAGTATCACCCTGAGTTCAAGTCACGCCCGAACCGTGCTCATCCGCTTTTCAGAGAATTTATTAAAGCATCACTTGAAAAGTAATTGATTTTCCCACTTAACTTTCAGATTTAAAGGACTGATTTTAATGAAGATTAACAGAAATTTTGACAATCTCGTTCCTAACTATCTTTTTGCAGATGTTGCAAAAAAGACAAATGCATATATTGCGGCTCATCCCGATAAAAAGGTTATCAAGCTTGGTATCGGTGATGTAACCCTTCCGCTTGCTCCTGTTGTTGTTGAGGCAATGAAAAAGGGTGCAGAGGATCTTGCTCACAAGGAAACCTTCAAGGGCTATCCCGATTATGAGGGCTACGAGTTTCTCAGACAGGCTATTTCAGATTATTACAAGAGCTTTGGTGTTGCAGTAGGCGCTGACGAAATCTTTGTATCGGACGGTGCAAAGTCGGACTGCGGTAACATAGGCGACATCTTCTCAAAGGATAATGTTGTTCTCGTAACCGATCCTGTTTACCCCGTATATGTTGACTCAAACATTATGGCAGGCAGAGAAATCGTTTATGCTACATCAAATGAGGCAAACGGCTTTGCCGCTCTCCCTGATGAAAATGTAAAGGCAGACATCATCTACCTTTGCTCACCTAACAACCCGACAGGTTCTGCATACAATGCCGAACAGCTCAAGGCTTGGGTTGACTATGCTCTCAAAAACGATGCAATAATCCTCTACGATTCAGCTTATGAGGCATTCATCACAGAGGATCTCCCTCGTTCAATTTTTGCAATCGAAGGTGCAAGAAAGTGCGCAATTGAAATGTGCTCACTTTCAAAGACAGCAGGTTTCACAGGTACAAGATGCGGTTACACGGTAATTCCTAAGGAGCTTGAGCGTGACGGTCACAATATCTATGCAACATGGTACCGCCGTCAGGCAACAAAGTTCAATGGTGTTTCATGGCCTGTTCAGTGTGCTGCTGCCGCTGTATTCAGCGAAGAAGGTCAGAAGCAGATCAAGGAGAACATTTCTTACTATCAGGAAAATGCAAGAATTATCGCATCTGCTCTTGATGAACTCGGCATCTACTACACAGGCGGTAAGAACTCACCTTACATCTGGCTCAAGTGTCCGAACAATATGGGCAGTTGGGAATTCTTTGACCTCCTCCTCAACGAGGCAAATGTTGTAGGTACTCCGGGTGAGGGCTTTGGCGAAAACGGTGCCGGCTACTTCCGTCTTACATCATTCGGTGACAGAGAAAACACGATTGAGGCTGTTGAGAGAATCAAAAAGGTTCTCACAAACCTCTCAAAGTAATTTGATTGAATTCAGATTATTATATTGAATAAAACACACAGCGGATAACCCGAATTTTAGGGTTATCCGCTGTTTTTGTTATCGGTTATTATCAGTAGGGGCGCTCATTTGGCGCCCGCTAAGTAACGGCACAATATTTGTGGCATTTATAAATTCAATCTTGATAGAAAATTTTTCGGCATCCGATGAATGCAATAAGCAATAAAAAAAGGACATTCCATTTGGAATGTCCTTTTGATATCATATTAAAATCAGAACTTAATCTTTTCAGCAATATAATCGTTGAGCTTGTCAATTGCAACTCTTTCCTGCTGCATTGTGTCACGGTCACGAACCGTTACACAACCGTCGTCAACAGACTCAAAGTCATATGTGATACAGAACGGAGTACCGATTTCGTCCTGTCTTCTGTAACGCTTGCCGATTGAACCGGCATCGTCATAATCAGTCATAAAGTCGGCTGAAAGCTGTTCATAAACCTTGCCGGCCTGCTCGTTGAGCTTCTTTGAAAGCGGAAGAACGCAAGCTTTGTACGGAGCAAGCGTCGGATGAAGTCTTAACACAACTCGTGTATCCTTTTCGTCAATAACTTCTTCATCGTAAGCCTCAACAACAAGAGCAAGGAAAAGACGCTCAACACCGAGTGACGGCTCAATAACATACGGAATGTACTTCTCATTTGTTGTCGGATCAAAATACTCAAGTGTCTTACCGCTTGTTTTGCTGTGCTGTGTAAGGTCATAGTCTGTTCTGTCGGCAACGCCCCAAAGCTCGCCCCAACCGAACGGGAAGAGATATTCAAAGTCTGTTGTGGCTTTTGAATAGAAACAAAGCTCCTCTTTTGAATGGTCACGAAGACGGAGATTTTCTTCCTTAATATTGAGAGAATAGAGCCAGTCACGGCAGAAACCTCTCCAGTATTCAAACCATTCAAGGTCAGTGCCCGGCTTGCAGAAGAATTCAAGCTCCATCTGCTCAAACTCACGAACACGGAAAATAAAGTTACCGGGTGTGATTTCGTTTCTGAAAGATTTACCGATTTGTGCAACACCGAAAGGAACTTTCTTACGGCTTGTTCTCTGAATGTTAGAGAAGTTCACGAAAATGCCCTGAGCAGTTTCGGGACGAAGATAAATTTCATTCTTGCTGTCCTCTGTAACGCCCTGGAATGTTTTGAACATAAGGTTGAACTGACGAATGTCAGTAAAGTTGTGCTTGCCGCAGTTAGGACACGGAATCTCTTTTTCCTTGATGTAATTCATCATTTCTTCATTTGTCCAGCCTGCAACATTTGTACCGTCAAAATCTTCAATAAGGTTGTCGGCACGGTGACGGGTTTTACATTCCTTACAATCCATAAGCGGATCAGAGAAACCGCCGAGATGACCCGATGCAACCCATGTCTGCGGGTTCATAAGAATTGCAGAGTCAAGACCTACATTATATTTGTTCTGCTGAACAAACTTTTTGAGCCATGCGTTTTTGATATTGTTTTTAAGTGCAACACCGAGCGGACCGTAATCCCATGTGTTTGCAAGACCGCCGTAAATTTCGGAGCCTGGGTAAACAAAGCCTCTGTTTTTACACAGGGCAACGATTTTATCCATGGTTTTTTTGCTGTTTTCCATAACTTAACCTCTCTTAACAGATAGATAGATAAAAATAACCATTAAAATAATACAATTATTTGCAACTGTTGTCAAGTAAAAACACCAAATGTTAGCGCATAACAATAGGTTTAAAACAAGAATTAGAAAAAATTTACAAACTTGCCAAAAACCACTTGTAAATGTGAGCATTTTGATATATAATGTAATTACTCAAAAATTGAGTAACAAAAAAGGAGGAATTAGCGATGAAAAAATCATCCAAGGTTCTCAGTTTGGTGCTTGCAGTTCTTATGGCTGTATCCTGTTTTTCAGGCTTGACCATGTTCTCTGCATCAGCTGAAGAAACCGACACAAAAATCTATTTTGACACATCTAATCTCCCTGCAGAGTGGGGAAAAACAAAGAGAGTATACTGTCACCTCTACGCTGTAGCAGGTGATGATTTGCCTGAAACATCTTGGCAGACTGATGATGAGAAATGTGTGAAGGATCCTGATACAGGTCTTTACTACTTCGATACTGCAGAATTGAAGTCAGCTGACGGCACAAATCACGGCGGTCTTAAGGACAACGCCGACTATGCTGTAATTTTCTCAACAATTGATTCTAAAAGAGTGGGTCACCAGACCTGTAATGTAACACTCGGCAAGCCTTGTCTCGGCGACACAATTTACGTTACAGGCGGTACGGTTGAGAATACCGAAGATTCATCAAAGCGTGACTATGCTGCAACATGGAAGAAGAACAGTGATAACTACGGTCCAAAGGCTGCAATCACATCACTCGGTCATGTAACTGAGGGCAGATTCCCGATTTACCTTTCAAGAGCAGAAATGGTTGCACAGGCTCTTTACAACTGGGCTGTTAAAAATGCTAAAAACTACACTCCCGAAACTGTAGCTGACATTTGCGCACAGGTTGAGGCTAAGCCAATGGATGTTTACAACGCTTATGCTGAAATGTATGCAGAACAGCTTGCTGATCCTGTAGCTTATCCGAATTGTGCTCCGCTTTCAACAGTTGCTACACTTCTCGGTGTTGATCCTGCAGATACAACAGCTCCTGCAACAGAGCCTTCAACAGCTCCTGCAACAGAGCCTTCAACAGCTCCTGCAACAGAGCCTGCAACAGAAGAGCCTTCAACAGCTCCTGCTGCCGATACTACATATGTAGTTGCCGGTACAGAAAATCTTACAGGTTATGAATGGGTTGGTACACCTGCTGCAGCTCCTGAAAATGTTATGACAGCTGACGGCAGCGTATTCACAAAGACATTCTCTGCTGTTCCTGCAGGTAAAAGCTATCAGCTCAAGGTTGTTGCAAACACAGGCGACGAGCAGAAGTGGATCGGTCTTGACGGTACAGATAACAATGTAACTTTCGATGTAGAAACAGAAACAGCTTGTGATGTTACTGTAACATTTGATCCTGCTACAAACAAGATTACTGTAACAGGTGACGGCGTTAAAATGGTAACAGACCTTGAAGTTAACAGCATTACAGTTGTTGGTAATGGTATCGGCAACTGGCTCAATGGTGAGAACTGGAATCAAAAGGCTGAAGTTAACCACATGACTGAGATTACTGACAAGGTTTATCAGATTAAGTATGAAAATGTTAAATCTAAAGAAGATGATTATCAGTTCAAGTTTGCTGTAAACGATGATTGGGCAGCTAACTGGGGTCTTCCCGAGGAGGGCGCAGCTGCTCCAATTGGCGAAGAATTTGACCTTACATTCAATGCTGAGAACATGTTTCTTGACACAGTTTCTGCCGGTTATCCGGAAGATTCACTCGTTGATGTAACAATCACACTTGATCTTACTAAGTTTGATTATGCGTCACGCTCAGGTGCTAAGGCTAATATTAAGATTGACGGTGACCGTGTTCCGCTTCTCGGCGATGCTGACGGTGACTACTCAATTACAGTTGTAGATGCTACAACAATTCAGAAGATTGCTATCAACCTTATGAGTATTGCTGCTGATGATGCTAACGCATTCAAGACATGTGATGCTAACGAGGATGGCAGAATCTCAATCAAGGATGCTACTATCGTTCAGAAGTACATCGTTGGCGGTTACGAAACAGGCAATGTCGGTTTACCGATTTCTGTTGAATAATTAATCGCTGTTGATTAAATTCACAATTGCAATTTACCCCACAGGGTTTTCCTGTGGGGTTATTTTTTGCCGTAAAACAAGGAAATTTTGCCGATAAAGGTGCAAAGTGCAGTAATATGTGGTATAATCATAGTGTAGATGTTCCGCTTTACTCATACGATGGGTTCGTTCTGAATTTAAACAGAGTTATATTTTACTTAGACTCTGAGGAGCTGATGCTCTGCGTTAATTAAAAATGTTCAAAAAGAAAAGAGGCGAAGGATGTATGTATATTCATGATATTTCGAGAGACACTCTTACAACCGAAACATATCCGGGTGATCCCGAAACTGTTGTGACTCCGCTGAGAAGTATTGATGAAGATGACGAGTGTAATCTTTCGCAGATTTCTATGTGCGTTCATGCAGGCACGCATATTGACGCCCCTCTCCACTTTTGCCCTGACGGCAAAGGGATAACCGATTTAAGGCTCAACACTTTCTACGGAAAATGCACCGTAATAACGGTCAAGGGTGTGCTGACGGGCGAAGATATGGACAAGCTGTTGCCGTATTGCCGAAAACGCATACTCTTTCGTGGGAACGGCAAAACATACCTTTCACATTCTGCCGCAATTGTGCTTGCACAAAGCAGGGTGGTGCTTGTCGGTACGGATGCCGAGTCAATCGCACCTCCGTTTGATGAAGTTAAAACACATCTTGAACTCGGCAGAGCGGATATCGCCGTTCTCGAAAATCTCAATCTTTCGGGAGTGGCTGACGGCGAATATGATTTGTGTGCGTTTCCGATAAAGCTCGGCGGAGTTGAGGCGGCACCATGCAGAGCAATACTCTTTGAACAGGAAAAAGGATTAAACTAAGGTGATATTTATGGTAAAAATGGTAGTATTTGATCTTGACGGCACGCTTATGAATTCGCTTACCGATCTTGCTATAAGTGTGAACTACGGTCTGAAGCTTAACGGTCTTGAAGAAAAGCCGGTTGAAAATTATAAAACATATGTCGGAAACGGTAGAGAAATGCTCATCAGAAGGGCGATGGGAGATGCGTGGACCGACCACGAGCTTTTTGAAAAGGTTAAGGCTGATTATGACAGACACTATGCCGTTCATTGCAACGACCACACCGCCGCATATGACGGTTGTGCCGAAATGCTTGAAAAGCTTGCAAAAAAGGGTGTAAAAACAGGTGTGCTTTCAAACAAGCCGGATGAATTTGTTGATAAAATGCTAAAAAAAGCATTCCCAAATCACAAGTTTACTCAGGCATGGGGGCAGAAACCACAGTATAAGACAAAGCCCGAGCCTGATGCTCTGCTTGCACTCCTCGATATGAGCGGCGTAACTCCCGAAGAATGTTTCTATGTCGGTGACAGCGATGTCGATGTGTTTACGGCAAACAATGCAGGTGTAAAAATGGCAGGTGTTTCATGGGGATTCAGGGGGAAAAACGAGCTTATGAACGCAGGTGCGCCGTTTGTTGCAGACACAGCCGAAGAACTTTTTGATTACATTTGCAAATTTATATAATAGTATGAACAAGATAAACTATCAGAAAGAACTCGACAGGGTGATTGAAAAAATAACGGAGGAGGGAAAAGTCCCAAAACTGCTTTTGCATGTGTGTTGCGCCCCGTGTTCGTCATACTGCCTTGAGTATCTTTCAAAATATTTTGATATCACGGTCTATTTTTACAATCCGAACATTTCGATTGCGGATGAGTATAATTACCGCCTGAGCGAAGAAAAGCGTCTTGTGTCGCTTATGCCGTTTGAACATCCTGTAAAGGTAATTGAAGGCGAATATTTGCCTAAGGATTACTTTGAGTATGTCAAAGGTCTTGAAAATGAACCCGAGGGCGGAAAGCGGTGTGAAAAATGTTTCAGACTGCGACTCGAATCCTCTGCACGCTACGCAAAGAAACACGGCTTTGATTATTTCACAACCACGCTTACAATCAGTCCGCTGAAAAATGCGCAGTTGCTCAATTCAATCGGTGCGGAGCTTGCCGAGAAGTACGGCATTCCGTGGCTGTACAGCGACTTCAAAAAGCGTGAAGGTTACAAGCGTTCAATTATTCTTTCAAAAGAATATGACCTCTACCGCCAAAACTACTGCGGCTGCGTCTTTTCAAAAAGGAATAGTATGCAGAGAAAAAACTAATTAATATACCAAAAGACAAATCCCCGTCAGAATTTCTGACGGGGATTAATCGTGTTTGCAAATTATTTAACTGAGATTAACGCATATTAACTGGGTTGTTTTACACAACCGATTTGAGGTATTCGACAATTTCCTGCTGTGTACTCATTTCAAGCACCTTTGCAGTGACTTTGTCTGCCTCTTCTTTTGTCCATGTGGAAATTATTTTTCTCACATTGAGAACTGACGGAGCGGAAACGCTGAATTCTGTGAGTCCGAATGAAATAAGCAACGGAATCATCAGCTTGTTTGCGGCAGCCTCACCGCACATTCCGACTGAAATGCCGTTCTGAACACCGCACTCAATTGTGCGTTTAATCATTCTGAGAACGCTTGGCTGAAGGGGAGAGTAGAGGTAAGACACATCGTTGTTGCCTCTGTCACAAGCCATTGTGTAGCCTGTGAGGTCATTTGTGCCGATGCTGAAGAAGTCTGCCTCTTTTGCAAGCATATCTGCGATAACTGCCGCAGACGCTGTTTCAACCATAACACCAACCTGAATGTTTTCGTTGAAATTTATGCCCATATTGCGTAAATCAGCTTTGCATTCTGCGACAATCTTTTTGCCCTCACGAAGCTCATCCATAGTTGTGATGAGCGGGAACATAATCTTGATGTCACCGAATGCGCTTGCACGCAAAATGGCTTTAATCTGTGATTTGAAAAGTTCACGGTTTTTAAGGCAATATCTAATTGCACGGAATCCCATGAACGGATTTTCTTCTTTTTCAAGTCCAAGGTACGGAATGTCCTTGTCACCGCCGATATCAAGTGTTCTGATAATCAGCGACTTGCCCTTTAAGATAAGAGCCGCCTTTTTGTAGGCCTCAAACTGTTCGTCCTCTGTCGGAATTGAAGTTCTGTCCATGAACAGAAACTCTGTTCTGAAAAGTCCGACACCCTCGCCGTCTGCGTCAACTGCCTTGACAGCGTCTTCGGGTTTTCCTATGTTGCAGAAAAGTTCATAAGCTTCTCCGCTTGCGGATTTTGTTTCTCGTCCCCTGTAATTTTCAAGCTCTTTGCGTTCTGCAAGAAAAGCGTCACGCTTTTTGGAGTATTCTGCAACTGTGTTATCATCCGGATTAACAATTACAGCACCCTCACTGCCGTCAACTACAACTGTGTCGCCGTTTTTCAGGCTTGATGCGACACCCTCAACACTGAGTACGGCGGGAATCTCAAGCGCTCTTGCAAGAATTGCAGAGTGGGAAGTTGTTCCGCCTGTTTCAGTAATAATGCCTGCTATGTTTTCTTTTACAATACCTGCCGTAACAGAAGGAGTAAGCTCCCTTGCAACAAGCACAGTGCCTTTTGGCGCATCGCTTACTTTAATTTCGTTTACTCCGAGAAGAATGCCGAGAACACCGCTCTTGATATCTCTGACATCAGCCGCACGCTGTTTTGTAAGCTCATCGTCAGCTGCCGAGAACATTGCAATAAACATATCGCACATATGCTCAAGAGCAGATTCCGCACATTGACCGTCTGCAATCAGCTTTTCAATTTCACCGCTGAGATACGGATCTTTGATAATCTGAATGTGACCTGCAAGAATTTCTGCCTCTTTTTCACCGGCTGAACTGCGAAGATTTTCTGCCTGTTTTTCAGTATTGTAGCAAAAAGCATCTACTGCTGCCTTAAAACGCTGTGACTCTGCCTCAGTATCTGTTACTGTTCGTGGAGTGTATTCAAGCGAATGTTCTTCAATAAGCATTACCTTACCGATTCCGATACCCTCGGATGCGGCTGTTCCGTGTAGCATAATCTTCACCTCTTGTAACTGGTCTGTCGGGGCCATTATTCGCCAAGACCGCTCTCAATTAGCTGTACTGCCTCTGCAAGTGCCTCGTTTTCGTCAGCACCGTCGCAAACAACTTCAATTTCACTGCCGCACTTGATGCAAGCCGCAATAATGTTGAGGAGGCTCTTTGCATTGTACTGATTGCCGTTGAATTTGATTGTTACATCACAGCTGTATTTGCCCATAGCTGTTGCAAAAACCGATGCCGGACGCATGTGGAATCCCTGTGCATTTGTGAGTACGAGTTCTTTTGATACCATAATAAAATCTCCTTTATAAATAAATTTGTGTTTTGAAGTTTTGAATCTAATGTCGTGAAAGTTCTTTGAGTTTTGAGGGGTGGCACCGGCTTTTACACCGGTGCCGAGGAACAAAACATTTCAAAAAACGGGTAATAGCAAATTAATTATTTTTTAATCGGTCTTTTGAGAAGTGCAAGCATAAGCATTGAAACTACTGCACCGATTGCAAGAGCAAGGAGGTAGAAATACCATGTACCCTGCATTGTTGCGAATACGAAGATACCGCCGTGAGGAGCCATAAGCTTACAGCCAAAGAGAGCTGAAAGTGCGCCTGCTACTGCAGAACCAACGATACATGAAGGGATAACCTGAAGCGGATGACCTGCTGCGTAAGGAATTGCACCTTCTGTGATGAATGAAAGTCCCATTACATAGTTTACGGGAGCATTCTTTCTTTCTTCATCTGTCCAACGATTCTTGAAGAATGTGTTTGAAAGAGCGATTGCGATTGGAGGAACCATACCGCCGATCATAACTGCTGCCATAATGATGTATGCCTGATCGTCTGCGTTTGCAAGGTTAAGTGTTGCGAATGCATAAGCTGCCTTGTTGAAAGGACCGCCCATGTCGATAGACATCATACCTGCGAGGAGCGCACAGAGCGGAACCATCATTGCAGGGTTAGAGGCAATAGCGTTAAGGCCGTTTGACATACCTGAGTTAATCATACCCATGAACGGGTTTACTGCGCACATTACAACGAGAATACCGCCGAGTCCGAGAAGCGGATAGATGAGAACGGGCTTGATACCCTCAAGAGCCTTAGGCATCTTATCGCACATTTTTTCAATACCGAGCATTAAGTAACCGCCTACGAAACCTGCAAGCAAGCCGCCGAGGAAGCCTGACGGAACTGTTTCTGCAGCGGCAGGATCCATAAAGGTTGCGCCTGATGTTGCAAGGAAACCGCCTACAAGACCAACGAGAAGGCCGGGACGGTCTGCAATTGACATTGCGATAAAGCCTGAAAGGATAGGAACCATAAGGTTAAATGCCACACCGCCGAGTGTTTTAAACCATGCGGCCGCTGGAGTTACCGTACCGAATGCACTGCCAACCTCCTGTGCGTTTACACCGCACGCAATATCAATGAGGAATGCGATTGCAATGAAGATACCGCCTGCTACAACGAACGGGAGCATATGTGATACACCGTTCATAAGGTGACCGTAAGCGCCGCCTCTCTTCTTTGGAGCATCTGCAGAACCGCCTTTGTGATGATATACTGGAACTTCTTTGTTTACAATCTTGTTGATAAGCTCTTCCGGCTTATGAATACCGTCTGAAACGGCACACTGTAAAACGGGCTTGCCGTCAAAACGGGCAAGATTTATTGTGATGTCAGCGGCAATGATGATACCGTCACAATTTGCAATTTCTTCTTCGGTAAGCACATTCTTTGCACCGCCCGAACCGTTTGTTTCAACCTTAATCGGAATGTTAAGGCTGTCGCCGGCTTTCTGGAGTGATTCAGCCGCCATATAAGTATGAGCAATACCTGTTGGACAAGCTGTGATAGCAAGAACTCTGTAACCCTTCTTTGCAGGAACTTCTGCCTTTGGTTCATCGGGGAACTTTTCTGTTTCTCTTGCGTCAATAATCGAGATGAATTCTTCCGGAGTTTTTGCGGCTTTAAGCTTTGCGGTAAAATCTTCATGCATCAAAAGCTGCATAAGTCTTGCAAGTACTTCAAGATGAACATCACCGTCTGTTGTTGCGGCAATCATAAAGAGCAGCTTACAGGGCTTACCGTCGGGCGAGTCATAATCTACACCGTCGGGGACTGTGATAGCTGTGAGGGCGGGAGCTTTTACAGCTTCGCTCTTGGCATGGGGAATTGCAACCTCCATACCTACGGCTGTTGTGCCGAGTTCTTCACGGTTGAGGATTCCCTCTTTGTAGGCTTTAACATCCTTGAGGTTTCCGCACTTTTCATGTAATGAAACAAGCTTGTCAATTGCTTCGCTCTTGTCGGCAACTTTAACGCCGAGAGCAATGCCAGATTTTTTTAATAAATCAGTGATACGCATATTTTTCTCTCCTTTTTAATTAAAATTTTGCAAGCAATTCATTTATTTTTTCTTTTGTGGCAAGTCCGTCAAGAAATGCCGTTGCATTTCCGCACACACTGCCTAATTTCAGCGCATAGGGGTAGCTTTTTGTTTTTTCATATCCTGCCACAAAGCCTGCTACCATTGAGTCTCCCGAACCGACTGTGTTAATTACCTTTTCTTTGAGGACTCCTGCTTTGTGTCTTTTTCCAAATTCGTCAATGAGCATTGCTCCGTCACCGCCGAGTGAAATCAGAACATTTTTTGCACCGAGTTTCTGCAACTCTTTTGCATACTTTTCAATATCATCCTCGGTGTTGATTTCAACTCCGAACATTTCGGAAAGTTCCTGTCTGTTCGGCTTGATGAGGAACGGCTTGTACTTGAGTGCGTTGAGTAAAAGTTTTTTTGTTGCGTCAACTACAATTCGTACATCCTTGCCCTTGATTCTTTCAAGGATTCTTTCGTAAACATCATCAGGCATCGTATTCGGAATGTTTCCTGCAATTACGATTGTGTCGCCGTCGGATATTCTGTCGATTTTTGAAAACAGCCTTTCAAGTTCGCCTTCACTTATGTGAGGTCCCTGACAATTGATTTCTGTTTCAACGCCGGCTTTGATTTTTATGTTGATTCTTGAAATTCCGCTTTCAAGCTTAATAAAGTCGGTGATAATCCTGTCGTTGCGAATACCCTTTTCAATGGCGTCACCCGTAAAGCCTGCAACAAATCCGAATGCCGTACTTTCAAGGTCAAGCTCTGCAAGTACGCATGAAACATTGATTCCCTTACCTCCGTAGTAATATTCTTCGGCGGTTGTTCGGTTTGTTATTCCCGGAACAAGCGAATCAAGTCTGACAATGTAGTCAATTGACGGATTAAGCGTTACGGTGTAAATCATTTTTTACCTCCTTTATCACCGTTGCCTGCGAAAAGTCCGGCGTAGGCAGTTTGTCGGTGATTATACAACATTTTTGCAGAGGGGCAAATGTTACGGAATACACCCTGCGAAATTTTGAATGGTCTGCAAGAACAAATGCCATATAAGATTTGTTGATTGCCGTTTCCTTTATAAGACCTTCTTCAATGTCGGGGGTTGTGAATCCCGAACCGATGTCAATTCCGTTTGCTCCCATAAAAGCTTTTGTAAAGTTAAAGCAGTTTATGCTTTTTATTGCTTCGGCACCCACAACAGCCTCGGTAAGCGGTTTTATTTTTCCGCCTACTATATATGTCTGCATACCCTTGTGGATAAGCATTCTGGCGTGTGTTATGCCGTTTGTAACATATGTTGCGTTTGTATTTGTAATGTGGTCAACAAGCTTTAATGTTGTTGTTCCTGCGTCAATATAAACAAAGTCAGAGTCATGGATAAGCTTTGCACAGTATTCTGCAACCGCATCTTTTTCATCGCTCATAACGGTTTCACGATTGCTTACCGCATCTTCAAAAACACCCTCGTTTCTGGTGATTGAAGTTGCACCGCCGAAAACCTTTGTGAGCTTTCCCATCTCATCAAGAGCGGAAAGATCTCTTCTTATTGTTGACTCGGATGAGTCAAGCAACTTTGTTAATTCCGACACCGTGACCGAATTTTTTTCTTCGAGCAAATCAAGTATTGCACGATATCTGTCCTGTGTAAGCATTATCCTCACCTCTTGACTGTCTTGACTATCTTGACTATATTATAACACCCGTTTTTTAAAAGTCAAGCAAAATCGGTCAAAAAAATTCAGAAAAATTTAAAGATAGCAAAATTAGCTAACAAAAAAAGTGTCGAGCGTTATTTAAAAACAGTATAATTTTACCGTTTTTGCAATTAAAATTGGTGTTTTTGATTATCCTCATTCAAAATCAGTCAAATTAATTATTTTGCCTATAATTCTTTTAGCGTGTTGACTGCAAGGTGTTTTTATACTACAATATTAATCGTTGTGTACAAAAAAAGCCTGCAAGTTTTTTGCAGGCTCAAAACGGCGAAATCACGCATTTATATTTTTTGTTTTTTATGTTTTTTTATACATATATATGTTATATGTCATTCTGACAAATCTTCAATGACTGTGATTTTTCGTTTTTCGGAGATTATAATATTTTCCTCATTCATCTTTTTTATTTCACGCATCATTGCACTTCGGTCAACAGAAAGGTAATCTGCAAGGTCGGAAAGAGGGAGAGGAAGATAAAAGGTGTTTTTTCCTTTTTCGGTTTTAATGTATTCAAAAAAAGTCAAAAGCTTGCTCCTCAGCGTCTGCTGACAGAGAATGTCTGTGTGAGCAAGACTTTTTTTATGAGATTTTTTGATGTATGCACTTATAATCCGCTGGTGTTTACTGCAATGCTTTTCACAACAGGCTGTAAATTTTGAGTATTTCACGAAATCAATTTTGCAGTTTGTTTTGGCACTCAGATAAAAAATTCTGTTGTCTGATTCGGGTACAATGCAGGTGACGATTATGTCGCCCTTTTCATAAAAAGAAATAATTCTCCGCTGATTTTCGGCATTGTCTGTTGTCAGATAAACAGTTCCTTCTTTTATGATGCAAATTGTGTCATTTTCGGGTGAATATGTCGTTATGATTTCACCCCTTTTATACTCTCTTTCAATAGGTTTAAAACACTCGTTTATCCCGATGAAATCTGATTTTTTAAGCCTTGCACCGCCTATTTCTTCTATCATTTGCAACACTCCATAATGTGTGGTGTTTTTTGTCTTGCCACAAGATATAGTATAGTATATCACATAATTGTTGCCTGTGCAACAGTATTTATATTGCAATTATTGTATAATTGGTCTTGCATTGCAGGGATAGTTTGGTTCCTTGCAATTTTATTACATAACGCATTTTTTAAACAGCATTATTGAAAAATTTATTTTTTATTCGGATTAACAGATATAGGATATTTTTACCAAGGAAGTACCGCAAAATAATAAAAAGGGGAAGGATTATGAGAATTATTAAGCGTAACGGCTCAGAAGAAGATTTCAACATTGAAAAAATTATTAATGCCGTTAAAAAAGCAAACGGTTCGGGGGAACACAAGTTCCTTACAGACGAACAGATTGAGGATGTTGCCGACTATGTTGAATATAAGTGCAACAAAATCAGGAGAGCAGTGTCCGTTGAAGAAATTCAGGATATGGTTGAGGATCAGCTAATGGCAAAGGGTGCGTTTGAGCTTGCAAGAAGATATGTGCGTTACCGCTACAACCGCTCGCTTGTTCGTAAGGCAAACACTACCGATAACAGAATTCTTTCGCTTATCGAGTGCAATAACGAGGAAGTAAAGCAGGAAAATTCAAATAAGAACCCTACCGTCAACAGCGTTCAGCGTGACTATATGGCCGGTGAGGTCAGTCGTGACCTTACAAGAAGAATGCTTTTGCCGGCTGATATTGTTGAGGCTGATAAGGAAGGTATTATTCACTTCCACGATTCGGACTATTTTGCACAGCATATGCACAACTGCGACCTTGTAAACCTTGAGGATATGTTGCAGAACGGTACCGTTATCAGCGATACGCTTATTGAAAGACCGCACAGCTTTTCAACGGCGTGTAACATTGCAACTCAGATTATTGCACAGGTTGCAAGTAACCAGTACGGCGGTCAGAGCATAAGCCTTGCTCATCTTGCACCGTTTGTTCAGGTTTCCCGTGAGAAAATCCGCAGAGAAACTCTTGCGGAAATCGAAGAACTCGGTGTTCATCCCACAGAAGAGAAAATCAACGATATCGTTGAGCAAAGACTTCGCAAAGAAGTAAACCGTGGTGTTCAGACCATTCAGTATCAGGTTGTTACTTTGCTCACAACAAACGGTCAGGCTCCGTTTGTAACCGTGTTTATGTATCTTAACGAGGCTAAAAACGAGCAGGAAAAGCACGACCTCGCTATGATTATCGAAGAAACACTCAAACAGCGTCACAAGGGCGTAAAAAATGAAAAGGGTGTATGGATTACACCTGCGTTTCCAAAGCTTATTTATGTGCTTGAGGAGGATAACATAACAGAGGACAGCAAGTATTGGTATCTTACGGAGCTTGCTGCAAAATGTACCGCAAAGAGAATGGTTCCCGACTATATCTCGGAGAAGGTTATGCTCCAAAGCAAAATTGATAAAAACGGCGAGGGACATTGCTTTACCTGTATGGGTTGCAGAAGCTTCCTTACTCCTTATGTTGACGAAAACGGCAAGCCGAAATATTACGGCAGATTCAATCAGGGTGTTGTGACTGTAAATCTTATTGATATCGGACTCAGCGCAGGCAAGGACCTTGATAAATTCTGGAAGATTTTTGACGAGAGAATGGAACTTTGCCACAGAGCATTGCAGTGCCGTCACGAGCGTCTTACAGGCACTCTTTCGGATGCCGCTCCTATTTTGTGGCAGTACGGTGCTTTGGCAAGACTTAAAAAGGGTGAGAAGATTGACAAGCTTCTCCACGGCGGTTATTCAACGCTTTCACTCGGTTATGCAGGTCTTTGGGAGTGCGTTTACAGCCTTATCGGCAAAAAGCTCACAGAAAAAGAGGGCAAAGAACTCGGTCTTAAAATTATGCAGAAGCTGAACGACTATTGTGCAAAGTGGAAAAAAGAGGAAAACATCGATTACAGCATCTACGGCACTCCTCTTGAAAGCACAACATATAAGTTTGCAAAGTGTCTTCAAAAGCGTTTCGGCATTATCAAGGGCGTAACAGATAAAAATTACATTACTAACAGCTATCATGTTCATGTTACCGAGAATATTGACGCATTCAGCAAGCTGAAGCTTGAATCCGAATTTCAGGCTTTGTCGCCGGGCGGTGCAATCAGCTATGTTGAAGTTCCGAATATGCAGGATAACATTCCCGCTGTTTTACAGGTTATCAAGTTCATTTACGATAACATTATGTATGCAGAGCTTAACACAAAGAGCGACTACTGTCAGGTTTGCGGTTATGACGGAGAAATCAAGATCGTTCACGATGACGGCAAGCTTGTGTGGGAGTGTCCTAACTGCGGCAACCGTGATCAGGATAAGATGAATGTTGCAAGAAGAACCTGTGGATATATCGGAACTCAGTTCTGGAATCAGGGCAGAACTCAGGAAATTGAGGAAAGGGTGCTTCACCTTTGATGAATTACGGAGAAATTAAACTCTGCGATATTGCAAACGGTGAGGGAGTAAGAGTATCGCTCTTTGTATCCGGCTGTACGCATCATTGCAAAAACTGCTTTAATCCGCAGACATGGAGTTTTGATTACGGCGAACCTTTTACAAAAGAGGTTGAGGATAAAATTCTCAAAGAGCTTGAACCGTCATATATTGATGGCTTGTCATTGCTCGGCGGAGAACCCTTTGAACCTTCAAATCAAAGAGCCTTAGTGCCGTTTTTAAAGCGTGTCAGAAAAAAATATTCCGACAAAACAATTTGGTGTTATTCGGGCTATTTGTTTGACAAGGAGCTTCTTTCCGACAGCAGAGCAAGGTGTGAATGTACGGATGAAATGCTTTCAATGATTGATGTGCTTGTTGACGGTGAATTTGTTGAGGCTCTTCACGATATAAGCCTTGCGTTCAGAGGCTCGTCAAATCAGCGTATTATAGATGTAAAAGCGTCACTCAAAGAAAATAAAATAATTCCCCACAAGCTTATGAAAAGGGGAGTGTAATAAAAAGCGACAGCCGTAAAACTGTCGCTTTTTGTAATATTATTGAATTATTGCATGGAATGTTGTTGATTTTGTAAGGCAAATAGTGTAAAATGATAGCATACTATTTATAGAATATTATGCAAGGAGCGATTATATATGGTATGTAAAAATTGCAATCACGAAATTGACAACGGAGCAATGTTCTGTACTTACTGCGGAACACCTGTTGAGCAGACTCCAGAGACTGAAACACAGCCTGTTGAAAATGCTTCAACCGAAGATACTGCGCAGAACCCTTACGAGAATGTGCAGACTGCACAGCCTGAGGTTGATAATGCACAGCCGACTGCCGACAGTCAGCCACAGCAGAATCCGTATTCTCAGCAGTATGGTCAGCCAAATCAAACTTATTATCAGCCACAGCCTAACAAAACTTCATACGGTCAGCAGTTTACAAACTCACCGAACAATGATTACGGCGCAAATCAAAGCAAGTACGGCAATCAATATCAGAGCTATAACAACGGCTATAATCAGCAGTACAACACGCAGTATCAGCAGACATACAACTCACAGCCTGTACCGCCCGTTGCACCGCCATACGGTACTCCGGATACTCAGCCTGTAAGCATAGGCGGTTGGATCGGCGTTATGCTTTTAACCTGTCTGCCGCTTGTAAACCTCATTATGCTCTTTGTTTGGGCATTCAGCTCATCAACAAAGAAGTCACTCAAAAACTACGCAAGAGCCGCTCTTATCCTGGCTCTTATCGGAGTTGTGCTTGTGGTAGTTGTTTCAATTATACTTGCAGTCTGCGGTATCAGTATCTTCAACGAATTTTCCAATTCAGGATATTACTATCATTAAGCATTTTTCGTTCGTGAAGAAAGTATGATATAACAAAAACATATCATGCCAGAACGGAAATTTTTTTAAATTGAAAGTTGAAAATGGAAAATTGAAAATTGTGGTCGGGAATAAAGTTTTGTTAAGTGCAAATCTTATTGTTCCCGACCATATTTATTATTATTTGCAGTAACGGCGAACAGAGTTCGTCAATCAAACGAAAAAGTTTAAGCGTACAATAAAAAGCCTTGTTCGTTACGGACAGGGCTTTTATTGATTTGTTAAGAAAATTTTGTTTGATTTGTCAAAATTGACACAATAATATTGTGAAAAGCAACAGAATTGTTATTTTTGAATTCAATATTATTTACTTTAATCTAAAAAAGTGATAAAATATAGTTGCGACACAAATTAGATATTTTATACCTTTACAAGTGTGTATTTTTATTCTGGTAAAAATGCATGCTCTTTTAAGCATACTTGTAATAGGTATCAATTTTGTGTCGCAACAAAACCGAGCTATGCGTTTTTCGTGCGTAGTTTCGGCTACGCACTTTTTATTTGAGGAGGAATTTTTATGAAAAAAATAACAAAGTTGTTTTCTGTGTTATTGGTAATTGCGATGTTTGCAGGAATTGTGTTTTGTGTTCCTTTTACCGTTAATTCCGCTGTAATTGAAGATAATGTAGTGGGAAGCGGTTTATCGTTGGAACAATTGAAAAATAAATTTCCTCAAGGTAAATATTGGAATCATACATTAAACGGAGCAAATAATCCAGACACTTATACAAGTACCCCATGCCCGTCTAATCATGCTTATGTTGATACTTGTATGCATTTTGCAAATGCAAGTCAGTGCTGTGGTTTTGCTAAAAAAATAGCTTATGATGCGTATGGTTCATATCCGCCTAATTGGTCAATCGGAAGTATTAATAATGTAAAAGCGGGTGATATTATTCATTACAGTACATCATCCTCTTGGGGACATTGGGTAATGGTTATAAATCGTAGTGGAAATACATTGACCTTTGGCGAGTGTAATTACGATAATCGTTGTGGTATTTCGTGGAATCGTACATCAACGATTTCACAAATTGCAGCGAAATCTCCTACTGTATATGTCGCACCTTCAGAATTGAAAAATAATAATGGAAATAATTCTACAGAGTATCTTAATTTGGGTACAGATTTTTATGCTTCAATTACTCATTTTGCTTCTTGGAATCATTTAACAGTGGAAGATAATGACAATGTAGATATTTGCTGGGAAACTTATCGTGATAATCAGTATTGGAAGTTTTATAGACAATATGATGGTAGCTATAAAATAGTATCGGCGAAGAATGGTAAGTGTTTGGATGTTACAAATAAGAGCAGTAATGATGGTGCTAATATAGGTGTTTATACAGATAATAATTCAGAAGGACAGAGATGGTATATCTATAAGTGTGGAAATGGTTATCAATTAAAGCCGAAATGTTCAAATTGTGTAATGGAAATGAACGCATGGAATTTTTATCAGGGTGTTAATTTAGTGTGTGGTACAAAGGACAATTCTGATGCAGAAATCTTTGCAATTAATAAGAGAAATTTTGATGATATAGCATCTACAGAGTTAAATTATAATGATAATAACGGAGTAATAAATTTTTCATGGAATATTCCGAAGGGTGCTTCTAAGTATAATATAAAAATATATAACGGAAAGAATGTTTGGAATAGCGATGCTCCTATTAACTTATGGAATATACAAGGAAACAGTTTTAGTATAGATTTAGGAGAAGGGACTTATACTGCTTTGTTGCAAACGTATAACGCATTATCCGACTATCACGAATGTAGGCCTATAACATTCACAACAAACGTGACAAATTATAAGGCTAATGGTAGGACTGTATATAAAGGTCATATTTATGAATTATATGATAAGCCAACATCTTGGGAAACAGCAAAAATTGTTTGTGAGAACAAAGGGGGGCATTTAGCTACTATTACTTCGGAAAAGGAGCAAAAGACTATTGAAAAATTGGTGCAACATGGTAATGCTAAATATTATAATATAGGTGCAACAAATAAAGATGATATAACTCAGTGGAAATGGGTCACCGGTGAAGCTATGGCATACACAAACTGGGCTGTTGGTGAGCCAAACAATGTATCAAATCTTGAACGCTATTTGTCAATATTTACGAGCGATAACTATTTTGGCAAGTGGAATGATACAACTAATTTTTCAACAGCAGGGGTGTCTAACGGTTTTATATGTGAGTATGATTACATGATTGGCGATGTAAATTTTGATGGTTCGATAGATATTGTCGATGCAACTGAGATTCAAAAGCATATCGTTAATATAAATGCATTAAGTGATGAACAACTTGCGGTTGCTGATGTAAACGGTGACGGGAACATAAATGTCATAGATGCAACACAGATTCAGAAATACATTGCTAATCTTATTTCTGAATTGGGATAAAATAAGATTAAATCGTATAATTTTAATCTGCAAGGCAATAAAAAACAAAAAGATTTTCATTGTCAACGCCTGAATTAAATAAGCAATAAGCAAACAAAAAATCCCTGTCCATTACGGACAGGGATTTTTATGGTACTTTTAGACTTTTTTATTTGCTTGACGAAAATCTGTTTGCCGTTACAGATGAATACATTGCTTTAATAACATCAAAAATCTGTGTTTAAACAAAATATTTCATCAAAGCGGGCGGCCGATGACCGCCCCTACTGTGATTCTTCTTATCAGTCAAAGAACTTGCTGTGGATAGCGCTTACAGCCTTGTCAGCGTCTGATGAATCAATAAGAACCGAAACCTTGATTTCACTTGTGCTGATCATCTGGATGTTGACCTGAGCGTCATAAAGAGCCTCGAACATCTTTGTAGCAACGCCTGCGTGGCTTTCCATACCTGCACCGACGATTGAAATCTTAGCTACCTTATCGTCATAGAGAATTTCCTCTGCACCGAGGTTCTCTGTGTATTCCTTCATAAGAGCAACAGCCTCTTCGCCTCTGTTCTTGGCAACTGTAAAGCTGATGTCCTTCTTGCCGTCATGACCGATTGACTGAAGAATAATGTCAACATTGATATCTTTAGCAGAAAGCTTTGAGAACATCTTAAAAGCAAGACCGGGGATATTCGGAACACCCATAACAGAAATTCTTGCAACATCTGTATCTTTAGCAACACCGCTGATTAACATTTTTTCCATTTTAGTTTTCTCCTTTACAATTGTACCCGAAGCCTTTGTCATACTTGAAAGCACTTCAAGCTCGATATTATATTTTTTAGCCATTTCAACCGAACGGTTGTTAAGAACCTGAGCACCGAGTGTAGCAAGCTCAAGCATTTCGTCATAAGAGATTTCCTGAAGCTTCTTAGCGTTCTTAACCTTTCTCGGATCAGCTGTGTAAACACCCTCAACATCGGTGAAAATCTGACAGAGATCAGCGTGCATTGCAGCCGCAATAGCTACGGCACTTGTGTCTGAACCGCCTCTGCCGAGTGTTGTAATATCGCCGTATTTTGAAATGCCCTGGAAGCCTGCAACGATTACAATGTTCTTCTTGTCAAGCTCTTTCTTAATTCTGTCAGGCTCAACTTTTCTGATTCTTGCGCTTGTGTGAGCAGAAGTGGTATTGAAACCTGCCTGCCAGCCAAGAAGAGAAACAGCGTGGTAACCGAGCTTTTCGATTGCCATTGCAAGAAGTGAAATAGAAATCTGCTCGCCTGCGGCAAGAAGCATATCCTTTTCTCTTTTTGAAGCCTTTGGATTGATTTCGTTTGCCTTTTCAATGAGATCGTCTGTTGTGTCACCCTGAGCGGATACAACAACTACAACATCATTGCCCTTTGCGTAAGTGTCTGTTACGATTGATGCAACATTCATTACTCTTTCGGCATTGGCAACAGAGCTGCCGCCAAATTTCTGAACTATCAAACTCATGTACTTAATACTCCCTCTGTAAAATTATAAATCAGCCACACGGATACTTGAAAGTACCGAAACACCGTCAGCCTCAAGCTGAGCAATCTTCTCGGCAAATTCGTTGTACGGCATAGCCTTGACAACAAATGCTTTTTCGTCGGCAGGTGCGTCAGCCTTATTGATTACTGTTACCTCACCGAATAATTTTTCTGCCTTTTCTGCAACATTACTGCCGTTTGCACGAACATACATGGCACGGCTTGACTCCTCCCAAGGAAGAATGTTTTTGCCGTTGCCGTCTGCCCAGTAAAGGAACTTTCTTGTCTTGAGGTGCTTACAGCAGTCGATTACATCGGCTACAACTGCGCTTGCTGTAGGAAGCTTGCCTGCACCCTTGCCGTAGAATACTACATCGCCTGTGCAGTCGCCTCTTACCATAATTCCGTTGAACTCATAGTCAATGTTAGCAAGCTGGCTCTTGTTCGGAACGAGCATAGGAGCAACGATAATGTCAATCTTGCCGTCCGCAAGACGCTTAACACTGCCGATAAGTTTAATTACGCAATGGAAAGCCTCAGCGTATCTTACATCTTCAAGTGTAATTTTTGTAATGCCCTCTGTATGTACAGAGTCGGGATAAACATGCTTTCCGTATGCAAGAGATGCAAGAATACAAATCTTACGGCAAGCATCGTGACCTTCGATATCAGCGGCAGGATTTCTCTCGGCAAAGCCAAGCTCCTGAGCAAGCTTGAGCGCATCGTCAAACTGCATACCGTCTTCAATCATCTTTGTAAGGATAAAGTTTGTTGTACCGTTAAGAATACCGGCAATCTCGTCAACATTGTTTGCAACAAGACACTGGCTCATCGGGCGGATAATCGGAATACCGCCGCCTACCGATGCTTCAAAGAGGAAGTTTGTGTTTGTTTCTTTTGAAATTTCAAGGAGTTCTGCACCGTGAGCGGCAACAAGCTCCTTGTTTGAAGTAACAACACTCTTACCTGCTTTAAGACATCTCTTTACAAAGTCATAAGCAGGATTAAGACCGCCCATAACTTCAACAACAACTCTTATTTCGAGGTCGTTGATGATATCTTCAAAGTTTTTTGTGAATCTGTCTGCAAGCGGGCTGTCGGGAAATTCACGAAGGTCAAGAATCTTCTTGACATAAACCTCTTCACCGATGCTTGCATAAAGCTTCTGTTTGTGTGTTGTAAAGATTTCGGCAACGCCCGAACCTACAACACCGTGACCCATAATTGCTATTGAAACCATATCTAAAAACCTTTCCTTTCGAGTTTTTGGTTTTAACCTGTTATTTTATTCTGCGGCAGGGGGAGCTTCCTCACCGCCGCCTGACGATTCACCGCCTCCGGAGCTTTCGCCTCCGTCTGAGGATTCCCCTCCGCCTGAAGGTTCTCCGCCTGAATTATCTCCTCCGCCTGAAGGTTCTCCACCTGAATTATCTCCTCCGCCTGAGGTGTCGCCGCCTGAATTATCTCCTCCGCTGTTGCTTGTGTCACCGCCGTAATTGCTACCGCTGTTGTCACCGCCGTAATTGGGATCGTAGTAGCTTGAGGAGTCTGAGACATCTGAGCCGTATTCATAGTTACCGCTGTAATATGAACCTCCCGAACTCGGCATATTGTCCTCGGTGTAGTAGCCCACATACCGTCCCGAAATATTATCTGTTGAAACAATAAGTCCCGTTGTAGGATTATATGTTGCCTCAATCAGGTTATCGGATATTTTATATTCCTTGTTTTCTTTGCCTTCAAGGTACTTGCCCATAACATTTGCAAAGAATTTTGTTGCCGTTGTTCTTCCGCTGTAGGAAATGGTTTCAGGTTTATCAAAACCGCACCATGTAGCCATTACGGCATATGGTGAACATCCGCAGAACCATGAATCCTTATCGTCATCGGTTGTACCTGTTTTGCCGACAATGTCCCAGCCTGAAATCTGAGCATAATGTGCGTTTGTGTGAGCACTGTTTGTAACATTGTAGTGAAGCAGTCTGTTCATGATTCCTGCTGTTTCGGCTGAATAAGCCTGTTTCGGAACTGCGTCACGGTTATCAATGATTATGTTGTCCTCTGAGTCGGTTACATAGTAGTATGTGTACGGTTCGTAGTAAAGACCGCCGTTGCCGAGATATGTGTAAGCAGCCGCCATTTCTCTTACTGTAACACCGCCGTTCATACCGCCGATTGAAAGAGCACCCGTATTCTGTGCATCCTGTTCCGTAAGATTCTTGAATCCCATTTTTGTAACAACCTGCTGATATGCAACGCTCGGACCGCCGATAAGCTCCATGGTCTGAGCGGCTGTTGCGTTTGATGACCACTCGATTGCATCGGGAAGACTCATATTGCCGTTGTAGTAGCCGTATGCGTTGTTAGGACCCGAAACAAGCTGACCGCTTTCATTTGTACGATAGTTGTCAAGCGGTTCATCAAGAACCATTGATGAGAAATAAAGCTTCTTTGATTCGATTGCATAAGGGTAAACAACAACAGGCTTGATTGAAGAACCCGGCTGAAGTACGGAGTTGTAGGATCTGTCCCAGCCGAGAGCGCCCTCTTTCTTTGTTGAAGAACCGACTGTTGCAATTACTCTGCCGTCATATCCCATAATTGTTGACGCAATCTGAAGGTCGGGATCATTTGATTTATCGATATTAAGTGCCGCATTTTCAAGGTAGGTCTGAGCTTTTTCGTCCATTGCACAGTAGATTTTAAGTCCCTCTGTGTAAAGCTTTAAAGATGCCGCAGATTCGCTTATGTTGTAATATTCTGCAATGTCCTTTTGAAGATCACGAAAGACCTGATCAATATACCAGTTCTGAACATCTGCCTCGTCATCATCGTCATCGTCATCGGACGCCTGCCAGCCGACAAATGTCATTGTGGCACTTTCTTTCATAGCCGCATCAAATTCGTCTTTAGAAATTTTTTTCTGATCATACATTTCATTGAGAACGATTTCACGGCGTTCCTTGTTGTTTTCGGGGAAAACAAGCGGATTCCATCTTGACGGGTTTTGTGTAATTCCCGCAATTGCCGCACATTCTGCAATTGAACAGTCCTTTATGCTCTTGCCGAAGTAAAGCTGAGCCGCAGATTCAACACCCTGACAGTTATTGCCGAAGTTTACAACATTGAGATAGGCTTCAAGAATCTGATCCTTTGTATATTCCTGCTCAAGCTTTAGTGCCTTTGTGATTTCACGAAGTTTTCTTGTAATTGAAACCTCGTTGTCATCTGTAATGTTCTTAATGAGCTGCTGGGTGATTGTTGAACCGCCGTATGAGTCCGAACCCGTTGCAAGATTTGCAACGGCGGAAAGAGTTCTGCCCCAGTCAACACCGTTGTGGTCAAAGAAACGCTTGTCCTCAATTGCGACAACCGCATCTTTCATTGCCTGAGGAATATTCTGATTGTCAACCCAGATTCTGTTCTCGGTATCGTATAGTTTCTGATATTCTTTAAATTCCTTTGTATCCTCATTCTGAATATATATTCGGCTTGTCTGGTTCATAGACTTTGCCTTGAGGTCGATGCCCGTAGGCTCGGACGCAATGGTGAAAATGTAGACAGCAAGTGAAATGCCCGTAATAAGCAGAGCAACCAGGCATACCGAACAAACGGTAATCAGGAACTTGCCAAAACCCCTGAAAAATCTTTTTACACCTCCGTCAGCTTTTTCGGATAATTCATTTTGCTGAATATCCTTCTTATATTGACTGATGTCAGTTTCACGCTTGTTTCGCATATTATCTCCTTTATCAATTCACAATTTACGGTTAAACGAACAACCGTCGGTTTGTAATTTGTCTGAGTGATTTGCACAAACGCAGTGCGCCGGCTGTAATACATAAATTATATAATAACATATATGTTCAAAATTACAAGCAGAAATACTCATTTGATTATTATATCACCTGAAAAGAAAAAAATAAATATATTAATGCAAATTTCTCTTAAAAAATATGCAGAATTAAG
>ERZ1032113.13-NODE-13-length-54241-cov-76.101742_pt1 | contig 54241 bp, 49 predicted proteins | sample MGYA00518164_ERZ1032113 | MGnify/ENA primary metagenome ERZ1032113 (study PRJEB33719, sample SAMN04261305) | wastewater metagenome | biome: rural village; feature: human; material: feces | host: Homo sapiens | place: El Salvador | collected 2014-01-14 ... | reverse complement strand
GAAAGAAGCTTGAAGGCACGGAAGTTCTTATCTGCAAGCGATACCTCGAAAGGCAGACAGAGCGTAGCCCATATGGTGCCTTCCTTCATTTCACGGCTATAAGATGCAGCCTTGGCTGAGAACGGTTCGTAAGCCACAAAGTCCTTTTCATCGTCAAGAGCAAGACTCGCTGCTGTAAGAGTTTCTCCTGATGCCCCAATCTTTTCATTACCATTCTTACCTACCAGCTTGCTGAAGTAGCCAGTCTTGTAGTTGGCATATTTGTAGTTGGTCTTGCTACCATCATAGCCGTTGAGTTTTTCGCAACCATAGAACATATCATTACCATTAGTAACCTGGTTCGTAACAAACTTATCGCTGGCATAGATGGTTGTGAGGGCTTTGCAGATATAGAACATACGGCTCATACTTGTCACTTTCGCTGTGTTGAAGCTAGAGAGGTCGAGAGATTCGAGAGCGTAGCAGTCCCAGAACATAAATGACATGTTTTCTACATTCTCGGTGTTAAGATACTCAATACCTTCTATTGTGGTCAGATTCTCGCATCCTCTGAACCACGATAAACAGCTTGTTGGTCTTGTATTGGCAAACGAAGCATCGAAGACCACTTTTTTGACATAAGAGTTTTTAGAAATCCATTCAGGAGTATTTCCCCCCTCATTAAGCTCATAAGCTCCTTCGGGTTTGAATCCCTTGTAGCTGAATGTAAGAGTTTCTGTAGCATTGTCAAACATGGCATACCCACGTCCATAAGTAAAGTAACCAGTCGGGCCGCAGTTGGCATAGGTGTGGTCTTCCTTGCTAGAGGTATAGTCTTTGAAGCTGAGGCAATCAGAGAACATACAAGTACTTTCAGTAACCTGATCCGTAACAAACTTATCGCTGGCGTAGATGGTTTTGAGAGCGTAGCAGCTCTGGAACATACCTGCCATATCCGTCACCTTCGCTGTGTTGAAGTTGGTGAGGTCGAGAGATTCGAGAGATTTGCAGTAAGCGAACATATAGTACATATCTGTCACATTCTCGGTGTTAAAGTTTGTGAGATCGAGAGATTTGAGAGACTCGCAGCCATCGAACATATAGCGCATATTCGTCACGTTCTCGGTGTTAAAATACTCAATGCCTTCTATTGTGGTCAGATTAGGGCAGTAATAGAACCAACTATCACAGCTCGTTGGTCTTGCATTGGCAAACGAAGCATCGAAAACCACCTTCTTGATATTTTTACTTATAGCATACCAATCATGATTAAGGTCATAAGCTCCTTCGGGCTTGGAAGGACTGCATTTGAATGTAAGCGTTCCTGTGCTTCCTTCAAACACTGCATAAGCCGGATATAAAAGGCTGGCATAACTTACCTCTTGAGTGGCATCTGCATCGCTGAAGTATTTGTGGCATACATCACACTGCCAGTGTTCTTTAACTCCATCTTTAGCTTCATGGTAAGTGAGTGTGTGCTTCTTTAGCTCATCAGTCTTATATTTTTTTACTATTGAATGACAAATAGAGCATTTGTATGTGGTATAGCCATGCTCGGTGCAAGTAGTTTCCACAGTTTTTATTGCATTGCCAAGGGCAGACGAGCCATCGGCATTTGTGTGCGTACAAGTTTGGAGTTTGAGTTCAAATTCGCCTACCTGCAACACGTCTCCGCTATGAATAGCCGATATTTCCCATTTGAAATATTTGTAAGATTTACCTCCCCCGCAGGTGAAGTCGTAAGAAGTATAGTTCACATCCTGAAGCTTCGTATCGTTGTTTACCTCCTGAACGAGCGTCCATTCTCCATCTTTGCCCACGTTGTTTCCATAGAGCTTCCACGACATAGGGTTGCGACCTTTACTAGTGAAGTTGTCGTTACCCGTTGTGATGGTGTAGCCCACAGGGACTCCTGCTTTGCTGGCTGCGAAGATGACATTGGGACTACCTGAGAATTTGCAGCACCACTTGGAGAAATTGTCTTCTGTCTTTTTGCCATCAAAGAGTTCCGCATAAGTCTCATTAGGGAAGCCTTGGGGATTACCTGCTAAGGCTTTGAAGGTTACTGTGTTGTCGTAATCTGTCTGCGCCACCATATTGGTAGGCACAAGCAACAACATGAGCAACATCAATGGGAACAGAGCGATCCTTCGGAACCTACCTCCCCCATTGTTAATACGGTCGGCATGCGACCCATTGAATTGATTGGTAAATTTTTTCATAAATTAATATTATAATTGTTATTTAAATTTGTCTGCTTATTGTTAAGTTCACTCCAGAAAATACAAGAGGTTTATTAAGAAGATAAATATGGATGCCCCCCGATGATAATCAGGGCTAACTCTATCCTTGGTATAGTTTCTATATTTCCTTCATGTTGCAAATATAGTGAATTTCTCCGAAAGAGGGTGCAGCTTTCCCCTGTTCAAATCTTTATCAATCTGAAGTTCATTTATCTGCTGGTACAAAGCTTGCAAATCTATTTTCTTTGCCATATCGGTGTCTCCTAGCCCTATAAATATGCTCCACCGATTCCCTAAGCAGAGAAGATTGTTCGTGTTTGTAATGGCTATAATAAAAAGAAAAGCGTAGGAATCATATTACTTTATCCTTGCCAATTGAGGTCCTGGAAAAACCTATGAGAACAAGGATTGAAGCAATAGACACCTACGCCAAACTTGCATATATTGATAGCACAGGACGCACCCTCTCCATACGAATGGAAAGGGCACACCTATGCCTCGCGTATATACACGATGAGTAGTCGTCCACTACAGCCTTCCTCTGTCTCTCATTTTGAAATTTTCCAGGTTTCAATTGAACAGAAGAAAACGTCAGTACACGTCTTTCTTATTAAAATAGGCCAAGCCATGGATTTTTACCTAGCCAGCGACTCATCGCCAGCCATCCACAGCAAGACAACTGCAAAAGTACGAAAAAGAATTGGCTTCACAAAATTTTATGTCTTTTTTCTTGCATATCTCATTTACTTTTCTTATCTTTGCCACCAAATTAATAACAATAACATTAAAAAGGAGGTTATTATGCAAGCAACAAAGAACAATTCAAAGGAGGAAACCATCAGAAAGTTTAAACAACTCCTAAAACATAAAGAGGAGATGCTCGAAAGAGCAAAACAATATGATGGCATTGACATTTATGCTAAATTTGCAAACGCATGAAAGAATTGTCTCTACATCACATTAACAGCAAATCACCTTATCGAGTTATCTGCTCAGATAAGGGTGATTATCTGTTTGCAACAGACAAGGGGATTAACTATACCATTTCTTTTACGGAAGAGTTTCCTCTTGGCGGTTGTATGAGCTATCAATTTTGCATACACAATGACAATAAAATCCATGGCTCATACGATAATAAAATAAGCACAACGATTATTGCCATCATTGAGGAGTTCTTCCTTCAAAACTTGAATGTCTTACTATATATTTGCGACACAAGTGACAACCGTGAAGAAGTTAGAAATCGTTTGTTTATAAGATGGTTCAAGGAATATGCAGACCCACAAAAGTATACCATCCAGTCTGCTAACACAACCATTGAAGGTCAAGGATTCTACTCTTCTATCATTGTAGAAAACAGAAATCCACTATTAGATGAAATCAAAGCTGATTTCGAAAAGTCGGCAAATGATTTAAAAGAGAAATAGTTTCTTGCAAATCCCAATAAAATTGGTTATAAAGCAGCATATATTCAAGGCTTTTGCCCTTACAGGGCGCAGGGGGACAACGCCTTAACACCCAGGGTGGTGCCCTGGGCTAGGAGCTTTTGGGCCTTCAGCCCGTGCTTGAACCACATGCAAAAGTTCAATGATTTACTTCTTAACCAGGCATTTTATACTCATGTCTAAGCTTCCAGATAGTTCATCATATCCTCCAATGTATCGAAGTTCTTGACATTCCCCCTCTTTACATCCATAATAGCCTCCAACAAATCGCCCTCATACACTTGTGGTCTAGTATGCTTCTTATCATCCATAAAACGAACCACACGTACATAGCCAGAGCGACAAACCTTCGACTTTTCCTTCTTGGAACAATCAAAAGCGTTCTTAAAATCTATAGTAATCTGCTCCATAATTATTTGGACTTTAAATTAAACATCTATTTAACAGTGCAAAATTACATATTTTCCTATAAATAAGACTATTAACACGCACCTTTAACAAAATATTAACATAACTGCAGTCCTTCACTCTCTACATTATTATAAAAAGGACTGCCCTTTTTGCTCTGCCAGTCTTTCATCGAATACACTATCGGGTGAATCATCTGATTGATTTGCCATCCCAATTCCCAAAGAGGATAGGTGTAATTATCATGATCCTGCTCATCTATCTTATCCTTGTTCAGAAGCACAAGGATGTCCCAGTCGGAATCTGCTTTAGCATCCCTTCTAGCCCTTGACCCGAAAAGGATAACCTTGGCATCTTTCGGCATAATCGACTCCGCTTTCTTCTGAATCGACTTGAGTACCTCATCTTCAAGATGTTCCCTTGTTATTGTCGTCATAACACTATCATTTTAATTACACCGCAAAAATACGAAAAAGAATTGAAACTAACAAATATTCTGAGAGATATTTGCATTTATTCTTTCCTCTTTACCCAAACCTTATAGCTGCCACGACCTAACGAATCTATCGGCGAAGTATCATCTTTGATAAAATCCATCAATTATGTAAAAAGAATCTACTTTTTGTGATTTTTCTTTTCAAAAAGTTTGTTTTATCAAAGAATCTTTGTATCTTTGCAGCAACAGAACTCGTTTGCATCCCATTAGAACTGCAAGCGAGTCATTTTTTATATATAAGACATATGAATCAGAGACCAAGAACCATACAAGAACAATTGACCAGACTCAAAGAAAAGGGAATGGAATTCAATGATGAACAAATTGCTATTTCATATCTAGCAAGGATTAGCTATTTTCGCCTAAAATACTATTGGGTGGATATGTTGGATATTAATACTAGGCATTTCGTCAATGGTACAAGTTTTAATACAATCATAGACGGATATGAGTTTGACAAAAAGTTGCGCAATATTCTTTTTGGAGCAATTGAAATCCTGGAAGTGGGATTACGTACAAAATTCATAACAACTCTTTCGTTGGCAACAAATACAGGATTATGGTATTTGGATAATTCCCTTTTTGAAAACCAGCAGTTTCACACAAACCTGGTGCTGGATATGAAATATGAGTTCGCTCGAAACTCAGATCCTTTTGTTCGACAATATATTTTAGACCATCCCGATTGGGACAAAAATACATTGTCCGGAGCTAATCCTGACGCGTGGATGATTTTTGAAACTGCTACATTTGGAACTCTATCTAAGATGTACAAAAACCTATTGAATCAATCTCCATTAAAATCAAGAATAGCAAATGAATTTGGTTTATATTCTGCCCGAGAACTTTCAAGTTGGTTAGAAGCTATTTCTGTCTTACGAAACATCATTGCCCACCATTCAAGAATATGGTATAAGATATTTTCTAAGAAACCGACAAATATAAGCCATCATAGGAATGAATGGATGCATTCAAACTTAACAGAGCACCAGCGTAAACGTGCGTTTGGCGTAATATCCTGTCTTTTATATCTGTGTAATGCAATATGTCCAAACAACACTATCAAAAAGGATATAAAGGAACTTTTTGCTTCATACCCAAACATTCCTATTTTTATGATTGGCTTCACAAGAGCATGGGAAGAAAATCCTATTTGGAAATAAATATCTCAAATAAAAAAGAGCTGTCATCTGTGGTAACTATCATAAATGACAGTTCTTATATTCTAAGCTTTTGCCCTTTACCTTTACGCTATGTTATTCTTTTCTCTTCACCCAAACCTTATGGCTGCCGCGGCCTAGTGAATCTATCGGAGAAGTCTTGTCATTTGTCAGCTCCTTCAGTTCCATAGAGGCAGCAGTACGGCTCAAGTTGTTGATAGAGGCATAATCGCCTAGGGTGAGGACTCCGTTCTTCTCTATCACCTCCAGGGCTCGGGCGATGCGCTCTTCCTTGGAATAGAGCTGCTTACGGATAACCTTTACGCCACCCATATCACGCTCCAGGTCACGGTCGGTTTCACGCTTCACATCCTTGACAAACTCAGGGGACGCCTTGAAGTTGATGTCTTTCACTCCCACCTTGCGGTACGTCATCTTATCATCTGGATTAAGAATTTCCCTAGGCTTCTCATCCTCGAAAGCGAGGGAGAGGGAGAAGGTGCCGAAACCTTCCAGATTCACGTTGTACCCCATGGAGAGCATATCTGTCAGCATATCAACCACATCGGTCAATACAGCCTCCGTGGTACTTTCCGAAATACCGCGATGGTAGTTCTGCATCATCTTGACGAACTCTTTTCGGGATAGTGTACGGTTGGTCACCATTTTGGGATAAACTCTGCGCTTGCCATCATAGCGCATATCCCCCATTTCCTGCAATTTGTACTTAGCCATATCAGTTTCCTTTCCTATTTTAGTTTATTAGTATTTCTTATTGCAACAGCCTTTACATCCTATAGTATTTATTGTTATACTTAAGAAGAAAAGACCACAAACCTAGGAAGAAAAGTATTTAATCCTAGGAGAAATCTCCGTTCATAGACACTGAACCGACATTCAAAGTCTATGAACCGCCGTTCAAAGACACTGAACGGACATTCAATGTTTATGAACGAAGATTTCTACTATGCAAAGATACAACTTTATCAGATATAAAACAAGACTTTTCCTGAATATCTTTACTTTTCCGGCCATAATTCTTCGTTTTTTGAGCTTATTTCTTTGCGTATCCCAAATAATTGTGTTAACTTTGTAGTCAGATTGAAAACCAAAGGTCAAAGGATTGAAAACCAAAGGCTAAAGGATTGCAAGCAAAAGACAAAGAAAAAGACTAAGATTAGACATCCTTATGAGTATGAAGATATTAGCAACCAGCGACTGGCATCTGGGCAACCTGTTTCACGGCAACGACCGTCTGCCTGAACACAAGCATTTCCTGAAATGGCTCCTGGAGCAGATAGCTGGACAAAAGCCCGATGCTCTCCTCATAGCAGGAGACATCTTTGATAACGGAAATCCATCGGCAGCGGCACAGACCGTTTATTACGAGTTTCTTGCCGATGCTACCCAACTGTGCCCGAACATGCAGGTCATCATTACCGCCGGCAACCACGATTCCGCCAGCCGACTGGAGGCTCCCCGTCCGCTGCTCACCCGATACCACGTGGAAATAAGAGGAAACGTAAGGAAAATCTGGAAGCAGGGAGAAAGCGAGGACGATGCTAAAACCGGCGGACATTGGATCTATTCCTTCGATGACCTCATCATCCCCGTAACCAACGAGGCAGGAGAAGAAGTCATCATCCTCGCCGTACCTTTCCTTAGAAGCGATGTGGTGCAGAACGCCAGCTACTCGCAGGGTGTCAACGACTTTCTGAGAGAACTGACGGCTGAGGCTCGAAAGAAACACCCGGGCAGGAAGTGCATCATGATGGCACACATGTACGCCAAGGGTTCGGATATCGCCAAAAAGGATGCGAGCGAGAAAATCATCATCGGCGGGCAGGAGGAAGTGGACCTGGAAGGATGGAACGACCATCCCGACTATATGACTTGCGGACACATCCACAAACGGCAACATATCTGGAACACCGACTGGGCAAGATATACAGGAAGTATCCTCCCGATGTCGTTTGCAGAGAAAGACTACACCCACGGCATCGACCTCATCACCATAGAACACGGAGAAGAGAAGGAAGGAAAGGAAACCGGCAAGAGCAAGGAATGGAAAGTAGATTTTCTGGAATACAAGCCTCAGCACGCCCTCCGCATCCTGCCCGAAGATGAGGAAGAGCTGACCTTCAAGAAATGGCAGAAGCTCATCAATTCTGAACTCTCGGAGAGAACTGACGGCGAACTGAGCGACCACTTCGACTACGTGATGCTGAAGGTGAAACAGGAGAAACTGAACAGCGATGACATCAAGGAACTGGAGAAACTCGTCAACGAAAAGGATGCCGTGCTCTGCAAAATCCAGCGCATCATCCCGCAACTGGACCTCTCCACCATCCAGGGTTCCCAGCATATCACCAGCATAGAAGACATCATCAACCGTCCTCCGCTCGACACGCTGAAGGAAGCCTTCGCCATCAGACACAACGCTCCGATGAACGAAAGACAGGAGAAAATGTTATCCGATTTATTAACGACATCATCATTATGAAATTCCTACAACTCGAAATACTCAACCTCGCTTCGCTTGACAAACAGGGAGGCGAGGTCATCAACTTTGAGGAAGGTGCCTTAGGCGAGAGCACCATCTTCAGCATCGTAGGTCCGACGGGAAGTGGCAAGTCTACCCTCCTCGACGCCATCTGCCTTGCCCTCTACAACCGCGCCCCTCGCTACCCTCGAAAGAAAGGCGACAAGAACCAGAGCATCGAAATTTTCGGAGCTGCTGATGCCAGCGAAAGTAACCGTCTGGCTCCTACCGACAGCCGAAACATCCTGACACGTGGCAAGAAAGAGGGCTACAGCAAACTCACCTTCCTTGCCAACAACGGCAGCATCTACCGCGCAGAATGGCACGTCAGATTCCAGAGAGTGCGCTACGAGAACGCCAAGACTGCGCTCTATAAAATCACAAGAAACGGAGAAGAAATAACAGAGGAAACTGCCGACTGGAACGAGCTGCCGAACATCATCGGTCTCGACTACGACCAGTTTCTCCGTACCGTACTCATCGCCCAAGGCTCGTTTGCCAACTTCCTGACGGCAAAGGAAAACGAGCGGTACGAACTCCTGGAAAAACTCATCGGATGCGAGGAAACTTATACGAACATCGCTACAGAAATCAAGAAGGCGAAAGACCAGGCGACGGATGCCTATAACCAGATGGCAGCATCGGTGGAAGCCGTTAAACAGAACCTGCTGAACGATGAAGAACTTGCCCAACTGAAGGAGGAAATCGCCCGGTTGGAAAAAGCTGAGAAGGAACTCGACAGCCAGTTGCAAGCCATCTCGAAAGGCCTGCAATGGTTTGAGGAAAACGATAAGCAAATCAAGCAAATAGCTATCTACCAAACAGATATGGAGCAAGCAGCAGATGCCATTAAAGCGATGCAAGCCCAGATTCTCCGTCTGCAGTTGCACGATGAAGTACAGCCAGCCGTCAATATGCTTCAGGAAGTGGAGCGACAGACGCAGAGCATCCACGAGCAGGAAGAAAACATCCAGAAAGCGGAAGGAAACATCAAAAGCCAAGAGTCTGCCATCGACGAAAGCGAGAAAACTCTCACCAGTCTGAAGGAAGCAGTAAGCAAGGCACAGGAGCAGCTGGAAAAGGCCCTGCCGGTCATCGCTGAAGCAAGGGCGCTGAAAACAAAAATGGAAGCAGCGATGCCGAATCTGAAAGAAAAGAAAGAGGCATTGGAGTTGGCTCAGAAAGAGAATCTAACTGCCCAGAAAGACGTGGAGGAAAACGCCCGAAACATCCAAAAATGGGAAGCTAAAACGGAGAAAGCGAACCTTGCCCTCAAAACGACAAAGGAAGAGATTGCCAAGCAGAAACAGGTTCTGCACGAAGCGACGCAAGCCGCAGAACAGGCTTGGGAGACGGAAAGAAATAAGACTGCCGGACAGAACATAGAGGAACTGCAGAACAGCAAGACTGTAGCTGACAGGAAACTACAGGATGTCCAGCAAGCCATCAAGGTTGTGGCTCATCTCGATGCTGCCACAACAGAAAAGCAGAAGAATGAGGAGCGAATCCTGGTCTTGGGCAAGAGAAATGCGGAGATAGATGAAGCCCTGGGCAAGTTGACCATCGAGGCGCTGACCCAAGAGGCCCTGACGCTGAGAAATGCCTATACCCTCATGGTGAGTGAGAAATGGGAGATTCATCGTGCCAACCTGACCGAAGGCAAACCTTGTCCGCTCTGCGGCAGCACGACCCATCCTTATCATACCGACAACAGACAGTTTGAGGAAGCCACCACAGAACTCTCGCAACTTCTGAAAGCCAAGGAGGATCTGCTGAAACTGCAGCAGAAAGAGGAGAAGGATCTTTCCGGCGAAAGAAAACAAAACGACGGCGAAGTACAGACGCTCCAGAAACAACAGGAAAAGCTCTCGGGAGAAATAGCAACTTACGAAGAGGAATGGAAGGCGCTCATCACCCAGTATCCAAAGATTCCAAAGGCAGAGGCAGAACTGAAATCGCTCTTGCCTATCTATGAAAACAAGGCGAAAGATGCGAGCAGCAAACTGAGCCTCTTTAACAAGATTCAGAAAGAGATAGAACGGCTGACCCAACTCAAGGACAAGGCTGTGAAGGATGAAGCTGCATATGAAAGCAAGGCTTCTACTATACAGAACAAAGCCCAAGAAAACGCTTCAACCTGCTCCACAAAACTGGCTGAGCAGAAAGCACTTACCATCAACCTCATCTCACAGCAAAAGAGTAAGGAGGAGGCTTACGGGAAAGCCCTTCAGACATGGAATAGCGCCAAGAAGGAAATGGAGGAATGGCAGGAGAAATATAAGCAGATTCTGAATGGCGAAGAGCCTGATGCGGCTGAACAAAGACTGACAGCAGCAAAGGATGAGGCAACGAAAGCAGCTGATACTCAGAACGAGAATATCAACAAACTGAAGGCTGAACTCGCCAACAGTAAAGGTTCGCATCAAACCATGCTGTCTCAGAACAAGACGATGAAAGAGAATCTGCAAACGAAGGAAAAGGAACTCGACCTTTGGATTGAGGAATATAACAAGCAGCTTGAAGAAAAGAGCATCGAAGGAAAAGACACCGAAGAGGAAGGCATCGAGGAAAGAAGTATCGAACCAAGCCTTATCGACCGAAATACCATCCGGGAGATGCTTCACTCCGCCGAAGATTGGAATGCCATCCGACGGGAAAAGGACGAAAAGGAGAAAGCCGTGGCTTCAACTACCGCCCTTTACCAGAGCGCAGAAAAGGCGCATCAGCAGCACTTGGAACATCAGCCTGCCCAAACTCGTGATGCTCTCTTAGCCATTCAGCAGGAGTATCAGGAGAGAAGCCAGCGCAACGAACTGATTGCTGCCAACGCCAGGATGCAGAACCATCAGGAAGCCGTGAAGCAGTTGGGCGACAAGGCTGAGGCTCTGCAGCTCGTAACGCAGGAAAAGGACGACTGGACAGCCATTACGGACGCTATTGGAGCAGACGGAAAGACGCTGCGCAAGATAGCCCAATGCTATACGCTCAGTTTCCTGATAGCGCACGCCAACCAGGAAATCAGAAAGTTCAACAGCCGTTACGAACTGCAGCAGGTAAAGCATTCGCTTGGCATCCGAGTCATCGACCACGACCGTGCCGACGATATCCGAGACACCACCTCCCTATCTGGTGGCGAAACCTTCATCGTGAGTCTCGGTCTCGCCTTGGGCTTGTCGGCGTTATCTTCCCGCAACATCTCCTTCGAGAATCTGTTCATCGACGAAGGCTTCGGAACCCTCGACCCTGATACCCTAGCCACCGTCATCGACTCCCTCGCCATGCTGCAAAGTTCGCAAGGCAAGAAGGTGGGCGTCATCAGTCATACCGACACGATGAGCGAGCGCATCACCACCCAGATAAGGATTATCAAGAATGGCAACTCCGGCAGCAGCCATATCGAAATCTATCCGTAACCCATCGCAATTATACCTTAAATTATATAGTAATAAAACAAAAGAAAGGGTGTGCCATAAGTCCATGACACACCCTTTCTTTTGTTTCCATTGAATATTAAACCCTGTTTCCCTCTTTTGGGAAAACCACGGTTGGCTGGAAGGTCTTAGCCTCCTCAAAGTCCATCAGGGCATAAGCGATGATGATGACGGTATCGCCCACCTGCACCTTGCGGGCTGCAGCACCGTTCAGGCAGATACAACCGCTGCCACGCTCACCCTTGATAATATAGGTCTCCAAGCGCTCACCATTGTTGTTGTCTACAATCTGAACCTTCTCGCCTGCTATCAGATTAGCAGCGTCCATCAGGTCCTCATCGATGGTGATGCTACCCATATAATTCAGGTTAGCCTCTGTTACGGTCACACAATGGAGCTTACTCTTCAATACTTCTATCTGCATTGTTCTGTTATTACTTGATCTGTTACGGATTAAACTTAATAAAGAAATCTATCGAGGAATTATCCCTTATACTTGATATGGTCGATGAGACGGATAGGAGTCTTACCGCAATAAACGGTGATGCAACCTACCACGTATGCACTATCCTCCCATGAAGAAACATCCTGCAGGCTGTCGCCATCCACAATCTGGAAATACTCTACCTCCAGACCCTCTATAGCATTGATGTCGGCAACCACCTTATCGTGAGTTTCCTGTACGGTATGAGTCTTGGCATACTCCACACTCTCCTTCAGGGCCTTATAGATGTTTGGCGCAATGGCACGCTCATCAGGAGCCAGCAAAGTATTACGGCTGCTCTTAGCCAAACCATCCTCATCACGGACAATAGGGCACTCCACAATCTGCACATCGCTGTTGATGTACTTCACGAGCTGCTTGATGACAGCAATCTGCTGCCAATCCTTCTCACCGAAATAAGCACGAGTTGGTCGAACGATATAGAAAAGACGGCTCACTACCTGACATACACCATTGAAATGACCCGGGCGCTTGGCACCCTCCATCACGGTAGAAACAGGTGGAAACTCAAAGTGGCGTGTATCTGGTGTAGGATACATCTCCTTCACCGATGGTGCAAACACATAGTCAGCACCACAAGCCTCCAAGAGCTTGCAGTCAGCATCGAGGGTACGAGGATAGCGATCCAAGTCACCCTGATCATTAAACTGTGTAGGATTCAGGAACACAGAAACTACAGTCACGCCATTTTCCTTCACACTGCGCTTAACAAGAGAGGCGTGACCCTCATGCAGCGCACCCATAGTTGGCACAAGGCCGATTTCCTTTCCCTCCTTACGACACATGAAGAGTTCGTTCTGGAGGTCAACAATCTTATTGAATACTTTCATCGTCATAATCTGTTTTCGGGTGCAAAATAACAACTTTTTTCTCAAATGAGAAAGAAAAAACCTAAAAATATGCGAATTATTGCCGAAAATAATGAATTTCGGAGAAAAAATGCCCCTATTTGAAGTTTTTTTTGTACCTTTGCACGTAATTCGTAAGAATAAAATTTAAATTTTATGGCAAAAAAAGTATTATTTATCAATCAGGAGATCGACCCATACGTAGCCGAGTCTCACATGTCAATCATGGGACGCGAACTGCCTCAGAAGATGCAGGAAGCAGGTTTTGAGATCCGCACCTTCATGCCTAAGTGGGGCACCATCAACGAGCGTCGCGGACAATTGCACGAGGTCATTCGCCTGTCTGGTATGAACCTTATCATAGATGATACAGACCATCCGCTGATCATCAAGGTTGCATCTATACCAACAACACGACAGCAGATTTATTTCATCGATAATGACGACTATTTCAAGAGCCGCCAAATGGGCACCGATGAAAACGGAAAGGAATATGCCGACAACGGAGAAAGAGCTATCTTCTTTGCACGTGGCGTATTGGAGACCGTGAAGAAGCTCCGCTGGCAGCCTGACGTAATCGTCTGTCAGGGTTGGGCTAGCGCAGTAGTGCCATTCTATGTAAAGACAGCCTACAGCGAAGAGCCTTCATTTGCTGAATCAAAGGTTATTACCGCTCTCTATACCAACGAACTCAAGGGTGAACTGGGTACCAACTTCAAACGTTGCGTTGCCTTCCGCGATGCCAAGTCAGAACTGCTCGACGGCTATCAGGACGACTTCAACTTCATTGAGCTCGGCAAACTCGCCATCGACTATAGCGACGGTGTGGTAGAAGGTGAAGAAGAAGCTAACCAGATTCTCTTTGATTATGCGAAGGAGCAGAACAAGCCTGTACTGGCTTATCCGGGAGAAGATATCCAGGAGCCATACGCAGACTTCATCAACAAGGTTTGTCCTGACGCAGAATAAAATTCCGACAACAGAGACACATACATACAAGGATAATGAAAATTTTAAGACTCTTAACAGTATTAGTAATAGCAGCGCTTACTTTCGCTGCATGTGATGATACCACCGAGGGAATCGGTGGTAGCATCACTAATAAGATAGACAACATTAACATTTCTAACTCAGCGTTCAATGTTACCACAAAGTCTATAGTAGCAGATTCCGTATTGAGCCGCAACAACACGGGGCTCATCGGAAAGATGAAAGACCCGGAAACCGGCAACTATGTAAAGGGCGACTACATGACCCAGTTGAGCGTATTGCCTACTTTCTCTGTAGATACACTCGATTACATCAAGAAGGCAAACAATGGAAAACTAGAAGCAGACTCATGCTATCTCCTCATTTCATACAATGCCAGCTATGGAGACACCATCGCCCCAATGAAGGTGACAGCCTATGAGATGACAAAGCCGATGGCAGAAGATAAGGAGTATTACTCTAATTATGATGCCTTCAAGGAAGGCTGGGTAAGCGAAAACAACCAGCACTGGAGCAGTAATTACAACTTGAGCAATACATCAGATGTCAAGAACTTCAAGATTTACTTGAATAAGAAGTACGAGAAAGATGGTAAGACATACAAGAACTATGGTTCTTACATCATGCAGACATACGCTGAACATCCTGAGTATTTCAAGACCAACTACAAGTTCCTGCACAATGTCTGCCCTGGCTTCTACATCAAGAATGTAGGTGGTACGGGTAACATGGCTAAGATCTGGAATACAGAGCTTATCTTCTACTGGACCCGTCACAAGACCATCAATAAAGACAGTACTGCTGTAGGAATCGGATACAACCGTTTTGATGGTACAGAAGAGGTATTGCAGCTCAACAAGATTGAGAACGATACCGAGAACTTGAAGAAGTTGGCAAGTCAGGATCAGGAGAAATGTACTTATCTCAAGTCGCCGGCAGGTATCTTCACCGAGGTTACCCTCCCTATCGAAGATATCATGAAAGGTCATGAGAAGGATACGCTCAACACTGCTACCATCTCCTTCCCACGACTCAACAATGAAAACGAAGACAACCCATACAACTTTGCTACACCAAGCACCATCCTGATGGTTCAGAAAGACAGTTTGCAGTCGTTCTTCGAAAAGAGCAAGTTGGCAGATAGCCGTACTTCTTATACGGCAAGCTACAGCAGTACCGGTACCTACAAGAATGCCTATACATTCCAGAATATCGCCAACCTGGTTTCTGCCATGTATAAGAACAAGGGCAAGGGGGAAAACTGGAATAAAGTAGTACTGGTTCCTGTAAACGTCATCACAACCACACAGGGATATACTACCGTCATCTCCAAGATCAATCACGATATGTCACTCGCTTCTACCCGACTGAAAAGAGGTGTAATTACCACCGACAGCAGCGGCAAGAAGACAAGTCCTATCCAGATAAAGGTGATTTACAGCAAGTTTAAAGAAGAATAAGTATTCATAACGCAAAGTAAAAAAGGAAACGAAACATGGCAGATAATTTTTTGGAGCGTCATCGCGAAGAATACGAGATACGCAAGGCTGCATGGCTCAAGAAGAAGAAACTATTCATGAAGTCAGGCAAGAAACAGAAGCCCCAGACACAGATGTCACGTCCTGAAGACGAAGCGTTATAAACACGAAAATATTCAGAATCCTGAGAAAGAGGGTGTATCATAAAACATTTGATTGTTTATGATACACCCTCTTAACTTTGCCGGTTAATCCTTAAAAACTGCCGCATAAGTACAATAAAAGCCACTTAATACAAAATAAAGCAAAATTAATTTGGAGTTTACCCATTTTTTTTATATCTTTGCATTGTGAACTTAAAAGTATTTAATATTAAACAGACAAAAAGCAATAAAATAAAAATAATCAAGATATTAGTAGAGATACTGGTCTATGGGTTTAACTTTTCTAAGAACTTGCATTTAAGGACACAAGATATTTGCAGGATACAAGTTACTTGCAATATATGAGATACTTGGTTTATGTTTATAGATAATGGAGAAATTACTCTCATAAAGAATTTGTTTTTAAGTTTAAACAAAAATGCTAAAGTTAGATGTTAGTAATATAAGTCCCCGTAGTGACCGTGAGGCTACTGCGGGGACGCTTTTTCAATTTATAGTATATAGAACAAAAAGGGCAAGACCAAAGATGGCCTTGCCCAATCTATTTTTATAACTCTTTATCTATATTATAAGATTCTACCTGTAAGAGAGAATTTCAAAACAGGATAAACCTTCAAGTCTTTTACAAACTTAGAGAGATCATCCTCGCCAGCATCTTCCAATGCCTTATTGATATCTATCTCGTTACCATTCTGGTAAACCTTGAGCTTACCCATGAACTGGCAACCCAACTCAAAGCGGCAACCGATACGGTTCTTAGGTACCAGACGACCGAAACCTAAACCAAGGTATGGACGAACATTCTTGCAACGGATATCACCCTGAAGGTTATAGTTCTCATCGAGTTCCAAGTTGTAACCACCCAGGTTAGCTGATAAAGCCTTACGGAACTGACTCTCCAAGTTTGGATTATCTTTCAAGTATCTATTAGAGAAGTCACGAAGTTCATCGCAAGAACCGGTAACCTCAGCAATCTTCTCACCACCAATAGACAAACCTGCAGCGATAAAGAACTTACTGCCTCCACCGAATGGATAGAGATTAGCCTTTACATTAAAGGTGGTACGGTCGAATGAGCCTTCTGCATGAATGGTTGCACTGGTTGGGTACTGAAAATCAGGTACTTGAGGCAAAGAACTGGTATTGACATCTACATCCAAATCACCAGACAGTTTAAAAGATGGCATGATGTTCACACCTGCTTCAACCTCAAGGAAGTTAGTAACAGGAGCAGCCACACCAACACTAATACCCTCGGTACCTGCACCCACGTTAAGACCTACATGGTTAAAGATACCGCGCTTGTAATCGCTCTGTGCCATTACACTTCCTACACCAGCAAGCAGAATTACTGCCACCATCATTAATTTTTTCATAATCGTTCTGTTTATTAGTTAAATATTAATTTCTTTTTGCATACCATTCTTAAATATGCTACAAATATAAACAAAAGTTACAAGAAGAACAAATAATTATATAAAAAATTAAGACTCTTTAGTATTTTAGCATACTAAAGAGCCCTAAATCTTGTTGAAAAACTAAAAAACAGCGCTGAACTTAATCTACCACCGTAAACTTGGCATATTTCAGCAAAAGCTGTTTGGTGCCAGAATGAACGAACTCAACCGTAGCCTTCGTATTCTCACCAGTTCCCTCAATCTTCAACACCGTTCCCCGTCCAAAACGCTGATGTTCTATCTTCATTCCCTCCTGCAAACCACAAGATGAACTGCCAGCAGATGAAGCTGTAGAAGAAGAAACTGATGCTGCAGAAGATCCAGTACCGCGAGAAGCAGGATGAGAAGAATGCGTCTCCATGTAACGCTTCGCTGCATTCAGCGCTCTAACAGACTTGAAATTACCTTCAGAGAGAGATGAGCGTCCGGAAACAGACGAGCGTCCGGAAGTACGTGAAGTCTCTGGTTCATCATCAAAGAGAGAAGGCTTAGGATCTGCTACAAACTGCGATGCTACCGGTTTGGAATTCTGATACCTGCTACTGTATCTAGGCTGCTCAGCATCCTCCCACGGTCTGCGAGGACGTTGCGCTCTCGCCCACTCCGGCTGGTCAGACATAGAATCAGCTCTAGAGCCAAACATCGAACCAGACCTTGAACCAAACCTTGATTCAGACATAGAGCCAAACAAGCTTCCACCAGCCTCATCCTGGCTATCAATCAACTTGCTGTCAATCTCATCAATAAACCGACTCGGATTATCAAACTCCATCTTGCCATAGCGCCAACGGTTCTTGGCATTCGTCAGAATGCAATGCTTCTCAGCTCGCGTAATGGCTACGTAAAGCAATCTCCGTTCCTCCTCCAGTTCTCTGAGCGAAGCAGCAGAAAGCGGACTCGGGAAGATATTCTCTTCCAATCCTACCACGAAGACCGTAGGAAACTCCAGACCTTTGGCTGCATGAACCGTCATCAGAGAAACACGAGGTTCATCCTTATCACCATCGCTGTCAGCATCGGTCAGCAGCGCTACATCCTGCAGATAATCCTGCAGAAAGAGTTCATCGAACCTACCCTCTTCACGGCGTTCCTCCACAAAAGCAGACATACCGCTCAAGAATTCCTCCAGATTCTCCTGACGCGCCAGATCATCGGCATCCTTGCCCGACATGATATCCTGACTGATACCACTCTCCTTGATAATGGCATCACCCAATTCATAGACATCCGTGGTTTGAGCCCGTTCGATAAACGAAGAAATCAGCAATCTGAAGGTTTCCAGCTTGTTCATCGTACCCTTGTTAACCGCCAGTCCATACCGCTCAGGGGCACCGATTACCTCCCAGAAACTCACCTGGTTCTGATGGGCACAGTCAGCAATCTTCAGCACCGTAGTAGCCCCTATTCCTCGTGCTGGATAGTTGATGATACGCTTGATAGCCTCTTCATCATCCGGATTTGCCACCAGACGGAAATAAGCAATAATATCCTTAATTTCCTTGCGCTGGTAGAAACTCAGTCCGCCATAGATGCGATAAGGAATACCCTGCTTTCTGAACTCCTCCTCGAAGCTGCGGCTCTGGGCATTGGTACGGTAGAGAATGGCAAAATCACTATACTGGCAGCCATCCTCGCGCCGGATACGTTTCACGTCCTTCGCCACAATCACCGCCTCTTCCTTGTCGCTGTAAGCAGGCTTATACAGAATCTTCTCGCCCTTCGCATTCTCGCTGAACACATCCTTAGGAATCTGGTTGCGATTGTGCTTAATCAGACTATTAGCCGCCTCAACGATGGTCTGGGTAGAGCGGTAGTTCTGTTCCAGTTTGAAGAGACGCGTGCCCTGAAACTGGCGCTGATAGTTGAGAATATTATCGATATTGGCACCACGGAAACTATAGATACTCTGCGAGTCATCACCCACGGCACAAACACGCTGCTTCTCCTGACAGAGTTGCATGACGATAGACATCTGAACGTGATTGGTATCCTGATACTCATCCACCAGGACATAATCGAAGCGGGCGGCATATTTGTGGCGAATATCCTCATGTTCCCTGAAGAGCTGATAGGTAAGCGTCAGCAAATCATCGAAATCCATGGCATTGGCCTGCTTGCAGCGCTGCACGTAAGCCACGAAAATCTTACCAACCTCAGGCATCTGCGCACGCTTGTTCTGCTCGAAGATAGCCGCATCGCTCTCATAAGCCGCAGCACTCATCAGGTTGTTCTTCGCCATCGAAATCTTGGCATGAACGGCAGCAGGCTTATACTTCTTATCATCCAGCCCCATCTCCTTCACGATCGCCTTGATCAGCGAGCGCGAGTCACTTTCGTCATAAATGGTAAAGTTGTTGTTGAAGCCGATATGCTCAGCCTCCGCTCTCAGGATTCGGGAGAAGATGCTGTGGAAGGTACCCATATAGAGATGCTGGGCGAGATCATTTCCCACCAGTTTTCCGATACGTTCCTTCATCTCCCTTGCCGCCTTGTTGGTAAAGGTGAGCGCCATGATGCTCCAGGGTTTCATGCCCTGGCTCAGGAGATAAGCTATTTTATAAGTAAGCACACGCGTTTTACCCGAACCTGCACCGGCTATCACCAGCGAAGGTCCGTCAATATATTCTACCGCAGCACGCTGCGCTTCGTTCAAGTCTTTCAGTAAATCCATGAATCAATATTTGAGGCAAAAAACTATTTTAAGGTCACCCCTATCAACTATAAACTATAAACTAAGTATTACTTTCCCCTATATCCTCCCACAGCCGTGCCCGGGTCGAAATCTTCGCCCTCACGAGGGAAGGTAGGGATAAATCTCATCTGATGTTCTATCTGTCGCTGGCGCTTCTTCATATAAGCGCTAGGATGCAGCGAACTGAATTTACGCGGATTAGGAAGTGTGGCTGCTATCAGCGCACACTCGCCACGAAACAGATCTTTCGCTTTCTTGTCGAAATGATATTCTGCAACCGCATCCACACCATAGATACCCGGTCCCATCTCAATGCTGTTGAGATAAACCTCCATGATGCGCTGCTTGCTCCACATCATTTCGATGAGGAAGGTAAAGTAGACTTCAAATCCCTTGCGGGTCCATGAACGGCCAGGCCACAGGAAGACATTCTTAGCAGTCTGCTGACTGATGGTACTGGCTCCATGCACCTTTCCACCACGTGCATTATTCTTCGCCGCACTCTCGATGGCATTGAAGTCGAAACCGTGATGCTTCAGGAATCTCGCATCTTCGCTCGCCATCACCGCTACAGGCATATGAGGCGAAATCTTATCCATCGAAACCCAATGATGATGCAGGGTAATACTCTCTCCATCAGCTACTTGCTGGAAGCATCGGATAAACATCAGAGGAGTGACATATACAGGAATGAACCTATATGCCACTACAGCAAGAATGGTGGTACTGAAAAACAGCACCACCACCCATTTTACTATATTCTTGATTTTCTTCAAAATCATCTATTTAGTTTTTCCCTTCCGGGAGCATGAAACTTATTACTTCAATGTACCGTTGTTGGCTGCGTTAACCATAGCCTGGCTAGCGTACATGTAAACCTCTACACGACGGTTCTGGGCGCAAGCAGCAGTAGTATTAACAACAGGGTTAGCAGAACCAAAACCCTGAACATTCTTTACCTGACGGCTGGTAACACCGCAAGAAGCGAGATAGTTGTAAACTGCCTCAGCACGCTTCTGGCTCAATGGCAAGTTGATACCATCATTACCTGTAGCATCGGTATAACCCTGGATAGAAACCTCGCAGTCGGTATTGTTCTTCAATACACCGGCAAACTGAGCCAAATCAGTCTTAGCGCTGCTGCTGAGAGTAGAACCGTTAGTTGGGAAGAGGATACCAGAAGCAAATGTTACCTTAACGGCAGACAAGCCATTGGCATCTGTTACAGTTTCAACCTGTGCATTCTTCACCCGTTCAGCCTCAGCCTTTACCTTATCCATGTGCTTTCCGATGAGGTTACCAGCACCGCCACCAACAGCTGCACCGATAGCTGCACCTACGAGAGCACCGGTACCACGATGGCTATTATTGAGCAATCCACCAACGAGAGCACCCAGAGCAGCACCAGAACCGGCACCTACTGCTGTACCTGTCTTCTGATTGGTTCCACAACTTGAAAAAAGCAAGCACAAAGAGAGGCCTGCAACTGCAAAATTAGTCTTTTTCATTTTAAAATCTCCTATATTTATGTTATTTAATTGCAAAGATAACTCTTTTTTCTCCATAATGGAGAGTTTTCTAATATTTTTTTGTATTTTTGCATGCAAATTTAAGGGTATTTGTCGAAATAGAGCTAGGAAATCACCTATTTTGGGGTGGAAAACCCCTAAAAGTAGGATTTCAGACACCTGCAGACAGATGAACTGCCGTCAGCAGATGATGAAGGCTCATGCTTATACCTTAATATATATAAAACAGAAGAAATAAAAAACAAAATAAATAGAATAAAGCAATATGGCTAAAGAACTCAAGAATTTAACCAAGCGCGCTGACAACTACAGTCAGTGGTACAATGATTTGGTAGTAAAGGCTGATCTCGCTGAGTTGTCACCAGTTCGTGGTTGTATGATTATCAAACCATACGGTTACGCTATCTGGGAGAAGATGCAGCAGCAGCTCGACAAGATGTTTAAGCAGACAGGTGTACAGAACGCATACTTCCCTCTCCTCATCCCGAAGAGTTTCTTCTCTCGTGAGGCTGAGCACGTGGCAGGTTTCGCCAAGGAGTGTGCCGTAGTTACCCACTACCGCCTCCGTTCTACAGAGGATGGCAAAGAGGTTGAGGTTGATCCTAACGCAAAGCTCGATGAGGAGCTCATCATCCGTCCTACTTCTGAGACTATCATCTGGAACACCTATAAGAACTGGATCCATTCATGGCGTGATCTCCCTATCCTCTGCAACCAGTGGTGTAACGTAATGCGTTGGGAGATGCGTACCCGTCCGTTCCTCCGTACTTCTGAGTTCCTCTGGCAGGAGGGTCATACCGCTCATGCCACTAAGGAAGAGGCTGAGGCAAAGGCTCAGGAGATGCTCAAGGTTTACGCTGATTTTGCAGAGAACTACATGGGCGTTCCTGTATTGCAGGGTGTGAAGAGTGAGACTGAGCGTTTCGCAGGTGCTCTCAACACTTATACCATCGAGGCAATGATGCAGGATGGCAAGGCTCTCCAGAGCGGTACTTCTCACTTCCTGGGTCAGAACTTCGCCAAGAGTTTCGATGTAACATACTTGAACAAGGAGAACAAGCCTGAGTATGTATGGGCTACTTCATGGGGTGTTTCTACCCGACTGATGGGTGCCCTCATCATGGTTCACAGCGATGACAACGGTCTCGTATTGCCTCCAAAGCTGGCTCCTATCCAGGTGGTTATCGTTCCTATCAACAAGGGCGACGAGCAGTTGGCTCAGATTACTGCTAAGTTGCAACCTGTCATCGACCAGCTCCGCGAGTTGGGCATCACCGTGAAGTATGATGACAACCCTGCAAAGCGTCCTGGCTTCAAGTTCGCTGACTATGAGTTGAAGGGTGTTCCTGTTCGTCTGGCTATGGGTGGCCGTGACTTGGAGAACAACACCATCGAGATTATGCGTCGTGATACCTTGGAGAAGGAGAACGTAAGCTTCGACGGTATCGTTGAGCGCGTAAAGAATATGTTGGAAGACATCCAGAAGAATATCTTCGAGAAGGCTCGTGCTTACCGTGATGCTCACGTTTACGAGTGCGACAACTACGAAGAGTTCAAGGAGCGTGTGAAGAATGGTGGTTTCTTCCTCTGCCATTGGGACGGTACAGCCGAGACCGAGGCTAAGATCAAGGAAGAGACTCAGGCTACCATCCGCTGCGTGCCTTTCGCTTACGAGCAGACTCCAGGTGTAGATATGGTAAGCGGCAAGCCAGCCGTAGCCCGTGTCATCATCGCAAGAAGCTATTAATATAAAAATATGAGGCAGTTGATACTATACATCCTTTTTCTGGTGTCCATGGTCTTCTCAGGCTATGGAGAGGTATCTGCTGCCTCTATTTCTTTTACACCCGAGGATTCTTATACCGAAGATGCAAGCCATAAGAAAGATGGTTTGACAAAGGTTGAGTATGACAAGAGCCAGCCTGAGGCACAGCTTGAAAACGCTTCACAGCTTGCTTACCGCATCTGTAGCAGCCGTCCGCAGCGCTTATTGCCAAGTGGCAACATGCACAACAGTCAGACTGCCAGTAGATTGCTTACAAATAGAATCCGTTATTTATCATCCCTTTTATCAGCTATAGAAGGTGGCATGGAGCCTTTCCGTCAGGAAACAGCCCCAATCCACTTTGATGTCGCCAGCAAGTATTATGTCATTTGCCTGCGACGTCTGCTCTGTTAGTGCTTATTCTTTTCTCTTTTTAAATTTTCATATAGGTTTATCGCATCTTTATTAAGATGTGCGATAAGACTGGTTACACCCCTATTCAAAACAAAAAACAGTTCAATATATATTATTTTCAAGAATTAAGAATAAGCAAATAACAGTATAAAATTATGGCAAAGATTAATCATCTAGAGATGGGTGCTGATGTTTTGGCACTCCAGGATGTACAGGTAAAGAAAGGTTTCATGGGTTTGACTGTCAAGCTCATCTATCAACCTACCAACAGCGTGATTAAGATAAAAGAGAAAGAATATTCTGCAGAGGATGGAAGAAAGCTTGAGAACATCCTCAGCGCAGCCCCCAAGGATGTAGAAGCAGCTATCAGCAACTTCCCTGTTTCTGCCATCAGCATGGGTAATATGAAGTTACAGGCTTGCATCTCTGACGACCACCAGTTTGTTGCCACACAGCTCCTTGCCTTCAAGGATTTCGGTTACAAGCCGGTTACAGAGATGAAGACCTATACAGGAAAGACAGCCGAGGCTTTCGCTCAGTTGTTTTAGTTATATCACAGTTTCGGGACAGGGGACAGAACAATTCCTCTGTCCCTTTTCTTTTATAGTTATAGGATGAAATCTTTATTTGAAAGAAGGCGGTTCATTCCCCTCTTCCCAATTGCGGTAATGCTTAGGCGACAGACCGGTATGCTTCTTGAAGAAGGTTCCGAAGGCTGAAGCATTGGGAAAACTGAGTTCATTGGCTATCTGCTGTATCGTCTTCGTGGTGTTCTTCATCAGATAGATACTGCGACGGATCATCGCCTTGAAAAGCAACTGCTGGACCGTCTGACCGCAAACCGACTTGACCAGTACCGACAGATATTTCGGTGTAAGACAGAGTTCATCTGCATAGAAAGCCACACTGCGCTCACGCATATAATTCTTCTCTATCAGCAGCACCAGCGACTCAAAGATGGCAATCTTCCGTTCCATCTCCTTGCCGGCAGCCTTGAACGATGCCGAGAAGATGCTGCACAAACGGTACGTAACAGCCATCAGCAACAGTTTCTGCTCATGCACACAATAGGCATCCAGTTCACCACTCTTCTCTTTTTCCTGCTCCAGCTTCCTCAGCATCATGGCATAGGAAGTGAGCATATCCTCATAGCCCGTCGTCCTGACATGGCAGGGTTTGGGATAAATCGTAGCATAAAGACGCATGGTAACCACGGTATTGCCCAACATGTGACGAATCTGTTCTGCACGGTAAAAAAGAAGGGTATATTTAAGGTTCTTGCCCGTTTCCTGCACATGAAACATCACTCCTTTGGAGAGGAAAACGGTTTCACCCTCAGATGCAACAAAGGATGTTCCGTCTACACAAAAACGGAACATCCCCTGATGACAGATTACGATACCGACATAGTCGGAGTAGAAAGGCTGCATCAACAGCTGAGGAAACTCCTGAGCCTCGTATATGATGATATTATCTGTTATTTTCATGATGAATATGGGTCTGTTATCTTCAGATTTAACTGCGAAGATAACAAAAATATCCATTCATCAGATGAGCAGCCTGTATCTTTTATGATATTTTAGCACTCCCCTACCTTCTTCCCAGGGATTTCACATCTACATTCTTCAGCAGATACTCACGTGTCAGTTCCCCGATATTGCGCTTGCGCCAAGGGAGAACGAGCATCAGTCCGGCACATAGCAGACAGCCGTAGAAGGTCCAGCCTGCCATCTCCTTGATGCTCACCAGCGTGGCCTGTACCTGTACCTTTCCCTTCGTACTCATGGCAGCCATGTTCTGTGCCTCGGTTACACTCTTGCCCTGATATTGCATGCCTCTTACCGTCTGGTCGTAAGTCTTCGCCGTCTCTATGCTCGTACGGTCGTAATCCTGGGCAAAGCGGGTTACATAATACTGCTGTCTGTGCTGCAGCACATTGGTATAGAGCGCCGAGCCGATGCAAGGGGCAATGACCATACGAACGGTAAGCATGATGCACACCCAGGTTGACATGAAGCGGTAAGGCATGCGCTGGTTGGCTATCGTGGAGATGAGCGAATAGAGCAGCATCATTCCCGTAGAACGGATGATGATAGGCCATTTCATACGCTCATACATGCCGTCGTTCTGTACTTCGAAATACATGTACAGCGCATAGGCTCCGATAAAGAGGAAACCCAGACAGTACATCCACTTCAGGTGAACATTCTTGGCTCGGGCGATGACTGCGAATATCAGTCCCACGGTATAGCCCACCATCACCCAGTTGCCTAGCGTGGCGTTCTGCCAGTTGTCTATCTTCATGCTCACATTGGTGAACACGTTGACAAACATGGCGCTCGAATTGCAGACCATCAGCAGGAAGAAGAGCAGGATGCCGTAGTTGATGACCCTGAGCTGGAACACCTCCATGATGAAATAAGGTGAACGCCTCGTCTTCTCCAGATAGATGAACAGAGCGGTAAAGATAAGACAGACCACCGAAAAGAAACGGATGGTAGGATCATCAAACCAGTCGAGCGTCTTACCGAAAACCATGACATAAGCAAACGAACAGAGCATGATACTGAACACCGTAACATTGCCAAACTTCGACATCGTTATCGGGAACTTCGGCATCGGATACTCATGATAAGGCATGGTGAAGAACACGATGATGATGCCTGCCAACATGAATGCCATCATGAAATGATAAACATACTGCCACTCATAAGCATAGGCAAGCCATGCCGTAAGCCAGGTTCCCAACTGTCCGATAATCATGAAGAAGAGATAGATGACCGGCTGCGACACCATCTTCTCCGAATCTACCGCATCCCATGCTTCCTCGGTAGTAGGCTCGCATCCCGGCGTGATATTCCTCGTAGCCTCTATTCCGAAACCGTATCTGATGAGCACGAAGAGATGCGCCATCAGCAGCGTCTGGCGGACAAAACCCATCAGCAGACTGCACAGTCCGAGTATGAACAGCGAGTCGGTCTGAGCACACACGAAACTGAGGATAAAGAGAATGGAGAAGCCCACGATACACATCATCTTCTCTCTACGGATGCACACCAGATCATAGAAGAACGGCGAGAAAGCCGCCATTCCTATCGAGGTGCAGAAGCCCGCAAAGGCGATGTATTCCGACTGGATGCCGAGCCCGCTCATCATCTCGCCGCTGTTGGCAGAATAGACACCACTCATCGTAATCATCGGCACGAAGAGGATGATCATGAAGATGATGCCGAGCGGTTTGGGCACCCAATCATAAAACGGATAATTCTTATATTCTTCTTCCATATATTACTTCATTTCCATCTAGCTGTTTTTTACTTTCTCTGAGCCTTGACAACCACCATCATGCCGGCAGCAAGATGCTCATTATCCTCTTTGCTGAGGTTGTTGAAATCGATTCTTACAGGCACACGCTGCTGAATCTTGACAAAGTTGCCAGCCGAATTGTCTGTAGGTACCAGCGAATATTTCGAACCGGTAGCACCAGAAATGGCGGTCACCGTACCCTCAAACTCCTTGTTACTGATGGCATCTACGGTCATACGTACCTTCTGTCCAACATAGAGATTCTCTATCTGGGTTTCCTTATAGTTGGCAATCACCCATTTGTTGTTGGTTGGAATGATGTAGGTAATGGTGGTTCCTGCATTCACCATCTGTCCCTCCTCGATAGAGCGGCGACCCAGTTTACCATCACAAGGAGCCACTACCACACAGTAAGAGAGGTTCAGCTTTGCCATCTCTACGGCAGCCTCGGCACGTTCGATGGAGGCAGCCACATTCTGCTTTCGGGTAGTTACCTCGTTAACGCCCTTATAGGCAGCAGCCTGCTGCTTCTTTACCCCTTCGAGTTTCTTCTTGGTGGCAGCATATTCCACCTCCAACTGTTCGAGCTGGATAGGAGTAGCCGCCTTCTTTTCTACCAGGTTGCGATAGCGCTCGCAGTCCTTGGCGAGTTTGGCAAGTCGTACATTTATTTCATCGATGGATGCCTGATAGATAGAAGCGGATGTCTCGGTGGTCTGCTCTGTAGCGTTGATGACATTGGCTCCAGCCTTGGCATCCTTGAGGGCTGCTTCAGCCTCCATCAGACGGATACGATACTCCCGGTCGTCGAGCACGAGGAGGGTATCTCCCTTGTGTACTTCCTGATGTTCTCTGAAGCATACCTTGGCGATATAGCCGGATGCACGGAGATTAACCGGTGAGATATATTGCTCTATCTGAGCATCATTGCTCGTTTCGTTAGAGCTATAATCGAGGAAGAGACATATAATCTTCCAAAGTCCGAAAGCCAGAATAGCAACACCTATCAGACTGGCGATAATCTGTCTTACGCGCTGCTTCTTCAGTTTTTTCATGGTTTCTTCGTGAGATACCTGCGTAGCCTCTGCAGTTTCTACATTTTTATTTTCGTTCTGTTCCATAGTTATATTGTAATTTGGAATCAGGGAATATGAAGTAAACTTTTTTACATCCCGTTTTCCTGTTTATATTTAATTTTTTAATGATTTATTCTTCTCCGTTATTTAGCAACCGAAATCTGGTTGAGCTGTCCAGTCAACTTGAGCAGCGAGAGATTGGCAACCTTGTAGCGATAGTAGGCTGTGAGATAATTGTTCATTGCCTCGCTCATACGCATCTCGTCCTGCAGCACCGCTGTCATCGAAGCCACACCCTCCTTATACTGGTCGGCTGTTACGTTGTAAACATCCTGAGCCATGGTATAATTATCAAACTGCTTCTTGTAGTTGCGCTGACTGTTGTTCACCTCGCTCACCGCATTCATATAGTTTGCCTGCAGTCCCTTCAGGGCGTCCTCGTAACCGATGCGTGCATTCTCCTCCTCTATCTTCGCCTTTCTGATTTTAGAACGCTTTTCAAAACCATCGAATACAGGCACTCGCAGCTGGATGCCCAGACCGTTGGAACCATACCAGTGGTTTGATTCGCCCGAATGAATCCAGTGATCTATCCTATCGGTAAAGGCAGAATACATCAGGTTTCCGGTCAGCGAGAGCGATGGCAGATAGCCGTCCTTGGCAAGTTTGGTCTGCTTCTGGGTGAGCAGTTTCTTCTGTTCCAGCAACTGGAGTTCGTAGAGTCCCGTATCCAGTCCGTCAGCCTTCACCATCTCAATCTTTCCCGGATCTACGGCTGTCACCTTCATCTCCTTCTCGGCAGGATAATCTATCACATACTTGAGCATGGTATACTGCTGTTCGAGCATGGCGATGGCGTTATCGCGCTGCACGGTGAGGTTCTCGATATTGAGATTCACACGCTTCAGATCGACCTCCAGACTCATCTGGTTGTCATAGAATGCCTGGGTGATGTTTCTGAGTTCTACCAGTCGCTTGATGTTGTCATCCGTCAGACGAATCTGCTCAGATGTGTTCTGCGCCATGTAATACATCTTGGCAGTCTGCACGATGAGGTCTTCACGCGCCTTCTCATAAGAGAGTTGGTTGAGTTTATCGGCAATCTTGGTAATGTCGATGGCGGTAAGAATCATCTGGTTATACAGTGGCATCTGCAATTGTACACCCGCCGAAGCATTATACTGCAACGTCTTGGTTACATTATAAGGCTTGCCGTAAGCCGAGCCGTCGGTAACCGAGACAGGCGGTGTAAAGTTGTCGTTGAGCTGAGCCACCGCATTGATCTGCGGATAGAGTTTAGCCTGATTTTCGCTGATAGCGTACTTTCCCTTAGCTATTTCGTTTCGGCTGCTCTGGAGCGACAGGTTGTTATCCACCGCCATCTGCAGGCACTGACTGAGCGTAAGCGTCTCCTGTGCGCCAAGAGTATGGAAAGCTCCGAGCGCGAAACATAAGATGATTATTTTCTTCATTTCTTCTTAATGATTTCTATTGATTTACGTTTCATTTATTATCTGGGTGCAAAGGTACGGCTTTTCGGTGATAAATGACTATTCACATCTTATCACAATATGTTCAAAATTTCCGAAAATAACAGGATATGGCTCAGTATCAGCCTCATCGGCCTATTAGCTTTCTGCTATACGCTTCTCCAGAACCTTCTTCAGGTTATCAGCAGAGCTCATTCCCAGCTTCTTTCTGATATTGGCCCGCTGGGTAGTGATGTTCGATTCCGACTTGTTGAGCAGCGTGCAAATCTCACTCAGCTTTCTGTTCTGCAGGATAAGGTAACAGATTTCCTGTTCAGAGGCACTCAACTCGGGAAAGACACGTTCTATGTTCTGTTTGCTCAATTCCCGGGTCTGGAGATATTGCATCACATTGTCTATGACATTCTTCTGCGAAGCCTCACCCAGAAGATCCAGCAAATGCGCGGTAAGTTTAACATCATGCCTTTCCTTCGCCAGAGCCACGTATGCCTTAATCTGCTTTTTGTTTATCTTCAGCACCTGGAGCAGTTCTTCCTCATCACGCTGCAACGTTCTGTTCGCATTGACAAGATACTCACCGTTTCTGGCAACAGACAGACTCAGCACGCTGATAAAAAGCAATATGAGCATCATCATGAAGAAATAATCCATGAGCGATTCATCCCCCGTTACAATCACACTCAATATATAAACCCCAAAAGCTATTCCCACCAGCCAGCGTGTGAGACGCGCCTGATAAGCCGCCAGCGAGAAAAACATGTTGCCAGAAAGGATAAGCATATTGATGAGAATCACCATTCTGTTATCTTTCAGCGTAGGCATAAAGGCACTGTAGAGGATATCGGCTCCGATAAAGCACTGGGTGGCGATAGCGATACAAACGATTGCCCTCACCATTGGGATTTTCCCGAAGAGATAAGCCATGAAGGAGGATAACACGACAATCAGAAAAACGATGTTAGACACGGTAAAAAACGGATCAAAGGCTCCAGAAAAGCCCAGGATATTTGACAGGATGCCCAAAGAGAGCATCACGGAGAAACACACAAGGATAGCTTGACGTTGGCGGTCCAAGTAATTAGATTCTCTCTTCAGGAAAGAGAACCCTAACTGATGTATCTTAGATTTCTTTGCGTTCTTTTCTTTCATATTCATAATGGATAGATATATTATTTCGTATTGACAGATGAGGCAGGTTTGCCCTGACTGACGAATCATTTTGCACAGACAGACGAATCGCTTTTTCTTCTTGCAAAAATAATAAAAAAGATTGGTTTTGATGTTTTTTGAGGGATATTTTTTTATAATTCCAGAAAAATCAGCATTTTTCAGTGTACTTTTCTCCCTACCAAGAGTGGTTTTCCATTACTTTTGCATTTGAAAATTCAAATCATTTATCAATCATTTAATACTAATTACGTATGAAAAAGAATATCACTTTCAACAGTAAGCACATACAATGGTTTCTGTTTTTATGCTTAAGTTTCAGCATCACATTCTGTATGTTTCTGCTATCTTCATGCAGCGATGATGACCATGAAGAAGTAAACAATCAGGCACACTATCAGGACGTACCAGCCAGTCTGCTGACCGATGCCAAGAAACTGGAGATGGTCCGGTCCATCCAGGACTTGAAAGACGGAAGATTCTTCTATCTTGACTATACGGAGGATTACAAACTCTCTACCATATCAGGCTATAATCTTACCGACAACACCCAACTGATTGGTGCCGTATTGAAAACCCTCTGCGACAAAACACCATCCTGGCTCAAGACAAGAGTCAAGCTGGATGCCGGCTGCAGTGCCTTTGCTGTTACGACACCAGATACTGGTGATTATCTGATGGGGCGCAACTTTGACTACTCTCACGATAATGAACCGATTGCAGCAGCCCTGGTTCGCACGGCTCCAGAAGGTGGACTGAAATCCATCAGCATGGTGGATGCCTACTGGATAGGTTACCGGCAGGATCTCTGGCATTACATTCTATATAACAAGGAACAGTTTGAGAAGTATAAGACACAAGACCTGTCCTATATCATGGCATTTCCATATCTTCTGATGGACGGCATGAACGAGGCAGGCTTTGCCGTTTCCGTTCTTCATCTTGACGGCAAGCCAACCCAGCAGGCTAGCACAGGAAAGAAGTTGACAACAACAGTTGCCTTACGTATGATGCTGGATCATGCCAAGACGGTAGATGAAGCTCTCAAGATTCTGGACGGATATGACCTCTGGATACCGGATAATGACGGCAACTATCATTTCTACATGGCAGATGCCACGGGCCGTTATGCCATCGTAGAATTCGTATATGACAAGGATCACCAAAGCAAGATTTACATCGACGATGAATATACGGGAGAAGACGGAAAGACTCATTTCAAATATCCTGACGTATTGCCAAACACCCGCGAGGTGATAGAAAAGCGCTATGCCAGCAACTTCTATGTATCTGAAACCATGGCATGTTCAGATAAAGGTCCGAAACTCTCGAACCACGGCAAGACCCGCTACGACATGATGGAATTCGTCATCAAGCAGAACAGTAACCAGTTGTCAGAGGAAGGAGCCATGAATCTGCTCAATGGTGTGAGTCAGGCAGAAACTCCAGGCAATCCAACGAGCCATACCCAGTGGTCGGTGGTATACAATCTCTCCCAGCGCAAGGCAACCGTCTGCGTGAACAGAGATTACAAGAACAAGTTTACGTTCTATGCAAAATAACACATTAACTGGTAAATGGACAAGATTATGAAAAAAGTAACATTATTTTTAAACAAGGCTACTTACTTGGTGATGCTTCTCATAGCTTCGCTGACTATGTTTACAGGCTGTTCGGATGATGACAAAACGTCTTCTGCGGAAAACTTTCCACCATCAGATGAAGAAACCCATTTCAACAGCGCTATAACTGGAGTTCAATATAAGGGCAATACTGTAATGCTGGGATTGGGCGAAAAGGCTGAAATGACGAAAGCCTGTGAACTCCTCTTCCCTAACAGACAAGCCACGGTTTCGGAATCAACCGACCTGCTGATTATCCCTGCCGGGGATAAATACCAGAAGGAAGCTGAGCAAGTTATGGAGCAGGGCGGAATTGTAGCAACCTACCAGCCTTCTGATGATATTCTGCTATCGGCTACGGACGGTCAGGGGTATAGCTACAAGGTATATGAACCTAACCTGGACGAGGTATTCGTTGACAACAGCCAGGAAGCGGCTGAAACCCAATCATATACCAATCTGTTTGATGACGTGAAATGGAATCAGCCAGAACTGCAGGAAGAAGACCAGAATAATGACGGCTCCGGTGATGAGATGGCCGACATGGATGCTGTAGACCCAGAACTTGGGGACAACGACATCTATACCTATCTGAACGGATGGGTAGCAGATATGGACAAATACGAAGAAAAGAAAGTAGAAAATTCAAATGGTGATGATGACCTCAGCAAGGATTTTACCCAGTACCATTATGGTGTGACCTATACTTATGATGACATTAAAAAGGAAGTTCGCCATCTGAAAAAGTCGAAACGGGATTATATTGAAGGCAGCGGAGCCATCAACGCTTCATTTGACATCTATCAGGTTCATTGCTATGAGGGCCAGGCAGGTTCAGGCGATTATTATATCGTAAACATGTCATCAAGCGTAAGCAATAAAGACATGTACAAGGGTAAATGGTGGAACAGACACGGAGGTTCGTATGTACGTATTTGCGGTTTCTACGGCAAAGCATTCGCCATGGAATGTATCCCGTTGAAATGTGAGAAAAAGGATGGCAAAAAGGTATATACGGAATTGAATACAGACGATATATATTTTACAGCGAGCGGAACACCTAGTCCACAAACAACGATTAACCAGGTTACCTATACCTCTTCTCATACTCATGGTGTAGAAGCTGGGCTATCCGTAGCAGCAGGAGCCAAGGGAGACATCCCATATGCTGAAGCAAAATACACCATGAAGGCTGGATGGTCATGGACTCACTCCAAGACCTATACCATTAACGACATGGACATCAAGAATACGCAGAGGAAGAACATTGCAGCCTATGAGCTGGTATTCAAGAACCTGCCATATTTCAGATGGAAAAGTTCCCGTGGATTTGAGGAAGGAAATTCCAACATATATAGAGCTACTGCCGAAGTGAATGCTGCATGGGCATGGTATATGCCAAAAATGAAAGACAATTCGGATGAATCACCTATAGCCATCAGGTTTATCGCTAGACCAACCTATGGTGCCATGAGTTTTGTCTCAACCAAAGCAGATCTTCATACATTCACCTATACAGACATAGGTAATGTTAATTACGTCATCGAACTGCAACCTTTCACACGAGATCGCTATGCACCGCTTCAGTTCACAAACAATCTGAACGACAAAGTTGCCATCTCAAACATTGAGATTTACAAGAAGGGAGAACAGAAAGCTATCTGGAGCTATAAATCTACCCTGCAGAATGGTTCCAGCATTACAACTCCACCATTGAGAATAGCAGATAATTACGAGGTTGAGTTTACCACAGTAAATGGCCAAACCTATAAATACAAGAAATACAATCAGGTATTGTCTCTCCAGTGGGATATCTCCAACATCGATTGTAACAAGATTTATGCAAAAGAAGATTTTGCCGAGAAATAATATAAAAATAGGTCTAGCTACACCGCGCTAAGCGGGGTCGCTAGACCTATCTTCTTATAGTTCTTTCTTCAGTTCATTATACAAGTCCACAGGACCTAAATGCCAATATTTGATACTTTCTGTAGACAGCTTTTTATATAGTTGTGAATGATATATACGATTGATGGCATCTGTAAGACTTATACACACATAGTTGATTTTACATGAGCTTTCTCTAATAAGAATACACCCTCAGCTCTATCTATACCTTTCTAATGATCGCATAACTGTTTTATACACAGTTTGAGGAGACTGCTTATAATGCATTACGGCTGAAATTATTATGGAATCACCTTTCACTACATAATAGAGCACATTAGGGAATAGCTGCAAATGTCTAACTGTAAATTGAGAATCAGACAAATCCGAATCTAATATGCCACGATTTGGATTTCTCAGTAAACTATTAACATTAGCATCGAACTTATCAAACACTTTTCTTGCTGTTATAGAACCATATTCTGTTTCTACAAAATCTAAAACATCGTTCAATTGTCTTGAAGCAAGCAATGACCATTCTATTTCCATCCTCGTTCCGCTTTTATACGACTCATTAATTCTGAATGGGAAATGGTATTACCATTTTCATGATCCTTTAATGCCATCTCCACACTAGCTGCCAAGGCTTCACGAGGAATCTCGTTCACAAAAGCTTCTATCTCATCAGACTCAGGAACGACATAAGGATTTACCTTATCCATTGTTGTATAAAGCAATGTGATAAGCTCATTCTTGTCATCGTCACTCCAGTTTTTCACTTCATTCCAAACAGGAGTCGATGTTATATTGCTATAATCTGATAGTTTCATAATCATCTCTATTTTAAAACCTTTCTGCAAAAATACGGTAATTATCTGATAATTCAAAGAATATTCGATATTTTAACACAAAAATGTATCACAAAGTATTTGCTTAACAGAAGAGGACAAACAAAGAATGGCGAAACCAGCAGACTGTCAGCCTACTCATTTCGCCACTTACATATTTATTTATCTCGCAAAAAGATGAATTAGTCTTCATCAGCAAACTCATCAAGAGTATATGCGCTGCTGCCATCGAAACAATGGGTACATACCTGGCACTTTGGAAGACCGATAGCCTCAAAAGGCGAAAATGTAAAGATTTCACCCGGATGAAGAACTAGGCTGCTTTTCCAACGTTCGGGGCAGATTAAAATTTATGCACCCCATCACAAAGCATGGCAAGTTCTTTTTGGAAAAAATCTATATCAGGAGAAACATCATCGGCAGTCTGCAATCTTCCATCAATTGATAAAAAGATTCCAGCATGTAACGGTAATCGCTTGCTTGGTTTTGGCAATAGCTCCACCCTTCTGTTGTTAAATTCATAATCCAGGTTTCGAACATCCAAAACATTTAAAAATGTAAATCCATATCGAGAGTCTCCTTTCGTTCTAGGACGAAAAACTGCTGAAACAGAATCTAATTGATCTGCATTATATCTTAATACTGAAATATAGTCTTCAGCACCACTCTTCAACTTTTCAAGTTTAAAAGCCTTCGGCGAAACACGCCCTTTATAGATATGAGAAGGCGAGAACAGGATTCTTGCAACCTTTTCATCGTCTGCTATTTCAGAAATCAGTTTATCCATGAGCTTTTTCTAATAATGACAATACTTCCTTTTCATCCAACTTATCAAAACTGAATTTTGACAAATGACCATCCCGTTTGATAAATGCTACAACCTGATGATTGGTTATAGTAACACCTGCTATATTATTGTCTTCCGTGTAATCTAAATATATACAACCTCGTGCATCAGGAAAAGCTACCCAATTTTGCAGACTAGTATCAGTAGCAAGCAGAATAATTCGCTTTACAAAATCTACGATATTTCTTGAGAGGGCAAGACTACCTTCACCATCCCAACCATCTGGAAGCTTTGACAATTCATCTAAACGATTCAAAAGTTCTTTCTTTACTGAAGATTGTAAAGTTTGCTTTTGACTTGACAAGAAAACAAAACAACTATACAAAGCATTCTGATCTGTTGTAGCATACACCGCATCCATCACATTATGGCGCAAGGTAACAATATCCGTATCAGGAGTAATACGGACTGCCATGGAATCAGAAACTATACTTGTTTTTTCTTCCGGTAATTTATATGGCTTTACTTCACTCATACTTTTTTCTTTTTACTAAACATGTGCTGCAAAGATACGTTGCTTTTTCGTAACTACCAAATTTTTCGAGAAGAAAACAATATAAACCACATTATTTTCCGATTCTGTCTGTATTCGTATCATATCACAAGTGATTGAAAGCTATATATTTAGCCCTCACGCTTCCTACCCAGAAGCGTTACATGACAGTTGTGACAGTTTTATTTTGCAGGGGGTATTACGATATCATATAAAAGGAAAATAAAATAGGTCTAGCAACACCGCGCTTTGCGGGGTCGCTAGACCTATCTTCTAATCTATCAAGAACTTATATTCTTATTTTAGTCTTCATCAGCAAACTCATTCAGAGTATATGCGCTGCTGCCATCGAAACAATGGGTACATACCTGGCACTTTGGAAGACCGATAGCCTCTACCAGCTGCTCGATGGTGTTGAACTTCAGGGAAGTCAAGCCCAACTGGCTGGCAATCTCATCTACCATCTTCTGATACTCAGGAGAACCGGTGGTAGCGTATTTCTCAAGATTCTTGTTGGCATCGCCCTCAAACTTCTCGATGATGCGACGGGTAATCAGCTCCATATCACTCTTTGAAGAAGTGAAGTTGATGAACGGACAACCATATACCAATGGAGGACATGCAATACGCATGTGGCACTCCTTCAAGCCAGCCTGGTCGAAAAGCACCTTCACGTTGTCGCGAAGCTGGGTACCACGAACGATACTGTCATCGCAGAACAATACTCGCTTTCCCTTCAGCATCGCCTTGTTAGGAATCAGCTTCATCTTGGCTACCAATGAACGCATGCTCTGGTTGCTAGGAGTAAAACTGCGAGGCCATGTAGGCGTATACTTGGCAATGCAGCGCTGGTAAGGCACCCCCTTGCCGGCAGCATAACCCATCGCCATACCCGTACCTGAATCAGGAATACCGCTGCAGCAGTCTACCTCCACATCATCGGTCTTGGCGAGATTGAAGCCGTTGGTAAAACGCGCCTCCTCTACATTCTTGCCCTCGTAGGTAGATGTAGGGAATCCGTAGTAAACCCAGAGGAAAGAGCAAACCTGCATCTTCTTGTTGGCAGGTCGGATCTGCTCCATGCCATCAGCTTTAATCTTCACGATTTCGCCTGGTCCTACCTCATATGCTGTTTCATAATCGAGATTAGGGAACGAGGTGGTTTCGCTGGAAGCCGCATAGGCTCCTTCCTTCTTGCCGATGATGATTGGAGTACGTCCCCAACTGTCACGCGCACAGATGATGCCATCCTCGGTAAGGATCATCATGGTGCAGGAACCTTTGATGTGATGGAAAACGTTTTCGATACCTTCTCTGAAGGTTTTACCCTGAATAATAAGCAGAGCCACCAACTCAGTAGGATTGGTACTACCCGAAGACATCTCTGCAAAGTGCATGTTCTTTTCGAGCAGAAGCTGAGTAAGTTCATCCTTGTTTACTATCTTAGCTACAGTGCAAATGGCAAAGCGGCCAAGATGAGAGTTCATGATGAGTGGCTGGGCATCTGTATCGCTAATCACGCCGATGCCAGATGTAGCTCCTTCAAACTTGTTGAGTGTAGGTTCAAACTTCGTTCTGAAGTATGAACTTTCCAGATTGTGGATAGAGCGCACGAAGCCCTTCTCACTACTGTAGGTTGCCAAACCGCCCCGGCGTGTGCCGAGATGTGAGTTGTAATCTGTGCCGTAAAAGATATCAGCGACACAGCTTTTCTTGGAAATAGTTCCGAAAATGCCTCCCATAAGAGTATAATTCTATGTTATAATTTTGTAATATGGGTGCAAAGGTAAATAAAAATCAGAAAATATGCAAGTCTTTTTGCTTTTTTTCTGTAAAAACATGATAATGAGGGTAACTTGCTACCCTATTTCGAGAAAAATAAACGGCTACTGAAACGAAAAGCGCTCCGGCAATAATTACCGGAGCGCCATGATATGATTTCCTATGAAATTAATCCAACTTCAGGCTCTTCTTGATAGCCTCGATCTTATCCATTGCAGCAGCTGTGCAGCGGTTGTAGCAGCCAGCGCACTTGAATGAAGGATCCTTAACCTCAATATAGAACTTAATCTTAGGCTCTGTACCTGATGGACGGACACTTACCTTGGTGTTGTCATCGCAGAACCACTGGAGTACATTGCTTGTAGCAGGCATATCGAGCTTCTCTACGCTGCCGTCAGCATGCTTAACCTCCAAAGACTGATAGTCCTTCCAGGTTACCACCTTGCTGCCACCCAACTCCTGTGGAGGGTTGGCACGGAAGTCTGCCATCATCTGCTTAATCTCGTCAGCACCAGTCTTACCTGGGCGAACTACGTTTACAGTGAACTCCTTGCTGAAGCCATACTCTGCATAAATCTGCATCAGGAGGTCGTAGAGAGTCTTGCCCTGATCCTTAGCCCATGCTGCAATCTCGCAAATCAGACAGATAGATGCAGGAGCATCCTTGTCACGTACCTTATCGTATGGCAAGAAACCGAAACTCTCCTCACCACCACCGATGTACTGCTGCTTGCCCTCAGAGATAGCAATCTCGCGTGCAATCCACTTGAAACCAGTGTAGCAGTCGCGCAACTCTACGTTGTTCTTCTTGGCAATCTCAGCGATAACTTCTGTTGTTACGATGGTCTTTACAAGGAAGTCTGTTGGCTTCAACTTGCCCAACTTCTTCTTGTTCTCGATGATGTAGTAGCAGAACATCATGGCTGTCTGGTTACCATTAATAATCATCCACTCGCCCTTGTCGTCGCGGCAAACGATAGCCAGGCGGTCAGCATCTGGGTCAGTAGCAACCACGAGGTCAGCGTTCAACTTAGTACCGAGCTTCATACCGAGGGTCATAGCCTCTGCATTCTCTGGGTTAGGAGAAACTACTGTTGGGAAGTTGCCATCTACTACCATCTGCTCAGGAACTACATTGATGTTCTGGAAGCCCCAAGAACGCAGACAGAGAGGAACGATGACACGACCTGTACCATGCATAGCTGAATAAACGATGTTGAGGTCTTTCTGACGGTTGATGACATCCTGGTCAATCATGGCAGAATGAACGGCTGTCATGTAGTCGTAATCCATCTCACCACCGATAATCTTGATCTTATCCCAGTTAGCCTCAAACTTCACCTGGTCGATAGTAACCTTGTTTACCTCCTCGATGATACCTGTATCGTGTGGAGCCAGAACTTGAGCACCATCGCTCCAGTAAGCCTTGTAACCATTGTACTCCTTAGGGTTGTGAGAAGCAGTTACGTTGACACCAGCCTTGGCACCGAGCTCACGGATAGCGAAAGAAATCTCTGGTGTAGGACGGAGGCTCTCGAAGAGATAAGCCTTGATGCCATTGGCAGAGAAGATGGCAGCTACGGTTTCAGCGAAGAGACGGGAGTTGTTACGGCAGTCGTGACCTACCACTACAGAAAGGTTCTCCTCACCAGGGAAAGCCTTGAGGATGTAGTTAGCAAAGCCCTGTGTAGCCATACCAACGATATACTTGTTCATGCGGTTGGTACCTGCGCCCATGATACCGCGCAAACCACCAGTACCGAACTCCAAGTTCTGATAGAATGCATCAACGAGAGCAGACTTATCCTCTGCGTCGAGCATTGCCTTTACTTCCTTACGGGTTTCTTCGTCAAAAGCAGGTGTGAGCCACTGCTGTGCTCTTTCTTCACACTGCTTGATCAATTCTGCGTTATTAGCCATAGTTTGATTATATTATGTTATTAATTAATTCTTATCGAGAAGGATGTGCACGAAAACAATGCATAATTTCTCTATTTGCGTACAAAGTTATATAAAAATTTTGATAAACCAAGCAAGAATGAAGTTTTTTTTGTATTTTTGCACATTGAAATGGAATTGAAAATAGAATAAGGCTATTATTTAGCAATATTGTATTGGTAAGATAGCAAAAGTTGAATGAACAAAATATAAAAACAATAGAATATGGAAGTATATTACACGGGCGTCATCATCGCCGTATCCACCTTTTTAATAATAGGTATCTTTCACCCTATCGTCATGAAGACGGAATATTATACGGGCACCCGCTATTGGTGGGTTTTCCTCGTTGCGGGCATCATCTGCATCGGAGCTGCCTTCCTGGTTGCCAACGTGCTCTTCTCTGCCATACTGGGCGTAGTAGGTGCTTCATGCCTTTGGAGCATCGGTGAACTCTTCGAACAGAGACAACGCTGCGAGAAAGGCTGGTTCCCGAAGAATCCGAAAAGAATAGGAACAGGATATTACAGGGACGAGAAGAAGTGAAGAACGAAGAACTGAAGTTTCGCATGTGGTTCAAGTACGGGCTAGGAGCTTCTGCCCTTTCAGGGCGTGTGGGGCTTACTTGCGAAACTTCAGTGAAGAATTCAAGTGTATAGGAAGAAAATGAAGACAGAACTCATTCTGGTCGGAAAGACCGTAAACAAGCATTTCATTGCGGGCATCAAGGATTATGCCGAGCGCATCACCCATTATATGCCTTTCAACATAACAACCATTCCTGAACTCAAGAACACCAAGAGTCTCAGCGAACAGCAGCAGAAGGAACGGGAAGGAGAACTGATTCTGAAACTCCTCCAGCCTTCGGATACGGTGGTGCTGATGGATGAACATGGACAGGAATTCCGAAGCATCGAGTTTGCCAAATGGATAGAGCGCAAGCAGGCTACTGCCCGCAGGCTCGTCTTTGTCATCGGCGGTCCTTACGGTTTCTCACAGTCTGTCTACGACCGCGCCAACGAGAAGATCTCCCTCTCCAAGATGACCTTCTCGCATCAGATGGTGCGCCTTATCTTTACCGAGGCGCTCTATCGCGCATGTACTATTATAAAAGGTGAACCTTACCACCATGAATAAAGGTAAAAGGGTAAAAAAAAAGAATATGCCAAAAGATAAATATATAGAAATAAAAGGGGCAAGAGCCAACAACCTCAAGAATATCGATGTGAAGATACCTCAGGGCAAGTTTGTTGCCATTACGGGTGTCTCCGGATCGGGAAAATCATCGTTGGCTTTTGATACCTTATATGCTGAGGGCCAGCGCCGCTATGTGGAGTCGCTCTCTTCATACGCTCGCCAGTTTCTGGGACGTATGAGCAAACCGGAATGTGATTTCATCAAGGGATTGCCACCGGCCATCGCCATCGAACAGAAAGTGATTTCGCGCAACCCACGATCTACCGTGGGCACCAACACCGAAATCTACGAATACCTGCGACTGCTCTACGCACGCATCGGAAAAACCTATTCGCCTATCAGCGGACAGGAGGTGAAACGCCATACTACCGAAGATGTACTCGCCTGTACCCGACAGTATTCCCAGGGTACCAGGTTTGTCATCCTCGCCCCTATCCACGTCATCGAAGGGCGCAGTCTGGGCAAACAGCTGGAGATGTACAACCAGGAAGGTTACGCGCGTATATATATAAAAGGTGAATTCGTGCGCATCGAAGACTTCATGGAGCAGGCGGATAAGGAACTGCTGGAAGTAAGCGGCGACAAACTGAGAAAGAGAATGCAGCAGAAGGATGAAGAAATCTTCCTGGTCATCGACCGTGCTTCGGTAAGCGATGAGAAGGATGACATCAGCCGACTGATGGATTCTGCCGAAACTGCCTTCTATGAGGGCGATGGAGCCTGCCGCCTCGTCTTTCTGCCAAGCAATATCTGCTACGACTTCTCTACCCGGTTCGAAGCTGACGGCATGCAGTTTGAAGAGCCTACCGACAATATGTTTGCCTTCAACTCTCCTCTCGGAGCCTGCCCTACCTGCGAAGGTTTCGGCAGCATAATAGGCATCGATGAGAAACTCGTCATCCCGAACACTTCGATGAGCGTATATGACGGATGTGTGGTTTGCTGGCGAGGCGAAAAGATGGGTATGTGGCTCAAGGAATTCATCCGCAGAGCTGCCGAATACGACTTCCCTATCTTCAAGCCTTATTTCGAACTGACTCAACAGCAGAAGGACTGGCTGTGGCATGGTCTGCCAGGCGAGAAGAAACGTAAACAGCAGGAAAGGGTGAGCATCGACGAATTCTTCAGAATGGTGAAGGAGAACCAGTATAAGATACAATACCGCGTGATGCTGAGCCGATTCCGGGGAAAGACGATTTGTCCTGACTGCCACGGTACCCGACTCAAGAAGGAAGCCAACTATGTGAAGATTGGCGGAAAGAGCATCACCGAACTGGTAGAGATGCCGATTGTGAACCTGAGCGAATGGTTCAGGAAACTGGAACTCTCTGAGCATGAGAAGGAAATCAGCAAGCGTCTGCTCACCGAAATCACCCACCGCCTGCAGTTCCTCCTGGATGTTGGTCTGGGTTATCTTACGCTCAACCGCCTCTCCAACACCCTCTCCGGAGGTGAGAGTCAGCGCATCAACCTGACCACCAACCTGGGCTCATCGCTCGTGGGTAGCGTATATATCCTCGATGAACCTAGTATCGGACTCCATAGCCGCGATACCGCCCGACTGATTAAGGTGCTGAAAGAACTGCAGCAACTGGGCAATACGGTGGTTGTGGTAGAACACGACGAAGAGATTATGCGGGCAGCCGACTATCTCATCGATATCGGTCCCGATGCCGGCAGACTGGGCGGAAGAGTGGTCTACGCCGGTCCGTCATCAGAATATTCAACCACCGACAAGGCTGAACAGGAAAAGCTGCTGGCTGAATATCCGGAGAGTTATACCATCAAGTACCTGACCCACAACGAGGAGATAAAGGCGCCAACGAGCCACCGTGCCTGGAACCAGTATATCGAAATCAAGGGAGCCCGGATGAACAATCTGCGCGGCATCGACGTTAAGATACCGCTCAATGTATTCACCTGTGTAACCGGTGTATCAGGCTCAGGCAAGAGTTCGCTCATCAAGGGAATCCTCTATCCTGCCATGCGTCGCCGTCTGGACCTCGTAGCAGATGCACCAGGCGAATATGCATCAATGGAAGGCGACTGGAAGAGCATCCATCATGTAGAGTTTGTTGACCAGAACCCTATCGGAAAGAGTACCCGCAGCAACCCTGCCACTTATCTGAAGGCGTACGATGCGATACGTGCCCTCTTTGCCAACCAGCCACTGGCTAAGCAGATGGGATTCACGCCGCAGTACTTCTCTTTCAATACCGAAGGCGGAAGATGTGAAGAATGTAAGGGTGCGGGATATGTTACCATCGAGATGCAGTTTATGGCAGACCTCACGCTGACCTGCGAGGCTTGTAAGGGCAAGCGGTTCAAGCACGATATCCTGGAGGTTCGCTATGGCGGAAAAGACGTCAATGATGTGCTAAACATGACGGTAAACGAGGCCATCGAGTTCTTCAGCGATGAAAAGCTGCAGCGCAACGAGGGTGACTTCGACAACTGCCGCATCATCGTAAACCGCCTGAAGCCGCTTCAGGATGTAGGTCTGGGTTATATCAAGCTCGGTCAGAATTCAAGTTCGCTTTCGGGTGGTGAGAATCAGCGTGTAAAGCTCGCCTTCTTCATAGGTAAGGAGGAACAGGAGCCTACGCTCTTCATCTTCGACGAGCCTACCACGGGTCTTCACTTCCACGACATCAAGCGCCTGCTCCATGCCTTCAATGCCCTGATAGAAAGGGGCCATTCACTGGTAGTGATAGAGCACAATCTGGATGTCATCAAGTGTGCCGACTATATCATCGACCTCGGTCCTGAAGGCGGCGATAAAGGCGGCAATCTCGTTGTTGCCGGAACTCCGGAAGAAGTAGCTGCCTGCAAGGCAAGCCTTACCGGAAAGTTCTTGCGTTAAATTGAAGTTTCAGGGCGTATTGGGTAATTCCACCCGCACAGGGTGAAAATACGATATCAGTGGAATCCGACAACCGCCGGATTCCACTTTTTAATTTAAAAAACCAATTCAAAAGAATTATTTGTTATAAAAGTAACTATCATCGAAGGCTGCTTCGATAAGGCGTTGCTTTACTCGGGCGTATTCTGCCGAGTCTTCGATAAAGTACCGAAGAGCAGAAACAATCCTCACATAAACACTGAGCCGATAATCGCCCTTACCCTTTTAGATTGCAAAAATGTTTTCCTTATGCATCCCAGCATAATACATCAGATCAGAACCAGATACATGATGGTTCTTCATCACTTCACTCAGAACAACACCGAAACGGCTGTTGTCTGCATTAAATTTTTCAATTTTCATCTTAAAATAATTTAAAATGTTGAATATATTTATTTACAAGTTCCCACTACGGGAACTCTCTTTTATTTTCTTTTTAGTATCTTTGCATCGTGTAAAACAGATTCAACAATCTGCTTACCTATAATAAAACGAATAACTGATACATATATTGTATAACAATATAATATTTTTAGGAGATGATGAACATCAGTACATTCATTAACATGGCCAGCAAGATTCCTTCACCTGGCCAGTTGGAAGGCCTGGTAACCTTCATGAAGGAAGATGAGAAACTCAGGTTTTTCACCGAGTCTTACCGGAAAACGGGGGATAAGTCGTACAAGCACGATGCACCCCTCTTCGCCGTAGCCTGCATCTTCGAAGGCGGAAAAGGCAAGGACAACATCCGGAGTCTCACTCATCTGTCGCTGGTCGACTTCGACCACATCACAGAGAAACCGGATGACGGCACCCTGCGCTCGCTCAAAGAGAGAATCTGCCACGATGCCCACACCCTGCTCTGCTACGTTACCATGAGCGGCAACGGTCTGCGCGTCATCTACCGCTACGAAGGCGAGGATTATCCCGCCGCCTTCGCCATGGGAAACGACTACTATGCGAATCTCATCGGCAAGGAAAGCGATCCGCTCTGCAAGAACATCACAAGGCTCAGCGGACTCGCCTACGACCCCGAAGTCTATTTCAATCCTGAAGCCACAGCCTTCAGCGCCGAGGAAATCAGCCATTTCCATTCCGCTACGCTCAAGACCACTCAGAAGAAAAAGAAACAGGAACGCATCGCCGACTACTACGAGAACATCATCAAACCCAAACTGGAAAGCGAACAGGTAAAGTACGAACCCGGCAACCACAACCAGTATGTGATGCGGGTGGGCTACATGATGGCTAAGAAGCGGTACGACAGGAAAGAAGCCACCCAGTGGGCTATCAGGCAGTTTCCCGAATACGACGACGTAGAACAGGTGTTCAAATCGTGCTACGAGAACACCACTCACCCACAGAAGATGAAGGCAGAAACCGGAAAGATTCCCTATGCCACCGTAGATGAAATCAAAGACTACCTCGACGGGCATATCAAACTCCGCTTCAACCTCATCACCCTGCGCTACGAGTATCTGAAGGAGAAATGGCGAATCCTCCAGGACCGCAATCTGAACACGCTATGGAGCAACATGTCGCTAACCGCAAGGGTGAGCAAGAGCGACATGATCAATGTCATCGAGAGCGACTATAGCCCGCCCTACAATCCCTTCACCGATTATCTGGAGAATCTCCCACCCTGGCAGGAAGGCGACAAGGACTATATTGCCGAACTCGCTGCCACGGTAAAGATGAAGGGAGACCCCGTGATGCCCTTCTGTGAAGCCCTCAGGAAATGGCTTGTGGCAATGATAGCAGGATGGATAGACGAAGGTGCCGTCAACAATGTCATCCTGGTATTCATCGGCAGACAGGGCGCCTACAAAACCACCTGGTTCAACTATCTCCTGCCGCCGGAACTGAAGCAATACTTCTATACGAAGGCAAATGCCAGGCGCATGACGAAGGATGATATCATCGCCCTTTCGCAGTATGCACTCATCTGTTATGAAGAGCTCGACACGATGAGTCCGTCGGAACTGAACCAGCTGAAGGCTGTGGTAACGATGCAGTATACCAACGAAAGGGCGGCATACGGCCATTATGCCGAGCAGCGCAAGCATATCAACACCTTCTGCGGCACGGGCAACAATCCCGAGTTTTTGAGCGACCCTACCGGTAACCGTCGCTGGCTGCCCTACGAGATAGAGAGCATCCTCTCACCCCGTGAGCATCCGTTCAATTACGAAGGCATCTACGCCCAGGCTTACGCCCTCTACAAGAGTGATTTCCGCTACTGGTTCACCGATGAGGAGATAGAAAAGCAGAACCGGCACAACCGCGCTTTTGAGGCGCCCAGACTAGAACAGGAACTTGTGGATCTCTACTTCCGAAAGCCAACGGAGGCGGAGACAGGGGAGTTCGTGTCCATAGCCAGAGCGATGCAGATCATCAGTTGCAACATCTCTCAGAAGCTGAACAGTTCGAAACTGGGCAAGGCTTTCAATGATCTCGGATTCGAAAAGATGCGCACCAAGCACAGCCGTGGTTACAGGGCAATCGTCCGTACAGCCGAGGAAATCAAGGCTTACCAGGTTTCCGTCTGCATCAACCCGCCGCAATGCGATGATGATGCCCCCTTCTAGCCGTTCCCAAGCCATCGGTTCATCCGGTTCAGGGTGACAGGGTGACACGGTGACACGAGTTTTTCAACTTTTCGCCTCGCACGCGGGCAGGCAGGAACTTTCGGCTTGATTTTTCCTGCCTGCCCGCGCGAGAGTAAATCTTCAGAATTCCCTGTCACCCCTGTCACCCTGTCACCCAGAAGCCAGTTACTTCCGAAACGGAAACCAAGGACTTACGGTGCAAAAGTCAGAGACTTATGGTTCAAAAGCCAGAGACTTACGATGCAAAAGTCAGTAGCTTATGAACCGCATCCTCATTCATAACCCTCATAAAAATCAAACAAAACTATGGATTTAAGAAGTTATACCAAGCAAGAGCTAGCTCTCCTGTATTTTCCCGATGCTACTCCAGCGGTAGCCAGTGCTCACCTGATGCGATGGATCCAGCGCATCCCCGACCTTCTCCAGAAGCTCGCCGCCACCGGTTACGGCAAGAACTGCAAGGAGTTCACCCCGATGCAAGTCTCCTACATCCTCTACTTCCTCGGTGAGCCCTAACCCTGTTCCGCCTAATCTGAAAATGAGGCAACAAAAGGAGAACAAGGATATTAAATCCTTTGGCAACTTGCTTTTCACCGAAGAATCTTCTTTATATGAAGAATTTCTATTGCATGTATCTACCATACACAGAAATTGGTCAGCAAGTTGCTGACCAATTGGAAAAAGATATTTTCTCAACTCCTTGGGGGCATCACATGCTGTTGATTGACAAATTCCTAACAGAGCCACAGAAGGCTTTGTTCTATATACACCAAACTGTAGTAAACGGCTGGAGCAGGAATGTCCTTCACAATTACATAGACTCGTCTCTGTATGAGCGACAAGGAAAAGCTTTGAGCAATTTTACCCGCACATTACAGAAAGAGAACTTTATCGACTTGCTCTTTTATAATTTGAACTTGTCATGCTACATAGTTCTGGAAGTCAAGATAGGTTCATTCACCTTTGCTGATGTCGGGCAACTTGGTGGTTATGTAGTAGCTTGTAACCACCTTCTTCGCAAAGAGGGGCGTGACAATCCTACTATAGGTTTACTTATTTGCAAGGAGAAAGACCGTATCCAGGCACAATATGCCCTGGAATCAAGCAGCCAACCCATAGCTATTTCTGAGTACGATCTAGAAAAATTCTATCCTGAAAAATTAGAAGGAACTATGCCGACGATAGAGGAATGGGAAGCTAAGTTTGGGGGTAGCATTGAACACGAATAATATTGAATTATTCAAGTTTTGCAAGTTTTGCCCTACACGCCCTGAAGGCCCAAAAGCTCCCAGAAGCAGCACGCCCCTTACAGGGCGTGTGGGGCTAAACTTGCAAAGCTTGAGTTCTTATAAATTACGAGAACCATGCTGCTCCATAAAGAAACGTTTTTGTTGTTCAATTTCATTGCGCAGTTCTTCTTCTGTTGGCATATAAGTCATATACTTGGCTGCAAACAACTGATTGTTGTCGTGAAGTACAGAATAACGTGCTATCGTATTGTCGGTATCTGTGCAAAGCAGCACTCCAATAGTAGGAGCGTCATCAGCACCTTTGATAAGGTCGTCATACATTCGTACATACATATCAAGTTGACCTATATCTTGGTGTGTGAGTTTATGTGTCTTTAGCTCAAAGATGACAAAACGCTTCATGCGATAGTTGTAGAATACCAAATCAATATAAAAATCGTCCGTATCAGTAACTATGTGCTGTTGACGCTCAACAAAGGCAAAGCCTCGTCCAAGTTCCATGATGAACTTTTCAAGGTTGTCAATTAAAGCTTTTTCAAAATCGCTTTCGTTATAATCAGCATCACGATGAAACCCCATGAACTCTGCCATCATTGGATTTTTGATATATTCCAATGGGTCGGTTGAGTTTTCCATATCTACCGGCAGTGCCGATTTCTCACGTTGCGCAGCTAATCTACGCTCATAGTATTGTGTGGATATGTTACGATCAAGCGCACGAAAACTCCACATGTCTTTATCTGCGGTTTTCAAATACCAAAGCCTGGCATTGGGGTCTGAAACAGAAAGTATGCGGCGTATATGCGACCAACTAAGATTGTGAACACATGTGTTCACAATCTGTATGTCAGGGAAAAGGAGATAGAAACGCTTGTAATAGTCCAAATTGCGTTTATTATAGCTCGCACCATAATCGAGTAGGAGGAAAACGAAGTAGTTATTCTCCTACTTTCGTTTTCCGACCTCTCACACCACCGTACATGCGGTTTCTATTTTGGGTACCTTTCGGGGTATGAACCCGTCAATGTAGCATAGCCGAGCATACCAAAAACGCCCTCCCAACAGCCATCTATGGCAGGGGGAGGGGTGAGACTTCTTTTAATCAGCCCAAATGCTGCCACTTGGATCGCGATAGTTGCTAACAGCATCTTCGTTATAATCCTCTTCCTTTGCTTTCTCTATTACAGAGCCAGCGAGGATAGATGGAGTCTCCATTTGGTAGACATTCATCTCTGGCTTTACATATTCTTTATTTTTCATAATTCTCAGTTTTTTATTTGATGATAACTTTCATTGTCTTGCTGCCACGCTTCACGATGTTGATACCCTTCTGAGGAGCGTTGAGGCGATTGCCCTGCAGGTCGTAGTATGTGGCATTGTCGTCAGCAATAGTGTTGAGGCTGTCGATGGCTGTAGTACCGCCACCGATGGCGATGCTGAACATCTTGGCACCAGCGGCAGTAGCAGTAGAGTTGTCTACCATGTAAGCACGGAACGGCTTGCTGCCAACAGTCTTATTATTGGTATTCTCCAACAGTTTGGCAGGGTTCATCAGCTTGTCGCCCTTCACGATGTAGCAGTTGTTGTCGGCATCCTTGTCGAACACCTTCTTTGTATAGATGCCCTGGAGTTGATAGCTACCGTTTTCTGTCTCTGAGGTATTTACTTCTTTTGTAATCTCCTTGTTGTCAACAGAGAAGTTGAGCTCGGTGGCTCCTTCGTTCATTTTGATGATGACAGGAGTACCTGCTGCGATGCTTGTCGTAATCTCTTCGAGTTCCACAGTATTAGTTCCCTCGTTAGCCGAAAGCAGCTTAAAGGCACGGAAGTCCTTATTTTCGAGCGATACTTCGAAAGGCAGACAGAGAGTAGCCCATGTTGTGCCAGTCTTCATCTCGCGGCTATAAGAGGCGGCTTTAGCTGTGAACGGTTCGTAAACCACGAAGTCCTTGTTGTCGTCAAGAGTAAGATTATCCGCAGTAAGTATGTCTCCTACAGCTCCTATCTTCTCCTCACCATTCTTGCCTACCAGCTTTGTGAAGTAGCCATTCACGTAGTTGGCGTAATCGCTGCTTGTCAAATTTTCGTCATACTTTGGAAGAGCACCCTTGAGCAATTTACAACCATAGAACATTTTATAACCATTATTGAACTCGGCTATTATAAACTTATCGCTGGCGTAGATTGTTGTGAGATCGGAGCAGCCATTGAACATATAGTCCATATTCGTCACTTTCTCTGTGTTGAAATTAGTGAGGTTGAGCGAAGAGAGTTTCTGACAGAAACTGAACATGTTATACATCTCCCTCACTTTCTCTGTGTTGAAATTAGAGAGGTCGAGCGAAGAGAGCTGACAGTCAGAGAACATCCATGACATATCCGTCACATTCGCTGTGTTGAATTTAGAGAGGTCGAGCGAAGAGAGGTTCTGACAGTGAGTGAACATAGCGTACATATTCGTCACTTTCGCTGTGTTGAATTTAGAGAGATCGAGCGAAGAGAGGTTCTGACAGTTGTCGAACATGTATGACATATTCGTCACATTCTCTGTGTTGAATTTAGAGAGATTGAGCGAAGAGAGGTTCTGACAGTTGTCGAACATGCTTGTCATATTCGTCACATTCGCTGTATTCAAATTTTCAATGTTTGAAATTGTTTCCAATGCTGTGCAGTTCTTAAAGAAATCTTTCAACGATGTAGGAGCGTATGTCTTGAAACTCTCATCGAAAACGATATTCTTGATAGTAACATTTCCTAAAGTTGTGCAAATTTCTTTCACATTATTATATTGGTCTACAATGACACTGTTGTTTACTATATCTGATATATTGGCATCAGTAACTTTCTTGAAAGTCAATGTAGTGTTCGTATCATCGTACTGGGCTACATAGTCAGAAATAGTGGTTGCTGTTTTCAGATTGTATATGAATGCGCGGTCAGCACCTTTCTTATACATACGGTCTTTCTTGTAAGACAAATTCAAAGAATGCTTGCCAGCAGATAATAATGCTTTAATCTCTATTTCCTTAATTCCGCTAATCGTCCCATACGTTTTACTATCTAAAGTAATAGTGGCTTTATCATCTTCTTCTGAAGAAACGAGATACTTAAACGTCAATAATATAAGCTTTTCTACTGTGAACGTGACTACAGTCCTTGATGTAGTAGATTCCTGATCATAATTATCCGACATCAATCCTTTGCTTCCTTTTGGAATATCGAAGCCAAGATTTTTCATTCCATCTGCTTCCAAGTTCAGCATCTGCCAAGGATATCTGGCATCATTGTCAGTAATGGTAACATTGGTTATACCATCCAGGTTATCGAACAAAGCACAGCGATGGTTTACTACACCACATACAGTACAGGTGCCTTCGCTATTGTATTTATGACCTTTTGCGGGAATATCAAGACTGGCAGCATCCGTAATCTCAGTAGTAGCATTAGCGTCGCTGAAGAGTTTTTTGCACACACTGCACTGCCAGTATTCTATTTTACCAGTTGCTGTACATGTAGCATCTATCTGCACATGATGGGTGGGTGTGTGCTTCTTTAGCTCATCATTATTATCTACTTTTACTATGGAATGACAAATAGAGCATTCGTGTGTGGTATAGCCATGCTCTACGCAAGTAGCCTCAATGGTTTCGATAGCTTTGCCAAGGGCAGACGAACCATCGGCATTCTTGTGCGAACAGGTTGTTTTGAGCTTGAGTTCAAACTCGCCTACCTGCAATGTTTTTCCGCTATGAATAGCCGTGATTTCCCATTTAAAATATTTATAATAAGTAGAACCTTCGCATTTGAAGTCGTACGAAGCATAGTTCTTATCCTCGAGCTTCTCGTCGTTGCTTATCTCCTGAATGAGCTTCCAATTACCATCTTTGCCTTCGTTGTTACCATAGAGCTTCCATGACAACGGATTGCGACCTTTCATACTTGCATTGTCATCACCCGTTGTGATGGTGTAGCCCACAGGCACTCCTGCCTTGCTGGCTTCGAAGATGACATAGGCACTGCTACTGCCATTAATAAAGCCACAGCACCACATGGAGAAATTACCTCGTGTCTTTTGGCCATCAAAGAGATTAGTGTAAGTCATACCAACGATGCCTTCAGGGTTACCTGCTAAGGCTTTAAACTTTACAGACGTGTCGTAATCTATCTGCGCCACCACACGTGTAGGCACAAACAACAACGTGAGCAACATCAACATAAGCAGAGAGAGTCTGCGACTCTTTACTGCATTAGTTGAAACAAGGTCAGTTATGTAAGACCATTGTTTAGAAATTGTAGATTTTTTATTATTCATATCAGTAATTTTTTTTATTATTATTCTACTTTCTTACATATATCCTCTCATAGCCATTATATATACTGTCATTCCCAGGATGATGACGAAAGTCAGTACGAGAAACAGATAGATATAGTATCTCTCCCTCTTGATGAAATCACAGAAGCTGTAGCGAGCCTTGTAGTTTTCATCAAGATATATCCTGTAGTCTTGAACCATGGCATAGCCCATGACTATGGCGAGCAACAGAAGACACAATGCCACTATAAGAATAGCCTGTTCCTCTTTCATGAAAGTTTCTATTATATTTTCCATGGCGCAAAGATAGTGTTTTTCTTCGGAAAAAGGTGTCTACTTCCCCTGTCTATGTGTCTACTTCCTATGTTTTAGGTGTCTACTTCGTAGGAAGTAGACACCCTTTTTAACGATTTATTCCCTTTAGTGATGCGTTTTCCTGGTATTTATCGAAAAATGGTTAGTCCTGCTTTTTATCATCTGCGGCTACATTAGGAGCCATTTTCTCCCGCCATTCGGTAGGAGTACAACCTTCCTTTGTCTTGAAAATGCGGTATAGATAGGTTCGGGCTGAGAAGCCACATTCGGCAGAAACGATGTCATTACTATAGTCTGGGCATTCCAATATCATCTTCTTTGCCGCATTGAAACGTATATCACCGAGCCATATTCTGAATGTGGTTTTCAGATACTGGTCGAAGTATACTGATAACTCATCCTTGGGGATGGAAAGGGTTCGGGAGAGGGTAAGCATGTTTACATTACAGTCCTTATAGCCCGAATTGGCGCACCAGTCATCAAGACTCTTCTGGATGAAATCTCTGTGCTCATCGGAAAGCGGATGTAAAGATTCTGTACTACTGTCAGCGGAGTCATGCTGCTTGGCAGAAGATGCCCCCCCCATACCTGTATCCAGTCCTAGCCAAGTCATTGTATTCCTCTTCCTTGTCCAGGAGTTCTTCGGTAGGGATATAGTTGCTACCGAGAGAGATAAACGTAAGATTGAAGAACAGCAGGGCAAGCAATACAAACGGACCTATGATAAACAGTAAGGTGGTGGAAAAGATAACTACCGGCATGGTGAGAGATGAAAGGAACAGAATGAAGACACTGGCACGTGAATATCTCACGTAGGGCAACATATCGGTAGCTGCCATTGTCTCCAACATCTTCTTGCGCCTGATCATCTCGCGCACGATCATGGATATGCTGTAGGCTACACTCATGCAGAACAGGGCAAGCATCATATAAAGTCCTTCCTTGATATAAAGGCTGTGATGGAGACTGATGCCCACCAGGAAGACCAGGAGGGTGGCTGCGTTAATGCCGCCACATACAAGGTTCATCTTCCTGCGGTTGGCACGTGTGGTCTCTATGTTATAGATGGCCATGGCGATGAGCGAGAAGCAGGGGGTATAGATGAGGATGTTGACGACCGCCCCGAGAATGTCGTCGGCAGCACGGAATCCGAAAGCCATCTGTATCACATACTGTATCGCCAGTCCTATCATGGCGAAAACGACCATCCAGCGGGAACGCTCATACCGCTTGTTCACCCATCTTACATACAGATGAGAGAGTGCCACGAAGATGGCATTGATGAGCATGAATATGAAACATGCAAACTGAAGTAGAAATAATGAATCCATACGTTTCTTATCTTATGTTTACTTTCTTTGCTATACATTATTATAATGAATACGCTTGCAAAAGTAAGAAAATAATTTTAGAAAAAGGGAAAATGTTCTTAAAAAGTTTACAAAACATACAAATAATTGAGTATTTCGCTATATTATCAACTGAACTTTCATAAGTTAGCCCCACACGCCTTGAAAGGGCAAAACTTGCGAAACCTTAATTACATCATACATAGACAAGTAAGCGAAAGATGGGGTGATTTGAGACCACCTCATCCCTCTTTGGCTTTCAATTCTTATCATCGTCAAACGGTAAAGAAGAATCGAATCTATCA